>JAEHJW020005504.1_pt1 | contig 27804 bp, 33 predicted proteins | sample 9271431 | NCBI WGS metagenome assembly JAEHJW02 | reverse complement strand
AGTGAAATACAGGTTACTGCTAGATGATGTTAAAAACAGAGTCAACGCAGTCTTTAAAGTTTTCAATATGAAAAAGTATATAAATTCGTATAATTTTATATAACTTCATATTGTTGACTCATTTTAATTTCTATGTAACGTGAAGCATTAAAGTTATTCTTTAATGCTTCTGCGCAAATTTTATCTGTTTTATTTTTAACGTAAAATAATGCATTTCCATTTTGCTTTACTGCTTCTAAACATATATATTCAGTTTGATTATTAACACACTGTAAAGCTATTCCATTTTGCTTTACTGCTTCTAAACAAATTTCTTCTGTTTGATTATTGATACTGTATAAACTGCGACCATCTTCTTTTACTGCAGCTAAACATACTTCTTCTGTTTTATTCTTAACGAAATTTAAACAGTTTCCGTTCTGCTTAATTGCAGCTAAGCACATTAGTTCAGTTTGATTTTTAACATGTTCTAAAGCGTAACCATTTTGTTTTACTGCTTCTAAGCATATTGCTTCAGTTTGATCCTTAACATACTGTAAAGCTAATCCATCTTGTTTTACTGCTTCTAAACAAATAGCTTCTGTTTGATTCTTAACATATGATAAACTACGACCGTTTTCTTTTACTCCAGCTAAGCAAATTTTTTCTGTTTGATTCTTAACAAACCCGAGAGCATAACCTCTTACTTTAACTGCAGCCATGCATATAGCTTCAGTTTGTTCTTTAATGCTTCCTAATGCAATAGGATTCTCTCTTACTTGTCGAATTAACTCTTCTTCTAATTCTTTATTCATCATATCACCATTGAATATTCAACTAAATCATTTAACATAGAAAAGTTTACGTGTTTCCATAGTTTATGCTTAGTATAGAAGTCAATAACTTCTTTATCTTCACTGAATGTTTTAATTATGTCAGTTAAAAGTTTTTCGTCTTTATGTTTATGTTGAAGTAAAATATTCAACACGAGTAAAGCAGTTGTAACATTATCTATGTTCATATAACGATAAGCATTAAAGTTATTCTTTAAAGCTTCTGAGCAAATTTCATCTGTTTTATTTCTAACATAGAATAAAGCTAATCCATTCTGTTTAACAGCTTCTGAGCAAATTTCATCTCTTCGATTTTGATGCTCGATGTAGCATAAAGCTAACCCATTCTCTTTTACTGCTTCTAAGCATATGTTTTTTGTTTTATTTTTATTCTCAACATACTGCAGAGCACTGCCATGATTTTTAACTGCTGCTAAACATATCTCTTCAGTTTGATCTTTAACATACTGTATAGCGAATCCATTTTGCTTAACGGCTTCTAAGCAGATAGCTTCTGTTTGCTTAGCAACGTATCCTAGAGCACCTCCGTTCTGCTTAACTGCCTCTAAGCAAATTTTTTCTGTTTGATCGTTAACATGTACTAAGAGGTTTCCGTCTCTTTTAACCGCTTCTAAACAAATAGCTTCAGTTTGATCTTTGATTAATTCTAACGTATACATATTTATTTTAATTGCTTCTAAACAAATGTCTTCAGTTTGCTCTTTGACATACCTTAGAGCATGTCTATTTTGCTTAATAGCTTCTAGACAGATTGCAGGAGTTTGAACTTTTACGTCTCCTAATGCATATCCATTTTGCTTAACTGCAGCTAAGCAAACATCTTCCGTTTGATCTTTAACGTATCTTAAAGCGTATCCATTCTGCTTAACTGCTTCTAAACATACTTTTTCAGTTTGATCTTTGACATACTCTAAAGCATTTCCGTCATTCTTAACAGCTTCTAAGCATAATTCTTCAGTTTGATCTTTAACGTACTTTAAAACTAATCCGTTCTCTTTAACTGCTTCTAAACATATTCTTTCAGTTTGATATATATGCTTTAAACAATAAGGATCTTTTTTAACTTTTTCTATCAATTTTAATTCTAATTTTTTATTCATAACGTCATACTATACTTAGTTAATTTATTATCTAACTTATTAAAGTCAACATACTTCCATAGATTATGCTTACTGTAAAAATTTCTGAATTGCTTATACTTACTAAATTTTTGAATAGTTTTATTTAAGAAATCAACATCTTTGCTTTCATGCACCAACATAGCTTTCAAAGCAATAATAAAGTAACTTTTATCTTTTAAGTTCATATAGTTCAACATATTCCAATCTTTCTTGAGTGCCACTTCACATACTCTCTTAGTCTTATCTTTATCATGCCTTATGTACTTGATAGCTTGAGGATTATTCTTTATAGCTGCTAAACAAACTTTCTCAGTTTGATCATTTACGTACATTAACGTGTTCCAGTGCAGTTCTACTGAAGCAACTGCCATTTCTTCTGTTTGTACGTTAACGCCCAATAAAGCAGAATAGTTAGTCTTAATTGCTTCTAAAAAAATTTTATAAGTTTGATCTTTTATATGCTTGATAGCGTATCCATCTCGTTTTACAGCTTCTAAGCATATTCTTTCATTTTGATCTTTAATATGTTCTATGACTAACGGATTCAATTTTACAGCTTTCAAAGAAAGTTCTTCTGTTTGGTCATTAACATACTTGATAGCTATAGGATTACTGTTGATAGCTTCTAAGCAAATTTTTTCAGTTTGATCTTTAACGAACTTTAAAGACTGTATGTTTTGTTTTACTGCTGCTATGCAAATTTCTTCAGTTTGATCTTTAACATACTGTATAGCGTAACCATCTTCTTTAACTGCCAATAAGCAAAGATCTTCGTCTTGATGTTTAACATATATTAGAGCTGAAGCATTCTGTTTAATAGCTTCTATGCAAATATTCTTACTTTGATTATTAACGTACTGTAAAACTAGTCCATCATTAGACACTGCTGCTAAACAAACAGCTTCGCTTTGATCCTTAATTTTTTGCAAATTATAAGGATCCTTTGTAACCTCATCTATTAATTCAATTTCTTTTTTATCGTTCATCATGAATAAAAATAATTATATTATATATATATATAATATATATAAATTATTTTTTATTGTTTTTGTTTACAGTAATGTAATGGTAGTAATATATTTTAAAATAAGTAAAGATGAAGTCAATTATGATTATTTAATTATTCATATTTTGTTTATTTTTAATATAATTAGGGATACTTTTATGTAAAAGATGTTTTACATGAACTTATAAACTTGATAAGCTTAATTTTTGATATTATACCTTTTTAATATTTTATTTAATAAAAAAATTTCTTTATCTTATAGTATTATAAAACTGAAAAATTCATCTATATAAATAAAAATAGGAGATGATACCATGAATGTTAATTTACTAAAAAATAGTGAAGCATATGCAACTAATAGTGGTTGTGCAGAATACAATGAAATCGGTGACTTCTATGGCGGTTTAGCTAGAGTAGGAAAACATTTGAGTGATTACATGATGAAATATGGTTTTATCGATAAGCAAGGAAACCTGATAATTCCTTTGAAGTATGATGTAGCTTATGATTTTTTAGGTGAAGTAGCACCGGTAGGAATACGAATGAATGAAGACGTTAAGTATGGTTTTATAAACAAACTAGGAGATGAAGTAATTCCTATAACTTACGATTATGCTTCATACTTGAGTAAAACTCTTTGTGTAACCAATAATCATAGAGGATGGAATGTGTTTACTACTGAAGGAAATTTAATATCTACTTACGATGAAATTTACAGAACTTCTAATCAAGATCTAATAAAAGTAAAGATTAACGGTAAGTATGGATTAATTTCGTCGAAAGACGGCTACAAGCTAACTGAAATAAAGTACGATGAAGTAAGAGATATCACGAACAATAGTGTATCTGCAAGAGTTAACAATAAATGGCATAACTTAAGGTGTAAGAATATCATCAAGAAGAACGTTCATTATCTATGGACAGATTGAGAGAATCTGGTCGCATTAAAAAAATATTAATTTCATAATTAATATTAAATATTGTTAACATCAATCTTTTAATTAAAATACTTTTAATTAATATTCTATTACCACCAGAATAAAATAATATAATTGATTTTAAAACATACATTTACTGCAATTTAACACTACATAGCTACTAGTATCTTTTTTATAAAATACACATAATGATAAAACTTTTATGTTGCCGACGAATAAATAATGACATTCGGGCATATTAAATTAAGAGATAATGTAAAATTAAATAGAATAATTTTACATTAATCAGGCATCAATTCTGGTGCATAGGTGCTTAACATATAATAAACTATATTCGATCGAGATATGTTTCTTAACTGGAATATGGGCAAGATAATTATTAAAATATAAATTTTTTTGGATATATAATATCTATGAAGTTAGTCATGACCGAAGCAAAGATAAATCGAATAATATCACGATCTAAATTGAGAGATCCTTTCTACCTTTCTGTAGTTTCACTGTATGAAAATTTAACTAACGTTAAATCTTACGCTGACGACGCCAAGATGGATGAAACTATGACTCTACTAGACGGTAACGTTCGTGATCTGCGTGTAAACTACGTTAGAAGGTGTTTTAGATACTTCGACTTATTCTTAGATAGAATAGAAGGTGATTTGAATTATTGGAACGATGTAGTATACGCAGAATCAGAGAAAGCTATTATATTCAAAGAAAAAGCTAGAGAGTCTGACAATCGTAAGAGAAGAAGATACTTCACTACTAAAGCTAAGTCTTCTATAGCTGAAGTTAGAAAGTCTAAGAGAATAGTGTCTACTTTAAAGTTTAGGCAACGAGTTATTGAAAGTTCATTAGAAGTTAAGAGTGAATTCTTAAGTAAGATAGAGAAGTTAAAGTTAAGATGTAAGCTTGGTAATAAGAGAATATACGAACTGATGAATTCTATAACCTTAGAAGATATAAGTAGTAACTTGCTGCCGAAGCCTCTGTTAGAAGAACTAGCTCTAAATCTTTACTACTTAAGATTACAGATTCTCTATAAGGAGAATAAAGGAGTAGACGTAGCTGCTAGAAAGTTAAATCATAGACACTGTGGAGATACAGTAACGATCAACGACGTAACGTTTACAGATAGATGCAGATCTTACTTCTGTAAAACTTGTTATACTAAGAAGAGAAACTTTGAAGTTAGTCGCAACTTAGCTTTAGGTTTGTCTAACAACGCTACTCCTTACTTCTTAACCGTTAACTTCGGTTGGCAGGATTCAATGAGTGAATCTCTATCTAAAGCTTCTATGATAAGTAGAGATGTAGAAAAACTATTTAGAAAGTATAATGTATTCTCACAGTATGTTATAGATACAACTATGAAGTTTAATGATAACAGTTTCAAGTTGATGTTTAACTCTCACATACATGCTATAACTAACAAGAATATGGATGATTATTACTTTGAATTGTTGGAGGTTGTAAGATTACATGGGTGTGATGTAAGCTTTAGTTGGTACAACTGTGAACAGTTTGATAGGCATGACTATCTTCATAAGTTGAACTATATGTTGATGCATGTTAAAGATAAGTTACTCAAGAAGAGTTACGGAGAAGCAGTTTATAGAGCGTTCAACAGAGATTACAAGTCTAAGCTGTTGTTAGAGGTGTTTAAAGGTAAGAAGATGATAAGAGGCACTTGTTTGAACAGAGAGAACAGTAATGTTAGGTTCAAAGATGCTTTTGAATACTGTAACTTAAAGTTAAATGAAGTTGCACGAACTTGGGTAAAGAAAAATGAATGACTTAGACTTGATTAAACAAAATCCTTTCAACTTGAAGAGAATAAAAGATCAAACAGAAGAATTATGTTTAGCAGCAGTTAGAGAAGATGGAAGAAGCATATCTTACGTTAAAGATCAAACTGAAGAAGTTTGTATAGAAGCAGTTAGGAATACTTCACAAGCACTTCAGTATGTTAGACATCAAACTGAAAAGATATGCTTAGAAGCTGTGAAGAAAGATTTTGAAGCTTTAAGTTACGTTTTAAACAAGACAGAAGCTGTTTGTGTAGAAGCAGTAAAACGAGACCCAAGAGCTATTAGGTTGATAGACAACGTAACTGCTGAAGTAGCTTATAGTTGTTTGATAGCTAACGTAGAGTCTGCTAAGTACGTTAGGTTGAAGAAGAAAGATGTATGTTTATCTGTAGTGAGAGCTTCTGTGTACACTAAGAGAGGATACAACGAACCTTTAACTAAGATAATAAACAGGTTCTATAGAGATGAAGATTTAATTGAAACTTACACTAAGCATAACTTATGGAAGTACGTAACAGAATTTAGAGATGAACTAATGAAGTATTCTATTTTAAAGTGGTGAAGGAGAATTATGTTCAAAAAGTTAAACTTAATATCGACGAAGTTGATGATATTTTCTATTGTTTTCATTTCTGCTGCATTCTTAATATTTAGCTACATTGCAGTGAAAGCTCAGATGAACGCTGGTGAAAGAGAAGCTGTATCGTCGTCTAAACTCATAGCGACTTCTATGTTGTCAGGTTTGAATGAGATGATGTTGAATGGTACTATAACTAAGAAGTCTGACAGAAGAGCTATATTCTCTCTGTTCTCTAAGACTAAAGGAGTTAAAAATTTTAAGTTCATAAGGAGTGAAGCTGTAGATAGAGAATTCGGTCCAGGCATGAAGATGGAGAGACCTACTACTAAGTGGGATTACAAGATATTAAAGAACACTAAGCCAATATATAAGATAGTTAACGTTGACGGAAGAAAGTACGTTAGAGTAGGTGTACCTTTAGTAGCTAAGAGAGAAGAGAGAGGTATAGATTGTCTTGCTTGCCATACTGTTACACACGACACGGTAAACGGAGGCATCACCTTCAACTACTCCTTGAATGAAACGCTAAGAGATACATATCTTTTCATGTTGAAAGTAGCTATATCTTTCGTTGTGATATTAAGTGTGATGATATTATCTTTCTGGTTGTTCATAAAGAAGTACATAAAGAATCCTATTAATAAATTAACAGATGAAGTATCACTCATATCAAACGGTGATCTGTCGTTCGAGAGTAAGATAGAGAAGAAGGAAGATGAGGTTGGTAAGATACAAACTAGCCTAGATAAGTTACTCGTCAGTATGAAAAGGAGCTTGAATAACTTAATATCTGACAACATTAAAACATTATCAGACATAACAGAAATAAAAACTAACAGTAGAGATTTTAAGCAGTCTATGGAGAATGCTAACGGTAAGATAGAATCTATCGCTACAGCAGTTAATGAGATGAGCATGGCTACCCATGAGATAGCTAAGAATGCAACTTTAGGTATGCATGATTCTAAAGAAACTAACAAACTATCTCAGAAAGGTGTAGATTCTATACAAGTATTAGAGAATAAAATTAAAGATACTAAAGATAGTATAAATTCTATATCTGATAAAGTTAGTGAATTCATAGATAAGACAACAGCTATAACTGAACTCACAGATACAGTAAAAGATATAGCAGATCAGACGAATTTATTAGCTTTGAACGCTGCTATAGAAGCTGCTAGAGCAGGACAACACGGTAGAGGATTCGCTGTAGTAGCTGACGAAGTTAAGAACTTAGCTAGTAAGTCAGCAGAAGCTGCTAAACAAATTGAAGTGTTAGCTAAAGATATAACTAACAAGAGTGAAGATGTTAACAGATATATAGAGAAAGGAATAAACAACGTAAACGAGAGCAACGAACTTACAGAGGAAGCGCTCAACGTCATAATAAGAGTAGCTGATTTTGCTTTTAAGACAGACGAGCAAACAACACAGATAGCGACAGCGGCAGAAGAACAATCGCAAGTATCTTCAGAGATAACTGAAAACTTAACGAAAACTAGCGAACTTATCAAGAACACAGAAACTTTATTCGTTAAATTAGATAACTTAATAAGTAATTTGTTCACTCAAAATGTAGAATCTGTAAAACAATTTTCTGTTTGGAAATATGACTGCATGCTGTTGAAGATAACGAAGATAGATCACATAGTATGGGTATCTAAGATAGTAGATGCGTACAACGGAACGCTTCACTTAGAATCATCTAGTATAAGTGATCATCATACTTGTAGGTTAGGCAAGTGGTACTATAGTGAAGGTGTGAGTAAGTATAGAGATGTTAAAGCGTTTAAAGAGTTAGAAGAAGTTCATGAGTTAGTACATTCTAAAGGAATTGAGATAGTCAACTACGTAAACAACAAAGATATGGTAAGAGCTAAGTCGTCGTTAGTAGAGTTGTTAAAGTATAAAGAAATTGTGTTAGGTAAGTTAGACGGCTTAATTAACAGCATAGAAAGTAAATAGCTTTTAACGGAGGAACAATGTTAGAAGAATCGTTAGAAAAGTGTTCTGTGTGTGGAGAGCCTATAGAACAGTTTAAGAAAGGTGTAAAGTGTAAGAATGCTTTAATTACTGATGTTGCACTATCGTACATAAAAATGGTTAAACATGGAGAGAGAGAAGCTAGTTATGTTAAGTTTGAAAAGTGTAATCATCATAATTTTCACAAACATAATAAAGGCGATAGATAAAACGTAGTTGTGGAGGTTTCATTGGATTCAAACTATGTAGACGATTGCAAGATAAATATTTTCATTAAGTTATTTCATGTTGCAGTAGAGAGTAAGTCTATGGAAGACTTCTATAGCTTATTCAACTTATTCAGTGAGTTGAACAACGAAGAACGGGACTCAGTATTTTTAAATATAATATTTTACATATACATTAAAGATAAAGCATAAGGCAAACATCCTGGTGACACCAAACATACATTCATAGTAACATTGAATAATCAATCGTTTGATCGTTGAACTTATCTGACACATGTTTCCAAAGTTTATACTTAGTGAATACATCTTTTATCTTTTTACTATCCATGTGTCTTCTAGCTACTCTATCTATTAGTGTTTTATCTATTTCTTTGTTTTGCGCCATTTCTTTAAAATCTTCAAAGTCTACGTTCAACGAGCATTTAGATACTAAGTTATTTATTTTTTCTACGTTTAAGTTAAAATAATTCATTAACTTTATATTGCTTTCATTGTCAACGTTTTCTAAAAACCTATAAAAGTCTCTGTTATTTTTAAGTAGAATATCTTTTACATTTAAATTTGTTCCATAATCCCAATAGTCTACATCTATCTTAACCGGTTCTCTGTCGATTATTTTTTGTACACTTTTATTTGCGTTTTTATCGCCGTCATTAAATAATAAAAATATGGTACATACAGGAAGTTTAAGTTTAGTATTCTCGTTTAGCTCAACGTCGTGTAAATTTTGATCGTTAGTTCTTACTGTGAGTTTTTCGAAGAAGCGTAACTCGTCTAATTCTTCTAAGAATTCTTCTTTTTTCATAAAGTATGTTTTATTTATTAAAATGTAAATAAAAATTTATATATTATATATAATATATAAATTTTTATTTTATAAAAATAATTTACACTTATATCACACTTATTTTAAACAATATTTAAAATGATGTTAGTGCAATTAAAAGATTATAAATAATAGCTTATAAAAATTGATAAAAATTAAAATAATTAAGTTATTTTAATTTAAGTCTTAAGTGAAGATAAAATCAACACTTCACTTAAATATGCAGTTGGTTGAAAGTTTTAAAACAGTTTAGAATAATTTTACACACTTATAAATATGTGTATTAGAGGAGGTATAATTTAAACATGAATAGCGATGAAGAAGCTTTGTTGATAAAAAAGGTAATAGGGCATCCTTGGAATTTAATGCATATTGAAGGTGAACAACAAACGGAAGAAATTTGTTTAGCTGCAGTTAAAAGAGATGCAACTGCTTTGCAATTTGTTGAAAATCAAACAGAAAAAGTATGTTTAGCTGCAATCGATACTGCAACATTTGCATTAAGAATGGTTAAGAATCAAACAGAAAAAATTTGTTCACATGCGGTTAAAAAGAATGGATTAGCTTTACAATATGTTGATAATCAAACTAATGAAATATGTTTAGAAGCTGTTAAAGAAAACCCAGATGCGTTTGAATATGTTAAACTAAATTATATGGATAAAGAAAAGAAAAATATAGCTTTAATTGCGTTGAATAGTATTTTACAGCAACCAGTTAAGAATAAACAAATTTTAAATAAAATAAATAATAAATAAATATAAGAAAGATAAAGAAATTGCTAATTTTTATACTAAACATAAGTTATGGACATATGTAGATTTTTCTAAATTTAAATCGAAGAATCTCGATAGATATTCTATGATGATGTGATTACGCATTTAATTTTAAATTTAAAAAAAATTTAAATAGGATATAATTAATGAATAAAAGCTTAGAGAAAAAGTTGATAAGAGATGTTATGGAAGATTCTTGGAATTTGAAGTATACAGATGAGCAAACAGAAAATATATGTTTAGCTGCAGTTAAAGACGACGGATTAGCTTTAATATATGTTAAGAATCAAACTGAAAAGATATGTTTAGCTGCAGTTAAGAATACAGAGTTCGCATTAGAACTCGTTAAGAATCAAACTGAAAATATTTGTTTAGAAGCAGTTAAGAAGAATGGATTAATTTTAAAATTAGTTAAGAATCAAACAGAAAAGATATGTTTAGAAGCAGTAAGAGAGAATGCTGATTCTTTGCTTTATGTTAAGAATAAAACTGAAGCTATTTGCTTAGAAGCTGTTAAACATGATGGAAATGCTATATCACATATTAAACATCAAACAGAAACTATCTGCTTAGAAGCAGTTAAAGAAGATGGAAATGCCTTAGAATATGTTAAACGTCAAACAGAAGCTATTTGCTTAGAAGCAGTTAAACAAGATGGAAATGCAATTATATTCGTTGTAAATCAAACTGAAGCTATTTGCTTAGAAGCAGTTAAACAAGATGGAGACGCTTTACGATACGTTAAACATCAAACTGAAAAAATTTGCTTAGAAGCAGTAAAGCAAAACGGAAACGCCTTAGAATATGTTAAACATCAAACAGAAGCTATTTGTTTAGAAGCAGTTAAACAAGACGGAAAAGCATTAGAATATGTTAAAAATAAAACAGATGATGTATGTAGAGAAGCTTTGAAGAATAATTTTAATGATTCTGCATACTTAATCGAAGTTAAACAAAAGAGTACAGCTATGATAGTATTAGAAGCTTCTTTACAAAATAAAAAAGATAAGATAATTTTAACTGATATATTGAACAAGTTTAATGATGATAAAGATATTTTTAATTTCTATACCAAACATAAACTATGGAAGTATGTAAATTTCAATAGATTAAATGTAGAATTAGCTCAATATGGTATGACATTATGAATGAAGAATTAGAACAATAGATAATAGAAAGAGTTAAGAAAAATCTTATGAGTTTTAAACATATTAAAGTGCAAAGTAAAGTTGTTTGTTTAAAAGCCATTAAACAAGACGCCTTCTATTTAAAGTACGTTAAAGATCAAACTCCAGAAATATGTTTAGAAGCTGTTAAACGAAATGGATTTGTCCTAAAGTATGTCAAAGATCAAACAGAAGAAATATGTTTGGAAGCTGTTAAACATGATCCATATACAATACGATACGTTAAGAATCAAACAGAAGCTATATGCTTAACAGCAGTTAAACGCGATGGATTGCTTTTACGCTACGTTAAAGATCAAACTGAAGAAATATGTTTAGCTGCTATAATGCAAGATAGATACGCTTTAAAGTACGTTAAACACCAAACATCTAAAATATCTTTAAGCGCGGTTAAGTATAACGGAAACGCCTTAGAGCATGTTAAAGATCAAACTGAAGAAATATGTTTAGCTGCAGTTAAAGAAAAGGGATATGCTCTATATTATGTTAAGAATCAAACTGAAGCTATCTGTTTAGAAGCAGTTAAAAAATATGGAGATAGTTTAGAGTACGTTAAGAATCAAACTGAAGCTATCTGTTTAGAAGCAGTTAAACGAAACGGATTAGCTTTAAAGTATGTTAAGAATCAAACTGAAGCTATCTGTTTAGAAGCGCTTAAACATGATGTAAATGCTATTGGTTTAGTTAAAGTTCAAACTGAGAAGATATGTTTAGAGGCTGTTAAAAGAAATGCTGATGCATTACAGCATATTAGACACAAAACTGATGCTATATATAGAGAAGCATTAAATAATGACTTTAAAGTTGCTATTCGTTCAATATCAATTAAAAAGAATAATGTTATGATAGTATTAGAAGCTTCTTTGCAACACAATATAAAAGATAAAATAATTCTAACTGAAATATTAAACAAGTTTAATAAAGATAAAGAAGTAGTTGACTTTTACACAAAACATAAACTATGGAAACATGTTAACTTTAATAAGTTAAAGAATCACAATTTATTTCAATACAGTATGTCAATATGAATAAATAATTAAAATACAAAAATTAAAATTTAATTTTATAATATGAATATAAATGAATAAAAGAGTTAATGGGCAATTTTACACAACTGTAAATCCTTTCATATATGAAGCTTTTACATCTTGGATTAAATTAATAGATAACTTTAACGATGAAACTATCTTAGAGCCGTTTGCTGGTGCGAATAATATCGTTAAGATGATCGATGACTTAGGATATAATAATAAATGGAAGTGTTACGACTTATTTCCAAACAACAATTCAAGTTCTTTCTCTAAGTTTATAATAGAGAAAAGAGACGTTTTATATGATTATCCTCAAGGTTACAGAATAGTAATCACTAATCCTCCTTATCTATCTAAGAGTTCCGCGTCTAGAAATAAGATACCATTTATTTATGATAAGTACGATGATTTATATAAGTTTTGTGTTGAAACTATGTTAGACAACAACGACTATGTAGCAGCTATTATACCTGAAAGTTTCATTACTCAAGATATATTTCATAGAAGATTATATTCTATTATCTCTATCAACACTAGAATGTTCGACGATACTGCTTGCCCTGTTTGCTTAGCTATGTTCATCACAGAGAAGAAGAAAGACGAACTGCAATTAGACAATAATGATTTTCTACTATATAAAGGCAATCATTTCATAGGAAAATTTTCTGATGTAACGTTAGAATTAGATAAGTACACAGTCAATGATGCCAATTGTAACAGATGGAAATTCAACGCTCCTGATGGAGAAATAGGTTTATTCGGAGCAGATAATTGTAAAACTAAATCCATAAAGTTTGTTAACGGAGATAAAATAGATCCTAAAGAAATAACTGTTTCGAGTAGAATAATCACTAAGATAAAAGGTTTACCTTATACTGTGAACGTTGATGAATTTGTAAGTGAAGCTAATACCAATCTTAATTCATTGAGAAGTGCTACACATGATACATTATTGACTTCGTTTAAATCGTTAAGAGAAGACGGAGAGTACAGGCGAAGGCTAGACTACAGGTTAGCTAGGATTATTTTATCGTACACATTGCATTATTATTTAAATAAATAAGAAATTTATTAATTAACCATAGAGTAAGATAGAAGTTCATCGTTGAATTTATTTACATACTTCCATAGATTATGTTTAGTATAAATATCTTTTAAGATTTTATCTTTGCTAAATTTATTTATTATTTTTGTTAACGTTTCAGAATCTTTTTTACTTCTTCTAGAGAAAGCTTTTACTACTGCTAAACATTCTTCTCTATCGTTTAAATTTAAATATTCTAAAGCTTCCCAATTTTTTGATATAGCTTCATAAGCTATATCTTCTGTTATTATTTCACAGTATCTATATGCGTATCCGTTTTGTTTAACTGCAGCTAAACATATTTCTTCACTTTGATCCTTTACGAATCGTAACGCAATAGGAGAGTTTGTTACTGCAGCTAAACATATTTCTGGAGTTTTATTCTTAACGAAAGACAAGACGTTTCCGTTCACTTTAACTGCAGTTAAGCATATTTTGTTGTTCTGTTTTTTAACGTACTTTAAACTATCAGGTGTTTTCTTAACAGCTTCTAAACATATCTTTTCTGTTTGAACTTTAACATACTGTAAAGCATATCCATCTTGTTTTACTGCAGCTAAGCATATTGCTTCTGTTTGATTTTTAATTTTTCCTAACATAGATCCCTTTTTACTTACAGCAGCTAAACATAATTTTTCTGTTACTTCTTTAACATAATTTAGTGATTCAGCATTTTCTTTTATCGCTTCTAGACAAATTTTTTCTGTTTGATTATTAACATGTAGTAAAACTGATCCATTTTGTTTAACAGCATATAAACATATTTTTTCAGTTTGATCTTTGACATACTTTAATGCTCCTGCATTTACTTTAATTGCTTCTAAACAAATATTTTCAGTTTGATCTTTAACATGCAGTAAAGCATATGGATTTAACTTAATTGCAAACGAGCATAGTTTTTTTGTTTGATTATTAACGTATTTTAACGCACTTGCATTTTCTTTAATTGCTTCTAAACAAATTTTTTCAGTTTGATCTTTAACAAATTCTAATGCATATCCATTATGTCTAACTGCACTTAAACAAATTTTTTCAGTTTGATCCTTAACGAATTTTAACGCATATCCATCATCTCTAACTGCTTCTAAGCATATAGCTTCAGTTTGATCTTTAACATACTCTAAAGCATGTCCATTTTGTTTTACTGCTTCTAAGCATATAGCTTCAGTTTGATCTTTAACAATATTAAAAACTTCAGGATTCTCTTTAAGCGCTTCTAAACAAATTTTTTCAGTTTGATCTTTAACATACTTTAAAGCATTTCCGTCTCGTTTAACTGCTGCTAAACATATAGCTTCAGTTTGAATATTAACATATTTTAAACACATTCCATCTCTTTTAACAGCAGCTAAACATATTTCTGGAGTTTGATCTAATATATTAGTTAATTGCCATGGATATATTTTAACTGTTTGTGTTAAATTTTCTTCACGCATAAGATAAAGTTATATATTATAATAACATCGTATATTTTATGTTATCGTTGTTTATTTTTACGTACTTCCAAAGATTGTACTTAGTGTAAATATTATTTATTCTTTTATCGTTGTTGTATTTATTCACCACTATATTAAAGAAATTAAATTCTTTACGGTTCATCTTCATAAAGTATTCTATCAACTTAATACATAATTTTTTGTCTTTAAGGTTTAAATCGTCGAAATTATAATTATCTTTGTTGAAAGCCTCTATGCAAATTTTCTCTGTTTGATTCTTAACATACTTTAAAGCATAACCATTCTGTTTAACTGCTTCTAAACACATTTCTTCTGTTTGATCCTTCACGAATTTTAAAGCATATCCGTTCTGTTTAACTGCTTCTAAACACATTTCATTTGTTTGATCTTCAACATATTCTAAAACTAGTCCTCTTTGCCTAATTGCATTTAAACATACACTTTCTGTTTTATTCTTAACATACTTTAGTGCTTCAGGATTTTGCTTTACTGCTTCTAAACATACTATTTCAGTTTGATTTTTAACATCCTGTATAGCATATCCATTCTGTTTAACCGCTGCTAAGCAAATTGCTTTCGTTTGATGCTTCACGTATCTCACAACATATCCATTGTGTTCTACAGCAGCTAAACAAATTTTACTTGTTTGCTCTGGAATAGTCATCAACTTCCATGACGATACTTTAATTTCTTCTATTAAACTAGTTTCTAATTTTCTATTCATAAATTTTAAATTATATTTTATAATTATATAATTATTTTTATTGTTTATATGTTAAAAGCATTTTTGTAGTATTTTGTTACTGCTTATATGATGATATTTATTTATCATATCTAAAAAAAAAAAATATAAAACATTCAATCATAGAACCATTGAGTACTCATTCAAATTTTTAACTTTAGTAAAATCAACGTAATTCCAAAGTTTATGTTTGGTATAAAAATCAACGAATTCTTTATCTTCATTAAACCTTTCAATTATTCTAGTTAAAACTACTTTATCTTTATTCTTGTGTTGTAGAGAAGCATTTAATACTAGTAGTGCATTGTTTCTTAGATTAATATTTACAAAATATATAGCGTCGAAGTTACGCTTCAACGCTTCTGCTACTACTTTATCTGTTTTATGTTTAACATATTCTAAAGCTAACCTATCTTGTTTAACCGCTTCTAAACAAATATCTTCGCTTTGATCTTTAACGAATCGTAGAAGATTTCCATCCTGTTTAACTGCTGCTAAACATATACTCTTAGTTTGATTCTTAACTTGATTTAAATAAATACCGTTACATTTAATAGCTTCTAAACATATTTCTTCAGTTTGATCTTTAACGTTGATGTATCTTAAAGCATATCCTGATCGCTTCACTGCTTCTAAACAAACCCTATTGCTTTTGTGTTTAATATACTCTAACGACATGATGTTTCTTTTAATTGCTTCTAAACACATTTCTTCTGTTTGATTCTTAACATACTGTATAGCATATGGATTATTTTTTATGGCTTCTAGACATATTTTTTTACTTTGATATTTAACATATTTCAAAGTTAATCCTTCTTGCTTAAACGCTTCTAAACAAATTGATTCCGTTTGATCTTTTACCCAACATAAAACATTAGCATTTTCTTTAACTGCAGCTAAACAAATAGCTTCAGTTTGATCTTTAATATTTTTTAAACTAAAAGGATCTTTTTTAACTTTATCTATTAATTCTTGTTCTAGTTCTTTATTCATAGAGTCATACCATATTGAGCTAATTTACTATTCAACTTAGAAAAATCAACGTAATTCCAAAGTTTATGTTTGGTATAAAAATCAACAATTTCTCTATCTTTATTAAATATTTTAATTATTTTATTTAAAATTGTTTTATTTTTTTTATCATATTTTACGTAAGTGTTTAAAATTATCAAAACATTATCTCTTTTTGTTGGAGTAATTTTTATGAGAAATATATTATCTGAATTTTTATCTACTGCAAGTTGACATAATTTAATTGTTTGATCTTTAACATATTTAAAACTAAGTACATTCTTTTTAACTGTTATCAAACACATCTCTTTAGTTTGATGTTTTACATATCTCATAGCATTTCCGTTCTGTTTAACTGCTTCTATACACATTTCTTCTGTTTGATCTTTAACGTATCGTAAAGCACTTCCATTTTCTTTAACTGCTTCTAAACACACTTCTTCTGTTTGATTGTTAACAAAACGTAAAAAGTTTCCATTCTGTTTAACCGCTTCTAAACATATCTTTTCTGTTTGATTCTTAACATAAGATATAGCGTATCCATTCTGCTTAACAGCTTCTAAACATATATTTTCTGTTTGATTCTTAACGTAAGCTAGAGCATTTCCATTCCGTTTAACAGCTTCTAAACAAATAGCTTCTGTTTGATCTTTAACAAATTTTAAAGCAAATCCATCTAATTTAACAACTTCTAAACATATCTTTTCTGTTTGATTCTTAACATACTTTAAAATACTTTTATCTTGTTTTATTGCTTCTAAACAAATATCTTCAGTTTGATCTTTAACGTAGCATATAGCATATCCATTTTGTTTAACTGCTTCTAAGCAAATTTTTTCAGTTTGATCTTTAACGTAACATAACGCATTTCCATTTTGCTTAACTGCTTCCAAACAAATGTCTTCTGTTTGATTCTTAATCTTCTTCAAGCTTAGAGGATCTTTCTTAACTTGTTCTATTAAATCTTCTTCTAATTCTTTATTCATAATATCATACCATATTGAGTTAATTTTATATCTAAATTATTAAAATTTACATACTTCCATAGTTTATGTTTAGTATAGAAGTCAACTATTTCTTCATCTTTACTGAATTTTTTTATTATTTCATTTAAAATTATTTTATTCTTATGCTGCTGTTGAATAGAAACTTCTAACAACAACATAGCTCTATTCTTGTTGCAGATATCTATGAAGTATGCAAATGATTGTACTGAACTACGATTTTTCTTTAAGACTTCAACACAAATATCATCAGTTTTGTCTTTAACATACTCTATTGCATTAGAATTTTTTTTAACTGCTTCTAAACATATTTCTTCTGTTTGATTTCTAACATACTCTAAAGAATACCCATTCTGTTTAACTGCAGCTAAACAAACATCTTCTGTTTGATTCTTAACATCTTTCAAAACATATCCATTTTGTTTTACTGCTTCTAAACAAATAGTTTTAGTTTGTGTTTTTATATATTTCAAGTATGAAGGATCTTTCTTAACTATTTCTATTAACTGTTGTTCTAACTTTTCGTTCATAATATCATACCATATTGAGCTAATTTTACGTTCAACTTATTAAAATCAACATATTTCCATAGTTTATGTTTAGTATAGAAGTCAACTATTTCTTTATCTTCACTAAAGTTTTTTATTATTTCATTTAAAATTATTTTATTCTTTGCATGCTGTAAATAAGCTTCTAATACTATCATAGCAGTACTCTTTTCTTTAATCTTTATTAAACGCATAGAATCATTAAAGTTATTTTTTAATGATTCTATACAGATATTATTAGTTTGATTTTCAACGTAACATAAATACTTTCCATCTTGTTTGACTGCTTCTAAGCAAATTCTTTCATTTTGATTTTTAACATATTGCAAAGCATTCGGATTTTGTTTAACTGCTTCTAAGCAAATTCTTTCATTTTGATTTATAACGTATCTTAAAGCACTTCCGTCTTGTTTAACTGCTTCTAGACAAACATCTTCACTTTGATTTTTAACATACTTTAAAGCATATCCCATTTGTTTAACAGCTTCTAAACATATTTTTTCAGTTTGATCGTTGACATACTCTATAGTAAATGCACTTTCTTTAACTGCTTCCAAGCAAATAGCTTCAGTTTGATTTACAACGTCTTCTAAAGCATTTCCATTTTCTTTAACTGCTTCCAAGCAAATAGCTTCAGTTTGATGCTTTACATGCTGCAGAGCGTATCCATTTCGTTTAACAGCAGCTAAACATATAGCTTCAGTTTGCTCTTCTATATCTTTTAAGATAGTAGTATCTTTCTTAACTTTTTCTATCAACTCTTGTTCTAATTCTCTGTTCATAGTGACATACCATATTGGAATAACGTATGATTTTTTAATCTACTAAAGTTAACATACTTCCATAGATTATGTTTAGTGTAAAAGTCAAGTATTTCTTGATCTTTATTAAACTTATTCAATATCTTAGTTAAAATAACTTTATGTTTTATGCTGTTCTTAATAAAAGCTTCTAATACTGTCATAGCAGTACTCTTTTCTTTAACTGCAACAAACTTAATCGAACCATTAAAGTCATTAATTAATGCTTCTTTACAAATTTTATCATTTTGATGCTTAACGTATTGTAAAACCTCTCCGTTTTCTTTAACTGCTTCTAAGCAAATATTCTCTGTTTGATCTTTAACATACATTAAAGCATACCCATTTTGTTTAACTGCAGCTAAGCATATTTCAGGAGTTTGATTCTTGATATAATCTAAGTCAAGTCCATTTTGTTTAACTGCAGCTAAGCATATTTCAGGAGTTTGATTCTTGATATACTCAATAGCATATCCGTTCTGCCTTACTGCTTCTAAGCAAATATCTTTAGTTTTATTCTTAACATACCTTATAGCTTTTCCATCTATTTTGACTGCTGCTAAACATATCTGCTTAGTTTGATCTTTAACATACACTAAAGCATTTGCATCTTCTTTAACTGCTTCTAAACAAATTGCTTCAGTTTGATTCTTAACATAATATAGAGCATATCCCTTTTCTTTAACTGCAGCTAAACATATTTCTTCAGTTTGATCTTTAACGTGCTCTAAGGCGTGTCCGTTTTGTTTAACAGCTTCTATACAAATAATTTCAGTTTCATCATTTACGTACTTTAAAGCATGCCCGTCTCTTTTAACTGCCTCTAAACAAACAGCTTCTGTTTGTTCCTTTATGTCTTTTAGGCATAAAGGATCTTTTTTAACTTTCTTTATTAATATTTGTTCTAATTTTTCATTCATCTTATCATAGTGTATTGAATCAATTCTAAGTTTAACTTGTTGAAGTCAACATAATTCCATAAATTATGTTTTGTATATAAGTCAATTATTTCTTCATCTTTACTGAACTTTTTTATTATCTTAGTTAATATTATTTTATTCTTATGTTGCTGCTGAATAGAAACTTCTAACAACAACATAGCTCTATTCTTGTTGCAGATATCTATGAAGTATGCAGATGATTGAGTTGAACTACTATTATTCTTTAATACTTCAACACAAATATTGTCTGTTTTATCTTTAATGTACTTTATTGCATAAGGATCTTTTTTAACAGCTTCTAAAGATATTCTTTCTGTTTGATTCTTAACGTAGCGTACAGTGTCTCCATCTTTCTTAACAGCTTCTAAACATATTTCTTCTGTTTGATCTTTAATGTATTGTAAAGCGTATCCGTTCTGCTTAACTGCCTCTAAGCATATCTTTTCAGTTTTATCAACAACATAAGATAATGCATCGCCGTTCTGCTTAACTGCTTCTAAACAAATTTTTTCAGTTTGATCTTTAACATATCGTAAAGCATCTCCATCTTGCTTAACTGCTTCTATGCAAATTTTTTCTGTTTGATCTTTAACATAACATAGAGCGTTGCCTTTCTGTTTAACAGCTTCTAAACAAATAGTTTCACTTTGATCTTTAATATACTTTAAAATATCTCCTTTCTGTTTAACAGCTTCTAAACAAATAGCTTCAGTTGGTTCTTCTATGTCTATCAACGTTACAGGATCTTTCTTAACTCGCTCTATTAATTCTTGTTCTAATTCTGTGTTCATCTTAGCATTGAATATATTAAGTCATTCTCATTTAATTTTATATACTTCCAAAAGTTATACTTAACGTATAAATCCTTTATCTTTTCATTATTAAATGAATTTAAAACGTAATTGAGTATGTTCACATCTACATTCTTACTCTCGAACATAATTTTTAAAGCTTCAATGCAAACTTCTTCTGTTTTGTTCTTCTCTTTGATGAGATAGAAAGATTTTATGTTCTTTTCTAAAGCAAACTTACAAATATCGTAACTTTGATCTTTAATGGACATCATACTGTTTATATCTTTATTTATAGCAGCTTTACATATGCTGATAGTTTTATTATTTATGTACTGGATTGCTGTAAAGTTGTTGTTAACTGCAGCTAAGCATACTCTTTCTGTTTGATCTTTCATGAACCTTATTGCACGCCCATCTTGCTTAACAGCAGCTAAGCAAACATCTTCTGTTTGATTCTTTACATACTGTAGGTTGTATCCGTCAGCACTAACTGCTTCTAAACACATCTCTTCAGTTTGACATTCAACATGTTGTAGAGACGAAGGCACCTTCTTTACAGCAGCTAAACATATCTTAGGAGTTTGATTCTTAACATATTGTAGAACGTTTCTATGATTCACAGCTGCAATACACATATTTTCTGTTTGTTTATTTATGTGCATTAACACGAAAGGATTTACTCGTATCGCTTTCAAGTAAAAATCTTCATCTTTATTGTTAACGTAGATTATAGCTTTGGGTTCGTTTTTTATGGCTGCTAAGCATATATTTTCAGTTTGTTCTTTTATGTCTCTTAACTTACGATAGTTTGAAGAAACTTCAGATATTAATCTTTTTTCTAATTCTTCATTCATAAATAAGTATTGTTTAAAAGTAAAAAATTTATCTTTCTGTGTAGTACTCTCTTAAAACCTATTTAGCTAATTCTTTACCTTTCTTCACATAGTAGTATCCTTTAGTGCCGCTCTTGTAGAACTCTGATATATCTTTATCGTTAGGAAACGTTTTATGTATCTTGTAATAGATCATATCTAAGAATTTTTTATCGTTATTGTACTTTCCTTCGGATAATATTCTTAGAACGTTAAGATAATTTTTCTTATTATTCTCTATAGATACAAAAGCAGATAGATCAGTACTTAAAGCTGCTTTCATTATGTTAGGAGTTAATTTTTTAACATAGTGTATAGCAGTAGGTGTATTCTTAACTGCTTCTATACATATATCTTCTGTTTGATTTTCTACGTACTGTATGTTTCTTCCGTTCTGCCTTACAGCTTCTAAACACATTTCAGGAGTTTGTTTGTTAACGAAAGCTAAGTTATCACCTTTATCTTTTATCGCTCGCATACACATATCTTTAGTTTGATGTTTAACATACTCGATAGCTTTAGATTTATTAGCAAGAGCTGCTTCACATATCTTAGCTGTTTGATTCTTAACATACTCTAAAGTTGATCCGTCTCTTGAAACACAATATAAACATAAGTCTTCTGTTTGATTCTTAACATACTGTAAAGCATATTCGTTCTGTTCTACTGCTATTCTGCATAACTCTGGTGTTTGATTCTCTACGTATTCTAAAGCACTTCCATTATTCTTAACCGCAGCTAAGCACAATGTAGGAGTTCTATACTCTTTCTTTACCAACGTTAATAGATTTCCTTCTCTTTCTACTACAACTAAACAAATAGCTTCTGTTTGCTCTTCAATGTCTTTTAAAATAAATGGATCTTTTTTAACTCGTTCGATTAATTCTCGTTCTAACTTCTTGTCCATAGTAACTTTCTCCTCATTTATCTAATGTTAAATTTAAGTTGATATTCTTAAAGTGCTTTAACATTTTATACTTCGTTAACAAGTCTATCATGTTTTGATCGTTCATGTGTCTTCTATCTACTCTGCTTATCAAGTCTTTATCTACGTTATCATTTCTTATCATTTCTTTTATATCTTCAAAATCTTTCTCTATAGTGAATTCATTGACTACAGACTTTATCTTGTTAACGTTCAATCCTAAACCTTCCATCAACTTAACATTGTTGTCGTTGTCTACGTTGTTGATAAAGTTATAGAAACTTTCTTCGCCTATAGGCTCTTCATCTTCTAAGAGAATCTGTTTTAAACCTCTATAAGAGTCAACGTTGTAGAAGTCAGAGATAGTTATCAAATTTAGAAATGAATCTTTACCTTCTATCTTTACACCTTCATCACTGTTGTCGTTGATGTCAGATACTATAGATTCACCTTTTATGATTCTTCTTATATCGTCGTTAGTTTCTTTCGTTTTATCTTCGTTGAACAACAATAAAACTTTTATCTTATCGTTATTAGACGATTTATCTATATCATCTTCATCATAACGTTCATCTGAACTTTCAATGTGGTCGATACATCCTTTGTATCTTTCAGTAGGTTTGCAAGTTACCAATAATTTCTTAAAAAGTCCTAACTTGTTAAGCGCACTTAATAATTCTTCTTTAGTTTCTACCATGATTACCTCCAAGTTAATTTTATTATTTTATTTTTTTTATAATATGATAAATGTATTTATTTAGTACATTATAAAATAATTTAGTTTATTTTGTTTATTTAATCTTAGTTATGAATATGTTTCTTTAATTCAAATTCTTTATTATATCTAATAATTATTATTAAAATTTATAAATAATTATAAATATATGATATATAATATATAAACTTTTATTAAAAATAATAAAAATTTATTTAATATAAAATTATAAATGAAAACTATTAAGATACCGTATACGATAGATAACTCAAACTCTTATATTATATCATCTAGCTGCAGACAGCAACACTCTATAATTCTTAGATGTGCTTACAACAGATCTTTAGGATAATCTTCTAATAATATAAAAATTGTTAATTATTATTTTCAAGGTTTATTATAAAAATGTCATAAAATTGCAACATTTTGATATAAATTTATAAAAACAAATTAAATGAAAATAAGTCGTATGTTTTAAATTTATATCACATTAAACATTAAATAGGAGGATTAAAGATGCAAAAGATTAATTTCAAAATCGCCCTGTTAATCTTTGTATTAACTGTGCTTATAGGTTATGCCGTTGTAGTTCCTAAGAATTCTTACGCTTTAACGCAAAGGAAGATACACAGGTTAGAAATGAAACTTTCCCGCATAAAAAGAGTTAAAGCGATATTAAGGGAGAAAAGCTTAAGTCTTCACAGGTTAAATGTGCGGCTTCATTCTATGAAGCAGACCCCTAGAAGAGAACGCAGGGAAATGAAGATACACGAAAGAAGGATTAAGATACATAATAGAAGGATAAGATTAAAAAATAAAGAACAAAGAATAGAAAGCAAAATTAACAGATAAAATAAGTCAACAATAACAATATAACAATATAAACTATATATAAAATAAGTCAACAATATAATTTTTATTGTTGACTTATTTTTAAGCTTTCATCTAGCTCATCATTTTTCTCTAATTCATCATTATCTAATTTAAAGGCATAATTTAACGCTAATTCTTTTATCTTATCTACGTTCAATACTAAGCCTTTCATCAACTTAATATTGTAGTTGCCTATTTCTCTCTATAACATAGTAGTTTTATCTTCTTCATCATTGATCAAATTATGTTTAAATTCATCAAAATTAGACAACTGTTCATCAAACATTAATATGTCTAATGTGTTATCATAATCACTAAGAGTAGGTTTACAATAGAAGTCAACTTTTCCGTCAAAATAAATAGTTTCTTTTTTGATGATTCTTTCTATATCTTCATCATTCTTAGAGTTTTTAATGTTTTTAAATAAAATAAATATAGTCCTCGGATCATGCATACTGCTGTCATCGCCATAACCATCTTCTTCAAGAACTCTAAAGTAAGATTTAGTTTCTACACATACAGATGTTAACTTTTCAAAAACACCTAAATCATGTAAATTATCTAAAAATTCTTCTTTATTCATAATTTAATTTTCCTTTATATTTTAAATATTAAATAATATATAAATTTTTTATAATTATTTTTTTTTAAATCATCATAGTATACTTGTTTAAGCTCTTTAACTTGCTAAAGTCTACGTATTTCCAAAGTTTGTGTTTTGTGTAGAAGTCAATTATCTCTTTATTTTTTTTAAACTTTTTTATTATTTCTGTTAAAATTACTTTATTCTTAGCATGATGTAAAGAAGCTTCTAGTACTATCATAGCAATACTCTTATTTTTAATTTCTATTAAACGTATAGAACCATTAAAATCACTCTTCAACGCTTCTTCACAGATAGTATCAGTTTGATTTTCAACGTAACTCAAGTATCTTCCACCTTTCTTAATTATTTCTAAACATATTTCTTCTGTTTGATTTTTAACATACTCTATAGCAGTTGCATCTTGTTTAACTGCTTCTAAGCATATGTCGTCAGTTTTGTTGTCAACATAAAACAAAGAGCGTCCATTTCGCTTAACAGCTTCTAAGCAAACTCTATGTGTTTTATCTTTAACGTAGCATAAGGCGTTAGGATTTTCTTTAACTGCTTCTAAACATATAGCTTCTGTTTGACGCTTAACATGTCTTATCATGTATCCATTTCGTTTAACTGCTTCTAAACACATCTCTTCAGTTTGATCTTCAATGTATTTTAAAGCATTTACATTTCTATTTACTGCTTCAGAGCATATTCTTTCATTTTGATCTTTAACATATTCTAAACTTACTCCGTTCTGTCTAACTGCTTCTAAGCAAATACTTTCAGTTTGATCTTTAACGTACATTAAAGCATTTCCATTATGCTTAACAGCTTCTAAACAAATAGTCTCTGTTTGATTTCTTATATACTGTAAAGCTTTTCCATCCTGTTTAACAGCTTCTAAACAAACTGCTTCTGTTTGATTCTTGACGTAGTAAATACTCTGTCCATCGTTTCTAACAGCTGACATACATATTTCTTCAGTTTGGTCATCTATTTCTCCTAAAGCATAAGGATGGCGCTTAACTTTTTCAATTAAATCTTCTTCTAATTTCTTATCCATCATAGCACCATACAATATTCACTTAGATTATTTAACTTTGAAAAATTTACATACTTCCAAAGTTTATGTTTAGTGTAGAAGTCAAGTATCTCTTTATCTTCACTAAACTTATTTATTATTTCAGTTAAAGTTATCTTATCTTTTGTATGTTGTAGAGAAGCTTCTAATATTATCATAGCTGTACTCTTTTGTTTAATCTTTACAAAGTGCACAGAATCTTTAAAATTACTATTTAAAGCTTCTCTACAAATATTATCTGTTTGATCTTCAACGTAACATAAATACTTTCCATCTTGTTTGACTGCAACTAAGCACACATTTTCTGTTTGATTTCTAACATACTCTAAAGCGCTTCCATTTTGTTTTACTGCTTCTAAACATATAGATTCTGTTTTATTCTTAACGAATCTAAGTGCATTTCCATTTTGTTTTATTGCCTCTAAGCAAAGTTTTTCTGTCTGTTCTTTGACGAATTGAAGAGTATATCCTCTAGTAGAAACTGCAGCTAAACAAATAGCTTCAGTTTGATTCTTAATATTCTTTAAGCTTAAAGGATCTTTCTTAACTTGCTCTATTAATTCTAATTTATTGTTCATATCGTCATACCGTACTGAATTAACTTATTGTTTAACTTAACTTTGGAGAAATCTATCTGTTTCCATAGTTTATGTTTAGTATAGAAATCGATAATTTCTTGATTTTTACTAAACTTATTTAGTATTTTAGTTAATATTGCTTTATTCTTTACGCTATATTGCACATAAGCTTCTAATACTATCATAGCAGTACTCTTTTCTATAATATTTATTGAATCTATATAATGATTAAAATCTTTATTTAACGCTTCTTTATAAACTTTATCAGTTTTTATTTTAATATTCTTTAAATCTGATCCACTTTTAATTGCTTGTAAGCATATAGCTTCTGTTTGATCTTTAACATACCAAATAGCATTAGCATCTAATTTAATTGCTTCTATACAAATATCTTCTGTTTGATTTTTAACATGTTGCAAAGCAGGCCAATACTTTTTAATTGCAGCTAAACAAATACTTTTTGTTTGATGTTTAACATAGTTTAAGCTATGTCCAAAGTTTTTAACTGCTTCTAGACAAATATATTCAGTTTGATATTTAACATACTGTAAAGCATATCCAGTTTGTTTAACAGCTTCTAAACAAATATCTTCACTTTGATAATCAACATATTCTAAAGCTAATCCATTTCCTTTAACTGCCTCTAAACATATATTTTTGTTCTTATTTTTAACATACTGTAATGCTAATCCGTTTTGTTTAACTGCCTCTAAGCATATCTTTTCTGTTTGTTGTTTAACATATTGTAAAGCACTTCCGTCTAATTTAACTGCTTCTATACACATTTCTTCTGTTTGATCTTTAATGTACTCCATAGCAGCAACTGCTTCACGGCTAATAGTTGCAAAACATATTGCTTCAGTTTGATTCTTGACATACTGCAAACTACATGCATTAATTTTAACTGCAGCTAAGCAGATAGCTTCAGTTTGCTCTCTTATATTCTTTAAATTATTTGGATTACGTTTAACTCTTTTTATTAGTTTTTCTTCTAATTCTTTGTTCATATCGTCATACCATATTGAATTAAATTATCGTTCAACTTAACTTTAGAGAAGTCAACGATGTTCCAAAGTTTATGTTTAGTATAGAAATCGATAATTTCTTTATCTTTACTAAACTTATTTAGTATTTTAGTTAAGATTGCTTTATTCTTTACACCATGACGTAAAGAAGCTTCTAATACTATCATAGCAGTACTCTTTTCTTTAATTTTTACTAAACTTATGGAACTGTTAAAATCTTTATTTAACGCTTCTTTATAAACATTATCTGTTTTATTTTTAATATCTTCTAAACGTGATCCATGTTTAATTGCTTCTATGCAGATAGTTTCAGTTTGATCTTTAACGTACCAAATAGCATTTGAGTCTTGTTTAATTGCAGCTAAACAAATAGCTTCTGTTTGATGTTTAACATATTTTAAAACATCTCCATTATGCTTAACTGCTTCTAAACATATCTCTTCTGTTTGATT
>JAEHJW020001821.1_pt1 | contig 27806 bp, 34 predicted proteins | sample 9271431 | NCBI WGS metagenome assembly JAEHJW02 | reverse complement strand
CATCCAGTGGTGGAAATCCTTGCACTGAGTCATCATGTCCTGTATATCCATCACCACCCCACGGCATTGACCTGAGCGACAGTTGTTGCGGCCTGCACCGCATCAAACCGCGCCCAATAACGATCCCCAGCCGCTTGCACCGCTGCCGTGATGGCGTCAATGCAGCGGTTCTCCCGAACCGCCCAGCCCATCCGATGCGCCCGGCCAGAGATGCTCTCATTTGCCGTAGTGCTTCTGTGCGTTGGCAATAGCGCCACGTTGACTAGCTGGCTAAGGGCATCGCCAATTTTAATGATGCGCGGCGTAGTGTCCATTGCCGTTTACAGCCCAGCCGCCTGTGTAAACAGTGCGTCCAGCTGCTCCGCAGTCAGGTTCAGCCCTGCCGCCATTTGCTGCGTGAACGGACTGTTTCGGTCAACCGTCTGCGCGTACTCCCATTCAATCTCTGCCGCCTTGCGCTGGACAGGATCAGGGATTGCTGCGATGGCGGCGCCCACGTCGTCCAGCAGGCCAATGCCCAGCAGGGCCAGACGGGCTTGGCGCATCGTGACCGACTGCGGCACTACCGGCACGATGGGATCAGCAGGCTCCGGCGTGTTGCCCCCTGCCAGCCATGCGGCAAACGCTGCCCTATCCGTATTTGCAGGATCGTTTGGAATATAGGCCCCATCACTCAGCCGGATAACGGAGTCGGTGTTTGTCAACTTATACATTGCTCGTCCTTTTGTGTTTGCAGTTGTCCAGATGCCATCGCTTCAATCCGCCGTGGTCTTTGAAGGCTCCGCAACAATGTGGGCACGTAACCAGAGGTCTACTCATGTTAGCCAGTCGCAACTTTAGCTTTGTTTCTTCTGACTGAGAGAATCCGAAGCCTCTGGTGCTTATGCCTTTTTTGGATGCAGATATCTTCCTTTTGGTTTCTTCTGACGTAACCCTGCCCATACCTGCTACGCGGACTTTCTCAATATGCTCCGGTGACAATTTCCTACCTAGCTTTGCTTGCGCTTGCTTCTTCCTCGTTTCTTCACTTGGGCTTCCAAGTTTCTTTCCAAGAAACTGAGCTGACACCTCAGCCGCGTACTCTGATCTTGCTGCCTCATATGTTCTTGAATTTACGACACCGTATTTTCCAAAGTTACTCATCATGAAGAAAGCCCTGGCCATAGACCCGCCATACGCCTTCCACAGCATATGGTGCGCTACAAAATGCTGTCTTGCTGTCAACCTTATAAGATTGTTAGCGTCATCTTTTCCGCCGTAGCATCTCGGAACGATGTGGTGCATCTCAGAATACCCACTTATGACCTGGGAACGAAGAGACGCTATAAATCTCTCGTACCTCTCAAAGTGAAACTTGCTTCTCAGCATTTTTGCTGCACCTGACTTCTCAGATGTTGGCTGGGTCTGCGGGGATGAAGGCGTCGTCCGAAAGACGAATGACGCTGGCAAAGTGGGTTAGTTTATACATAGGGATTCCTTAAAGCTCTGCCGATGCTGTGTAAGAGGCTAGTGCTGCCATGTCCCCGATATTTGTTGATGCGCGTATCATTAACTCCCGTGTCGATGCGGATGCGGTCACAGGCCCGACACTGCCTGTTGTGTCTTGAGTTGTTGTCGGCGTTGCCCGCATCGTTACTGGGAAATCAGCCCAAACCGTAGACGGTTTGTCCGCCGCGACATCTCGTCCGAATCTTGTGCTCGCAAACGAGCCTGCTATGTAGTACCTCTGACACAACGCCAACTCAGCCCCAATTGGTCGATGCTCAAACGGAGTGGGAACGGAGCCGGGTTCAAGCTGTACCTGCGAAGCCGTGCCGCCGATCAGTCGAACCGTAGCATCCGTGTTGGCAGGCAGGGTAAACGATTCGCCCTTCGCCCTTGCCGTGCCGTTGACGGTTGCCGTGGCTGTGCCCGTCCAGTTCAGCACATACGTGCCGCCGCCGATGTTGATGCCTTCGATGACCTGCTCAATGCCACCAGCAGGTGCGGTGATTTGGTTGCCGTTGCCGGATGCGGTGAAGGTGACGTTTTCACCGGACGTAACCACACGCCAACGGTCGAGGGTGTACGTGTTTGCAGCACCTACGTTGGTGCCGGATACATAGCCGCGCTGGTTGAGCTGGAAGTTGCCGTTAATCAGCAGGTTGCGGAAACCGGCGAGTTGGCCGCCGTTTAGGCTTGGCACATTAACATTGCCTGTAAACGTTGCGCCATCAAGCCGCGCATATCCTGCCGCAGCGGGCGTAAACTCTGCCACCCGCCATCCCGTCGCCGGATTGCCCAGCGGCACCGCAATGGCGCTATCGCCCGCCGCCGTGGTAATGTTCGCGCCACCCGGCAGCACCAGCGTGGCGCTGTTGGTCAGCGTGCAGACGCCCTCAAACCGAAGGAACCGAGGGCCGTTGTAGTTCGTGCCGAATGACGTGATCGTCGCCGTGCCCGTGACGTTCAGAAGGGTCGTCAAAGGTGCGCCGATATCTGTCGTTGCGGCAGAGGCGATGTCCTGCTGTTGACCTTGGCTGAACAGTTGGGCAAAGGTCAAGGCATCACCCGTTTCAGTGGCATTGCCCAATCCGGTGACTTTGTTTCCCGCCATGCGCAGGTTGCCGGTCATGGCGGTTTGACCATCTTTTGCCAATGAATCAGAAAGCGCGGTCGCAATGTCGGACAGGGTGTTGTTATGCGTCGTGCTGCTGATTGTGGTTCCTGTGGTAACAGGGTTGCCTGGTGGCAACGCGTAGGTACCGGCTCCGTTTCTTGGCATTTCAATTCCTTTTCCAGTTGTTACGAAAACTTCCTGTAATCACAAGTCCCTGATCCGTTTCGGCTCATCGTGTTTTACCTTGTGCTAACATGAAAAAACCCGCGCGGGGCGGGCTTAGGGAGTGATATGTCCTACTGGTGGCTAGGTCTTGCGCTCAAGCCTTTCGGGGCTTTCGTGCTTTTGCTGATGGCATGGCCTGTAAAGGTCTTGGTTCAACGCAAAATGAAGGACGGCAAGCTCAAACGCTTGTTACTCCGTCGCATTAACTGAAGCGGGCAGCGATAGTGCCGTCCCCTGCCCCAAAGTCTGCATGGCCTGCATAAAGCGCGTTGGATCGGTTTTCGCCATCTGCATTGCCTGTGCTGCCGCCTGCGGGTCTTTGAAGACTTCCGCCAGCGTATCGCGCAACGCATCGTCGTTCTTGGTGTAAAGCACATCACCCAAGGTGCGCAGCCAGCCTCCGGGGACGCGCCCGATGCTCTGCATCCAGTTCGGCACGCCCGCCTGATTCATCAAGTGGGACATGGCCATCTTCTGCACCGTATCCGACCCCACGCCACGCCCTGCCGATTCAGCGCCTTTCAGCACGCCAAGGTCGGACGCCACGCCTTGCAGGGCGGCCATCTGTTCCGGGGTCATGATGTTTTCCAGCTTTGCGCCTTTAATCCCGGTCACTGAGCGGGCCAACTGATCGCCGTTCCGCAGCGCGTTGGCGTAGGCGTCTGCACGCGACTTGAACGGCACCGCACCGTTATCCGCCAAGGCGGGGACGAAACGCTTGTAAAGTTCCTCGCCTACGTCCATCTGGTTGATGGGCCGCGACAGATCGGCAAACGTGGTGCGCGCCTGACCATACTCGGGGATACGGCTTTCAAGCCAGTTCAGGAAGTCGGACTTAGCGGTCAGTTGTGAACCGGCGATGCGATTGCCGATGCCCTGGCTGCCTTCGGTCAGCGCCTTGTCAATCCCCATCTTGAGGTCGTGCAGACCTTGACCGGAGTAAACGTCAGGCGTGGCAGCGCCCATAATCGGATTACCCTTGGCGTCGAGCACCCCAACGGGTGACGCGGGTTTACCCTTCATCAACTGGAACGCCCGCCCTTCATCTGCAGCGATGCCTTGCGCCTGTTTCAAACCTGCGGCCACGGTCGGGCGCTGGAGCAAGGCGGCGAGTTCCGCATCGCCCGGCACGGCGGCTTTCTTGGCCTGTGCGTAGAGCGCCTCCGTGGCCTGCTCGCGGGCGTCAATGGCAGCTTGACGGGCTTCCGGGCTTCCGGCCACGCCACGCAATGCGCGAACAAGTGCGGCGGTCTGGTCATCCTTGATCGACTGGAAGCCGCCCGGATCGACTGCCGAGGCGGCACGTTCGAGCGAAGCAATCCCCGCGTCTCCCGATGCCTGTCCAGTCGTAAGATTGACGCCAGGCGTTGCCGCTTTGCGCTGCAAAAGGTTAGCGAGCGTCCGCTCTCTGTCGCCTGCGGCGCGGTTCAGGGTGCCGCCAACGATGCGCTGTTTTCCCGCTTCGGTGAATGGATCGACCAAAGCCGCTTTGCCGACGCGATATGCGCGTGCCGCTGCGGGCAGCGCACCCCCTGCAACCCCGCCAATGGCCGCATTGCCGCCACGGCTATCACCCTCGGCAACAGGCATGGCCGCCCCCGTCAGTGCGCCAATCGTTGCACCGCCAGCAATCGTGTTTGCGCCGGGAATCAAGGCCAAAGGCGCAAATGAGGCAATGTTGCCCAGCACGTTACCCGTCACGCCTGCTCCGGTTTTCATGAGCGGCGCATCGCGTCTGCGCACTTCCTCAATATCGGCTTTTGTGGGTGCCCATGATGGGCGATCCATCCCCACGCCTTCCGCAACGTCGCCGGCCAACTGGCCCACGCCGCGCCCGGTGTCGACAAAAGCCTTGCCAATACCGGCAAGCAGCTTTTCGGAAGTGGTCATGCCTTCGGTCGGATCGAACTGTTTGGGGTCAACCGGGGCGAGCTTGCGTCCATATTTCTGCTGGATCGAAGCCTTGATTTCGTCCTCGGTATAGCCCGCCTCCGAAGCGCGGCGCATGAACGCCTCAATCTTCTTTGCTTCGTCTTGATTGACGGTAACGTTCATAATCAATCCCAAAGGTCGTCGAGTTTAGGCCGGTTTCCGGATGGTTGTTTGGCCTTGTCGCGTGCGCGCTTCAAGCCTTGGCGAATGATGCCTTGCAGTTCGCGTGCGGCCTTTGTGTATTCCTCACGCGATTGAGAGCGTTCCATCCGCGTAATCGCTGCGGTCGCCTTGTCGCCTTCGATCTGCGTGATCTGACCACCGCCCTTGAGAGATTCAAACGCTTCAAGAAACGCGGTGCCTTTTACTTGGTCGTGATACGTCTTGAAGTCGGCAGCTTGGGAACTCGGAATCTTGGCCTGATATTCTCCCGTCCATGTCCCGATATAGTTATCAAAACCACGGTGCGGCTTGATCTTGCCATCTTCTGAACCGACCATCGCATCCAGCAGATTCAGCGCGTAATTGGCCTTGTCCTCAATTACTGGCAGTTCCGATGCGGCACTGCGAGCAGATTTCTCGCTAGCAGTTTGTGCTTCAACGCCGGCTTTTGCAGTCTCCGTCGCGGTGGTCTGAGCCGCCTTGAATGCGGGCATAGCTTCAGGCGGCGGCGCAACGTCAAAGGTGCGCGTGCCTCGCGTGCCGGGGTCAAACAACGTCTTGCGGTCGCCCTGGTCAATCTGAACAGGCGCACGGAACGGCACAAGGTCGGCGTAGTTTCCGGTCTGCTGATAGCGCGCAAGGCTTTCCGGCGTAAACTGCCCAGGATTGACGTTGCCAAACGCGGCCCCCTTCATCACCGGCACAAGGTCGCCATAGTTGCCGGTACGCTGGAAGGCGGCGAGACTTTCGGGCGTGTAATTCTGCGGCATGACAGCGCCGAATCTGTCGCGTGGAGTTTGCGATGCCTGTTTCAATTGCGCCTGCATCGCAAACTGCTGCCACATCGGGCTACGCGATTGCAGGGCGACTTCAAGCGCCCTGTTAGGGTCGCCCGCCTGTGCTGGCGTCACGGTTTGCAGGTTGCCCAAATCCTCACCAAACGGGTTATCCGCCTCATACGCCGTTTGCTGCTCCGGCGTGCCGCGCAATGCCGCTGCATACTTGCTGGCGGTGTCGGTAAAGTCGGTGCGCTGCTGTTCGCCGTATGCCTTGGCCGCTTCCGCTGCGTCCCGCTCCATCTTGCCGGAGCCATAGGCCGACAGCATCTTGGCAAGCCCCTGCGTCCAGCTCGGGCCTACGTAGTGGCCGGATACCATCTGCCCCTGTGTCGGCTCGTCGGCCTGCTTGCGTAGCACGTCAGCCATGCGATAGCGGCGGGCAATCTCCATTTGCTCGGGCGTTTTGCCGAGCATATCTTGCATGTTTGCCATATCTAATCCTTGATCTCGATGCCACACACAGCCAGTTCATTCATCAGGTTGGACGCCGCGCCGTAGACGGCAGACGCCACCTCTGCCAGCTTTACCCGGTATTCCTGATAGCGTAACGGGTGATATTTCTTCAGATACGCGCCGCGACCATCCCCGACCCAAGCGGTGCAAACCAGACAATCCCCAGAATGCGGCATCCCTTCGGTGTAATACCGGGGGATTTCCCATCCTGCGTCACTGATGTACTCAAAAACCTGGGCCTGGCTCATGTCTTCAATTGGATACAAGAACTCGATCCCGTCGCATATATCGCCGGAGCGGAGCGTTCCCTTGTATGTTTCGTCTACACGCTGGCCACGGATAATCAGCGTTATCCCGTCCTCTAACATCCGTTTGTGCATTGGCTGCATCACGACCCGCGAACAGCACGAAAACCGATCCTGCAATGGCATTGTTTCCGCTACCTTCATCGCATGGGTCACTTCAGCAGATGAATACGGCACTACATCAGACGGCAGGCCGTACCTAGACACAACCTCGTCGCGTTTCCCGTCAATCTCAACAAATCGCGGGACCAATGCACGCACCTTTTCGACCACCTCGACCACTTCCGGGAATGGGTCTCCCGTATTCAGCCAGTAGACGGTCAGTCGGTCCCAATAGGGGCGCATCACCTCAAGCGTTGCAATGCTGTCCTTCCCGCCTGAGAACTGGAGCGCGATCCGCTCATGGCGGGCAATCGCACGGTCTGCGCTCTCCGGAAACCAGTCCCGCACGTCTGCAACGTCATCCTCTACAGCGGCAAAGATCGGGGCGAAGAATGGCAGGAATTCGGGGTGTTGTTCAAACGGGTCGCCCCCATTGCAGACATAAGCCTTGCAGCCTGCCGGGCGGTCGTCGTAGATCGTACAGGCGTTGTCCACATGGAACGGACAACCGGCAGCACGTATGGATTTACGATACGGGCCGGGGTTGGCGAGTTCCAATCCACGCGAGTCTGCGACTTTCTGCGCCTCGCTTCGGGTCATCAACACCGCGCGATCAGTCCCGCCAATCTTGCAACAGCCGCCGCATTCAGTGCCGCAATGCGCGGGCGCACGATCCTTTGCGAATTGTTCAAGCATTAAAAGACGGCCAGCGCCGTGCCTGCGAGACCCATTAGCCCGCTCGTTGTAGATGCGCCAGCCGCATTTCGTGCGTTATTAGCGCTTACTGCCGCACCGTATTGGTCGCGTGTGGCCCCAAGCAAGTCCGGGCCGGGGGCAAAGCCCTGCTGCGGGGCGTTGACAAACTGCGGGCCTTGCACCTGATTGCCCGTCCGCAAGGCATTGACCACGTTCAGCGGGCGATCCTGCATGTAGGCTTGTTCCTGCATCCCCTGCTGGCGTGCTGTCAGTCCGGTATTGATGCCCTGCAATGCGGCTTGGGTCATCAGGTCGTTTTCCTGCTGGCCCTGATCGGTCATGGCGTTGTTCCACGCTTCCGAGCCGCGGGTGATGCCCTGATTCGCCAGTTGGGTTTCAAGTTGCCCACGGCGGCGCTCAAGCTGCGGCGTCAGGCGGGAGAAAATCGCATCCTGCACACTCTGCCCTTGAATGGGCATCTGCGCCAGTTTGGATTCATCGATGGTGGGATTGGCGAGCAGGTCGTCAACCTTGCCAAGCCCCTGCTGTGCGGTGTTAAGCAAGCCCTTGGACAGATCGACGTTGCCCTGATAAATCTGCTGCTGGTCGGGGCTGTATTGCTGGGTTGCCGTCCATATCGGATTACCAGACGGGTCTTTGCCAGTGACGGCATAGGTAAGCGAGCCCTCCGGGGTGATCTGGTTCACCCGGTTGGCGGCGGTTTGCGTGAGGATCGCTTCTTTGTTGCCCGCTGCGGTCTGCTGGGCAGCGGCAGCGTAGTTAGGCGGAGGGGGCGCTTTGGGCTTCGACATACTTCACCTTTAAATTTAACCATCTACATTGATCGCGGAACAGGCGATAAACCAGCACGTCGCCATCAGGGGCCGCGTCTTTGAGGGTCGCCTCCAGCTCAAAGCCCAAGTGTTCATCAAACTTTCTCGCGTCACGATTGGACGCCGGGACAAGGCCGGTGATGCGCCTGACCTTCAATTGCTCAAACGGATACCAAAAACAGAAATGCAGGAATTCTCGCGTCAGCCATCGCCTGCCGGGTTGGGCGGCAACGTGCATGTTGATCGAAGCGCCGTTGTAGTAGTCGAACAGCACCCCGGCGATTAGTTCACCTTCATCCTCAAGCCCGATTGCGGTGTAATTCGCAAACCCACTCACATCCAGCGCATCACCCACAAACGCCGCGATCCGCTCCGGCTGGTCGGTGATGATCCGCTTCAACCAATCACCCCGCCGACCTCATACACGTACACGGTCGAGGCCCAGCGGATGTTCACGCCACGGGACGCCGAGACAAGATGCAGCGCGGCGACGTTGCCGATTCCGCCGATGGTCTGCCAGTCCTTCTTGATCGAGTACGATCCGCCCCAGACGGACGCATCCCACGTTGCCGAATCCCACGTTGCCGCAACCGTCCCGGTAAAGGTCGGCGTACCAACCGGGGCGCTTACGTCATAATCCGTATTGATGCCGAGCAATACGCCGGGATTTCCATTGGTGGAAATGATCGGCTTCGCCATCTTGAAGTGCTTGATGTTGCCGCGATTGCCAAACGCAGAGAACGCTGGCAGGACTTCGCCTTCAATGTTGGCGTCAAAGTCGCTGTTGCCGTTCCACGCCTTGCACACCTTGCCCGCCGTGCCGAAGTAGATTTCGTCGTCGAACAGTTCCCAGCACGTCGCATCCCAGCCCTCGAACCAGCACCATGAGCCGGTAATGGTGTTCATCACGTACTGCTGGCTTTCCGTCGAACTGGTCGGCACGTTGAGGATCAGCATGTTTTGGACCGGATACGGCAGGATTTGCCAGCCGAAATTGCCGCCGTAGATGCTCGTCGCCTCGCTCACGGCCTGCTGAATCTTGTCAGTCAGGGCAGACTTGGTGTTGACGCGACTGCTTATCAAGGCGCTGGAAAACGGCAGCAAGCCATCCTGCGACACAATCAGCAAATCCCCGCCGAACTTGACCAGACAGCGCCGCCCGATAGGGTTGCCGATGTGCCACACGCCAACAAGCGCCCAGGTATTCGCGCTGCTGGGGTCGGTGCCTTTGTAGACTGCCACCTCGCCTTCCGAGGTCACGAAAACGGCGTGATCGTCCAAGCCCTCGCCTGCATCCAGCGACCATGTGCCCATCGCCATCAGGTAGCCGCCGCGCCTGAAAATAGGCCGGAAGTCGAACGAGGAAGCAGCCCCGGCAATCGAGTCGGTCAGCAGATACCACGCAAGCAGGGTGTCTTTCTGCACCCCCCACACGCGGCGCTTGTGAATGTTGAGATGAATCCACGTCGCAGTATCCACCCCCGTCACCGTATAGGTCGCGCCGCCGTCCACGTCCCATGCCGAGCCGGTGTAGTAGCGCATCTTGTCAGCGCCGTTCACCGCCAGCAGGAAAGCCCCGCCCGAGGTGGAGAAGTTCACATGCTGGAAGCGGGCATTGGTCAGCGCCGTTACAGCAGAAGCCGGGGGCGTGCCGTCGGTATCGCTGTTGGTCACGTCCACGATTTCGGCAGTCGCGCCCACGTCCACCACGGCGAACAGCTTGGACGCTGTGGCCGACTGATAGCCCATCAGTGTTTCAACCGTGTCGCCCGTGAAGCCCGTCACCCAATCAATCACGCCCTGACGGAGCATCACGTCCGATGCGGTCGGGAAGTAGTTTTTGCAGATGACCGCATCCGTCTCGGCCATGTCGGCGATGTTGTCGCGCTTGTTCCAGCCGCCCGTAGGCGCAGGAATGCTTGCCGTCCTGGCGACGGGGCGGCGTTGCTTGACCAGCATCAGACGTTCCAGCTACCGGACGGCACAGCCACAGCCGGGAGAATGTCATAGCGGTTATCCGCCAGATTGATCCAGTCCTTCGACCCATCGCGGGCAATGGCATCGAGCACCCGGCGCTCGTACTTCTCAAGGTCGGCGGTGTAGTCAAAGCCCTTCGCGGCTTTCCAGCGCCAGATAAGGCCAAGCGTCAGGATGCGCTCATCCAGCAGGCCCACGTCTGCATCGTCGGCAAAGGCTGCGCGCTCGGTTGCGCCGGTCGAGTCGGTGCACCAATAGCGGCTGATGTACTCGAAATAGCACGTCTGCCCCGCTGCAGGCTCGGGGATGAACATGAGGTCATCGCCACGGATGCGGAACTGATTGAACGGGCCTTGAAACGCCATCGCCTTGCGCTGCTGCCAGCGTTGCTTGGTCAGCGGGCCATATACGGGGCGGCGCAGGTCGCGGTTCCAGATGGTGTCGTTGATGATGTAATCGAGGCCGGGCGCAATGGTCGTAATAGCCCCCTGCACCTCCGCTGCAACCGTGGTGAAGCTCGTTTCCTTGGTGATCGCCTGCCATACGTGCCGCGTTGCCAGCGCCTCGCCTTCCTCGTTCAGCAGCGCGACCATCTGGATGATTTGCGCATCCGTGTTGCCGATGGCCGCGTTGGGCGAGGCCAGGCCCACACGCTGGCAGGCGGTTTGAACGATGGTCAGGCAGGTCATTTACGCGGCTTCCTGAAGTTTGGGTTTGCGGCCACGGCGCGGGGCTTCGTCCTCTCCCGCTTCAAAGGCGTTCATGCGCTTTTCCAGCGCGGCGATCACGTCGTCACGCTTTTGCAGTTCACGTTTGAGATGCGCCACTTCCTCGGCCACCTTGCCGCCATCCTGCGCGGCTTCCAGATAGGCGCGGCACTTGTCGCGGAACATGCGTGCGCCCATGCCTGCGGCTTTCAGGGTGTCTTCAGTCATCGAGGCGGCGGCTTCCACGCTGTAGATGTGAAGCTGGGCGTAGTTCTCAGCTTCGGCAGGCGTCACAAACGGCACGTTGCGCAGCGCGGTTTCGCCTTCCGGCACAGTGCCGTCAATGCCGTTCTTCCAGTTCTCATAGGCGCGGTGGAAGCCGTCAACCCATTCAGCCGGGTAGGCGGTGCGGCGACCTTGGTACAAATCTTCCTTGATCTGGGCAAGCCACTTTTCGGCATTCTTGACCGTCCAGTCCTTGCCGGGCGGCTGCGCGATGTTGACAATGTTCACGTCGCGGAACATGGCGCGGCCAGCTTCCAGACTTGCGGCCTGATCCTGAACGGATTGGCGCTCGAATCGAACGATGGGGGGGCGTGCTTCCTGAATGCCGATCATTTTTGCTTGCTCCTGTAAAGGGATTGGGGTCTTTGTTGGCAACTCTGTTTGGAGCGGCCAAAAAAAACCCCGCCGAAGCGGGGAACAGTCCTACAGGCAGGATGTTTAGAGGGTGCGGCCAACCTTCGGCCAGTTGATGAACGCAGCAGTCACAGCAGCAGCAGCGCCGGTTGCCGTATCCAGCACGATGCCGTCGATGACTTCCGCGCCTACGGCGGCGTCGTCGTCAAGTTCGCCCGCCGTTGCCGTGGTGTTAATGACGGTATAGGCCGCGCAAGATGCGGACGTGCGGACGGTGCCAGCGCCGAAGATTTGCAGCCAGCCAAAGCCGGATGCAGCAATCGCAGCACGCGCAACACCAGCCAACTTGCCTGCGCCCGTACCAGGTGCGGAGGTGGTGACAGTCGCCATCACGGCCTCGAACGAGGAACCGTCAACAAGGCAGACATAGCCGTCGCCCGTGATGGCGGAACCGGAGTCCTTGACGTAGATATAGCCCTTCGGGCCGGCGCTCGTCATGTTCCAGCCGATGGTGCCGGGGGTGAACTCCGGGCCTTCGCCGCTGGTGCGGACGTTGGTGGGATTGATACCGGAAATGTACATTTTGTGTCCTTTCGTGAAAGTCAAAGAACCCCCGCCGAAGCGGGGAATTCATCAGGCGTGCATGACCCCTTGCCGCGCCCTATTACTGCAGGTCATGTTTGCCTGAGTTAAGATTGGCACGACAATCCCGTCCTGATTGACCGACTTCAGCTCTGGCATAATTTCGAGCCATGCGTCCTTGTGGGCGACCAGTTCCAGATAGTCGGTGTTGATGAAGTAGGCGTGCGAGGCAGGCATACCCGAATCGCTGGAGTCATAGACCACATCGGCGGTCTTGTACTTCAGCGAGACGATACCGGCCTGAGCCGAATCGGCAGAGGCGTAACGCTTGATACTGGTTTGGCTGTTCTCGAAGTACGAGAAGTACACCGAATCCATTACGATCAGGTCGGGCGTGTCCATGCCTCGGGTACAGGCCAGCCACAGCGGCAGCATCATCGAGTTTTCGATGGTGGTAGCCGAAGGGGTGACGCCGCCGACCGACGCATCGAATACCTGGTTGCGCCAGAAAGGGAAGTTGGTGGCGTTGATGCCGCCGACCGTGCCGACGCCGTACTGCACCGAGCCGGAGCCGTCAGCGATGATGTGCTGCAGGCCGCCCATCTGGTTGGTGGCGGTGCCAGCGGAATAGAGGTCTTCCGACAGGCCGTTTGCCATCGTGCGCTGGGCGTTTTTGATCTTCGCCTTGACGAAGTTGATGATGCGGTTCTCGCCCGAGTTGGTGCGGATTTCGAGGCCCGACGCGGCGACGTTGACCGCGACTTGACGCCACGGGTATTCGGCTGCACTCAGCACGTCGGACGCCTGGATGTTCAGCACATCGAAGCCGGAATAACGCTGATAGGTCGAGTTCTCCGCGTAGTCGATGGGGGTGACGATCGACAGGCCGCCGTCTTCCATGCGGATGCGGCCTTTGGCCGACAGCTTGCGGAACATCGCGTTGTGGTTGGAAACCGCATCAGCCACTTCGGACTTGTGGTTGCGGTAGGTGGTAGTGACCAGTTCAGTGAACGTGGTAAACAGCGAGGATTGACCGGGAGAGGCCATAGTAGTGCTCCTTTAAGGTTAGAAAAGCCCCAGCTTCTGTGCCGTGGCTCTGATCGTGTCGTCCATCGTGCCAGTCGGTGCGCCTGCCGGAACGCTGCCCCTGCGGGGTACGTTGACGGCGTTTGCCCTCTTGGCTTCCTGTGCCTTACGTTCCGCTTCAACCTTGGCGGCGACCTCGGCCTGCTGTTTGGCAAGCATGGCGGCGCGGGTTTGCGGATTGGCCCAAACGGCCTGCTCGTAGGCGTCCGATAGGTCTTTGGCACGACCAGCCTGTAAAAGCGCGGCCATATCCTCACGGACTTGCTCGAAGTGCTCGCGGCCCTCGGCGAACTTGGCAATCTCGCTGTTTAGCGTGCCTTGTTCGCGTTCCTGCTGCGTGCGTTGAAAATCGTTGATAAACCCCTTCAGTTGATTCAACTCAGCCTGAAGGGCATAAACCTGCGGATCGGGTGCGGGGGTCGCCTGCGCCTGACCAATGTCGATGCCGTACTGATACGCCAGCGAGGCCAGCGCGTGCGCCTTCTGCTCGGGCGAGCCATAGCGCAAGGTGTTGTCGGCTTCCAGCAGCTTGCCCACCGCGACTTCGTGCGAGACGCCTAGTTGCTGGATCGTGTGTTCGTAAGGCTGGAATGCCTGCGCGATCTTTTGCGCGAACTGTGCGGCCCCTCGGTACTGCTCAAGCCCCCTGTGCATTTCTTCCGACCGGCGCAGCAATGCCTGTTGCAATACCGGGCTGGCCTTGGCCCATTCCGCCGCTTCTTCCTTGCGCAAGCCCAACCGCTGCACTTCGGGCGACAGCACAGGTTCCTCGACCGGCTCGATAGATGGCTCGGCAACCGGAGATGCTTGTTCTTCCTGCTGCTTGGCCGCGAATCGGCCTTTTTCATCCCGTACCCGTTCGGCTCGTTCTTCCGCCGTTTCTTCCGGCTCGTCGATTTCGGGTTCGTCTCGGGCGTTGATTTCCGCCAGGGTGGCGCGGATGGTGTCGTCCATGCTCGGTGCATCGTCGTGGGTATCCACGATCTGCTCGTCAGCCATTGGTAATGCTCCTAAAGTCGTCATGGGCGACCAACCCCATGCCAGCGCCTCGCGGCGTTTGGTTAGCTAGTGATTCTGGTCAGGAATTCGTTAAAAAGCCGCCCTCATGGGGCGGCTGGGGTTAGGTCTTGGTTATGCTCAACCCGTCGCAACAACTTTCCACGAATACGCATCGGCGGAGTCTTTCATGCAACATACGAGCGTATCTGCCACACCTGCGCCACCTTCCTGATACACACACACCCCTCGATAGGTAGACGATGCGGTAGGCACCGCGCTTGATGGCGTGGCGGGGCGCAGCGGACCCTTAAACGCAATAAACTGGCCGTCGATGTCCTGAATAGCCGCGCTGGCAATACCCAGTTCAGCACCATTGGTCGCGTTGAGACGCTTGAACGTGGCGTGCGTCTCGTTCGTGCCGTTGGTCATCCGCACATCAAGCGGAATCACGCTTGCGCCAAGAACAGAGCCGTCAAACAGTTGATAGGATGCCCGGCCAACAGTCAGGTTCTGGCGCTGGTCTGCGGAATAAGTCGCGCCATTCCATGAAATAGTTGCCCCAGACGTGGCAAGGTTGTTGTCGATCCACGTCAGGCGCGAATCGCTGCCAAGCTCGACCCATGTACCGCTAAATCCTGAGGTATCAGTGCGGCAATGCTCGATAGTCAGCGTGCTTTGCTGCGTGCTGTTGACGTTGAAAACGAACTGAGTCGCCGAACCGCCGCCGGATGAACCGCCAACCCAAGTAAAAAAGCAGTTGTGGAAGACAACTTGCTTCGGCCCGACAGATGTAGACGCGTCACCGGCAATGCAAATCTGATCGAGGTCTTCCGTGTAACAGGAGTCGAATTCGATATTTGACGCGCCGTAGTCGGGGATATGGATGCCGATGGGTGACGCAGCAATACGAACGCCGATAAACTTCTGCGGGTTGATCTGCATCGGCTGGGCCGGGTTGCCGGCGTCGAGATAGCCAATTTCGATATTCTTGGTGACAGAGTTTTGAATCCGCCCGCCAAGGAACTGAAACAGGTCGCAGTTGAACCCAGACTGGAAGCCGACGCCATTCGCGTGCAGCATCAAGTTAATGAATGTCATTGCGGTGGCATCGATGAACCGACATCCAACCCCAAAGTTCTGAATCCACACATTGCGGAAAACGCCACCGCCTGCGGCGTTACTCCAATGGATACCAACACTATCCGCATTCCCGGTGCCCGGACCATAAAGGAAAAAGTCCTCGAAGCCGTGCGCATGACCTTCGGTTTTGCTGAACGTGGGGATACCTTCAGTTTGCTGCGTGAGGCGCGTTGCCCCCATGCCAGCGCCACGGAAAACAATATTTTGATTTCCCAGCGCACCAAGATACCCCTCGCTGATTGCGACCGTTCCAGCCAAGTTAAATGAGCCAGCAGGCATCAGCACAACACCGCCACGCCCGTCTAATGAATCGTGCGCCGCTTGCAGGGCAGCGACGTTTTGCGCTCCGGTGTTTGATTCCTCGAGCGCGGCCAGCACCATCGGAACAGAAACGCCATCCGGCCCCACCAACCCGGTGACGTTACCGGAGGCGTCGGTGGCAAGTTTGGCCGGCACCTGGCCCTCGCCAATCACCACATTGATCGCACTCTGCCCGAATTGCATGCTCGTTGTTGCCATACCTAACCCCTAGTCAGTTCCCGGCGCTTCTTCGGGTCTAGCTGATAAAACGAACGTGCCACAGCCTCATGCAGGCGGGCGTCGTTCCGTTGTTCATGATAAGCACGCTGGCGGGCGGCTTCCTGCTTTTCCACAGCCAAACCCTCCCACGGCCTTGAATTGGTGCGCGCCATGTCTTCGCGGCGCTCCTTGCGGCTGGTAATCATCTTTCCACTCGCCGGGGACTCGTAAGCCTCCCACGGTTGAATGTCCAGCATGAGGTCGGGCGCTTGGCGTCTGTCTGCCAGCCACGCCTGTTTTTCTTGCCATTTCTGTTCAGCACCTTCCGCTCCGTAGGTCGGCGTCCAGTGGGCAATGAATGTTTCCTTTTCAGTCATTGGGCGCATCCTTGCTTGCGGCGGCAACCATCGCGGCTTCGGTCTTGCTGCCCGCCTGAATCTGCGCGATCTGAATCTTGGTCTGTGCCTCCAGTTCGGCTTTCCAGCGGTCAAACGCCAATTGCTGCTCGGCCAGCATCATTTCCTGCTGTGCCTTGAACTGCTCGACCTGGCTGGTCGTTTGCGCCTTGATCTGTTCGGCTTGCATGTCGGCCTGAATCTTGGCCTGCTCGCTTTGCGCCTGTTGCTGCGCCTGCTGTAGCTGCTGGGTCAATTGCTGGATATGCTGTTCGTATTGCTGCTTGGCCTGCTGCACCTGCGCCGGGTCAATGCCGCCCTGCTCTTGCGGTGCCTGCATCTTGTCGAAAGCATCCTCAACAGCCGAACCCATGCGAGCGCGGCGGGTGACGGTCATCACGATTTCCTTGACGGCCTCAATCGGCACAGCCTTGGCCTGCACCGCGGGTCCGATGCCCTGCACAAAGCCCACGATGCCCTCCAGCACTTCGCGCATACCGTGCATATCCGACTCGATGCTCGCGGCGACGGTCGAATCCGTCTCCACGTCGATGCGGTAGGTGCGGCCAAGGTCGGAGCGGAGCACTTGCATCACCTGTTCCCAAGTGATCGCGTTCTGATCTACCTGCTGGCCTTGCTGCTGCGCCAGCATTAGCTGCTCTTGCGTGGGCAGGTTCACCAGGGTCATCTGCTGCAGCGTGGATTGGTCGAACTTCTCGCCAATGATCTCGGCCTTGATACGGAGAATGTCGCGCAGGTAGCGGGCAACGTCCTGTTGCATACGCTTGATGCGCAGGCTTCCCCATTGGCTCTTGATCTGCTGGGCGGTGGCGGTTTCGTTGGGGTTGGACGCCCCCCGCAGGATGTCGCCCATGCCGGTGATTTCATAGATGGTCTGCTTGACCGCATCGCGTTGCAGGTAAAGCTGCTGCAACACCTGAGCGCCCGCCTTGACCAGCGCCTCGGTCGTCCAGATAGCCTTGTCCAGCCCGCCCCGCTCGATCAATGCGGTGACGTTCTGCGCCGGGATCATGTCGTTGTCGTTGCCGCGCATCACCTCGGAAAGCTCCGAAATGGTGGCGTCGTACACGCCGCGCAGCTTGAGTGCGTCAACCAGCTTGTTGATGCGGGTACTGATCCGGTTCAGTTCTTCGGCCTGCTCCTTGTATTGCTCGTACAGGCAGACCGGCGTGAGGCTGTCCACGTCGGCAACGGCGTAGATGGGGCGCGGGTTGGGGAAAAACCCCTGCAATCCAAGCGGGTCGTCTACCACCTTCAGCGGGCCGGCCTTGTAGCTGGCGTTGATGAACAGCACGCGCCGTTCGTCCTTATCCCAAATCTCCCACACTTCCGCCGTCTTGAACGCTTCGGCCTCGTGCTCGGCCATCTTGTTCAGGTCGTCGTCATTGGTGGCGTCTAGCTGGATGGCCTTGCCGATTTCGTCGCCAAACTTCTTGCACAGGTCTTCCCGGCTCATGCGGTGGCGGAAAGCCTCCCAGCACACGTCCTCCCAACGCTTTCCGGGGCCAAAACGGAAGTCGTCCCATTGCACATGCTCGGCAACGGTCTGTTCCCACTCCAGCTCTTCGGTGACGCCCTCGAACGCTTCATGCTCGGGGTCTTCGGCGTCTTCGTCGTGGTACTCAGGATCAAGCCCCACCTGCTTCATGCTCGGCACGTAGCGCACGCGGCTGATACCGCGACCCACCAAAAGCATGTCCAGCACATCAGCACGGGCGAGGCTGTCGAAATCGTAAGTGTCGATGCTGAACTCAAGCGCCCGGCTCACCACCTCGGAAACCACCTTGCCGAGCTTGTCGCCATCCTTGTATCGGCGGCGCACGTCAGGCTTGGGCGGCGTGCTGTAGATCGCCGGGAGCATGGTTTCCGTATTGCTCCACAGGATGTTGAAGCTGTTTTTCTTGACGGTTTCGCCCCGGTACAGCTCAAGCACGCCCTGCGCGGTCTTGCGCCATTCGCGCTCGCGCTTGTCGGCCAGACGCAATTCCAGCAGCCAGCGGCGCACCTGGGCGGCGGGGTTGTCCCCCAAATCGCCCTTGGTTTCCAGCCCCGGCGTGGTGTTGTCGTCGTAATCAGCCATTTATTCCCCAAGGCGCTGCATGGTGCGGCGCTTGATGATTTCGTTGATGGTCAAGTCGGTTTCGTAGCGGGCCGGCGTCGGCTTCTCTACTGGCTTAATCCACGGACGCGACATGCAGGCATACCGCCAATCGTCGGCGGCGTGGTCTTCCATGTCGGTGTCTATGTCTTCCGGGTGTGTTTCGTCGTGCTGCAGCAGCGGAATAGTCCTGATGCTGTCCACACAGGTATCGAACGTGTAAATCATGGGCTGGCCGTCCATGCCAACAAACCGCCCTCGCATCTGGTCCCAGCCATTAATGCGCTGATTGTCAGCCCTGCGCCACAGCACTTTTTCTTTTAGCATCCGCTCGGCAATGCTAGGGCCGCCGTCAACCTTCCAGCAGGACGGGTCGGCAACCGAATAAGCGAAAGTCTCTGCGCCGGAACGCTTGACGATGCCCCGCGCCACATCTTCAGCAGTCAGTTTCAAGCCGACATTAGGCTCGCTGGCCCCGTACCATTCCCGATAACGGATGATTGCGCCTCGGGGATGATCTGTAGTGCCGTCAGCAATCGCCCACCAGCCAACACTAAACGGGCGGCTTGATCCCCAATCGAACGAGCGGAACCGCTGCCAGTCCCTAGGTATGGCAAAAGGCCGGATAACGTGCTTTGCTCTATCCCAGCAATCAAAGAACGCGCCCGCTACTACATCCCAATCGCCGTTTAGCCAGGCTTTGACCAACTCAACGGAACCGGACGCCTTGAGCAACGCGATATATTGCTTGTTGTCCCGCAGGTACTTGTTGTCCGTCACCTTGGACGGAATGAACATGCGGGTCAGCCCTGTTTCAGGATCGTCGAACGGCGTATAAGGCGGCATCTGGTCAATAAAACGCGCCTTGACCCAGATATGCCCCTTGCCGCCAGGGTTGCCGGATGCCCTGATTCTTCCGTGTATCCCGTGAGGGTTACGCAAACACGCCTTTAGCTTGTTGTAGCCATAAGGCGTGGCGTGATTAGTTAGCTCATCAAAGCCAATCCAGGTGTATTGATGGCCCTGATAACCGTCTGCATCGCGCTCATGCTCCAGATAGCGCATTTTAAGCGTCGCGCCACCGGGGAAATACCAGCAGTTTGTAAACGGATGTGATGCGCTGGAATTGCTTTTGTACTCGCCACCATAAGCGGGAAACAACTCCCTTGCCCGAATCTGCAGTTCTTCCAGTTCGTTGTATGTCTTGCGGAAGATGATCCCGCGCCATTTGTCGCCTAGATCAATATCCTCCAGATAATCGCCCAGCAGGAAATCCGACTTACCTCCGCCACGCGCACCGCCAAAGAAAAGCTCATCGCACCAGTCAGCCTCAATTGCCTTTAGCTGCGGGCCTGGCTGCGGGAGCCACCTACTTTTCGAGTCCATTCAGCTTGAGCCATTCGTCCCGCGTAAGTTTTGGGCGCTTGCTATGCTCAATCTCCAGCTTTCCGCTGTGCTTCGTCTCTTGCTCGATCTTGTCGCGCCACAAGTCAGGGCGGCGGTTCTTCAGCCAAAAGATGCAGGCCGTAGTGTCGGGCGGGTAGTACTTGCGGATAGGTGTTTGGACAATAACGTGGTCCACAACGCGAATATCCACCTCGTCGTGCTCATAACCATTAGCCCGGCTAAACAGGCTGCGCTCTACACGGTCGTCTGCTATTTCCTTGCTTACCTTTAAGGCCTCGCAAAACTCCTGGTGCTCATTCTTCCAGCGGTACAGCGTGGCTACGTTGACCTCGAAGAAGTCAGCAAGCTCAATGTCAGTGGCACCTAGCGCGCACAACTTCTCAGCCTGCTTTACAAACTCAGGCTTGTACTTACTCGGTCGAGCCATTCCCTCACAACCGGGTTGCCGGTCGCCTCGTTCATGGTGTCGAAATATCGACGGTTGATTAACTCAGGTTGGCGCGGATCGCTGCTGCAGCCTGGGCGGCGCTTTGGGTTTGGGCGATCTGCGTCCAGCCTGCCTTTTTGGCGGTGCTGTATTGGTGCGCATTGGTCAGCCGTCTTCATCCGGCCCTTTGGGTAGGGAGGATGTTTAAAGGGTTGGTCGGGAAGACGGCTGGCGAATGGGCAATAAAAAAGCCACCCGGCATGGGGTGGCTGTGTTGGTGTTGGCCTGCGTGTTAGTGCTGGTTGACCTGTTCCGCACCATTGAGGCCGACGCCTGACACGGGATTTTGTGCGCCGTTTAACGGAAAGCCATCCGAGACTGAACCGGAATCGCAACCAACACGGCTGGCGATTGCCGTTCAGTACATTTCGGCTTACTGCGTCAACTCGTCCGTGTTTCCACGCGACAATCGCCATGCGTGTTGGCCCTTTTTCAGGGCGAGCAATCCCGCCAAGGAAGCGGGCCGCTCTTTATCTCTATATGCTGCCCGGATTTACGGGCCGCTACTTTCGAGTGGTTATACGCATATTAGCAAATTTTGGTGTTTGTCAAACCATTTCGCTAATTTTTTTATTAGCAGCAGGTTCTAATCCATTGCCTCGCTTTTGCCAAGATCACCACACGGTTCCCAGCATTGCGCTTTGTCGAGGCAGTCCCCATGCTGGCAAGCATTCCGCCGCGCCGAGAAGCCGAAGAACCATTGCGACTTGTACCCAATCCCCCACATAGTCCAGCCCCATCCTGGCGTGCCAAAATACAGTTTCATTTCATTCTCCTATTCAGTTCCGTGCATAACACAGCGGTCAACAAGACCGCCCGTAAGCGTCGTCGTTTATCAATCGCCCGTTGAGGGCGGCTTGTTACCTGGGGCGTTACCGCAGCTTGTTTTTAAGCCCAACCTGAATCCACCCAATCGCCGTATCCGCCCGCTCGTGCAATTCCCGGTAAACCTCCAGCATTTCCCCCCGCTGGCGGATCGGTTCGCGTCCTGTCCCTTGGCAATGCGGGCATTGCTTGTCCGACAGATAGGGCGTTCCATCCTTCACCACGAACTTGACGCCTTTGCATTTGCCGCACACGTCGTTGAGCCATGCCGACAACGCCTGCACACCTACCCGGCTGGCCTTCTCCGGGTTCAGCGTAGACCCGGCGCGCATCCGGTTGGTCATTGAAACACGCGCCCAGCGGATGAACAGGCTTTTAGCTGCGGCCAGTTCTGCGGCGTCGTTTAGGATTTTGACCCGGAACAGGCTCATGTGGCCGGGGTGCTTGATTGCGGCAAGGCCGGCAGCGCCCAGCACGTCCACGTCGCATGTGTGCTCGTAGTGGCGTAGATCGCCGGAGACTTCGGCTCGGGCAAGCAGGTCGAGTGCGCTCATGTATTCCCCTTTGTGGATAACTTTTTTATCGTGTCCGCCAGCATGTCCAGTTCGTCCATTTTCATAATCCGCAGCATGGTTTGATCGCCGTGGACGCCCTTGGGGCCGGTGTGACAGCCAGGGCAGAGCGGTACGGCCAACCAATTTGATGCGCGCTGGCTCATGCCCTGGCCTTCGCGGATGTGGTGAACATGCACGGGCGACTCGCCGCACAGGCAGCACGGCAGGCTTGCCACGCGGTCCAGGTGCTGGCGCTCGGCGTTGGTCATGCCGCTACCTCATCACCAAACATCACGCCACGCTCAACCCCGAAGGCGCGGATAAGCTCAATCAGGTCGGACATTTCCGCCTTGGTCATCTTGCTTGTGGATACGCCCAGCACCACAAAATCCCCGTGCAGGCCGGGCACCACGTCCTGCTTTTTCAGGCTCGCACTAAACACGTGCTTCCAATCTTCCGCCGTCAGCTTGCGCCCGTACCATTCGACCTGCTCGGCAACATCGGACAGCGCGGCCCACAAGGCCGCATTCTGCTCTAGGCTTCTGGTCGGCGGCTGAATCTTCACCGCGTAGCCGTCCGGCGCGTGCTGGATCGCTTCGCAGGCACGGCGGCGGGCTTCGGCATGGGCCAGCACAAAAAGCTGCTTCATGCGTCCTCCTTAGCCAGTGCCGCAAAGCACGTTTCGGCGTTTTCCAGGTCGCGCCGTGCGGCTTGCTTGGCCGTTTCGTACTCGCCAAGCTCGCGCAGGTTGTAGCGCAGGGCGACGGCTTCAAAGTCAGCCACGAACTGCTTACTCGCCATCACGCTTTTGCTTCCAGTCATATACCCATCCCCATACCGTGAATTCAATCCGCCACTTGAACCGCGCCAGCCGTTCCAGCATCGCCACCTCAAACCATCCTGAACTTCACCGCAAAACCTCCCCCTACCCCATTGACACGGGCAAGCGGAGAGGAATGCGGTCTTCACCCTGCTTTCGCAGACAGCGATGTGAACGGTCGCGGTTTCTCCGTTCATCCCCAGGCTTCGCTGTTCAACCAGCCCACTAGACCGTATGCGGATCTGCCCCGGTGCCTTACGGCGACGTCTAGCTTCCCCTGTTTGCGGTGTGAGCCGGGGCTTGCTCATGCTCGATTAACCCCTCGCCCGCTTGGTCAAAAACTGTCGCAACGCCATGCCTGCCGCAAACTTCCCAGCAGCCATGTGGTAATCATTCCAATCCGTGCCGACTTCTGGCGGCAGGATGTAAGGCAATCCGGTAGCCTGCGCGGCCTTCTCGCCGGTTTCGCTGGCGTCGTTGTCTGCCACCACGAACCCGCTCCTAGCCATGCGCTGCAGGTTTCCTGCCGAGAAGCAGGCGTGTACCCGCGCCGGAATCTTCATTGCGGCCAGACAGGAATGGACCGAGAGCGCGGTGGCGTAGCCCTCGCACCACACGTCAACGCCGGTCTGTCCGATGACGAACTCCGCGCCATTGGTGCGCTGGCCCTTGAGAAATTTCTTGTTGCCTTCGCGGTCGATCATCTGGCAGCCAACTACCGACTCACCGACGCGCATCGGGACGACCAGCAAATTCGTGTCTTCGTCGGGGTAATAGACCAAGCCCACAGCGTCCTTAAACGATTTCGAATCAAGGTAGGCGTGTTGCTCTATCCGGGCCTGTTTGATGATCGCAGCGGCCTTCTGTGAAGCCTGGCGCTGCATCGCCTGACGTTCGGCGGCGTGCGCTTTGCGGCTGGCTTCGACTTGGCGCATGAACTCGGTGCGTTGCTCTGGCGTGTACGTTTGAGTCCGGCGCGATTGCCACACCTCGTACAGGCCAGACGAGTAATCCCCGAACACCCCGCCCATGCAATCGTCGAACAAGAGACACCACGCGGCTTTATTTTTAGCGCCCTTGCCGATCCCGGGGAAGCGGATCACAGTACCAGGCTCGATACTGATCGGCGGCTCAAGCCCTGATGACCTGATAGCGTCGGCGAATTCGATCATGCGGTCTTCCTCGACTTGGCAAAAGCGATATTCGCGCGCTGCAAATAATTCACCACGTCGGGCGTGATGATTCCCGGCTCTTTCTTCCATGCCGGATCAACGCCGAACTTCTCTCGGTATAGGTGGTACGCTCGGTTCTCGTTCTTGCCGTGATGCCGCAGCAGGGCGATCATTCCCTGATACCAGCCCTCCTTGTATTCGCTGCTATATTTCTCTTTCTTCGGCCCGGCTGTGAACTCCATCAGTTCTCCAGGCAGCGCAGACACGTCGTTGGCACGAACTCGGGTATGTCCGCAGTGCAGGCACGTATCCGCGCGGCCAGGCCACAAGGAGCCGCACTTCGGGCACTTGGCGCGCTCCTTCTCCTTCTTCGTCGGCTCTTTCTTCGGCTTGGCGTCGGCACTCCCCACCAGGCCGGCCGCGCCGTTGCTGTAAAATTCGTTCCAGTCGTCGGCGAACCTGAGCCAGTTGCCGGCGTTGTCCTGCACCACGCACAGGGTCTTGCCGTCGTGCGACCTGGCACCACGCCCGATCATCTGCACGTGCTGGCTGAAACTCTTTTTCAGCGGGCGAGCGAGGATCACGTGCTCGATGTCGGTCTGGTCGAATCCACGGCTGAGCATGTCGACCGAAATCAGCACGTCGATACCCGATTCTGGCTTGGAGAATTCGCGCAGTACCTCGGCCTTGAATTCTTCGTCGACTCCGCTGGCAAGCTGCACGGCGGAAACCCCGGCATCGGAGAACGACTGCACCAGTTCCGATCCGTGGGCGATGCCGCAGGAGAAGCAGATTGCCTTGCTCTTGCGCCCGAACACTTCCTGCGACAGCCGAATGTAATCCATCACGATGTCGCCGACGATGCGCCGTCCCCGCGTTTCCAGTTCGTCCTTCTGCCACTCCCCGGCGACCACCTTCACCCCATCGGTGTCGATTTCATGCGCGATGAACACGCGGAACGGTACCAGGTTGCCCATGCCGACCAGTTCTTCCATAGGCGGAGCCTGAACGACATTGGTGAAGTGCTTGCCGATCAGCGGGTGGAACGGCGTTGCGGTGGCGCCGACGATCTTCAGCCCTGGGCGGCGCTCGATCATGTCGACCACGCTCTTGCGCATGGTGGCGTGAACCTCATCGATAAACGCCACAGAGAACGCCGGCCACGACTCCATCCGCTCCAGCGTCTGCGCGCTCGCCACCTGCACCAGCGCCTCCGGCTTGAAGCGCCAGTGGCCGGCCATCAGGATGCCATGCTCGATCCCGGCGCGGTCAAGGTGAGCGGAGAACTGTTCCACCAGATTCCGCCTCTCGCAGATGAAGATCGTGCGCGAACCCTTCTCGCACGCCTGGCGCACCATGTCCATCATGATTACCGACTTGCCCGCCCCGGTGCTGGCCGACAGAATCTGCCGCACATGCCCGGCGCGGAAGCCTTCGCGGAGTCCGTCGATCGCAGCGGATTGATAGGGGCGCAGTTGCATGTTATGCGGCGGCCCTGTCCAGCGCCTTGAGCTTCTTGGCGGCGTACTCGGCCTGTTTGCGCAGGCTGACGTTCTCGCGCATCACGCGGTCGCGCGACGCGGTCAGGCCATCGTTGAGGATTTGCAGCTTGCGGTTTTCGTCAGTCAGCGTGTTCAGTCGATCGAGGTATTCGGCGCGCTCTTCGTCGCTTCCGGTGAACAGCATCGCTGCGATCTGGTTGCGCAGGCTTTCATTCTCGGCGCGCAGCGCGTCTAGCGCATCGCCGAGCATTTCGTGCTGCATGTCGGCGTCGGGTGGGGTGTAGCCGAAAACCAACTTTGGCTTGGGTTCTTTGCGCTTGCCGTCGATCTTCTCGACGGCCTTCTGCTCTGCGCGCTCGATTCTAAGCATTGCGGCGGTTGTCACCTCCCCAGCAACTTCTTTCGCTGCGGCCACGGCTTGCTCAAACTGAGATTCTGGTATTGCAGCTAGTTTCTGCCAGCGAGAAGACTCGTTCTTTGTAATACCGATGTCTGACAATTTAGGTGCGGTAACATCGTGTGACCGCACCTCGTGCTGATTGCTTCCGGTTCCCTTGGCACCAGGGTGCTTTTCCATCGACGCGAGCAGTTCTCCGGCCCTGCGTTCCGCCCTTACCTTGATCTCAGTTACCCACTGGATCATTTCGGTGTCTTTCGCCTGCCGCGCATATGCGGCCATTGCTTCGGCCTTGTCGCGGATTTCCTTCACTTCATCGATTGCGTGGGCTTCGGACAGCGCAACACGGGCCGCGTTGTATTTGACTAACTGACTCATAACGGCATCCCCCTGGCAACCGCACCGTTAAGAATGAATCCGTGATCTCCGTAATAAGGGATATCTAACTTGTCAATGCCGGCCTCATCGCCCAAATCACCGCGCATAATCTCTACCGATTTGATTACATCTTCAAAATCAACGGTTCCTGCGCGAAACCACTCGCGCATATCGGGGATCGTTTTTTCTTTGAGCAAACTGCAAATCGTGCGCTCTGCAAAAAGCGCATCAAACTTGTCTGAAAATGGCTTACAACTCCACCACGTCGCACTTTCAATGCGATTCCTTGTGATCTCTTGTTTGTAATATTTCATGCGCGCCCGAACATTCGCGCTAATCCCGATTTTTATCCTGCCGTCAGAAAACTTGACCACATAAACAGCGTGCTCGCGCTGCTGGGTTCCCCCATCAATGGCAATGTCTTTGATCCTGATTGCTTTCATTCCTCAATCCCTTTCGATAGCCGCACCTTGACCGCGCCGCCCTTCACAACTTCGTCGGACAGAAACGGATGGATGCGGAAGCGTTTGTCGTCGATACCGAGCGCCTGGGCCATGCCATCGCGGCCGTGCTTGAATGCGCCGATGCAGTTGTCGTCGTCCCGGTGGCGCCGGTCAGGCGGGCAGAAAGTAATCCAGACATGCACGAAGCCATCCCAATCCACGCGCACCCCTGCGGCCTTGGTCAGCCAAGCGCAGTTATCGCGGTACAACTTCACGGCACGGTTCTTCACGGCCCAATGGGCGCGCGCGTTCGGCGACAGGATCTTGGGCGGCCAGGGCAGGTTCACTTCGTTCTCGCCGCGTGCTGCCGGGTCATTTCCGCCCGGAGTTGATCCGCCCTCGCCTGCACCGGCTTGGCTGCCAGATACTCGCGGCGCTGCGCCAGCGGCCACGTCAACAGCAACCGGGCCTCGCACGTGAGCCTGTGCTGCGGCAGGTAGGTCGGTGAGGGATTTGATGCGCAGGCTGGACATAGACAGGTCAATCCCCACGCCCCTGAGCATCAATCAACTCGCCCCGCCACTCAGGCTTCAGGTGTCCAAAGTCTCTTGGCTCGGTGACAATCTTTTCCTGCCCGCATACGCCGCAAGTGCCGGGGTAGCAGGTGCATACATGGCCCTCGACGATCCGCTTGCCGTACTTCCGGCCGCAGTCAAAGCACACAGTTTCCGGGTAGTCGTCCATCAATTCAGCCCCTCGGTGTCGCACCAAACCCGATGAGCCGGCGACTCAGCCGAATCGGCCCCCGGTTCTCTATCGAACCGCTTGCAATCATCCGCAAGCGCCTGTGAACATACCAATCCGCGCGGGTGAATACGGCAGCGCAGCTTGTGGTCTGCTGAATTGTAGGCGTGTACGCAATCAGCGCAGTTGACTTGGTTCATGCGTGTGTGTCCACCTTGGGATATTTGCGCATCGCTTTTTTGTGCAGCGCAATCAAGTGTTCGCCCGCTTGCCAGCGCGGTTGCTGTCGCGGGTTTGACTCAAGCGCCCGGATGTTCTCGCCGGTCATGCCGACAAGCTCACCGATGGTCTTATATGTGTACCCGCGTTTCAGTAGGTCGGAAATGATAGATGGGAAGTTCATGGAAAAAGCATAGCATGAAAACTAAGTAGAGTGGAAATATTTATTTTTACAAACCGCTTGCGCAATCCAAATTTATTTTGCTATAGTTCATCCATCGGGGCAGCACGCCGCCCCCTTCAACAACAACGGAGGGAATCACGTGAAGATCGAAATCAAATGCCGTTCCAGCGGGGCCGTGCTGTTCTCGCATGAACAGGAAGAAAACACGCTGCGCCTCACGGTAGAGGCGGCAGTTAAAGCCCGTGCGAATCTGGACGGTGCGAATCTGTCCCGTGCGTATCTGGCCGGTGCGAATCTGGCCGGTGCGAATCTGGCCGGTGCGAATCTGGCCGGTGCGAGTCTGGCCGGTGCGAGTCTTGACGGTG
>JAEHJW020001862.1_pt1 | contig 27829 bp, 47 predicted proteins | sample 9271431 | NCBI WGS metagenome assembly JAEHJW02 | reverse complement strand
CGGTCGGTCGTGTGGTCGGTCGGTCGTGTGGTCGGTCGGTCGTGTGGTCGGTCGGTCGTGTGGTCGGTCGGTCGTGTGGTCGGTCGGTCGTGTGGTCGGTCGGTCGTGTGGTCGGTCGGTCGTGTGGTATATTTGTCGCATGTCGCTATACCCTGCTCAAGTTGTTATACCGATTGTCAATCGCAAAGGTGGTGTTGGCAAATCGACAGTAGCGGCCAATCTCGCAGTTGAAATGTCACGGTCGATGAAGGTATTGCTAGTGGATTTTGACCCAGGCGCAGACTTATCAAAGAATATGCAAGTTGATAAGAGCGGAACAGGCGAGGTGTTTGGGGAATTGCTATTGTCAATTTTGTCCAGGGAAGTACCGCAGGTACAAATAAACGATTTAGTGGTACAAAGTCTTTTCAGCCCTGGGTTGTCGATCATTTCTGCTAGCAAGAGGTTGTTGCCTCGGGTGCAACTAGCGATTCCCAGCTCCCCAGGGGGAACAACTTGTATTAGATCTGCCCTCAAGTGGATTGCCGAGGCAGTTGAGATAGATGTGGTAATTCTTGACACGCAAGGCACTACGGGGGCATTGGGGGAGAGTGCGCTAATGGCAGGTACGGATCTTTTGTACGTTTCATCACCGAGCGATAGCGGCGTGTGGGGGATAGCAGATACGTTGGGTATCGCATTAGTCCTGGTCAATCAAGGGTTGAATCCTCGTCTGCAACCCATGGGAATTATTTTGAATGAAATGAGGCAGAATCAGATTATCGACAGAGATGTGCAAGATCAACTAGGGTCAGGTATCTTGAACACGAGGTTGCTCAAAACTTATATTCCTTCGTCTACGCAGGTTCCAAAGTCAGAAAGGTCACGGATACCTGTTGCGGCGCAAACGGGCGTAAGTGCAGTTGGTGTGGCTTTTAAGAGTTTAGCAGCAGAAGTGATCGAGCTTTTGAACGCTAGATACCTTCAGAACTAAGGCACCGTAGGGGATTTTGATGAGCGAAAAGATAGATGCGATGAACGTTGACGAGCTTCTTGCTGACGTGTATCGTGCGAGGGAAGAGCTTCTTTCTACTAGCAGAGTCGAGGATGAAGTTTCGTTTCACTCATCCGACCTTAAGACTTTAGATACTGGTGAGTTTGCAAACATTTGGAATCGACTTACAGATCCTCAACTTGCACAGAGGGGTTTTCGCTTATGCGAAGCCGATACTCGCATTTGGACGACTAGACAAAACAACAGGCAAGTTACCCGAGTCTCTATTTGGTTGCCGAGTCGTGTCCGTAGCGTTATGTCTCGGACGCAGAGCGGACTAAGACAACAACACAAAACTCTTGTAGTGTCTTCTGTGGTTGAGTCGGCGGTAGACGAGTTTGTTGACTCGGAACAATTGATGGTCTTGCTGCATGAGGCTTACCCTCTCGGTGATACGTGGACGGTCATAGCGAGACTTTCGGAGGATCTCGCAGACAGGTGTCGGATGCGAATTGACGATTATCAGTTGATTAATCCCAATGTTCGTTTTTCACTAACCGCTTTTGTGTCGGTAGCTACCATGATGTACCTTACGGGTCGGGTCTAACAGTGTAGGTGCAGGTTGAAGCCTCGCACGAAGTCCCAAAATCGGAAGTGTGGTAAAAGACCACATAACATACCTCGCTTTTCCACACCAAGCCAACTGCCATAGAAATGCTGGTTTGGCAACATGAAAGTGGAGAGGCTCAAATTCTTTGGTAAATCCCTGTCGAGATGTAATGATGCTTGCATATATACACTTCAGGGAAATAAACAAGGAGTTAGAAATGGGCGTACCTACGATCAGGAACGATGCGCTGAAAGACCTGGTTTCGGCGTTTGAACTAGCAAGCAAAAACGGCTCAGTTGATGTGTATACCGTCATTTTGCGGACGTACCGTTTTGGCACTCGGCAGTCCGTTGGGGTCTTGCTGAATCTTGACGGGGTAATCATCGACGTGACTCGACTTGTTGGATTGGCTTTACATCTGGCTTTTGACACAAAGACCAGGGGTTTAGTTGTAGGTGGAACACTTAGCGATCCAGGTACTTACTTGATCCGCACTATTCAAGATGTTATCCATCCGCAACGAGAGGGGGTGATGCTTACTCACAAAAAGCTGTTTTAGCGGTATCTGTTTGTTTCAGTCATTGCCTGCAACTCTTAGGGGTTGCAGGTATTTTTGTCGGATTTGAAACTTTTTTTGTTTTGTCACAATCGCGTTGCATATATATGGGTATGGGTAATGACGATGTTGAGCTGAATGAGCTTTTGGAAGAGAATGCTTCGTTGCGAGCGGACGTTGAAGTGTTGAAGACTTCCGTTTTGTATTTCAAGCAGTACAAGATAGACGCGGAACAAGCATCAGGGGTTATTAGTGGACTTAAAGCGCAGGTAGAGAAGCTTACTCGTGAGTTGCAAGTACTCAAATCCGAGAAGCTATTCGATTGGGATTCTGTCGTAATCAAAGATTTCGACGTTGACGTAATGATGTTCTTGTAGGTCGGTGATGGACACCCGCAGCGAACTAGTAATCGAGGTTGGAGATTGAAAGTGAAGCGACGCGTATCGCTGGGCATCTTACACGAGATAGAGTCGCTTCAACATTCCGGTGACTTGATCGGACTAGCGCGTCACCCAAATATCAGACTTAGACCTGACCTGGTATCGCTGCTTGAGACTTGTGATGATGTTTCTGTTAGAGAAGCTTTGTCGCAGAATTTCGCACGCAGTAGCAATTTGTAGCTACTAACAAGACGTGTGGAATCGGTGCATATATAGCAATCAAGACAAATTGCTTGTCTGGTGGATGAAAGTATGTCACGACAGAAAAGGAACAGATTGCGTTGGATACATCAGAGATAGAAGCTCGTAGGGCAGGCATAACCCCAGGCGAATGGATGGTAGCTAGAAATCCGTGGACGTGGATCAAGGTGTCAGGCAGGCTAGATGATGGTCGGAGGACGACGACGATAGTCGCTCCTGAAGTGCATGGTGACGCTAATGCGGAGTTCATTGCTCATGCCCCTAAAGACATTGATGATCTGCTTGCTGAAATAGCAAGGCTAAAAAGGAAAATGGATGCGATAAGAAAAGAAGTGCGGTTGTGTCTCTCTTACGATGAAGTGCGATCGTACCGTTCTTACGATGTTGAGCGTTCCGATGGGGATGTGTGCCATTGCAAAGAGAATCAGAACAGCCATGATGTCTACCGCAAGCGATCACTGTAAGTGAAAGCGATAACTGTTCGACAACCGTGGGCTTCTCTTGTCGCACTAGGGGTAAAGACGGTTGAGACCCGTTCGTGGCATACGAAGTATCGCGGGACGTTAGCGATTCATGCTGGACTACAAACGTTACCCAAAGGACAATCGGCAGAAATAGGGGAGTGGCTTTATCGTCCTTCAAATCAGTGCGGATGGGAATTGTGGCCGCCGAGCACGCACAATGAGTTCGAGGGATTCGAGCGGTGTTGCCACAAAATGATCGCTCCCACATTCGGTGCGGTCGTAGCGACGTGTGACCTGGTAGATGTGGTTCCGATTGTGTGGTACGGATCTGCACGTAGAGGCTCGATGTACTACGTGGATTGGGAAAATGAAGGGATTTGGTATGCCAATGCAGATTTGCCTCCAAATGGCAGAGCGGAGGACTATTCAGATCAGTTGCCTTTTGGCGACTTCACCCCTGGTCGGTATGCCTGGATACTGAAAGACATTAAAAGTGTCGTAGACCGTTGTCCTCTTTGCTGGGGAGAGGGATCGTGGCCGAGATTCACGCGGCAGGTGTGCCCGTTATGCAGAGGAACCAGGGGCGTGGCTTCTCATATTCCTGCCAAGGGTCGACAAGGTTTATGGAATTGGGAGCCGGAGCACTGAAAGGTGTTGACAGGTCGCATATATAGCTTGCAGAGAATGAAAGGTTGGAAAGATGCTTGATCTCAAGGTGATCAAAGAGCAGCTTGCAGGGGCAACCCCAGGGCCGTGGCGGTTTGTTTACGACCCCGACGACGACGAGCGGAATTTGATAGGAGTAGATGGGTCATTTGTGGACGGCAACACGGACATGTCTCTTGGCGACGAAGCATTTATCGCTAATGCTCATGCACACCTAGAGTCACTCGTTGCAGAAGTCGAGGCACTTCGGGCGCATATTAAGCGGTGGGCTGCAAATCCTGTGGCTAACCTCCACCACTCGGAGCCAGACCCAAACGACCTGTTTTGTGAGTGGTGCGGTGAACAGTGGCCATGCCCGATCGAGGTAGTGAAGGGGTGGAAGGAATAATGGAGCCAGTGGGCAAGACAAAACTAGAAGCGTCCTTGGTTGATTTTGCGGACGAGGGATCTCAAAAGAGAGATTTAGAGTTTGAGAACACGACGTTGAAGGTGCAACTCAACGAGCTACGGGCGCATATTAAGCGGTGGGCAGAATACGCGGAGATTGATGAGATGCCAGCGGAGTGGGTACATGGCCCTGACTTTCGGATGTGTGACGATGCGCGTCCGTACCCGACCGAGGTAGTGAAGGGGTGGAGAGAATGAGTGTCAACGTTGTTCCTAACGCAGGCACCGGTGAGCAGTGTGAATGTGGCAATCATCGGTCAAAGTGTCGATTCGGACAAATGCACGGGTGGATAACCCCGTTCTACAAAGAGGACGACACGACTTCGACTCTCTATCGCACTTTTTTTTGCTACGCATGTGGAGCGGAATGTCTACGGGAGCGGAAATGAGGTTAGTCCCCGTTATTGACGATGATTATTTGTACGTTCAATGCGAGCCAGATACCAGGGTTGAAGAGATTTTGGAATGGCTTAAGACTCAAGACTTCGATGAGGTTTTTGGCGGGCAAGACGAGCATTGGATGTATTACTTCGATGAGAATGAGATAGTGGGAGTGCGCTTAGTCGAAGAAGGCGTGTTCCGGTGGATTCCCACCCCAGGCAGAGATTATGCCTCAACGTTGTACCCATCGGACGCTGGACGTGGAGCCTTTTTTCTGAAGGTAGTCGAGCCAGAAGTAAGGGTAGACACTCAATGAGCGGAGTCATTGACGAGAGGTCTACGGAGCAACGGTTGGCTGACGCAGAAGCAGAGGTATCGGAGCTTCGTAGACACATATACCGCTGGGCAGAATCAAATCCATCCCACGACGATCTTCACTCAACAAAGACGGATTGGGATGGGTATGACAGGGAGATTGAAACCTATGACTTTTGTTGGTATTTCGAGGTAAGAAGTCCATGTCCGTCCGATGTAGTGAAGGGATGGAGAGAATGAAACCGGCTTGGAAGGATGCGCCCGAATGGGCGAACTGGCTGGCGATGGATCTCGGCGGGCGTTGGTGGTTCTACGAGTGCATCCCTGTAAAGGAAATTGATTGCTGGAGTCCGCATGGGGGAAAAATGGAGGATGCTAGCTACAAGGATTGGGCAGAGACGCTAGAAGGGAGGCCAGAATGACATTTGCTAACTGGACGTGGGGCGACGGCGCACATAGTGAGCATGACTGTGGGAGTCTAGACCCCCCAGCGCGGCCGCAATTCAAGCGGTGCTACGACTGCGAAGAATGGTGCCTCCGTCCGGAGACTGCCACTGACCACCAACTTATGTGTAGGTGCTGTCGCTACGCGCTCTACCAACTACGGATAGCGGAGCTGGAGCAAGAGCTAGCGAAGTTCAAGCTCTGCGACGTGGGACAGGGTGCCGATTCAGATGAAGCGTTTGGGTGCGAATTGCATTACCGAAGGGGCAAAAATCACGGCGCAACCATCCATCACGGCGCAGACATCTATCACAGGTTGACTCAATGACGGGCGAGCATAACCACAGGAAGCACAGCCCCGACAAAGACGCGCTTTGTGTCTTCTGCTGGATCGAAGACCGCGCACTGTTGCAGCGAGAGAACGAGAGGTTGACGGCAGAGCTAGCGAAGTTCTATGAGTGCGACGTGCAAGATCACGCCCACGGCTCGGCGGGGCGACCTGGTGGGGTGCATACAAACAATTTTGTGTGGCGACATGTGTACCACAAGGAAGGAGAATGAGGATGATAGTAGTAGAAACATTTGAGCAGGCAGTTGATTGCGCTGAACGGTACGAACTGGATGGAAATGCAGAAGACGCAAAAGCGGCAAAGGACTACTTTCGCTCGCTAGCAGATCCAACCGATTCGCTAGAAGCGATGCAGCAGAAGTTCTATGCGCTGATAGAAGTAGCACGAGAGCACAGCGACAGCAGCGTTCCGGCGGTTAGATCAAGCCTTTGTTGGGCTTGGCATGGCATAGGAGAATGGCAAGCTTGACAACAACACCATGTATAAGTTGCGGCGACTGCACTAAATTTCCAGATGCGTGCCACTGTTGGTATCACCGAAACAATGCCTTCGACCAGCTAGCAGGGCTTCGGAATGCCGCAGAGATTGCACAGTGCAGAGAGCGCAGCAGTAAAGAGGTCGGTTGGGCGGCACTAGATCTGGTACTTGAAGAACGCAAAGCGCAGGATATTAAGTGGGGGAAACAGTCGCACAGCGACTTATATTGGCTTGGCATTTTGGCAGAAGAGTTTGGTGAACTTGCCAAGGAAATCATCGAGTCTAATGGATCGAAAGCTATTGAGAGCGAGCTTGTGCAGGTCGCTGCCGTAGCCGTGGCGTGGATCGAGCAAATCTTGGAGGCGAAGTAGTGGGAACGACAAAGATGTTTAGCTTTGGCACGGAGTACCTGGATTTTCTCGACGTCTGGTGTCTCAGGTGTGCCAACTACACGGACTGGGCCAATGTTTCGATAGACAGTCCATTGTACAAAATTGAAGAGAGGCTAGCAATAGCGGCGGTCACTGGCGAGAGCAAAGATTGGCCGGATGAAGTGGTTTTTGAGCAGGGCAGCGTGCGGTGTAGAGCGTATAGAGGCAAAGAGGGCTAACAATGCCACACTCCAACACAGACCCAAGGGATGACGATCCTAAGTTCGGATATTCCGACAGCGAGCTAGCAGAGATTTACGAGGCAGCTTACGATGCAGGTCTTGACGACGACTATGGCGATCCAGGACATGAGACAGATTGGGAAGGTCTAGTTAGATACCTTGAGGACGGAACACGCGGTTTGCCCGAAAAGAGCTGGGATCATCCAATCTTGAAGAAAATCAAAAGTGAGTATCGGAGAGGGAAGCGTGATGGTAAAGAGTTCTAAGGTTGTCACCTGCTCTACGAGAGAAGAAGGAATGTGACGATGGGCGAAACTGATTTCCCTTGGGGAGCAGGTGATCACGAGAAAAACTACGGGATCGACAAAGAACGGATTAGATGCTTCGAGTGTGACGAGTGGTGCTACCCACCGCACACAGACCACGATCTTGAATTTGTGTGCAAGTGTTGCAGGGAACCTCTTTATCAATTGCGGATAGCGGAGATTGAATCGAAATATGCAGCTTTGGAAGAAGATCATAGTTATAGATTTCACAACAATATCGTCCTTACCAAGCAGCTAGCGGACTCTCTTACCAGGGAGATTGCAGCCAAGGACGCTCTTGTTCAAGCGCAGGAGCAAATTCGACAACAATCAGCACACATAACAGAACTAGAAACAGCATCGAGACAATTGAAAGGCAGGGGTCTACGATGATTTCTGTCAACCCTCACGACGACCTTCACCCCGAATTGCGGTGCGTTTGTGTCTCTCGGAGACAAACCAAATATGCCGAGCACGAGGGTGTCGAGTGGCCCGACGACTACTACGACCGTTGCCATAGACCAGCGACAGCAGAAGACAATCTTTGCGACATTTGCAGAGAGCCAGAAAAGAATCATCCAAGGGATGAATACTTTTACTACTTGCTTGCAAATCCTTCGACACCTTGTTTCGATAGAACAAAAATAGATGCGACATGATACCTATGCGAGGACGAATTCAAAAACCGTATCGATGTCATGTTCAGGGGCATGGTTCAGCACAAATGGGCACTGATCACAAACACGTTTGCGAGTTGGTTTCGGAGAAGAAGCCACTAACAAGATCGCAAGAGAAACAAATTTGGCGCAGGATGGACACCCTCGACTAAGTATTTCGCTCGGTCGGTATACGACTTTGTAACTGGCAGTCTGTCTTCGCCGGTGAGGGATTATGGACTTAACAAGACGCAATGTGTAAATGACCTGCATATATAGCTTGTAGAAGATCCTTTATCGAGAAATATCTGAAAAAAAGATTGAACGATTTCAATAAGCATAACAACAGAGGAAAGAACGGAGACAAGTTAATGGGTCTTGGTGATGGGGTTAAGTTGGATACGGTGCGGTTCACTGTCACAGAGGATCATCTAAAGCTTCTACGCCAAATGTGGGTTGACTGGTGTGACGATGAGTATGGAGCACCTGCAATCGACCCAAAGCGACCTTACGGTGACTCGGCTGTTCCAAGCGACATAGCGGAAATTCTCGGTCGACAACTGTCGTGGTCGGAAGCCAAGCAGATCCATCAAGAGACAAAGGTTGCCCTACAGATTGCCTTACGGGTTGGTTACTTCAAAACAGGAAACTACGAAGCGCAGAAATATCGTGAGAATTGGAAAGAAGTGGAAGGAACAGGACAGTGACTAGTTCTGATGCTATCAAGAACCTCGCACAAGCCGAGTGGACTGTTGACAGGGGGTACAAAGGGTATCGGATCAAAGACCGATCTACCAAGAGAACCGTAGCTGACGGCATGACTTTTCGTGATGCGCTAGACGTGTTGCATGTTGTCGATGCTTCGAGAGACTTGATCGAAGCAAATAAGTTGATGAAGGCTGGACTAACTCCTGAAATTGTGTGTCTTTGCGGATCAACAAGATTTATGGACGCATTTCAACAAGCGAACAAAGACCTGTCTCTAGCTGGGAAGATCGTGTTGACCGTTGCTTTAGTCACCAGCGATGCTACCAATAGCGAGGTCACCGCAGAACAAAAAGCGAAGCTCGAAGTTTTGCATAGAGAGAAAATAGCGTTAGCAGACAGTATCTACGTGCTGAATGTCGGCGGCTACATCGGAGAGTCCACTCGATCTGAAATCGAGTACGCCACATCGGTGGGCACGCCAGTGATTTATTTGGAGAACAAGGAAGACAGGTGCCACGACGAGTGTGTGCGCTACTTGCGACGAAATGGAACGGCAAGGATCAAGCATGAGGTCTGCTAGCAGACAGGAGTAAAGGATGCGCTTTGAAATGGATCTAACGCCCGAAGAAATGGATTTGACTCCTGACGAGAAAAAGGCGATCAGCGCCTTGCATAGGTTGGCAAAGCGGTGGCCGAGCACGCTCACCCTCTTGAGCATGGGTGGCAATCTATATATCGTCCCGACAGAGGACGACGAAATTACCATTTTTGACGAGATAATTGGCATACCTAATGGTGTAGGCAGGTAGCACACTTTGCCTGATTAGCTGGCATATTTGTTGCGAGGGTGCATACATAGAAAGTAGTCAACATTCAAACAGGCGGCTGATAAGAGCAAGGGGTGGTACAGGTGATTGGACACGAGTTGGCGCTGACCAGTAGTGGGTTGAAGTTTCGTTGCACGGCTACACCGAAAGACGGCGAGATTCCAGACTGTTGGTATGGGTACGACCCCGACACCGAAAGCGGCGATCAAGATCTTCACAACACTGGTCATTGCAATGTAGCGGAGTGGGTATCAACGGCATCACCTATCGAAACGTACATTGAACCCGACAGCGAAATCGTGATCCCTATCGGCGTGTGCTGGGCCGCAGGCTTAAATGGTCTTGGACTATATGCGGAACAGAAATGATTGGAGAACATTGCGACAGGTGCGGTGGTGATAAGTGCGGTTGCTACTGTCACCACAGAGGGGTTAGTTGGGGTATCTCTGATAAATACGGAAGCGGTGGTGGAATCTCGGTCGAGTGCAACTACAACTCCTGGCGCAAGCGGTGGAGTTGGAGCGTTACGATTCAAGCGGACGGGGATTATGGATCATGGACGATACCCATTGAAGATCCAGAAGTACTTAAGGAGCTGGTAAAGACGATGGGCGAGGCAATTAGATGGATGGAAAGCGAGAGCAGGGGGAATAGACATGGGTGCAAGTAATTGGGAAACGTGTCCGCGGTGCATTATCCGAGAGCGAGAGCGGATAAACGCATTGCAAAAGTCGGTAGACGATGCTTATGGGGTTATGCCCAGGGAGAAGTTCGCAGAGTTTGAAAAAGAAGTTGCAAAAGCGGTGCTTGATAAAGACGACTGTCAGACATTTCGCGAGGATTACGAGATTTACGGCGCTAGCAAAGGTGTCGTTAAGGTTGAGTATTCAGGGAGCTGTACCGTGTGCAACCTAAGTACTTCTTTTACGATGGAACACCCGTTTTGGAACAATGAAACAACGGGTTCGGAGTAGGGGTTACTCGTCGTTTTTGTTCGCTTCTCCCAACATGCGAGCGTTTATAGCGCCCCTAGTGTCCACGGTAGAACCCCTCTTGACTGGCTTTATGGGAATGTCACACCCTACAGACACAAGTGCAGCTAACGTGAGCATGGTGCTGACCGTTGGGAATCCGGCAACTTCTTGAGCTTCAAGATCGGAACCAGGGATGCCTATCTCGACACATTCAGGGATGCTACCGATTTCATCAATCATTGCCTCTTGTGCATCAATAATCGCAGATGCACGATCTTCGATCTGGTAATACAGAGCCTTCATCTGCTCGATAGCGTGCCTAGGAGCATCATTTCGACCAACGTTCCAACTTTTGATGGTGTCGATGCTAACTTCAAGGAACTCGGCGGTTTCCTTCGAGTTCATGCCGACGAGGTTGCGAATCAGTGCAAATTCGGTTGCGATAATTTGTTTGTCATTTGAATCAGACACCCTATGCCCCTTTTTTACGTTCGCTTGGTTGTCTGACCTGTCCTTCCAGCAAATTTAGTAAAAACTCTATATCCCTACGTGCCATGCCGAGGGTATGCACTTCTACCCGACTTTCGGGGTTGAGCCAGGTTCTACGAACTTCTTCAAGGTGGATGCTTAGGCAGTTGTCACACATGCCTTGATGGGTGTGTTCTGCTTGCGCTAGACATTCCTTGCATCGTTTATATATATCCATCCTCATTACAGTATACCTATTTTGGTGTATGGTGTAGTTGCATAGTTGCTAGCACATTTGAACTATTTGTGCTGCTAACAGACGTTTTCCTCAAGACGTGTGTCACTTCTGGCGTGCCATTGCATATATATAAAGTAACAAACGGTATGTCAGTAAGGGAGTTGGACATGGACAAGAACTGCCAAGATGATGAGTCTTTGGTGATATGTCTGGATTCGGGCGATGGTAGAGCTTATCTGTTTGCCGAGAACTTCGATATTGCTGTTTGGTGGATAGAAGTGTTGCGGTATCTGGTGAAAGGGTTTGAGATTCGCTTGGACGAGGACGAATAGACATTGTTAAAGAGATTTGGGGTAATGAGCAAGTGAAGAACTCATCACCCCAAATCTATGACCAGTAACTGCTTGTTGAAAGTCGGGCAACCCACAACGTCATTTATCATAACACCACTTAATACAAAACTGCCACATTTATCAACATAGATGCTTGCAAAATCTAATTTCTGTTGGAACAAAGACCAGGTACATACCCTAGACGCTCATCTATACGTATTACGCTAGTGATACAACTTGAGTCAACAGCGTGTGGAGTATAGTTTGCTAAGTGTCAGCTTTGATTGTGTTCGTGCAAATTTCTAAGTGGTTAGTGTTGTCAACTTGCATATATATCTCGTAGACAAACATGCGAGGTAGTTGGCGACATGGCTTTACGACTTTTAGAAGAAAAGAAGACAGAAATCACGCTTCCTGCTGGCGACACGCCGTTTAGCTGGTACGTCATTGGTGACGTATTCGAGTCGTTAGCAAAGTTGCCAGATAATTCGGTCGATTTCATAGTGACCAGTCCACCGTTTTTAGCCTTGCGTAGCTATTTGCCTCCCGACCACCCCGACAAGTCTAAAGAAATCGGCTCAGAGCCGACACCAGCGGCGTTCATCGACACGTTGATGGATTTGACCGAGGAATGGGCGAGAGTCCTTGCACCCTACGGATCGATTGCCGTCGAGCTTGGTGACACCTACTCGGGGTCAGGCGGGTCCGGCGGCGATTACAACAAGGGAGGTTGGCGAGAGGATCTAGCTGCCCACACCGCCCAAACGACAAACGGTAATGGTAATCCTGTCGTCAATAGTGAGAAAGACCGATGGGCAAAGAGTGATAAGCGCCCTGGCTATCCGTTGGCGAAGTCGTTAGCCATGATTCCCGAGCTTTACCGCATTGCTTTGTCTTACGGTGTCAACCCACTAAACCCAAGTCACACAATGGAGCCGTGGCGAGTTAGAAACGTTGTCCGGTGGCACAGACCGAACCCTGCTGTCGGGGCATTGGGCGACAAGTTTAGGCCGTCCACCAGCGAAATGGTGATCGCCACGAAGAGCAAGACTCGGTGGTTTGACTTGGATGCGGTGCGCGTGCCAAGTAAAGACCCACAAGAGGCTCTACGCCCAAGGCATACCCGATCAACAGAGGGTAGAGAAGGCTTGTGGGATAAGGGAGAAGGACGTTTCGGGATAAACCTCAATGGCGCGCCACCCCTAGACACTTGGATAATCCCGACAGAGCCTTACAAAGGAAGCCACTATGCAACCTTCCCTCGGAGGCTTGTCGAAACACCGGTTAAGTCAATGTGTCCGAAAGAAGTCTGCAATGTATGCGGAGAGCCTCGTAGACGGATTTTGGAGAGAGAGCGAGAATCGTGCCCCAATTCCTCAGGAGGGAAGGGTCGCAACGGGAGGCAGGTAGCCGACTTAGATTACAGCGGACGCACCGTGGGCTGGACAGATTGCGGACACGGGGATTTCAGACCTGGAATCGTCTTAGATCCGTTCGCTGGATCTGGTACGACACTCGAAGTTGCAGCGGGTCTCGGTCGGAGTGGAATCGGAATCGACATAGACGAGAGAAATTTCAACTTAGCGCAGGGTCGAGAGTTGCTTGGAATGTTCCTTGAGAAGGTTGAAGTGCAGAAATGGGGTCACAATGAAGTTCTATCTTGCAGCTAGCTACGGGCGCTTTCACGAAATTCGACAGTACTCGCTTGCACTTGAAGAAGCAGGTCATATCGTCACTTCAAGTTGGTGCAAGGGAGAGTATCTGGAAAATGATGCAGATTTGCTCAGTCCGCAATACGAGCATTTAGCACACGAAGTCTTGGCAACCGACTTAGGGGATCTGTCTAATTGTGATGCGCTTGTCGCTTTCACGGAGTCTGGCGATGTTTCTGCACGCGGCGGTCGTCACGTCGAAATGGGCATTGCAATTGGGATGGGTAAGCGGCTCTTTGTTGTCGGGTGTTGCGAAAATCTCTTCTACTTACTAGCGGAACATTCGCGATTTGATACCTTTGACGACTTTTTGCGCTGGTTGTCGAGTTGTGACGACCCTGAATATATAGATCTTAGGCACAGAGAAAGGATCAAAAATAGTGTCTAAAAAACTTGTCGGAGTTGGAGTTTCTTTAGTTTCTTTATTACTTGGAGCGTGCGGTACTTCACAAGTCGCTACAGCGACAATGAAATCCCCTAGCACGGTGGCGCAGAATCAATATCTCTCTATTTACAACGGCGTTCCAAGTGCCGTGCCTGCATCGGTGCAGCAGGGGGGTCCTGTCCGAAGTCTGTTTTTGCCGGATTTACTCAGGATTCCTCAACCAAAAATCTTGAAGAAAGAGGTCTTGGATGTTAAGAATCCCTATATCAACGGAGTGTGGGTCGGAACGGGGAACCCAAATCTACGGCTCGACAAGTACTCGACATTCTTGTTGATGGGAACGACGATGTTGCTTGGCAGCTCGCAGTTGGCAAATATCAATGACATTCATGGGGCATACGTCACAAAATATATGTCGTTTATATCGGCTATTGAACACTCGCTTAATAACAAAAAGTACAACCAGTACGCCCTACCAACGAGTGCTTTAATTGCTAATTTACCTGGCAAAACTGGCGCTGGTCAGTGGTTCCTCGATAAGTCTTTGGTCGATTATGGTGGCGTGTGGCAAGCAATACTAGCTATGAATAATAGACGTACATCACACTGGACTGTCACGCCAGAGCTGGCGAGTTCTAGTACCAAATTGACAGAGTGTTTCCGCTATCCACGTTATTACACCTACACTTCTGGGGATTTCCTATCTGGTAAGCCGATAGCTGATGGAGTTGGCAACAGCTTCAATATGGCTTATTACACGGTGACCGACTCCAGCGGTGATTTAGGGGTTGTTCGCACTGTCTGGTCATGGGGTCTAACTCCCAGTGCGCCTCGCGCTATACCAGTGACGCAAGTCGTCAAATCGTGCTCCTGATGAAAATAGTGGAGGACAGAATAACGCAAGGTAACGAGATGAGTACTCGAGGTGAAGCGGAGTTAGTTGTCTGGTTGATACAGCCATTAGAGAGGGTTTGCTGATGAGGTTGACCCGACGAGGCAGTATGAACAAGCTGATTTTTGCGCTGATTTTGGAAACGGTGGCTGCCTTAGCTGAAATCTCTCGCAGGCACTATTCGCAAGCGATGTTTCCTGTCGCTTTTTTCGTCGTGGTGGTGTATTTGGGAGAGCGACAGCGCAAGCTCATAAAACAGGAAGCTGAACTCGGAGAGTCGGACGAACAATGATCCAGATGGGCATTTAGAAGTTGAGGTTAGTTATCTGGTCGATACGACCAGCAGAAAGGATAGGTAGTCGATGAGATTAATTTAGGTTATCGAGGCGGTAGGGGGATATTCGGCACGACATAAGGATTCGGCGCATAAGAATGCTTGCCGTGCTGCTTGTGCAGGTTCCCGTAATCATGATCGCAGGGTTAGGGATAGTTTCTCATCATTATGTCCAAGTGATATTCCTTATCTCTCAAGGTCTTTATTCGCAAGCAATGTTCCCCTTGGCGTGTTTTGTCATACTGTCCTCCTTGATCTATCTAAGAGAGCGGAAATACAGGAGAGCGGTGCGGAGCTTTTACCGATGAGTCCTGTTTAGTAGCGTAGAGGTCTGTAAGGCGTACATACATATCAAGTAGCAAAGGAGCTTGATATGTATGATGCAGTTTTATTGTGGGAAGTGTTTTTCAAAATTGGCAAAGAGGTTGTCGGTAGTGCTTTGATATGTGCTGTTGGTCTTGCTATCTGTCTGGCCGTTCGCTTGGCATATGTCTCGGTTGTTCGACATTTTTCGATGAAAGCAAGAAGGAGGCAGCATGTTAGACGAGTCTGATAAGTCCTTGGTGTTTTGGTGTGGTGTTGGAAATCACTTTGCGAAAGAGGTTCGGTTCGATCCACCGGAGTTTCCGAAGACTAGCAGTACTGTCACCACGTGTGAAGAGTGTGTGTCCAGGATGGACGAGGACGACCGTCCTACTTGGGATCTACTTGCACCAGCGGTTATGTCAGAGCCAGAAACCTGCTTAGTTTCATTGCAGTTTCGACAGAATGATCCGTACAAGCCGTATACAGATTTTATCTCATTGCCGTGCATCCTTCCTTTCGGTCATGCTGAAAAGAGGCACAGGGTGAGAAACAGTGAGATAGAAGCGGACTTTATCGTGGGGGATTTTGATGGGTGAAGCACAAAGTACAGGTCAGATGATCCGAGAGGTACGAGAGGCAAGGGGCATTGGACAAAGCGATCTTGCTGAATGTCTCGATGTTGATGTTTCGATAATCAGCGACATTGAGAATGATACCAAAACGATCACGATAGACGAGCTTGCGGTGTTGGCAGGAGCGATGGGTGTGTCGCCCTTGGGAATCCTTGATTCTGGGTCGCTTCTTGGAAGGCTGGCACGATACAAGAGATAAGCAGACGAACACTTACACCGTTGTCAGAACGCTAGACAATACTCATGTCTATACCACCAAACGGGGGTTTTGTGAGTATTAACCCGATTTATCCCATCGAAGTCGATCATTTTTGCATATATACAGATGAGAGGCGTTGACGAGGATGGTCGGTCAAATGGGATGCGTGGATGATGAATGTGATCGGGTGTTAGAAGTGCCTGATGCTCACGTCGAGAAACTATCTGCTGCAAGGAATAGTCGGGTACGAGAACAAGTAGCTAAGTCTTTATCTCTTCGAGGGTTTCCTGATGTGATTGAGAAGCTTTCTCAAGATAGAAGTACCCGCGTCAAAGTAGCGTTGGCGGCGAATGTCGCCATTGGAGTGTCACCCTTAGCGATTGACAGGTTATCGGTTGCCAGAAGTCGTAAAATCACCGAAGCTTTAGCTAGCAATCCAGCTATAGCCGGACATGCTAACGCAATTCACTCCTTGGCTAGGAGCAGAAACATTTGGACACGCTACAACTTGGCTGGCAATCCTGCCCTTGCCACGGTGTCAGAAGCGGTAGATCTGTTGGCTAGCGATAGCAATCTCATCATTCTGATCGGTTTGGCTCAAAATCCACGGATTGGGGAGTTCGTCGGAGTGGTTGAGAAGTTGGCGCTGGTAAAAGATTATTACTTGCTGATGTTCTTAGAAGCAAATCCATCTGTAGGGAGTGAATCCGACTGGCTTTTCGAGTCTCGCAGAAACCGAGAATGACATGCGGATTTTGCTTGATTTATTAGCAACGACCTGCATCTTTTGCCTGTTGCTGATTGGTACGTTCCCTGAAAATAGCTAATCCCAATGAGTCTCTTGAATCTCCACTTTCGTTGCTTAAGAGTCTTTTTTGGCAGTTATATACGCGTACATGTTTTATTTGGCACTTTTTTGCACAGTATACTTAACACAAAGACGTTTTATATGTGCGGTTGTAAAGGATAGTTTTATAGTGCCTCGAAAAAAAATTGTACCGACAAATCCATATACCACCACACAACAGGCACAAATAGTTGCCCAATACCTTGAACTTCGCAGGGTATTTAGCGGACGTGCATCGATTAAAGACGTTGAACCGGATAACACTCAAAGCCAGCTCGAAGAGGTTCTAAAGGAACTTGCGAACGAGGACATGCCGGTAGTAGATCGGTTGCTTCTGTTGCAGCGCAAAGCGGATCTTGAGAAGACTTTAGCTGTAGAGCAGGGCAAGTTGGAATACTTGATGCTAGAGAAGCAGTTTGTCCAGGTGGTTCGGGATTACTCCCTTCGATATTCAATCGAGTTTCAAACGTGGAGGCAGATGGGAGTACCAGGGAGAGTCTTGAAGGCTGGTGGTTTGGACTGGCCTCACCACCCACAACTTATAGACGGCGACGATCCTCTTGAGTCATGGAATGAAGACGAGAAAATAAAATGGTTAGAACTGCAAAATAGTCGCTAAAAAGAAGAAAAACTTTCGGAAAAGCGACAAGTGGTGTTTTGGGATGATAGAGTAGTTATTGCGGTGGTACGCAGCGATCTGTTCTTATGAACAGTGAACTTCTCAGCCTCTAGTTGGTTTCGGCCAGCTAGGGGCTTCGTTTTTTTAACGCTTTATTTTGAAGAAACTATGCGAAATCTGGTAGTCTGAAATAATGAAGCGAAGCGTATCAAATAACAAGCTGAATTGGCATTTTACTATAGATGCCGGACAGTGTTCAATGGGTTTAAGTGCTATCGAGTATGTCGATCACATGCCAGAACGGATACTTTCGGCTGTTTCTTGGATTCACGATGGGGGCAAGGATGCCTCAACAGGTAAATCTCCCAGGAGTCGTAAGGCTATTGCTGGCGAGAAGCGGAGATCTCAACGTATGGAGACTCGGCGCAGGACGCGATTAACAGAGTTGCGAAATGTCTTGGAGTCGTGTGCGATTCCAGCGCCAAGCGTTGATAAGGCGATGAGTGTCGATCCGTGGGAAGATCGTGCCTTGCTAGTCGAGTCCAAAATCGTTGACGAAAGAGAAATGAAAGAACGATTAGGACGAGCCGTAATGCACATTGCTCGGAATAGGGGTTGGCGCAATGCCTGGTGGAGCGTGGAACAAGTTAGTAAATTAGCGGTTCCATCGGCTTCGTTCCTCAAGATTCAAAGTCATGCAGCAGAACGCCTTAGAGTTAGTCCTTCCCAGCTTCGCACTTTGGGTCAAATCGGGTATTTGTCGGTCAACAGATTTGATGCAGAATCGAACACACCGCTATCACCTTTACGCTTTCGTGCAAAAATGGACGAAGAAACTGGCAAAATTACCCCTGGTGGCATGGTAGTAGAGAAGGTTCGGCAAGAGGATCTCATAGAAGAACTTCGACTGATTTGTGAAACTCAAGGCTTATCTGACGAACTATTTAAGACGCTTCGCTCGGCGGTGTTCGATCAAGCAAAGCCGACAGTCGGTGAAGAGAGAGTAGGACGTGACCCGTTCGACAAAAGCCAGCTACGAGCACATCGGGCAACTTTGGAGTTCCAAGAGTTTCGTATCCGCGATAAGGTAGCGAACCTACGGATCAAAAAAGGCAACACCAAAACCCCGTTACCAAAAGACAAATACGCAGAGGTTGTCAATTTATTGCTCCAATGGGATGAAGCTACGGCTCCTACTTGGTTAGAAGTCGCTAGTCGATGTGGATTGCTTTCAGGCGAAGAAAAGCTTGTCGACGACAGTGTTGACGGCAGTTATTCAAGCAAAGCACCCGTTGACGAGACTTCTCGGTTGATGAGAGCTTCGGTAATTGCTCCCTGGTGGAATACTGCTGAAGACGATGAACAAGCCGAGTTTGTAGCTGCCTGGGTTGAAACGGTGACGCTTGACGACGATACCGACACGGACGAGGATATAGTTGCCAAAGTCCTACATGGCTTGACGGAATCAGAACTTGAACAACTGGAATCCCTCAAATTTGCAAGTGGTCGATCCGCTTATGGACGTGAGTCGCTACGCAAACTCAATGAAGCAATGGCACGATTGACATGTGATCAGACTACGGCCAGATGGGATGCCTTTTCTGACCAGCGCATACGGTTTGGATGGAAGACTGAAGAGGATGCACGGCGATGGATACCGCCGAAGGCTACTTTTGACGAGGTTACGGGCAATCCAACTGTAGATATAAATATCGGTTTAGCGCGTCGTTTCCTAATGACTGCTACTGCTAAGTGGGGGACTCCAAGCAAGGTAATCATTCGACACTCGGCTGATGCTTTTATGAGTCCGCAGAAGGCGTTGGAATATGCTCAGTTGCAAAAGCGCAGGGAGCGTGAAAATGACGCTTTCAGGACAGAACTTATCTCGATGGGTGAATATCCATCGCGGATAAACGTACTACGCCTCAAGAAGCTGATGAGACAGAGGGATGAGTGTCTTTATTGCGGAGCGCCGATCACGTTCAAAACGAGCGTGTTCGGACATATAGTCTCACGCACGTCAGGAGGGTCGAACAGAGAATCCAACTTGATTCTGACTTGTGAATCGTGCTGGATAGCCAAAGGCGATATACCTTTTGGTTTGTGGGCGAAGCACAACTCCAAAGGGGTGACCCTTGATGCGGCGATAGAGAGGGTAAAACATTGGAACAATGTTGGGATGGTCACCACCACGAGACAAAGCAACAAAGAAGCTGCTATGCAGGGGAAGAAGCGGATAGACGTATTTGACAAGTTTAAATCTGACGTTATTTCGTTATTGAAGCGTGTTACAAACGACGATCCTCTCGATGAATATGCTGTCGCATCTATCGCTTGGTCTGCTACAGCGATCAGGGAGCGTGTGGAAGAATTTTTAGAGAGACAACCTGATTACGACAAGACCGACACCAGCGTTAGAGTAAGGGTCTATAACGGGCGTGTGAACGGCATGGCTAGAGAAGCTAGCGGATTCAGTAAAGCGGTTGCGTTGCGAGGACAATCAACGAAGACTCGAATGGATCGCCGTCACCATGCCCTAGATGCAATAATTTTGTCATCGTTGACTCCAAGCGTGGCAAAGACGTTAGTACAACGTGAGGACATGAAAGAAGACGACGATCTACGTTCTATGCCGACAGGTTTGTATAAGCAGTATGGAGGATGGGAATACGCTGACAAGGTACTTTACCGCAGGTGGCTACTTGTTTGCAAGAAGCTTGCGGAACTTACAACTGAAGCTCTTGAGTCTGATGCTATTCCTGTTGCATACATGTCTCGCACGAGTCCGTATTACGGGAACAAACATAAAGACGGCGTTGAGTCGATAATCAGAAAGCACATCGGTGATGCTTTTACCAAAGATGAGATTAATCGAGTGATCGACAAAGATGTGTATATGTCTTTGTTCAAAGAAGCATCACTGACCAAGCAATCTTTAGGTGTGAATCCTGATCGGTCATTAGTTCTCCCTGGTGGACGAGTTCGCAAAGCCGATGATGTGGTAGATCTATTTGCTTCGCCTAAGGCGATGTTGCCTCGGCGTAATGGTGCAGTTGGACTTAACTACATTCATCATGCGCGTGTTTATGCCTGGAAGACAAAAACAGCAGACACAAACGAGACTGCATATGCGTTCGGCATAATTCGTGTCTTTGCTGGTGAATTTGGACGGATCGGGTTTTTGAAGAAGGGCGTGGACGTATTTCATCAACCACTTCCAGTGTGGTCGGAGTCGTGGCGAGTGGCAAGTCCTACTGTTATCAAGATGATCACTAGGGGTAAAGCAGTTCAGATTGGGTGGTTGATGGACGGCGACGAACTCGAATTTAACAAATCGTGTGTTTTGCCTGGCGAAGAAGGAACTCCTTCGCAATCGTTTTCAGAGATTTTCCCTGATAGACGATTTGTGGTAGCTGGATTTATGGATGCAACCCATATTCGCCTACGCCCAAGTTATTTATCGGATGAGGGGATAGACGAGATATTCGCAGACCTTCCTTTGTCCGTACAGAACATCATTTCGGGAGAAGGTTGGAAAGCTACGGTAAGTAAAGCGTTAGCTGATCCCGAGCTACGGGTTTTGAGGCGCAGTATTCTTGGCGTTCCCAGATGGAAAGATTCTTGCGATCACAAAGAGACAGATAAGAGAGTGGGTCGTCTGCCTAAGAGTTGGCAACCGATAGTAGAAGCACGGCGGCTTCTCGGATGATATTCGAGTCGAAAAACAAGTCACAATAGACAGTGGACAGACCCAATTGATGCTTTTTTGAGTCGTTAAACGGCAAAAATCCCTGCTTTCACAAGGATATTTGTCGTTACCTATAGTCTAGATGCCGAAGCTGGCGGTGGTGGTACGCATGATGCTGGTGGTTCTCGGTGTCCTCTTATAGTCTAGATGCCGAAGCTGGCGGTGGTGGTACGCAGACAGGGCTTTGCTCCAGAATCCAAATCTTATAGTCTAGTCGCCGAAGCTGGCGGTGGTGGTACGCAGGTAGGAGGCTCTCTTGTTACCGATCTCCAATAGTCTAGTCGCCGAAGCTGGCGGCAGTGGTACGCAGGCTATACCGCAGTCATGAAGTGGTCGAGTATAGTCTATCTGCTGAAGGCGGTGGTACGCAGGCATGAGATTAAACAAACGGACTATCACAATAGTCTATCTGCTGAAGGCGGTGGTACGCAGGATAACATTCATCATGACACGATTAATACTATAACCTAGCTGCCCTGCATGTTTAGTGGTACGCAGTCAGCCGATATACATCTGCATTCTCTTAGATAGCCTAGATGCCGAACTGGCGGTGGTACGCAGGTTTATTTAACTTGACGGCACACGAATAGTCTAGCTAACGAAGCTGGTGGTGGTACGCAGTCCAAACATTTTGAGGTTTGGATTGATTTATAGTCTATCTGCTGAAGGCGGTGGTACGCAGGCATCCCCCGAAAAGCAAAGTTGCCTTACATAGTCTATCTGCCGAAGCTGGCGGTGGTACACAGCAGTCTAGCCAAATCCTCTAGTGTCTGCACATATAGTTTAGCCGTCCGACCTGGTGTTTTATGGGCAACTCTATGATATAGGCCGCTCGTGCATATTTTAGTTTTCCTGGTCATGCACAATCCTTATTGCTAATTGTTGTTGGATAGTGTCGATAACTAACCAACTAAAGCTTCCATTACAGAAAGAGGATGCACATGACACGTCAACGTCACCTAGCTCAACGAATCGGAGTGAGCAGGAGCGGTGTTTTGTGTATCATCGACCCCGCATGTCTATCTGTAGAAGACTCCCCGAACGGCGCAGGTGAGGGGTGGTATGAGCCAATTGTTGACACTCTCGATGCCGTTGGAGAGTTGGCAGACTTCCAGACGAAGGATTCCGGCTTGGAGGGTGGAGTTCTTTTTAGGACTGGTGGATCTGGGTCGTTTCTCATCTCTACCGTTCGTGACGAAGATGGGAAAATCAGCCAGATAACGATTGATCTAGAAAGCGGAGACGACGAGGTTATCGAAGACTACGGCGATCTATACGACTGACCTGCTGGTGCGTCACGATCTGTCTTGTCGGCATATATCTCTTGCAGGGAAGACAACAAGGAGATTGACGTGGGATATACGCACTATTGGTTTGAGAGGCCAACTGTCATTGTCAACTATGACGCTGTTTGTAAAGACATTGACAAGATACACGATTACTGCAAAGAGCAAGGAATCACTTTGCTCGGGTGGAACTCGACACTCAACAGATATACAGCAGAAGCTCCACTTTATGATGCAGACGAAATCGCTATTTCTGCTCCCGAAGATGAGGTTTGTGAATCATTCTGCATGACCAGAATCGCTACGGATACAGATGAGTACTTTCTGTTTTGCAAAACAGCCAGGTTACCCTACGATTTAGCGGTCTGCTTGATTCTACTTCGGATGCAAGCTATCTGTTCGGGGTTTCAGTTCGACAGCGACGGAGATTTTGACACGGAACCGGAATGGACACGTGCCAAAGCTGCTTATGCAGAGATTTTCGGCTGACTAATTCGACTACATGGCAATAAGCAAGGGATGTGTTGCAATGGAAATGTTCGACTTCGAGGACGGGAATGGCCCTGTACCGGCACACCGCCATGTGAACGGTGGAGGATGGGTGGCTGATACGGCCAAGGTGGACGAGAGCGCCTATGTCGGACGGGAGGCGAGGGTCTACGGGAAGGCGCGAGTCATTAATGACGCAAAGTTGAAGGACAGGGCGAGGGTCTACGGGAAGGCGCTGGTTTGTGGCTGGTCTGAAATTCGTGATGAATCTGAAATTTTTGGAGAAGCGATGGTCAGGGGGAGTGCGGTAGTCGAGGGAGAATCCAAAGTTTACGGCATTGCGCTAGTGAGTGGCAATGCAAAAGTTGAGGGGAGAGCAAAAGTCTACGACCTGGCGACGATTTCTGGATATGCCATAGTCAGCGGAGACGCGGAGGTGTTTGGGCAGGCGAGGGTTGATAGACACGGACGTGTCGGTGACAAAATAAGGGTCGGCGATAGAGAGCGAATTAGCAAACCAGTTATTTGATTTGCGACAACCAAGACACTCTTTTTGGCCGTTCTTCACATTTGAAAGTGTCAAAGATGTGTCACACCCTGCATACATAATAAAGCAGGAACAGATGAAAGGACTAGCAACCATGACACAACTATTAGCCAAGGGAGTATCGGCAACAGAGGTTTTCAAGACGACTCGTAAGTATAAATGCCCAGGTCGCAGGGGGAGTATTGCTGAAATCAATGAGATCAGGCAAGAGCGAGCGCAAACAAGACCTACTCGGTTATCTCGTCCGCTCTACGGCAGGCTAGAGGATCGCATCCTCGCTCGGTTCGAGCCAGAAATCATCCGTCGAGGCGGCGAGACAGTGATTAGAGGGGATAACCATAATTATCACCTTAAATTGACAAGCAGAAAAGATGGTCTATATCTACTGACCGCAGCGGGATGGAGACACTATAGCAATTCATTCGGGTCGAGATACGTTCGACTGGTTTACCTTTGCGGCACAGATGATGCTGGACTTTGGGCAACAAGAGTGGTTAGTACCGTAGAGACTGTTGCAGGGGCATTAGATTCCCTCACTCCATCGGTGGTCAAAAAGGCACAAGCAGCAGGCAAACAAGTTCTCAGACAAGGGGATTTGTATGTTTACGAGGTTCGTCCGTCTTCGGATACTCCAAGTCAGGTGTTTGAGTGGTCACACATTTGGGATGCAGATACACGGATACTAGAGCACAGGTCGCAAGATGGGCGAAACCACGAGCCACTCCACGTTCCATTTCCGGCCCGTTTTGCTTTTCAGACTGCTCTTGGAATTGGTAGGGGTTGGGGTCGAGGTCCAGGAGACTGACCGCTGTTAGTCAGGTTGTCGGTTTCGGTCAGTTCTGATCTTGTCCGAAACCGACACACAAACTCAATACGGAGTGAAAGTGATTTTACGCAGATGGGCAAAGCGTCAAGACGAAAAAAACTAAAGAGGGAAGTGCGACCGCCCATTGACATTGCAGAGTCAGTGTCAATGCTGGAAGAATATATGTCTGCTGTAGAGATGTCCATCCCACGATGGGTGTTGAAACTTGACTGGATGAGGCAGGATTTGCCCAATGTCTTTCCAGACTGTCCGGCTTGGTGTTTGTTGCCGATAGTCGCCAGTTGCGCCTTAGTTGAGGTTTCCGGTTATGCAAAACCTGGAACACCCGTTATGTTCCATCCAGGCGCAAATGTGGGGTCGTGGTATGCCTGGGTGCAAAGTAAGTCTGTTTGGGTATTTGATCCCGATTTGGCAGCTTCGATCATAGATACTGACATGCAGGGACCTCTTCCGGTAGAGCTGTTTTATCAGCTTCCAGAATGGGCTGTCTACATACAACGCCCCGATATTGATCCAGACGAGTGGCCTCTTGCAATTCTTGGAGTCCTGGTGCATCTGGATTGGAATCCTGATAAGAGACGGGGGGAATTGCGAGTCTCGCAATGCCTCTATACCGGCAGCGAACACTCCCTTCCGTTTAACGTGTCTCTTGCTTTGGATAAATACACGATTACAGAAATGGTCGAGGGGATACTGCAAGAAGCATGGGGTACTGCTGTCACAAAATGGAAAGTAGACCCTCAGATAGCATCCATTGGGTTGGAAGAGGCAAAGCATGATGAGGCGTATTTGCGATTCATCTCAAACGTTATATCTTTCGTCCTTTATATCTGTTCGACAGGGGCAGACGTTGAATCTCCACAAGACCCCACAGCGGTTCCCAAGAAGCAATACAGAAGGCAGGGGCAAGAGGGAGCGCCGAGACAGTGGAACGCTGGATTTAGGGTTTCAGAAGCTTTGAGGCGGTCTAGAAGCGAAGCAAGGGATCGCTCAAGCGAAGCTGGTCACGGTAGGAGTCCTGTATCACATTTGAGGCGTGCTCATTGGCACTTGTATTGGACGGGCGAAGGATCTAAGACTGACCCGACGAAACGGATTCCGAAAATTAAGTGGATTGCCCCAACACTGGTTGGGTCGCAAGACGACCTGTTTCCTGTCGCAAAACGGGTTCGCTCTACATCGTGATTGAAATTGGTACAGATGTCGCAAGCGTGAGTACATAATTAGCAGAGACAAGGAGAATAATGACAATGGAAAAGATTAAGAATCCACAATCTATAAGTGAATGGATGACTGAACTATGGCGAGTCGCCCATATTGGTGTCGGGGCTAATGGGATGTACGTGTCGAAGGCACGAGCGAGGGAAGGCGAACGTGCTTTAGCAAACACGAGAAGACGTTTTGAGGGTTGGTTGGCAGCGCATCCCGAGGTGGAACGCCCGAGTAAGGAAGACGAACTCCTGGTTTTCGAACTATGGCCAGGTAAGACGGAACACTGACCGAAAGATTGTCCTCAGCCGAAGTCGTAGATAAGCTTCCTGCACATCTAGAAGGCAATTGAAAGCGGAGATGTAGTTGGAGTGCCAAAAAAGGTGCTCAGAGATACAGCGGAAGCTCTACGGATTACTAGAGACTCTTAGCTTCCACACGCGAAGATTGTCACGTTTCGGCGGTTGTTGAACGGTTGACAGATCACATGTCGATTGGCACGTCCGCAAAACAGGGTCATTAAATTTTCCCATCCAAAACGCCAAGCAGATTGCATATATATCTATGACGGACTTTTGCCCAGGACGATTGAGGTTGGAATGTACGAAGCGCATGAGATTGTGGCATTGCTCAAAAGGAATGGCTTTGCTCAAGTTGCATGGAATCCGGTAATAGCGGACTTTCCTGATTTGCCCCAAATGTTAGCTAATGACGATGATGTGGATCTTCGTGCGACATTCGCCAGGAGTCTGATACTTGAAAAATTTCCAGAAATCATCGAGCACTTTTCACAAGACGAGCTGCCAGTCAAGATCGCTCTTGCTGGAAGTCCAGCGATTGCACGCTTTTCTGAAGTTGTAGAGCGGTTATCTCGTGACGACGACCAGGTACTCGTTGAACTTGCCCGAAATCCAGTATTAGCGCAGTATCCAGAGATAGTTGAGTCGATACTAGCGACAGATTCTTATGCCAAGGTGATGCTCTTAACTAATCCGAGCCGCCAAAAGTCTTGGGGAGTAGTTGAGCGGTTGGCGAGGGATAAGAATGCTGATTTCAGAAAAGATCTTCTCGTGTACAGGAGTGACATAGCGGATTTCCCAGAATTGATTGAGCTTTTGGCCGAAGACGATGACGTTAGCGTGCGGATGCTCCTTAGCGTCCATTCCGCATTAGGGAAAGCGCCTAAAGCTGTCATGTCGTTAGCAATCGATGAAGATGCAGATGTTGTTAAGTCTTTAGCGAAGAGCATCCCATTTGGACAGTTTCAAACGGCTGCTGGAATCCTAGTGAACCACCTTAATTGGAATGTTAGGGTCGCAGCCGCAACAAATTACAGTATCAGAGACGTTCCTGAACTGGTTGAAGTGTTGCTGCACGACAACGATCATCGGGTGCGCTGCTCACTTGCATCAAATCCGGTAATGGTAGAGTTTCCAGAATTTTTCGCCCTTTTACAGTCCGACGAAGTTGAGGAAGTCCGACACGCTACCGCATCGGTAATCGCTTATTGGGATTACTACGACCTTTGTAGTCAGGCGACAGCGGATTCTAAAGCACTGGCAGATGCACTTGGCGAATGGGTTATGGATGGAGGGGATCTTGCGTTAGACGTTGTAGACACGCCAAAAGTTAAGAAGCGAAGTCGGGGGTTGTAGCTAACAGATTTTTCTGCAATTTCTATACCTGTTGCATATATGCAAAAGTAAGGATTGCATAGCAAGAGACAAGGGGGATGTATGTTTCATAACCTTGAAGTTATAGAAGAACGGATTTGTTTGTCCGTTCGCAAGCGGTCTGGAACGGTATTATCTGTTTCAGACCTGGCAACAGGCAAATGGTATCTTCCCGATGATGGGGTGGTAAGACGGAATTTCGTCCACAAAAACTACCCGTTCTACGTGGTCGTTGCATACGATGGACGACTATCGTCGTATGAGTCCGAGTCGTTAGGTGAGGTGTCGGAAGAGGAAGGCGATCATCTGGTCGCTTGGCTTTATGGTGATTTTCCGCTCACTAGTCGCATCGAGCACACTATCAGCGAGCGCATAGAGGAAGACACACGTCTTTACGGGGCCATTTTACAGGGCAGGTTTATGGCTGGTTCCCATTATGGGGATGGGGAATTTGATACCCCTCTTGGATTCATCCATCGGTCGGTTGGCGGTCGGTTGGCTTTGTCTTCAGACAAGCACGACGAATGGATGCGTCATTATCAAGAGACTGGTATTGTTGGCTGTTGTCTCGGAGCGGTAGTGGAGTACGCCAGTGACCGTTGAGTTTCGCCGTTCGTCACGACTAAAAATGTTGCCGGTGGTCGTCGGTATCTGTATTTGGGCGAGTTTTGTGCTTCCAC
>JAEHJW020004269.1_pt1 | contig 27838 bp, 33 predicted proteins | sample 9271431 | NCBI WGS metagenome assembly JAEHJW02 | reverse complement strand
GGTGATTTTTTCTCGGGGCGTTCGGCAACCATGGCTTCGGTGGTGACCAGGAGACCGGCGACCGAGGCTGCATCCTGCAAGGCAGTGCGAACCACTTTGGTCGGGTCGATAATGCCGGCCTTGACCAGATCCTTGAACTCGCCGGTCTGGGCGTCGTAGCCCCAGCCATATTCATCACGATCCAGCACTTTGCCAGCGATGACTGCGCCATCTTCACCGGCATTTTCCGAGATCTGGCGCAACGGCACCTGGATCGCCTTACGGACGATTTCGATACCAAAGCGTTGATCGTCGTTCTCGGCTTTCAGCTTGCTGAGGATCAGCGAAGCGCGCGCCAGGGCGACGCCGCCACCGGGGACGATGCCTTCTTCGACGGCTGCGCGGGTGGCGTGCAGCGCGTCATCGACGCGGTCCTTGCGCTCTTTCACTTCCATTTCCGAACCGCCGCCGACGCGAATAACCGCGACGCCGCCAGCCAGTTTGGCCAGACGCTCTTGCAGTTTTTCACGATCATAGTCCGAGGTGGTTTCCTCGATCTGCGCGCGGATCTGGTTGCAGCGACCGGTGATGTCGGCCTTTTTGCCGGCACCCTCGACGATGGTGGTGTTTTCCTTTTCGATCAACACCTTTTTCGCGCGACCGAGCATGTTCAGCGTCACGGTTTCAAGCTTGATTCCGAGATCTTCGCTGATTACTTGGCCGCCGGTGAGGATCGCGAGATCTTCCAGCATCGCCTTGCGACGATCACCGAAGCCAGGGGCTTTGACGGCCGCGATTTTCAGACCGCCGCGCAGTTTGTTGACCACCAGAGTCGCGAGCGCTTCGCCCTCGACATCTTCAGCGATGATCAGCAATGGCTTGCCGGACTGCACGATGGATTCGAGCAGCGGCAGCATCGGCTGCAAGCCGGACAGTTTTTTCTCGTGGATCAGGATGTAGGGGCTATCCAGGTCCGCGACCATCTTTTCCGGGTTGGTAATGAAATAGGGCGAGACATAACCACGGTCAAACTGCATGCCTTCGACCACGTCGAGCTCAGTTTGGATGCCCTTGGCTTCTTCGACCGTGATGACGCCTTCATTGCCGACTTTTTGCATCGCCTCAGAAATCATCTTGCCGATTTCGGCCTCGCCATTGGCTGAGATGGTGCCAACTTGCGCGGTTTCGGTCGGGTTGTTGATTTTTTTGGTGCGCTTTTTCAGCTCTTCGACCACGGCGATAACCGCTTTGTCGATGCCACGCTTCAGATCCATCGGGTTCATGCCAGCGGCGACGGCTTTGACGCCTTCGCGGACGATGGCTTGGGCGAGGACGGTGGCGGTGGTGGTGCCATCACCAGCGAGATCATTGGTTTTCGAGGCCACTTCGCGCACCATTTGGGCGCCCATATTCTCGAAGCGATCAGCCAATTCGATTTCTTTGGCAACCGTCACACCGTCTTTGGTGATGCGCGGGGCGCCGAAGCTTTTTTCGATGACCACATTGCGGCCTTTGGGGCCGAGCGTGACCTTCACCGCATTGGCGAGCAGGTCAACGCCACGGAGCATACGCTCGCGGGCGTCGGGACCGAAACGGACGTCTTTAACAGCCATGTGTTTGTTCCTTTAGATAAACGTGAGATCAGCCCAGGGGCGAGCGAGACTCAGGCGGCTTTCTTTTTGCCAGCCGGGGTCGCTTCAATGATGCCCATAATGTCGGACTCTTTCATGATCAGCAGCTCTTCGCCGTCGATCTTGACTTCGGTGCCGGACCATTTGCCGAACAGCACATGATCGCCCGCTTTCACGTCCAGGGCGACGAGTGCACCTTGTTCGTTACGCGCGCCAGGGCCAGCGGCGATGATTTCGCCTTCCATCGGCTTTTCTTTAGCAGTGTCGGGAATGATGATGCCGCCGGCGGTCTTTTCTTCGGCATTGAGCCGACGAACGACAACCCGGTCGTGCAGGGGACGGAACTTCATATTTCGCTCCTGGATATAGTCAGGTTGAGATGAGGATGCTCATCAATCCGACCCTTGAGCGGCATCGGATTGCTAGCACTCCCATCGGGAGAGTGCCAAATAAGTAGGTTGATCGGTCGGCGATGTCAAGAACAGCAGCATTCAGCGGTGTTGAGTGCTAAATTATTGAACAAGAACGATTTTTTCTTGATTAATTGTTAAGAGTGATATGACAATATGATGATCCGGCGCGCAGGCGTCGGCTGTGCGACAGCATGCTGAATGGGGTGTGTGATGGAATTGAACCGGCAAATGCGCGATTATCGGCTGACCACGGCAGAGATTTTATATCATTTGCCCGATCATCCGGCGGTATTGCAGGCCTATATATGGCAGGAGCTCGATTTGGCACCGCGCTATCCAGCCTTGCGCCGGTTTTTGGGCTTTTGGGGGCGCAATCTTGATGGGCGGGTTCATTCGGTGCGGGTGGGGGTGGCGGCATCGATTACCGCAGGCGAGTGGCACCATCCGGTAGTGCTCACCATGCAGTGAACGAAAGACTGGGCAGTGAGCGAAAGCTGGGCAGTGAGCGAAAAGCGCGGGTTTCAAAGCGCTGATAAAAATAATTCTAACATTATGTTTTTTTATCTTTCGCAGGTGCCCCAGTTTGGTGTAGAGATTTTCTCATGATGGAGTTGTGTGCGTCGTTGTGATGGAGGCGCGCAGCAGCTTCCTTGACTTTGCGTGCGCGGTAACGCGGGCGCGGGGTGAAACGCCGGCACGGCACCACCGGTTGCTCATCGAGCATTTGCAGAATGTCGCTGATGGGGTCACTGATCGGTTGATGGTGTTGATGCCGCCGGGTGCTGCGAAATCGACTTATGGTTCGGTGTTGTTTCCGGCCTATTGGTTCAGTGCGCACCCGGCCAGCGATGTGATTTTGGCGTGTCATACCGCGTCGCTCGCCGAACATTTTGGCCGCATGACCCGCAGGGTGATTAATGAGCAGGGCAAATCCTTTGGTCTGAGCCTGACCGCTGATGGCCGGGCCGCGGGTCGGATGGTGTTGCAGGGCGGTGGGCAGTATTTTGCCGCAGGCGTGCGCGGCCCGATTACCGGACGGCGGGCGGATTTGATTGTCATCGACGATCCGATCAAATCCTGGGCCGATGCGGATAATCGGTTTGCGCGCGATGCGTTGCATCAATGGTATCGCACCGAGTTGATCTCCCGGCTCAAACCGGGTGGGCGGATTGTGTTGATTGTAACCCGCTGGCACGCGGATGATTTGGCGGGGCGGCTGATCGCGGGCGCGGATGGGTAGACGGTGTTGCGACTCCCGGCCCTCGCTGAAGCCGATGATCCGCTCAACCGGGCCGAGGGTGAGGCGCTGTGGCCGGATTGGGAGGATCGGGATCAGCTGATCCGACGCCGCGCCGCCATTGGTGAGCGGGCTTTCGCGGCCTTGTACCAGCAAGCGCCGCTCTTGGTGCATCAGAAATTATTTCCAGTCACCTTCGCCCGAATGCTCGATGCGCCGCCGCCTGTGGTTGCGCAAATTAGAGGTTGGGATTTGGCGGCGACCGCCGCCGACGGGCGTAGTGATCCGGATTGGACCGTGGGGGTGAAAATTGGTCTTACCGCCGAGGGCAATTACGTTGTGCTCGATGTGGTGCGCGCACGCGTTGCCGCCAGCGACCTTGAGCAATTATTGGTGAGCACGGCGCGTCGCGATGGCGCCATGACACAAATTTCACTGCCGCAAGATCCTGGTCAAGCCGGGATATGGCAGGCGCAGGCGCTTACGAGAAGCCTGTCAGGATTTTCGGTGATCTCCAGTCGGGAGAGCGGCGCCAAATTGACCAGGGCGCAGCCCGCTGCGGCGGCTATGCGGTCAGGGCGTCTGAGTATTTTGCGGGCAGAATGGACCGATCAATTTCTCGCCGAGCTTCGGGCCTTTCCTGATGGTGATAAGGATGATCAGGTGGATGCGTTAGCGCGTGCCCTCGCTGGCGTTAGTGATGTTCCGCCGCCCACGCGGGTGTTTAATTTGTCGATGATGGGGAGATAGTCGGTGTTTGATGCGATCAGCAACTTGATCGGCGCCGACCAGGCTTTGCCTGCACGTGCGCAACGGTTGGCTTTGTATCAGCGTGTTCTTGATGGCACGCTTTATGATGATTTGCCCTACGACTTCCAAGATGAGCATAATCGTGCGGGCGAGTATATTCCCCTGCGTCAGCGTCGGCCCTCGGTGCGCTATGGGCTGTGCCGAATGGTAGTGGAAGATTCGGTTGCATTGTTATTCAGTGCAGCTCATTTTCCGTCGATTGAGTGCGAAGACCCTGCGACGACGAAAATGCTTGAGACAATTATCCGCGACCATCAGCTCAATGCGCTGATGATTGAAGCGGCGCTGACCGGATCGGTTGGTTCGGTGGCGTTGTGGATGCGGGTTTTAGACGGGCGATTGTATTTTTCGGTGTTGCGCACGACGTTTTTGACGCCCAGCTGGTCGGTGCGGGCCCCTGATCAATTGGAGCGCGTCACCGAAAAATATCGGGTTGGTGGCGCTGAATTGCTGGAGCGCGGCTATCCCGATATTGATCCTGTCGGTGATTATTGGTTTCAGCGCCAATGGACCGCGCAGGATGAGCTTTGGTTTGAACCGGTGCCGGTGGATCAGGAGGCGCCATCGACAATCGATGCGTCGCGCAGCGTGCGGCATAATTTGGGATTTGTGCCGATTGTTTGGGTGCGGAATTTACCGGGCGGCGATGAGATTGATGGGGCCTGCACTTTTCGTCCGGCGATCGATACCTCGATTGAGATTGATTACCAATTATCGCAGGTGGGGCGCGGTCTCAAATATGCGTCTGATCCGACCTTGCTGATCAAGGAGCCTTTGGGTTTTGATCGTGAGTTGATCAAAGGGGCCGGCAATGCGATGCGGGTTTCGCAGCATGGCGATGCAAAATTGTTAGAAATTGGTGGCACCGCGTCAGCCGCGGTGATTGATTATGTGCGCACCTTGCGCGAGTTCGCGTTAGAAAGCGTGCATGGTAATCGGGCGAATGCCGATCGGCTAGCGGTGGCACCTTCCGGGCGGGCTTTGGAGCTGATGAACCAGGGCTTGATTTGGCTCGCTGATAATTTGCGAATCTCCTATGGCCATGGCGGGCTGCTCAAGCTGCTTCGCATGATTTTGGCCGCGCGACAACGGTTTGAAATTACCTTGTCAGGGACGATTATGCCGTGCGTTGACCCGCATGTGCCGATGCGTTTGCGCTGGCCGAATTGGTATCCGGTGTCCGCCGATGATCGGTTGAAGGAAGCCCAGGCGATTGCGACGCTCGCGGGTGCGGGGCAGATTTCGCAGGAGACCGCGGTGAATAACCTTCGCCATCATTTGACGATTACCGATGTTGAAGCAGAGCTCACCCGAATCAGACAGGAGCAAGGCGACTGATGACCGATACTCAACCCGGAACGCAAACAGATGACTTGGTGACTAACGACGATTGGCGGATGCGGGCGGAGGTTGCCGAAGCGACCTTGATTCAGAAACAGTCGGAGGCTGATGAGCGGCTGAAGCGCGCGGAATTGAAAATCGCTGCAATTCGCGCCGGTATGATTGATTTGGATGGTTTGAAGTTACTCGATTTTGGTCAAGTCAAGCTGGCCAGTGATGGCACTGTTCCTGATGCCGTCGAGATTATCGCGGACTTGCGTAAGTCGAAAGGCTGGTTGTTTGGTGCGGCATCCTCCTCATCGGTGGCAACGGCGCCGCGTGTGCAACCGCCGCGCACGCGCACGGCTCAAGAGATGACCGAAGCTGAATGGCGCGCGGCGCGCACGGCGCTGATTAAATAATCCACTAACAGCGCGCCTCCGCGCGCAAAGACTTTGCTTAATCGTTTGTTTTCACCGCGTGGGAAACTGCGCACGCTTTTGCACGTTTCAATGTCAATAGAAGGACCGACAAATGAGTATTGATAATTTTCCGACTGCGTTACAGCCGATTATCCAGCAAGGGTTTCTCGAGCGTGAATTCGAGCAGGCTTTGCACTCGAAATTGGGCTATCGGATGATCGCTGATCGTGAGTCATTCGCGGTCGGTATTGGCGAGACTTTGACTAAGACGAGGGCTGGCCTAAAGCCTTCAGTCACCACGCCGATTGCGGCGGCGACCAACACCAATTTGGATAATGGCCTGATTTCGCAGAGTTGGGGCGTCGAACAATATACGGTGACCCTCAATTTCTACGCGGCGACGCAGGATTTGAATATGGTGACCAGCCGAGTTGGCATCGCCAGTCAGTTTTTGCAGAACGCGGCGACGAATGGCGAGCAGGCGGCGCGGAGCCTTGATGAGCTGGCGCGCAATGCGTTGTTTGCGCCCTATTTCGGCGGCAATACGCGAGTCTCGGCTTCGCTAACAGCGGACTCGCCGACGATTACCGTTGATGATATTCGCGGCTTTACCACGATTTTTGTCAATGGCGTGCAGACCGGCGTGTCGCCATCGGCGACGTTGGCGGTGACGGTCAACGGCACCAACTATGTGCTCATCGGCGTGACGCCGGATATGAGCAGTAGCTCGTCGGCCCCCGGCGGCATTTCGGGGCAACTGACCTTCAGCAATCCAGTTTTGGTGGCTGATGGCGCTGCCGGTAACCCGGTGATTGCGAGCACGGCGAGTGCGATCAAGCGGCCTTCTGGACGATTGGCGACGACGCAGTTGCAAGCGACCGACTTGCTGACCATGTCGACGCTGCTTGATGCGGTCGCAGCGTTGCGATTGAATGCGGTGCCCGAGATTGATGGCGCTTATAATTGCTATCTTGATCCGGTATCAGCACGGCAATTATTTGCTGATCCGGATTTCCGGCAGTTATTCCAGGGCGCAACCTCGGCGAATTCAGTATTTCGCCAGGGTATGGTCAATAATTTCCTGGGATTGCGCTTCATCACCACGACCGAGGCCTATGTTCAGCAAATCCAAGGCAGCAACGGATTGTTCGTGCGTCGCCCGATTGTGTGTGGACAGGGCGCGCTGATTGAGGCGGATTTTGCCGGGATTGGCACCAATGATATCGGCACCAAGGATGCGTTGGTGCATATTGTTGATAGTGTCGCGATGGTGACCCGCGAACCGCTTGATCGGTTGCAGCAAATCATTGCGCAATCCTGGTATTGGATTGGCGGGTTCTGTGCGCCGTCGGACACCACGACCACGCCGGTTCAGGTTCCGACGGCGACCAATGCCAATTTCAAACGCGCGGTGATGATCGAGCATATCGGTTAAGGAGGCAGGCATGTCGACAGGGGCAAGCTTGCCGTTTCGGCCAGCCGGAACGGCGGTTGTTGCGGCGAGCACCACGGCGGTCAGCGTTGGGTTGCCGCCCGGTGGGTCGAGTGTGTTGATTTATAATGGGGCGGGGTCGGTCGCCTTTGTGCGGTTTGGCATGGTGGGGGAGACGGTTGCCGTATTGAGTGACACGCCGGTTCCCCCCGGGGCGCGGATGCTATTTGATGCGGGGCAATTGGTGACCGCGGGCAGTGCGATGTTAGCATCCGGGACCGGCAGCGTATATTTCACGCGTGGCGACGGCTCGGTCTATTGAGATGTCGGGCAGTTTGAATACCGTACCGGGCACGCTGACTGAGGCGCAGAAGGTGGATGTCCGGCGATTCTGTGGCTACCCGGCCTATGGTGCGGGTGCCGCAGGATTTGAATCGTGGCGATTTTTCCAAGCCTATGGCACTTTGGAATATCGCATGAATAATATGGCACCATCGGAAATCGTGGTTGTGGTGCAGTATTTGGCCACGCTCAACGCTCTGGAATTAGCGATCCCGGAAGCTTCGGGCAATCTGGATACGGATGCCGCAGCGAGCTGGCAGCATAATCGCAACGAGGTGGGCGACCGGGCGGCGTTATTTGATCAGTGGCGGCGGCGATTATGTGGATTTTTGGGCATGCCGCCCGGACCCGCGTTAGAATCATCGGGCATTACGTTAATCGTGTGAGGGTGCGATGGATGGGTTGCGGTTGGCTGACCGAATTGCCTATGGCGGCGGCATGGCGGCGCGCAAGGCAGGCGTGATTTGCGATGCCTATCGGCCTGTTGATGGGGCGTGCCCGCTCAACCCGGCGCATCGGATGGTTAGGCTTGGTGTTGTTACCCTGCCTGCGGGTGGTGGATTTAGAGGGCCAGCCGGATTTGGCGTCGCGTTTCGCCAGCTGGTGCTTGATCAGGCCTATATTATGCCAGGCGATTATTTGGTCGGGTCGTCGGGGACGTATTTGGTGGCGACCAATGAGCCGCCCGCGCCGGTATTGGGCGTGCAGTGCAACGAGGTGATCACGCTATGGCGCACCGCGACGCCTGCGGTCGCCGGAGTTAATCCGTATGGTGCGGTGTTGCTGCGGGATGCGCGGGTTGTGCTGAGCGGTTACCCGGCGGCTTTGATCCCGGGCGGCGTTAGTGATCGGGGGCGGGTCGGGCTGCCCGATGATACTAAATTGCCAGGTTATGTATTGGTTGTTGCCGCCGTCGATGGCGCTGGACCGTTGGTTGCCGATATTGTTCGCGATGGTCGGGGCCGTCAATTCGTGGTTGATGCTGCGGCGCGGTTTGGCGGGGTTTGGCGATTGGCCTTGACCGAAAGTGTGACGTGATGGCCGATCAATCTGATGTCGAAAATGCCCTCGTTTCGCTTGTCGCGAATGCGGTCTATCCGGCGGGGAGTGATGCGCCGTCCGCGGTGATTGGTCCGAACGGACCGGTGTTATGGCGGGTTTATCGCGGATGGCCGACCAGTGCGGTATTGGATGCCGATTTAGCGCAGGGGATTGCCCATGCGACGGTGGTGCCCGGTACCACGCCGATCCGCAATACGACGCGGTTTGCCCGCGTCTGGCAGGTGGTGGCGCCGGTTGCTGCATCGTTATCGGTGACGGTTGAGGTGGGCGTGGCCGTTTTTTCCGGGGTGTGCACCGTCGGTCAGTTAGTGGGTGCCGTAGTTGATGGTGCGATTTTTCCGTATGCGGTGCAGGCTTCGGATAGTCCGGCGACGGTGGCGAGCAATTTGGCGACGTTGTTACGCGCGGCGGGTTGGATTGTGAATTATCGTGGCGCCAGCCTGAGTGTGCCAGCGGCGCGGTTATTTGCCGCCCGGGTGGTAAGCGGTGCGACGGCATTGCAAGAGATTAAGCGTCAGCAACAGCAATTTCAGATCGCTCTGTGGTGTTCTGATCCGCTAACGCGTGATGCGGCTGCGGGCCTTATTGATTGCGCGCTCGCAGCGCCGCAATTTATCACGCTCGCTGACCGTTCCGCCGCACATTTGGTATTTGCCGGGGGGCTTACCCGTGATCAAGGTGCTAACCAGACGTTATATCGACGTGATTTTATCTATGCTGCCGAATATCCGACGACGCTCGCCGAGATCGAGCCCGCTATGTTGTTCGGAGTCGCAGGCCTGTCCGCCAATGGTGCGTTTGTTGCCGACCTGGTCGGCTGAAGGGAACATGATGATAATCAAGTTGGTTGTGGTGAAGCCGTTTCTGGCCTTCAAGCGCGGCGATGCGATCACTGATCCAGCCGAGATTGCGCGGTTGATGGCCGCAGGACATGGCGGCTCGGTCGTGCGTGTTTTGGCGGAGGCATAAATCATGCCTATTACCACGCTTGGCGCGTTAAACACGACGGCACTGATTGTGCCGGATTTGTATGTGCAAATTGTGCCGCCGCAGACACTTCTGCTCAATGGCGTGCCGACAGATGTTGCGGGGATTGTTGGCAGTGCGAGTTGGGGGCCGGTTGATGAGCCAGTGATTATAGGCTCGATGGCCGATTACGCATTGAGCTTCGGTCCCGTCATGCCTAGAATTTTTGATATGGGCACGGCTGTCGCGATCGCGGTGCAGCAGGGGGCGGGCAATTTCCGCTGTGTTCGAGTGACGGATGGCACCGATATCGCAGCCGCAGTAAACTTGTTTGGGGCCATTAACTTTACTGCTATTTATACGGGAAGTTTGGGAAATTTGCTTTCGATTGCGCTTTCGGCGGGATCCGCTGCGGGCAGCTGGTGCCTCACTGTTTCCATGCCGGGGCGGCCGTCGGAGGTTTTTGATAATCTGCTTGGGACCGGCAACGCCCTTTGGCAGGCTATGGCTAATGCGGTTAATCAAGGGACGGGTCCGTTGCGCGGTGCTTCGCAATTAGTCGTAGCGAGCGCTGCCTCCTCCAGCATTGTGCCGACGGCGGGGGTTTATCCATTTTCGTCGGGTGTGGCCGGGAGCGATGGGGTTGCGACGTTAACCGCCGGCATGGTGCTGGGGCAAGATACCGCGTCGCGTAGCGGGTTGTATGCGCTGCGCAGCCAGGGTTGCACGCTCGCGATGTTGGCGGATGTGACCGACATGACCCAGTGGACTGCGCAGGTGGCGTTTGGATTGGAAGAAGGATGTTACATGATCCTGACCGGTCCGGCGGGCGATACGATTGCGAACGCGGTTTCGGTTAAACAGGCGGCGGGCTTGGATTCATACGCGGCAAAATTGATGTTTGGCGACTGGATCTGGTGGTATGATCAAGCGAATCAGCTGACTCGATTGGTTTCACCACAAGGCTTTGTGCTGGGTCGGTTAGCGAACCTGTCGCCTGAAAAATCGTCGTTGAATAAGCCGCTCTATGGTGTGGTGGGTAGTCAGAAATCGGGACAAAGCCCATCGGGCATCAGTAATGGGTATACCACTGCGGATCTGGCGGCTTTGCTGTCGGCGGGGGTTGATGTGATTGCCAATCCGCAGCCTGGTGGGAATTTTTGGGGCGTGCGCGGCGGGCATAATAGTTCGTCGAATGCGGCGATCAATGGAGATAATTATACCCGCCTCACCAACTATATTGCGGCGACATTATCTGCGGGCATGGGCGCGTATGTGGGGCGGGTGATCAACGCAACGTTGTTTCAGCAAGTGCGCTCGACATTGCTGGCATTTTTGAATGGGATGTTGTCGCAGGGGTTACTGGGTAGCACCACCGGATCATTGCCGTTCGCGGTGGTTTGTGATGCCTCGAACAATCCGGCGACGCGCACTGGTTTAGGTTATTTGCAGGCCGATGTACAGGTTTTGTATCAGGCGATCAATGAAAAATTCATTGTTAATGTGCAAGGTGGCCAGACTGTTCAGGTTAGCCAACAGACATTGCCGCAGGGCACGGTATAAGGGAGTTTGATATGCCGTATAATAGTTTTTCGGTTGGCAATGACTGCCAACTTGTGGTTATGGGCCCGTTCGGGCGCGTCGATTTGGCGTATGTGATCGGGTTCGAGGTTAGTCAGATTACCCAAAGTGTGCGCGTTGATCGGCTGGATGGGATTCAGTTGGGTGCCGAGCTGCCGCGCGGGTGGCAAGGTGCGTTCAGTCTTGATCGGGGCAGTTCGACGGTTGACGATTTTATTGCACAGATTGAGCTGGCTTATTTTGCCGGGCAAGCGATCGCGCCGGGGACGTTATATCAGTATATAACCGAAACGGACGGATCGGTCTCGACCTATCAATTTGATGGGGTGGTGTTCAAACTCAGCGCGGCGGGATTGTATCGCGGGGATATGCCGGTGGCCCAGAAATTGGAGTTTTTTGCCTCGACCCGGAAACGGCTATGACGGAACCGATGGCGAGTGATGCATTGGGGCGCGCGCTGAGTTTGCGGCGCATCACCATGCTTGATCGGTTGCGGTTGTTTAAAGCGATTGGTGCCGACTTATCGATGAATGATGCGTATTTTGGCGTGGCGTGTCTCGTCGCGGCGGTGACAGCGATTGATGGTGTGCCGATGCTGTTTCCAGCCAATGAGGCGACGATTGAGCACGCAGTGGAACGGCTGGGAGAGGCGGGTTTAGACGCTGTTGCGGCCTGGTTGGAACGGCCGGAAATTGAGCCGAGCAGGGCGCTTGCGGGAAACTGAGCAGGCATCCCGCGTTGATCGACTGCTTGTATCTGGTCGGGCGCGGGGTGCCATTTGAGGTGGCGTTCGAACTCGATGACGCGGTTCGGACGGCATTTGTGGTGTGTATTGGCACCTTGGACGGGCTGCGCTTCGATTGGCAACGGATGATGTGGGAGCCGCCAGCGTGAACCATTATGATCGACGCGGATCGTGGGCAGGCGGGTGGGGACGCAAGGTTTCGCGGTATCATGGTTTACCGATCCCTCTGGCTGGGTATGCGCCGCAACGCGTGCGGTCTGCGCGGGTTGCGGCATGGCAGGCTCAGCGGGATTTCGGTCCGGTCGGCAGCGGATCGATGGTTGTCGGCATCCGTGCAGGGACGGGACTCGTGGCGCTGGCGCGGGCGCAGGGATATCGGGCGTCGGGTCGGTGGATGCGCGGCAAGTCTGGATTCGGTGGTCGAAGCGCGGCGAGCGGCGGATCGTTGGCCCATTGGCGCTCACGGCTTTCGGCGGTCCGAGGATGGAAACCGCCTCCGATGAAGAGTCTGGGGCAGTTTGTTAGCCAAGCCTGCGCCGGAATGCGGTTGGATGGGTTGGCGGTTGCGCAGAGAGCAGGAGGGTTGCGCGGAGATGCGCGAGCGCGGCTGGTGGGATCAGCGCCAGGCTCGCTGGGTTATCCATCGGTTGCACCGATCAGGCCGCATGGGAGCGAGATCGGGATGGCTGGCGCGGTGAGGCATGAGCTCGGCCATAAGCTGGCGGCGCTGGGCGGGCGCGATCATTTGTCAGCGAATAGTCAGGAGCATGGCCATCAGGCGCGGGCGTGGTGGGGCAGTGGTAAAGGCGAAATATCGGCGGCGTCGACGGAACATCGGGTTACCGCGCAGGACGAGGCGAAGTACCGCGTGACGGATCGCGATATGATGGGCTGGTTGGGTCGCGCATTTGGTGATGAAGCGCGTCGGCCACCGTCAGGACCGACGCGGTGTGATGGGTTGCTCGCGCCGATTTATCCTGGGCGCAAGCCGGGTTTCTGACCTCGAAATGGGAGTTGGCGCGCGATGACTGGACAGCAGACTGTGCTGCTCGGCCCGGTGACGTTGCAGGGGTTCGAGGTGCCTGAGCGAATCATGTTTGGCGGTGGGCAACGACTAGCTGTCCATGAGCTGATCGGTGGCGGTCGGGTTATCGATACGCTCGGAGCGGCGGCTGAGGAGATTGCGCTGGGTGGGATATTTTCCGGCCCCGATGCGGCGTTGCGGGTGCAAAGCCTGGATGCGGCGAGGATTCTCGGGACTGCGTTGCCGATCAGTTGGGGTGATTTTGCGTACACCGTTATCATCGCGGAATTTGCTGTGCATTACGAGAAATCCTGGTGGATTCCTTATGCGCTGCGCCTTGTGGTGGTCGAAGATCCGGTCGCTTTGTTAGTATCGGTCGCGAATCAAGCGGTGTTTGATTTGGCGGCGGGCGCGGGATTTGCCGGTGCGGCTGGGATCCCGACGGGCGGTATTAGTGTCGGCGCGCCGGCAAGTTTTACCCCTGCAATAACGGGTTTGGCGCAAGTCATTGGGTCCGCCGGTGCTGTGCTGACCGGGGTCTCGGCTAGCCTGGCGGGAACTATGTCGGCGCAGGCGGGCGCTGCGGCGGTGACGATGGCGGTTCAGGCGAGCGGGCTGCTGGCGAACGCCGCAGCGGCGCGCGGCTATTTGGCCCGTGCTCAGGCGAACCAGGGAGCGAGCGGCGCATGAGTGGCACGACGATTACGGCGATTGGGGGCGATTTGTTCATGGTGGCAGCGCAGTATTTGGGCGATGCGACTCAATGGATCCGCATCGCGCAACTTAACGGGATCAATGATCCGTTTTTGGTTGGACAGGCTGAGTTGGTTTTGCCTCCGATTGATCCGAATGCCGGTGGTGGCGTGCCGAATGTCTGAGTTTGTCTCCGCGCGCGCCCTTGGGTTGGGTGTGATTATTGGCGGCGTGCCGATCAATGGCGCTCAATCATTCGAGTTGATCCAGGAATCACCGTATAGCGCGGCTAGATTTCGTTTGACCCTGGCGATGAATGCGCCGGGGACCGGCGCGGGGTTCTATGCCAGCATGGGGCCTGATACGATACGGGTTGATATTCGTGCCGATGTTGGATTATCGGCGGGGAGCCTGACGTTTGAGGGTCAGATCGATTCAGTGATGATCGATGTTGGTGCTGGGGTGGCGTTAGTGAGCGGGCGGGATTTCACCGCGCGACTGATTGACGCCGAGGTCAGTGCGAGCTTTTCGAACCAAACAGCCAGTGCGATTGCCAACCAATTTGCCCAAGCCGCAGGATTGACCGCGCAGGTTACCACCACGACAACGCCGATTGGTCAGTATTATGAACTCGCGCATACCGGGTCGGCTTTGGCGTTGCATTCACGTCATCCGACACGGTGGGATTTGCTGATCGATTTGGCGGAACTCGAAGATTTTGTGGTTGCAGTTACCGGCTCGACCTTCGTTTTCGGACCTAAACCGTCAACGCCGCCGTTGGTGTTGTCCTATCAACGCGATTTGATGGAGCTGACGATTGATCGCGCTGTTGGATTGTTAGAACCGACGGTGACCATCAAGAGTTGGAATCCTCGGCTGCAAAGCGGATTTACCGCGACGGCGGGCAGCACGAGCGCCAACGCGGTGACATTGGTCAAACCGAACCTGACAGAAGCCCAGGTCACTGCCTATGCGCAACGCGAGCAGGCGCGATTGGCCGCGCAGAGCGTATTGTTGCGCGTCGTTATGCCGGGTGAGTTTACCCTCGCGCCATCGTCGTTGGTGCAGTTGCAGGATGCCGGGCCATTCATTGATGGTTTGTATCGGCTGCGCAGCGTGGAGCGCCGTATTGATAGGGCGAGCGGCTTTATTCAACGGATTGAAGCAACAAAGGTTGGATAGTGGAACCATTTTGGAACGCCGTGAAGACCCGTGCAGCAGCTTTGGATGGGCTGGGTGCGCAGGCCCGCTTCGGGTTGGTTTCAAGCTTTGATCCCGCTGCATTTTCGGCACGGGTGATGATCCAGCCTGAAAATATCCTGTCGGGATGGTTGCCGGTGTTAGCGCCATGGGTTGGGGCAGGGTGGGGATTGGCGGCGCCGTTATCGCCGGGAGATCAGGTGCTTATTTTGGGCCAAGAGGGTGATTCTCAGCAAGGGATCATTATCGGTGCGGTCTGGTCGGCGGCCAATGCCACGCCGGGCGCCGCAGTTGGCGAATGTTGGTTGGTGCATCAGACTGGCTCATTTTTGAAGTTGTTGAATGACGGAACCATCGCCCTGACCGCGCCCACTGTCACGGTGACCGGCGACCTCATAGTCAGCGGCGAAATATCCGATTTGGGCGGGCAGCACGGTACGCTGGACCGGTTGCGCCAAGCCTATGATCACCATGTTCATGCTGATCCTCAAGGTGGATCCACCGGACCGACGTCGGAGGTAGTGTGATGGTTGACCTGACGCTGACCTTTGGCGGTGACTTGGCATTGGGCGCTACGGGCGACCTGGCTCTGGCTTCGGGTGTGGCGTTAACAGAGCAGCGGGTGCTGCGGCGGCTTTTGACGAATCCTGGCGATTATATCTGGCAACTTCCCTATGGCGGGGGGCTTGCCTCGTTCGTAGGGATGGCGGGGATGGGTGCTCGTATCGCGGCAGATGCACGGGCGCAATTGAAATTGGAGGCGCGGGTAGCCCGGTCACCGGCGCCCAGGATCAGTGCCAGCGAAAATCCTACCAGCGGTGTGGTGTTGTCTATTTTATATGCTGACGCGGTCAGCGGGCAAAATCAGAGCGTGACGCTACCGGCCTGATTGGCCGCGCGCCCACCCGAATCGGTCAGGCTGCGATGATGGAGGTTATATGCAATTATCACTGCAAAGCTTCTCCGCGATGGTGGAGACGATGGCCGCATCGGTGCAGGGCGCTGTTAGTCAACTGGTCGATTTGTCAGTGGGATCGGTTATGCGGGCATTGCTGGAGGCGAATGCAGCAATTGCGTCGTGGCTACAATGGATGATTGTGCAGGCGTTGCAGGCGACCCGATTGGCGACGAGCGTTGGGGTTGATTGCGATAGTTTCGGCGCTGATTTCGGATTTACCCGGCTGCCTGCGGCACCGGCGAGTGGGGTTGTCACGTTTGCGCGGTTTGCACCGGTGCTTAATGCGTTTGTCCCGGTTGACACGGTGGTGATGACTGCTGATGGTTCCCAACGGTTTGTTGTTATCGCGGCGCCGGGCTCCCTGGGGTTTGACCCGACGTTAAACGGCTACAGCTTGGCGGTGCCAATCGCGAGTATTGATGTCCCGGTTGTGGCATCGGTTGCAGGAGCTGCAGGAAATATTCAAGCACAGACGATAGGGTTGATTGGCACAGCGGTTCCGGGGATTGATACCGCGTCAAACCGCGCGGCATTTTTCGGTGGCGTTGATCCTGAGGCGGATATCGCCTTTCGCGCCCGATTTGGCAACTACCTCGCAAGCCTGTCGCGGGCGACATTAGGGGCGGTGCAGGAGGCGATTGCCGGGGTTCAGCAAGGATTATCGGCAACGGTTAGTGAAAATATTGATCCGACCGGAGCGGCGAGTTTAGGCGAATTTGTGGTGACGATTGATGATGGGAGCGGCGCACCGCCATCCAGTTTGCTGAGCACGGTGCAATTGGCCATTGATGCGGTTCGCCCGGTGGGAACCCGGTTTTCCGTTCAGCCGCCACGGGTGACCCAGGCGACGGTGACGATGCTACTCAGTTTAGCGCCGGGGTCAGTGCCGCAAACGGTGATCGGAGCGGTGCAGGGCTCCATCTCTGCCTATATCGCAGGGTTGTCGGTGGGTAGCCCACTTGCATTTACCCGGTTGGCGCAATTGGCTTATGACGCTTCGCCGCAGGTTGTGAATGTAACGGCGGTTGAACTGAATGGCGCTGGGAACGACCTGTCGCCTGGGCCGTTTGGCGCCGTGCGGGTCGGCACGTTGGATATTAGCGGATCATGAGTGGTTCCCTCCCGCCCGATGCGCCACTCCCGTTGACTGTGGCGAGCATGAGGCAGCGATTGCGGGCATTGCTGCCTAACGGGTGGTTTGGCGATACAACGCCGGTGCTCGATGCGGTAATTTCAGGCACGGGAGCGATATGGGCTTCGGTGGCCGCGCTGATCGGGCTGGTGCGCGCTCAGTCGCGGATCGCGACAGCGTCTGGGGTATTTTTGGATTTGGCCGCCCATGATTTTTGCGGCGGTACGGTCAAGCGACGTGCGGGTGAGAGTGACCCAGCATTTAGTGCGCGCCTACGAGCAACTATTCTCACGTCGCGGGCAACGCGCGCCGCGTTAGTTAGTGCCATTGAGCGGGTGACCGCGCGGACGCCGAAGCTGTTCGAGCCATTCAATCCAACCGATTGCGGTGGCTATGCCACGAACACGCTAGGATATGGCACGTGTGGTGGCTATGGATCATTGCAGCTTCCCTATCAGTTGTTTGTGACAGCGTATCGGCCAGATGCGATGCCAGCAAGCCACGCGGGCGGGTATAATCTGGGGCCAGGCGGATATGGCGTGGCGCCGATGGCATGGATTGCGGCTGGCGACAATCCGGGATTGCTAACGGATAGTGAGATTTATGCGGCAATCGTAGATGCGTTGCCGTTGAACGCGGTGGCGTGGACACGCCTTGACGACTGACTCCAACAAAGGTTGTAATTATGGATCGAACGATTGTTTATCCCGGCGCTATCCCGTTGGATACCGATATTTTGCAGATCAACCGCAACGTCATGGTGGGGATTGCCGCGCTGAGTCAGGCGGTGTTGGGCGCGGGCGCGGTGGCCGACGGGTTGGCCTGTACGCCGACGGTTCCGGCATCAATGACGGTGATGGTTGGCCCGGGGTCGGTTACCGCGGTCGCGCCGGTTGATGCGACGGCCTATGGCAGCCTCGCCGCCGACCTGACCGAGCAGATCGTGAAAACCGGTATTAATTTGGACCCAGTTGCTTTTACCCTGACGGCGCCTGTTAGTTCAGGACAGTCTGTGAGTTATTTGATCGAGGTCGCCTTTTCCGAGTTCGATGCGGGACCGGTGGTTTTGCCTTATGTTAACGCGGCTAATCCCGCGTTGCCCTATACGGGGCCAAATAATTCGGGTGGTGCACAAAACACTGTTCGATTGCAGCGGGCGCAATTGCAACTCAAGCCAGGCGCTGCAGCGCCGGCGGGGACGCAGGTGGCGCCGCCGGTCGATAGCGGGTGGATGGGGCTTTATGTCATCACGGTAAATTACGGCCAAACCGCCATTACGGCGGCTGATATTGCCATTTTGCCCGACGCGCCGTTCGTGCCGTTCAAGCTGCCCGCGTTGCGACCGGGCTTTTCGCAAATGGCGGTATTCACCACGTCCGGGACATTCACTGTGCCTGCAGGCGTAAGCAGCGTGAAGGTAACGGTGGTGGGTGGTGGTGGCGCCGGCGGATATCATGCGACGTTGCCCGGTGGTGGCGGCGGCGCCGGTGGGACGGCTGTGAGTATTGTTAGTGGGATTGTTCCCGGACAGACCATTCCAGTGACGGTTGGTTTGGCAGGGGCGGTCAGTGGAGCGCCGGGCACCGGCGGCGCGGGTGGTTCCTCGGGATTTGGCACGTCGATTTCCGCCAGTGGTGGATCAGGGGGCGAGGGAGGCACAGCATCGCAGTTTGCGACGGCGGGTGGCCCAGGCGGGATTGGCATTGGTGCGCAGATCAATCAGGCGGGGGCGATGGGTTCGGATGGGATCACGGTGGCGAGCCGGGGTGGTGATGGCGGTGGGGACGGGCATGGTCGTGGTGCCAGTGGGCCGCTGGTTGGTTTTGCCGCCAGCGGGTTTGGTGGCGGCGGTGGTGGGGGTGGTGCGTCGCAGGGTGCCAATCCGGCAGGCAGTGCGGGCGGCGCGGGTGCGCCTGGCCTGGTGACCATCGAATATTAATGCACCGTTAGTATTTTCTGCCGCTGATTTTTGATCGGAGTTGTTCATGAGCGTGTCTTTGGTCGCAGCGACCCGGGTTTGGCAGGTGTCGTCAGCCCGGTTGATCGAGATTGAGGGATTCATTCCAACGCCGAGGGGCATGTTTCTGTTGCCGCCGCAACCGTTGATGTGGCCGGAGAAAGATCCGGGCGATACGCTCGATTACGCCTTTGAGATTGCTCCGGCGCTCACCGGCAATCCTGGGGATACGATCGCGTCTCTGGGGGTGACGATTAGCCCGAACAATCCGGGTGATTTGACGCTGATGTCGGCCTCCGCGGATGGTACCAGGGCGATATTATGGCTGACCGGCGGGCAGCCGAACACCACTTATACGGTGACGATTAACATCGCCACCGCCTGCGGACGGGCTTTGGCGCGGAGCATCGCTTTGCCGGTGGTGCCGCTGGCCTCAGTACCCGCCCCGCTGGATGCGATTACCACCCCGAACGGTGCGCCGATCACGGCGCCGTCGGGTGTGCCTTTGACCACATCCTGAGAGGTTGGCATGCCGACAATCGCGCAACTACCACCTGCGAGTTCTGTTTCTGATAGTGACGAGCTGCCTGTTTACCAGAATGGTCAGACGCTCGCGGCCACCCGCGCCCAGGTTTTGGCGGGCATGCAGACCGCGTTGGCGTTGCCTGCCGGGACGATTCTGGGCAGTGTTGGTCCTGGCGTAGCCGCGCCAGTGCCGATTACCATCGGCGGCAATTTGATGCTGAGCGGCACCACGCTCGCGGCCACGGCGTCGCCGTTCGAGATCAGTGCTTTGCCGCCGGGCAAATCGCCTGCGCCGGGCGATTTGATTGCGCTTGGTCAAGTCGGCGCGAATGTTGGCGTGTCATATAGCACGCTGATGCAGGCGGTGGGCGGTGTTGCCGAGGTGCCAGCCGGGGCGATGGTCGCGACGGCGGCAGGGGCTTCGGCATTGCGCACCATTGCGGCGCTCGCGGCCAACGCGGTCGCGATTGAAGATTTTGGTGCGGTTGGCGATGGGGTGACCAACGATGCGGCGGCACTTATTGCTGCTCTGGCATCGGGTAATCCGGTGCGTTTCGGCCCGAGAACTTACCGCATCGATGGGGAATGCGATATCGGTGGTGCGACGGCGGCGCTGATCGGTGTTGTCGGCGCGACCCTTTTGACCCGGGGGGCGCAGGACGTGACCGGCTCGGCGTCTACGCCGTGCTGGATCAGTGTTTCGGCCACGAATTTTTTTGCCGATGGGATTATTTTTGACGCCAATCAGTCGATTACGGTTAATAGCTTCGCCGTTGCCGTGCAGCCGACCTGTGTTGCGGCGAATATCGTTCGGTGCTCATTTCGCAATGCGATGGGCCAGAATAATGGTTGGGGTTTGGCGATTTTGCCGAGTGACCCAACCCTCACCCGTCATCATATCCATGACTGCGAATTCAGCGCAAATGCCGTTGATGGATGTTGGGTCGCGGCGACGGATGCGGTGGTTGTTAGCGGGTGCCGGGCGTATGATAATGCGCGATACGGGATTTATGTTGACAGCCAGGACCCGACATTTGCGCTGAAAATTCGCGAAGTGACGCTGATCGGCAATAGTTGTTGGAATAATCTATGGGGAATGGTGCTTGGTAATTTTAATCAGACCAACACGGTTCCGGGCACTTATGGCAACGGAAACCCGGATGTACTAACGGCGTTGGTCGCGAATAATAATTTATATCACAATACGGGCTACGGATTATCGGTATCGGGCCGAAATATTCTGGTCACCGGGAATATTTTGTCGAATAACGGGCCAAGCGACGGCCCAAGCGGCGGTGGGATGTTAGCCAATACAGGCTATTGTCGCATTGTGAGTAATATGATTGTTGGCGCGGGAGCTTTTGGAATTGATGCTGGCGGATCAGTCTTTTTAGAGCTGGCCGGGAATTACATCAATGGGGCTGAGTTTGGTTTGGGTATTGGTGGCAGCCAGAATTGTACAGTGCGCGGAAATTTCATCCAGGATTGTGCGGCGGCGATAATTGTACTCAACGTTGAGTCGGACGGGCGAGGTAATAATTTTGGTATCAGTTGTAATAATTTATCGCTGATCGGCAATTGGATTTATTATGGGGCGGGTGGTCAGGGCATCGTGTTGCGCGACGCGCCGCAGACGGTGTTGGTCGCTGATAATGTGGTGGTTGCCACCGGCGGTGCCGATCCGCTGGATAGTCTGATCCCCTATACCGATGGATTGGTGTTGCGCGGTAATTTGCTGAATTTCAGCTCGTCCTGGACCACCAATCCCGATGCGTCGAGTGGCGTAAATACTTTGGTATTTCCAGATCTGGTTGATCGGGTGGCGATTTCGCAGAGCATTGGAGCGATCCAGAGCATGGTGAGTGCGTCGGCAATTCGGTCGGTCGGGCAAATTACGTTTATTAAGGTAACGAATGGTGGGTCGGGGTACAGTGCTGCGTCGGTAGCGATTGCGGGTGCGGGGTCTGGTGCGACCGCGAGCGCGTTCATAGCCAATGGCGTGATTATTGGCATTACCATCACTAACGCGGGCAGTGGCTATGGTGCGGGGACAACGGCGACGATTTCCGGGAATGGCAGCGGCGCCACATTATCCGTGCAGGTTGGTTTGCCGGTCGTGCAGGGCCGGAGCTTGACGCTCAGCGGCGCCATCGCACTGCAATTCGAGGCAGCCGGGAGTGCGCCTGCTCAGCAGAATTGGACCGGTGCGCCGATAACGGTTCCGCCGAATAGCTTGATTGATTGGGTGGGCTTCGGCGGTGGTTGGCAAGCGGTGCGCTTTACCCAGTCTGATTATATTGCGCCAAACGGCGATGGCAGTGTGGTGTTGCAAAGTCAGCAGGGTGACGTGGCGCTTCACCCGCGTGCGAACGGCATGCTGCGTATCATTTCGGATACAGAGCCGGTTGGCTGCGTGGCGTTAATCGGACGCGGGTCGCCTGAGGCGGTGGTTCCGGCGCCGCCGGGATCAAGTTTTCGGAATTTGAATGGGGGCGTGGGATCGACTTTTTGGATCAAGCAGAACGGTACCGCAACGACGGGTTGGGCCGCGATCGGTTAAGGAGCGACGCATGACAACGATTCCACAACTGCCGAACGCGACAACGGTCGGGTTAAGTGATTTGCTGCCGATTTCACAAAATGGTGTCCTATTCGCAGCAACCGTCGGCCAAGTTACCAGCGGGTTGCAAGAGAATATTGTGGTGCCCACTGGAGATTTGTTAGGGCGAGCGAGCGCCGGCGCAGGCTCGCCCGAGCCGTTGGGCCTGGGGATCGGTGTTGCGCTCAGCGGGACGAGTTTGACGGCGAACGGTCTGGATCACGGTGCATTCGTGAGCCAGGCCAGCCTGTCGGCCAATGATGAGTTGATTGTTAATGCGCTCGGACAGCCTAGTCGGGTTCCGGCGTCTGCCATCGTGGCTCTATTCACGGCGGGCGCCGGGATTGAATTGGATGCTGGGGGAACCATTAGCGTTATTACATCCGCTGTTGCTGGGCCAGCTGGACCGACGGGCGGGATTGGCCCGACCGGACCGGCAGGACCTGCTGGCGCGGTTGGTCCTGAGGGCGCAGGGTTACTGGCGCCCGGAGCGGCTAATGCAGCGAGTATGATTGGTGAGACCGATTCCGTAGCGATTTGGCAAAATGGTGCGAACGCGTGGATTACTTACAAGCAGTTGATCGCTGGGCAGACAATTGATCAACTCCCTTCAGCTGGCCCCGCAGGTGACACTGATTTATTGTTAGTGGCCCAGGGTGGTAGCGCGTTAACGAGTCAGAGTTTTGCCGCCATCTGGTCGTATGTTTCGGGAAAATTGCCGACTGTGATGAGTCAGGTTGTTGAGTTGACTACTAATACGGTGCTCGATTCGACAACCCATAATCAACGCGTGCTTGTCGCAAGCCAACCGCTCACACTGAGTGCCAATTTCGTGAATATGGGGAGCGGTTTTTTTTGCCGACTGATCAATTTATCGCCCGGGGCGATCACGATGGGCACCGGGATTACTGCGGGGACGGGTGCTGCCCTGCTGCCACCCGGTGGTGTTGCGACATTCGACGGTATTACTTATTCGGGCGGGTCGTTAGTTTGGTGGGATGGTGCGGTCTCGATGGCACCAATTTTGACGGTGGCGCCGATTGGCGGACAGGTCGCGTCGGTGGACTTCACCGTTACGGGTGGCGTGTTTAACGATAGCCCCGCCGCGCTGGATTACGCGACAGATGGCGTTACGTGGTATCCGGCACCGAGCCCGGCGATCAACCTTCACGATTATAGTTTTGCGATGCCTGGTCTGGCGGCGGGGACCTACAGGTTGTCGGTTCGCGATCATGCCAACCCAACGGTGATTGGCGTCAGTGCGACTTTTGCGGTGGCGGCCGCTAGTGTCTCGATCGGGGTTGTTCCGAACACCGCGACGGCGGGGGTGGCCATCAATGTCAGCGGCACCGTATTTCCGTCGGGGAGCGGGGCTTCGGTGGGACTGTCGGCCAGCGCGACCGTCGCGCCCGGCGCCTTTAATACGGCAGATGTTAGTGGCTCGACCTGGACAGCGTCGGTTACGCCGAGCGGCGCGGGTACGGCATATTTATGGGTGCAACAGACGGCTGATGCGTCGGTGCAGAGTGTTTCGTCCGCTATTAGCGTGACGGCTGGTGCGTCGGTATCCTACACCATTAATCAGCCCAGTTCGTTGACCTATAAAATCGGCTCTGGATCGATTGCGTTGAATGGTGGTGTGTCGCCGCCGCAAGTGATTGGAACGCAGGTTGCACTGTCGTCGAGTGCATCGACGCCGCCGAGTAACAACTGGGTCGCGGCATCCAATATTGATAACAACGCGTGGTGGGCGGTGTATGTGCCCACGCCGAGTGTTGCTGGCAATTACTATATTTGGGTTGAAACAAGTTCGGGACTGGCGGCTGCGGTGTCAAATTTTGCGCTAACGGTGAGCTGAGTATGGGAATTGTATTCGTAGCACCGGGTGCGCCGCTCGCGGTGCGTGACATGGGACCGTCCCGACTTTTTACCGGCCCGCTTGTCCTGAATATCCCCGGCGTCGCCTATTCGGGACTGACGCCCGGCTCGATTCCAGGGGTTAGCGGCTGGTGGGATGCGGGGACGCTGGGATCGATGACGGATCCTGTTGGGAACACGGTCAGCGGTTGGAATAATGTTGTTGCCAGCTTGACCAATAAAGTCGCGGGGGCGGCGCCGCTGACGCCTTATCACATCAGCGGCGATACCAAGCCCATCGTTACCATGGCAGTGCCCAGGGTAAATGGATTTTTGGGCGCGGTCGGCGGCCCAGACCCGGCGGTCGTGCAGTATGGACCAACGCTTGATCCTGATTGGGGTCTCAGTTTGGCATCGCTTGATTTGGGCAGTGCTGCAGAGTGGACCGTGTATCTGGTATGGACTCGTCCCAACTGGCGCCAAGGCACTATTTCGGTGAACGATGCACCGATTCCGCTGCTCCATGCGGACGGACCTGGCGTGACGATTCTCCAGGCCGGTGGCACGGACGGGGGCGGCTTGACCTTGTTTCCGGGCACGCAGGCGAGCCGAGTGATTTCGCCCAACCTGGCGCGGCGCCATAGCCACGCGATTATTATGCGAAATAGTCCGGGTACCGGTATCGATGTTTGGCTTGACGGCCAGAAAATTGTGACTGCGGCAGTTAACCCGCTTGGGACGTCGATTGGCGACCAAGTTCTGTTTTTCCATGACGGAACCGTTCAGGGTTCGGCGCAATGTTGGTTTCATGAGGCCGCCACCTGGTCGCAGGCGCTCGCGGACGCTGATATTGCGGCATTGATTACCTGCCAGGCGCGTTGGGTGTTAGGAACCAGGCGGGGGGTCAATGTGCTGGTGATGGGCCAATCCAACGCGGAATGGTTCACCTATGCGGGCGCTGCGCTCGCTTTGGCTCAGGGGGTATGCTGGTATTTAGGGGCGGCGGCGTTCGGTGCGACCTATTTGCAGGCGGGCGATGTGATCAATCCCGCACGATACTCAATGGTTGCCGGCCATCCCATTTCAAACTCGTCACCGCCGCTATTTCCGCCGGGGCTGGGTAATGGCACCTTTTTGATTAATCCGGGCGATGGTTCTGATCCGTCGAGCTGGTCGTTGGGTCCGGATGGCACTGCGTTGCAAGATTACGTGACTGGCGGGCAGGCATTGGTTTCTGTGGCGGATTCGGAAGATTTGGAATTTTTGCTTTGGCCATGGTCGGAGCAGGACAGCACAATGCCTTATGCGAATAAGGCGCTCTATATCGCCAGCGTTTTGCGCCTAGCCGCGCTGACCCGCTTGATGCTTGGTCGCTCGGCAACCACGCTGCCTTTATTGATGTGGAGCGCGATCCCGTATGAAACCGATATTGGTGTGCAAATGGTGCGCGAAGCGGTTGCGGATATGGTGGCGGCAAACCCTGGTTCAATCTTGGTTTTCGCGGCACAGACGGCGGACTCCAATCCGTTGAATGCGGTTTGGAATCCGCTCACGGGGGTATTTTCGGGTGGTGATCCCGAGCATCGGGATTTGCCAGATCTGCTACGATATGGCCGACTCGGTGCGCACGCTGCCGGGCGGGCCGCGATCGCGATGGGGTTGTCAGATACCATCCCGGCGACAGAGGCCCCCGCACAGGGACTGCCGATTGCCAATGGACCGACTATCCAACATGTTTATCAAGCGACGCCGACAAAGCTGATACTGACCATCACCCATGATGCAGGGAATGATTTGGTTGTACCAAATTTGGCGCAAAATGGGGTCGGGTTTGCGGTTATGGATGGAGGGTCTCTAGCGGCCCCGGGACCGATTATTTCGGCGATCACGGCGAGCAGGATTGACGCGACCCATATCGCAGTCACCCTGGCTAAGGCTCCGACAAACGGGCCAACCTCATGCTTTTTATATTATCCATATGGCAGCGTGCAAATTGGTCGCGGCGACGCGGTTACCGATAATTTGGCGCAGCTGGTCGCGCCATCAAACTGGGATATTGGTGGGGATCTGGATCAGGGTTTCGTTCCGAACATGCCGCTGCAGGCCACGGCCTATGGAGTGGTGCTTTCGGCAAATCCAGCGTGAGTACGTCTGCGAGCGAGGTGATCGCGATGCTGCGCGAGGGGATTGGCGATTTGCGGGGTGATCTGACAGCACTACAAAGCGAGATCGCTGAAGCCCGTCGCGATATCGCCGGGATTGAGGCACGGCACGTTGCGTTGGAAAGCTGGCGAACCAGTTTCGAGTTGCAAGTCGCTACCACCCAAAATCGGTTTATCGCGAAATCGGATGAGTTGGTCGCGGAACTCGGACGCATGCATGCGGAGCTGGCCCAGTTCCGCGGGGAACGATCGGGAAGCCATCAGCTAACGGTGATGCTCATTGGGTTGCTATCGGCGGCGATTGGCAGTTTGGCGACGCATATTCTCAATCAACTATGAGGGTCCGATGGGTGATTTTGCGGCGTGCGTAGATTTTACGCTGGGCATGGAGGGTGGGTTTAGCGCCGACCCTGATGATCCCGGTAATTGGACGGGTGGCGCGGTGGGGCAGGGACGATTGCTTGGAACCAATTTTGGGATCAGCGCCGCTGCATATCCAATGCTTGATATCGCGCATCTTACCAGAACTGCGGCTGAAGCACTCTATCGGGCCGATTACTGGGAAAAAATTCAAGGTGATCAGTTGCCAGGACCGATTGCGGCGGTTGCATTTGACGCCGCAGTGAATAATGGCCCCGGTCGGGCCATTCGCTGGTTGCAGCGAGCGTTAGGCGTTTCTGTGGATGGGTTGCTTGGTCCTGACACGGTGGCGGCAATGGATGACACCAATCCACAGTCGGCGGCGCAAAACATGCTCATCGAACGGCTGAACTTTATGATCGGACTCGCCGATTGGTCACGGTTTGGCGTGGGTTGGGGCCGGCGGCTTTTGGCATTGGCGTATTTTTCAGCGGGTCAGTGATGCGTCGGTTTCTGAAGGAATTATTGACCGACGCCCAGGGGCATGCGGACGAAATGGCGCTGCTGACCATTCTGGGTTTGGTTAGTTTTATCGGTCTCGAAATTTTTGCTGTTGTTGTCCGGCATCAGCGTTTTGATGCCGGGGGATACGGTATGGGATTGGGATCAGCGATTGGCGCGGCAACCATTGGTATGGGCTTGAAATCACGATTCAGGGGGTAAAATGCCAACTTTTCTTGCACCACTCGCAACGCGCTTGGTGTTGATGCTCGTTGCATTAATCACGCTACTCGGCGTTATGATTTATATTTGGTACTTGCGTGATCAGGTGACGTCGGCGCGGCAGCAACTGGCGCAATCACGGGGAACGATCACCGAGTTGGCCGCAGATAACCGGGCCGATCTCGCCGCGCTCAACCAGCTGCGGGCAGAGAATGCGCGGTGGCAGGCAAGTTTGGCGGTGGCGCAATCGAAGGATGCGATGGACCAACGACAGGCAAATGCGATCCGACGGACGATAAGCGCGGCGCCAGTTGGTGCCAATGGCCCGGTTGCGCCTGTGCTTGCCGCGACTCTGCGCGCAATAGCGCGAGCACAGCATCAAACGGTGGCGCCATGAGCGGTATGATCGATGCGCGGTCTATGCTGCTGCTGCTGACCTTTTTTGCCCCCTTGTTGAGTGGATGCGCAGCCAAGCCGGTGGTGGTAACCCGTGTTAAGCTAGAGCGGCCTTTGATACCGCCATCCTTGTTAGTTTGTGAGCCGACTCCGCCGGTGCCGCCGATTGTTGACCAAGCAAGCGTGGCAAATTATATTGTCGCGTTATGGCAATCAGATTTGCAATGTCACGCGCATTTGAACGCGGTTCGAGCCGTGTTAGGTCGTCGTAAAATTTTGGCAACGCGGTGATGCGAACACAACAAGGATAAG
>JAEHJW020004573.1_pt1 | contig 27890 bp, 36 predicted proteins | sample 9271431 | NCBI WGS metagenome assembly JAEHJW02 | reverse complement strand
GCCGGAAATGTAAATATGTTCTTCGCAACCTTTGATCTGATCCTCTTTTGTCAAGTCACGTTCATGGCGGGGGAGCGTGCATTTTTTGTGGCTATAAAAAGTACACGTCCGGCAATTCATGTCCGGAAACTTCTGGCTCCAGCACAAATCTTTGAAGTCACAATATTGGCACTCTTTGTCAGCCGGGTCAAGACCGATGCGATCCGGTGGCTGCACCATCTTACTGATCTCCTGGGCGCGAGCAATGAGTTCATCTGCGAATTTCGCGTCTATCCGCAGACGTTCCGTGTACACATCATCATCGTTTTTGTTCACGGCAACGAATAAACAGCGATCTAATCCCGCGAGCCGCATACCCACCTGTGCCTGTGCGTAATAATGCGGGTGCGATTTTTGCACGCCCTTGGAGTCCAGCGTCTTGAACAGGCGGTCATTCATGGTCTTGATTTCGAGCAGGTGAATCTCTTTGGATTCAGGCGTGCCATTTACTATGCCGTCGGCCTTGAATACGATCTCGCCGGATTCATCGGTGAACTCGAATTGCGTGTTCGGCTCCGGTGCATCGGGATCAAATAACGCAACCTCGAATCCGGCGCGTTCAATATCCTCGGCGACGCGAGCTTCTTCACGGTGGCCCGTATCGAATAGTCGAAGCATCTGGCCAGAAAAATTAGGCATCATGGTCCAATGATATGACAGCCATATCTTGCGTTGGCATGGGGCGCCGATCCACGACGCACCAATACGGCTTGAGTATCGCGGCTTGTCGGCAGCCTTACGCGCGGCCGGGATCATATGTGATAATCGGCTCTGGGTTTGTATTGGGGGAAGCGGAGCCATTACCGTATCCTCAAATGTTTGCCTTGAAACAACTGTGCGAATTTGAGAAGTTTGCCGGCCATGAGTTCAGCTTTGATCTTGGCCTTGTTGATTACCGGCGTCATCTCAACGTATTCCGACGGCACTTTCGATTCGTCCGCAATCTCCATCGACGGCGGGGAGTTTTGCAGAGCCAGCTTGAATATCCCGGCTTCCATTTTCTCAACGCCGATGATGCCCATCTGTTCGGCCATATAGAACTTCATCTTTTCGATGGCGTTTTCGGTGGCCCGCTTGCGTTTGGTCAGTGTGGCGATTTCGACTTTCAGGCCTTCGGATTGTGATTCCCATGAGCGAATCACGCGGCAACAGGATTCGAGTTTTTCCTGAATTTCGCCTTCCAGCGATTCCATGGTGTCCAGCACTGTCTGGGCATCAATTTCTTCGTCCACGCCCATTTCGTAGATGCGATTGTATTGTTCTGAAAGTTTGTATAAAGCGGTCATTTGAATCTCCTAAAAAGTTTTAGAAAGGACGGCGACGTTCGGTGAGAATCGCCGCCGTCCGAGGAACAAAAGGATTACGGTTGTTTGTTTCAATCCGCTCCGCTTCAAAAGCGGAGAACTAAATTCACGGTTGCTTCGCGAACACACGCTTTGCGAACGGATGCGGCTTGGTCGGCGCAGCAGTTGTCGGTGCCGCAGGTGCAACATGTTGCTGTTGAGCCGGTGCAGCCTGCTGTTGCGGCGCCTGTTGCTGCTGGTATGGCATGTAAGATGCGACTGCGTTGCTTGCCGGGTATTCGCCTTTCGCGGGCCTGATCTTGATCCGCAATACCGCCATCGTGCCGATGTACTCCTGTGAGTCGCGAGCGCCACAGCGGCCAAGCGTAGCCAGTTCCATAGCCTTGCGGGCACGGTTTCCGATGTCGATGGCCTGCCGTTCACCATCGGACAACGATTCCCATGGAACAGATGGAAGCTGCATATTGATGCGGTCGTAAATCTTACGACCCGCATATTCGCCGTCCATGATCTCCCATTGGACAACAAGTTGTTGGAATTTGCCGGAATTTGTAATTTTCAAGTCAGCATCGCTAACTTGGCAAATGTACTCTCCGGCTGGGACGGGATCAAAATTTCCCATCTCTCCTGTTCCCTCGATGTCGTACTCTGGTAACTCTGGCATAAAAATGCCTCCTTTTCATGTCACGCTATCCGGCGTGCCGGTTTTTAATTCCCCGTAGAAACCGAGGAAGTTTTACGCGCCGCAGCAACAGCCGCAGCAAACGCATCATAGGACAGTTCTAGCTTGTATGGCAGGCGTCCGTACACGCCACGTCCACCGCCAGGATGGCCCGGACGTTTCTGGCAGTAAAGCACTCGTTTATCAAGACCAGTTGCATGAACGATTTTCTTTTTGCCCGAACGCTTATCTTCCTCTTGCACCATTCTTGTGTGCTTCTCGAAATCGGCAAACAATATACAATCCGACCATCGGTTTAATTGATCCAAGAGCGAATCGCGAACATCTACCTTCCAAGCGTCATACGGTTCGGTCAGCGGGTCATTGATTGTGCGCGGAGACGCCTTGATGTGGCCAACCAGTATGACTGTCATATTCAAGTCTGTGCGCATGTAGTCCAGGCGTTCCAAGAGCAGCGATAGGTACTTCTTAAGTACGCCCTCTTGATTGCCGTATCCTCCGCCCAACTTCTGCAAACTGTCAACCCTCTCCGTGGTCACGGCGTACTTTTCAAGCAGTGGGATCATGGTACTTATGGAGTCGATCACGACGGTTTGAAAGGAATGCTCTTTGCCGATAAGTTCATCCAGCGAATCCAGTATGTCGCCGAAATCGTTTGCAGGCGGAAATTTTCCGGCAACAATTTCATCCAATCCCGTCTCACCTTTAATCGGAATGAATACCGGACTTGGGAAACCTGCCGCAAATTCACTCTTGCCAACTTTTTCCGTACCCCACAAATTGATGCGAGGTGGCAAGATAATGGTTCCAGTTTGGATTTCTTCTAACGATGCCATGATTTTTTCTCCTGTTCAATGCTTCATGTCAACCGCATTACTATCGGTAACAACTCTCAATTTGCATTATTTTAATTTTTTTTCCCGTTCCATTAGTTGACATCTTACTGTAATCTCTTTACAATGTCAAGGATGAAAACGAAAAATAAAACAAAAATAATTTACGTGCGATTGGAAGAATCTGATTACAGAGAATTGCGAGTTGTGTCCGATAGAAGGTCATGGACGCAAAGCCAAACGGTTCGCAAATGTGTTCAGGCGGCGTTAAGCAAGCGACTTGTTTGATCTTTATCCGCGTCCCCTCGTGCGGTGATGCTGGCCGCGCCGCACGGGGATTGTTAGGCCACCGGAGATGATGCAATGAATGATGAACCTAAAATATCAAACGCCATAATCGTGGATGTCAAATTATGTCTTGAAGGTCACGGCTTGTTGACCGCATTTATCATGCTGGATTATGACGATGGGCTGGTGCAAGGATTCGGCGGATATAACTGCTACTCGCCGAACCAGAATAACAATCTGTATAGCTATGCCGGGCGGTTCATTTACCGCTCAATGGAAGTAGCTGGTGTATCTGATTGGAGCCAGATGGTTGGCAAGTCAGTACGGGCAAAGAGTACGCAGTCAAAAGTTACCGCCATCGGCCATATCACGCGGAATGACTGGTTTGACCCGTCGGCTGATTTTGCCACATACAAGGAAAACAGATCATGAGTATGCCAGACGACCACGATGAATGCCCGACTTGCGGGTGTGATATGGCCCGGCACATCCAGTGCATGTATTTATGCGGTAGGTACATCCATCCCGATGAAGATGGGCGAATTTTGAAGCACGAGACAAACCCGTGGGGCGTCAGGACTGATCGCGGTTGGGTGTGCATGGAATGTATTGCGGAAGATGCCAAACGCAAGGGTGCCAAGAGCGTTGATGATTTTGTTAAGGGTGTTCGTTTTGCAATGCAAAGGGGTGACCTATGAGTGAAATAACCAAAGTTAATCCGTGCAATAAATGCTGGAAAGAGCCAGAGGTGTTGGGATACGCTGCGCGTGACATCATGCAATATCATTGCTGTGGCGATACTGGCTGGATGACTTATGCCGCATGGCAATCCGCCAATCCGCTCACCGAGAAGCCTGTCGAGACCAAGATCGGTAAAGCGGTTGCATCTGGGGAAGAAGAATTCAAACCGCTTCCACATATTTGTGGAGACCCTAATTCTCCGTGCGATTGTTCTTGTATGTATTATGTGGAGAATGAATTAAGGTGCTGGTGTGGGGCTGAATGGGAGGTTACCAAAAATGAAAAAGATTATATACACCCTACTACAGGATGTTTGTTGGATAGAGTATATTTACGGGGGGATCAAATACGATTTCTTTTCGGCCAGAATCCGCGCGTCAAGGAACTTGAGGATGAAGCCAAAAAGGCGCACGAAAAATGCCGCGTGTTACAGGCAGAACGCGACACCCTCCAATCCAAGATTGATGCAATTCCGCCTGAACGATTCACAAGCCCCGTCGCATACGAAAATCTTGCCAGACGATATGCGTTGGCTTGTCGGATCATAAGGGCGTTCACCGATATTGTTTTGGAACATGATGATTGAAAGGATTCCCATGTTTGTAGTTTTGTGCCGTACCAACCTTGACGATTTTCCGATGTATGTGTGCCAGACGCGCGAGGGCGCCGACGCATTCGCCGAACGTGTGACACCGCGGCAGATACGCCGCTATGGCCGTGATGTTTTCGGTGTGGACGAAGCGGGGTTGACCAATGTGGCTATCGTTGAATTTGGTGCCGATGGGATACCGACAGAGATGGAAATTGTGCGTGATTTAGATCAGCCGAAGAAGGGGAGGGCGAAATAATGGGAGTCAGAATTACCCGCGATCAACTCGGCCCGCTGTGCCAGGCCCAATACGATGCCGTAATGCGTAGGCGTGGCGTCAAGGCCGCATCCAAGACCGGCGCAAAGCGTAGGCGCAGGGTGTATGACTTCGCGCCGATATTCAAGGCCGATATTCCCAACCGCACTGTGACGTTCTATGGCTGGGACGCTTTGTCGTTTGCGAATACCGCGATTCACCGTATGGCCAAGGCTAAACGCGCAAAGATGGAAGTACGGGCCGCACACATGGGTATGTCAACGCTCGGCCATATCGTCGCTGATCGATTCCGTGTGACATTCACCCGGTACGGCACGAAGTTGCTGGACGACGACAATATCCGCAGCGCGTTCAAGCACGCGCGTGATGGCGTGGCCGCATGGCTGGGGATTGATGACGCTGACCCGCGAATTATCTGGGAGTACGCGCCGCAGCAGCAATGCAAGCGTGGGCAGCAGAAGATTGTGATTAAGGTGGATGAGGCATGACGCCATACTACTCGAAAGACGGAATAACGATTTATTGCGGAAATTGCCGTGAGTATTTGCCTTATATCGGGGTCGCTGACCTTTGCTTAACCGATCCGCCGTATTCACACCAACATTTAGACGGAAGCGGATTTGAAGGCGGCGCTAATTTCTATGCTGGCGGAAAACTTGATGGCATGAACGATTTTGACTTAGGCGAATACGAGGCTATGTTTTTGGCTGTATCGCCAATGCTGGTGGCGTTTTGTTCGCGTGATTTGATACCCGATTATGCAGAACTATCCCGCACGGCGTCGCGTAAGTTTGATTTGCATGTATGGCATAAAACCAACGCAATTCCGTTCACCGCAAACACTTGGAAAAGCGACCTTGAATACATCGTGCTGCTTTGGGACAAGAAGCCCGGATGGAAGCAATTTGCACAGCACGAGCACTCCAAGGCGTATATTTCATCGCTTTGCACAGATCGGTTTCACCCGGCGTGCAAGCCGGTACCGTTGATGCAGAAGTACATCAAGATTCTTGACGCCGAGACGATAGTAGACCCATTCATGGGTAGCGGCACCACGCTTGTCGCGGCCAAATCGCTTGGCAGAAAAGCGGTAGGGATAGATATTTCCGAGGCGTGCTGCAAAATGGCTGTCGAGAGATTGCGGCAGGGGGAACTGTTTGGGATACGGGAAGATGGTAATTTGCAATCCGTCTAATGAGAACCGCGAGTTCGCGCCGATATAGGTTGTGTTCTCCGTGGCCCAGAGTCGCGGAGCGGATTGAAATTGGAGAATTATTATGGATATTCCAAAAGACGTACAAATTATATTTGACAAATCGTACAGCGACTCTGCCCTGTATAACTTCACCAAGTGCATAAGAGAGTGCGATTCCCGCCTGTGGGTAAATGCTGGGGATGGAAGTTTTAATTTCTACTACAGCGATCGCTACATGGATCGCTACATGGTTTCTGGCCACTTCGCCCGCACCGTCAAAACGCGCCGCGTGGTGTGGGACTTGCCGGATGGGATAACGATTGAGCCAGAATTGAAGGCCAAGATGGAGGCGTGTGTATTAAAAAGCAATCAACATCCCTATGATATGCGAGAGGCTGTCGGAGAATGGTGGTACTGCGTTGGAAAAACAAAGAGTTTCCATCATAGTAAATGCGGCCTGTTGCTTCTGGTGTCCATTGTCGAATCCACCGAAGAAGTGCCATGGAGTCCGTTTGAGGTTGAAAAATGAGTCAATGCTTTGAATACAAACTGGTCAAAGCCCGCAAGCCGCATAAGTGTACTTGGTGTGGTGAAACAATTAAAGCTGGCGAGCAGTATCATCGGCGTGCTGGAGTTGATGACAATGGATTCTTTTGGACAATGGAAATTCACCTTGAATGCCTGAAGGCCGATGGAGAAATCTTGAAAAAAGAACCGAACTATTATGATGAAACGTGGGAACCGTATCAATGCAAACGGGGAAGCGTGGAGTGCCGAGTATGAAAAGCCCAATCGTTAAATTCGGCCTCAACCCACCGGCGTACTACACATGCGATTGTTGCGGTGTTAAAAAAACCCAGCTTTATTGCATGAATTGCCATCGGTGTGTTTGTTTGAAGTGCGTGCCGGATCATCTTAGCAGGCACCAGAACGGCCTGATTGAACCGCACGCGAGAGCGTCAGTTTTACAAAGGATTAAGCAATGGCTGAAGAACCGCCCATTAAAACGTTCCTGACGCCCAAGGAGATGGCCAGTGTTCTGCGTGACCGTCCGCCCGGCGATTTGTACTCGGTTGACCTACGGGACGGTACAACGGGATGTCGGGCGATTATGGGCGGCTCGCTGCATGTGGCTACGCAGCTTGAGAAGTTGGATGATGATTTAACAATATCGAGAGTAATGGTTTTGGAGTACGCAGATGCCGGACGATGATGCAATACACGACCTATGGGGATGCCCGACCACCATTACGACTATAGGGCCATCGCGTGAGTTGTTTTTCGCGGTGAGTGATGACCATGAATTAAAAACGATTGTGTTTCCGCTCTCCGAACTCCCGAAAATCCAGCGGAGGCTGGCGGAGATCGCAGCGGAAGTGAAAGGTAAGGATTGAAAAATGGCTATCACCGTAGGCGAATTAATCGAGACGTTATCCAAGCTAGACAAAGCCCGAATTGTAGTGATGTCGCGGGACTCGGAAGGCAACGGGTATTCTCCACTTGCTGGGTATGAATCCGACATAACATTTTACGAAAAGGACGGAGAGATATGGTATCAAAAACTAACGACAAAGATGATTGAGCATGGATTTTCTGACGAAGATGTTCGCACGGGTGGCAAGCCATGCGTAGTGTTGTGGCCGGAGTGATGAACGTCCGTAAAGGGCCGTTATGTATAGTTGATTGGAATGAAAATGACCATCCGATCAACCGGCTGTCGGCGGCGGAACTAAAAAGTTTTCAACACGCCGAGCGGAGCCGGCCTTGTGCGCTCCGCATCGCGACCATGGATAAAAACGGAAAATGGACAAAGGAGCGTGTCGTACCATGAAACCAAAAATTGTCTACATCGCCGCCAGCTATCCGCGGAAGGACGAAGCTCAATCGCTCGCCGGGTTGCTCAAACACAGGGGCCACTGCGTCAGCAGCCGCTGGCACCGTGAAGGCCCGAAAAAGGACAATCCAACCCTTTGGCCGACCGACTGCCTGCGCGACTTAGAAGACCTCGAGGAGTGCAACGTCCTGGTGGGGATCACTGGAGACAATCTCTCCAGAGGGGGCCGACACACGGAAATCGGCATCGCTCTGGCCACAGGAAAGCGAATAATCCTGGTTGGCCCCATGGAGCAGGTATTCCACGCCCATCCCAAAATCGAAGTTGTAAGCTCCCCGGCTGATGCCGTGGAATTGCTTGGGCGAGAATCCAGGACCTGGGAGTAAGGAGATCGCATGAGCCAGAAAACCGGAATATCTTGGACCGACACAACGTGGAATCCCGTCACGGGCTGCACCCGCGTGAGCGAGGGCTGCCGGAACTGTTACGCCGAAGCGCTCGCCGCCACCCGGCTTAAAGACTCGCCGCGGTATAAGGGCCTGGCCGTGATGTCGCCTTCCGGACCGCACTGGACCAACAAGATCAACCTGCATCCCGAACTGCTGCTCCAGCCGCTAAGCTGGCGCAAGCCGCGCCGCATCTTCGTGAATTCCATGAGCGATCTGTTTCATAAGGATGTGCCGGATTCATTCATTGATCAGATCGTCGCCACGATGGCGCTTACGCCGCAGCACACCTATCAGATCCTCACCAAGCGTGCCGACCGGATGCGCAGCTATTTCTCCAAGCTCCCAACCAACATCAACTGCAACCGGTATCAGGCCATCTTTGACGCCGCCAATGTCCAGTTCGGCAGCCGACATACTCACTGGCCACTGCCCAACGTCTGGCTCGGCGTGAGCGTGGAATCGCAGGAATTCGCCAAGGAACGGATCTGGCCACTGCTTCAAACAGCCGCCGCCATTCGATTCGTCAGCGCCGAGCCGCTGCTGGGGCCGCTGGATCTGGAAGTCATCGAATCACTGTGCAAAGACTGGTGTGTCGGTGCCACGATTGGCACCTATCTGGACTGGATCATCGTCGGCGGAGAATCGGGCCCCCATGCGAGGCCGTTCAAGCTAGAATGGGCGAGAAATCTCCGCGATCAATGCCGCGGTTCGGGTGTTCCGTTCTTCGCGAAGCAACTTGGCTCAAACCCGTGGGATTGCGACGTGCCCGGAGCTGCCGATCCCAAAGAGCACATGCGGTACCACACCGACCATCGGTCCGGTGCCGATCCCGCCGAATGGCCAGATGACCTGCGAGTTCAGGAGTTTCCGCGATGAATGAAGCTTCCCCACGCGACAAATTCCACGTGTTCATTCTGCGTGACCCATGCGGGATGGAATTCGATGAATGGTGGACGCCTACACGGGATCAGGCGGTTCACAGGTGGGATTGTACACACGATTGCGGTAATACCCATTGTCGTCACCGGCCCCACGTCAGACACGCCATCAGGACGCGGTCGCAGATTGACGCCTTGGATTGGAACGAGGAACCGGACGAAAAATCGGCAGAGGAACGCGGATTCGAGCCAGTAAAAAGGATCCTTAGATGATTACCAAAGAACAGTCTAAAATCCTTCTTTTTCTGGTGGACAACAAGATAAGGATAAAAAATGATTCTTATTGACGCAAAATGGAACCGTACACGCCGTTCCTGCTTCGACGATTCGAGGTTGCAGGCGCTTTACGACCGCCCCATGTCCCCGCGAGAGGTCATGTGCCGGGAGGATGGCGACTGGCAACGCGTGAGCGTGCGTGACCGCTGGTGGGTTGTTTCCCGCTGGCTCATAGAGAACCCGGAACACCACCACGTATTCCGAGAACTCCTCGCTCGCTTGGTCGATAGGTGCGCGGATGTAAATCCGGAACCGCCAGTCTCGCTGATCGCGGAGGTTCTACGTCGAATTCCGTTTGACGCCGACGCGGCCCGCGCTGCCACCTGCGCCGCAGCCGACGCCACCTGCGCCGCCGCCCGCGCCACCTACGCCGCAGCCTGCGCCGCAGCCGATGCCGCCCGCGCCGCCCGCGCCGCCGCCCGCGCCACCTACGACGCAGCCTGCGCCGCAGCCGACGCCGCCTACGCCGCCGCCCGCGCCACCTACGCCGCAGCCTACGCCGCAGCCGATGTCTCCCGCGCCTCCCGCGCCGCCCGCGCCGCAGCCTACGCCGCAGCCCACACCGCCGCGTGGGATGCGCTTAGAAACGACTGTTTGGAATTATTGCGATAACCGCCCCGGCGGATTCCGGGCAAATTTGAAAAAAGGAGATCAAAATGAAACGTGCATTTAGTCTTATCGAGATACTGATTGCCATATTTGTACTTGGAATCGGCCTGATAATGATCGCTGGCGTTTTTCCCGTAGCGGTTAAGTGGACAAACCAAGACGCGGAGTCAACAACGGCACAAATTGTGGCACAAAACGCGTTGTCGTTTTTGCGTATTAAATCACTTTATTCGGGTTCGTCAATCCCAAAAACTATCGTCGAGCAATATGTTCCAAACGGCGGCATTGTTGGGCCGTATTCATACGCCATTTCAAATTCAGATGCCTCTTTTGCGCCTGAACCTGTTACCTCCCAGGTTTCTCCGGCCTATTACTGGACAGCCTATGCAGCCGCCCCATTCAATGGATCACAGAATGTTTACATATTTGTTTTCTCTCCTCCGCAGTCTGACTTGAAGTTCAACAGCTACAAAACGTCGCCGGTCGTTCTTTCGTCGCAACCGTATGACCAGGGAGCTTACGGGACTTCATATTACCCCCAGCTTGCCATGGAGACGTTGCAGCAGGCTGTCCAAGGCACCGGCGCGGCCGATATGCCCATTGGATCATTTGGCATCGACACTACAACCGGTGCTGTATTTCGCCGTTCGGTCAATACCGTTACCGGATCGTTCGATGTATCCGGCTATGCCGAGGGCTACAACCCCAAGACGTATGCTGACCCCGTTATATTTTCTCCGCCGTCAATCGGTGGAGATGTAAGCCCGTGTGTCTATGTTTACGCCACAACATTACCGGAGTGATTTCTATGTTAAAAGTGTCTATCGTATCAATGCTTTTTGCCGCCCTTATTATTGTTGGCGGTAATTACTACTCCGCCGGAACTCGCAGGTTCCAGCAATCGCGTTTTGATATTTTGGTACTGTCTCACGATTATCGAAAGCTGGTTCAAGAGGACGGCGGATTGACTCCAAAGAACATGGATCAGTTTTTACTGATGTGGGAAGGAAATCATTCAGCGTGCGTGAACGGAAGATGGTACGTTTCGGGATCAAACATTGATCGTTTGATTGGGGCCGTCAAAGGGGTTCGATATGCTCCCGGAAATAAATCCAAGGAAGTTCGAGTTATCGCCGTGTTAGACGGGTGGAGAAAACCAATCGGCATGTCTCACGGAGTTTTCCACGCGCCGCGTTGATGACTATTCCATCGCCTTACGGATGAGCCTTTTTGCCGCCTCCGTCGCCACCAGTTGCGTCGGATCAGCTAAAGCCACCCCAATACCCACCCGAACCCACCAAGGGGCCTTATCGGCCACCTGTGGCATGTTTTTGAGCTTGACGGCCAGTTCTTTCGCCAACTGTTCGATATTTTCTAATACTTGGTCTTTGGTCATGGCGTTAAGGCGGTTCGCTATAGCCTTGCAGGAGCACCCGGCGGCTTCGGTTATGCCGTAACCGGCGAGGATGGCGTGGAGCTTGGTGCCGATTTCGGAAACTGCCTTTATAAAAACAGGCTTAGACCTCTTCCTATTGGCGCTCGCCGTTAGATTCTCTATGATAATTTTTTCATGCCACATCCGGTCGGTGTTGAGTTGGCATCGCACACATGCCCGGTGGCTCGGATTTCCCCCATACAGTCGCAGCGAGCAGACGGAATAGTCCCGCGTTGTGAATTGTGCATTTTCGCACGGCATCAGGAAAGCTCCAGCGTGAGCGGATAGGTAGGGCTGTAGTTTGGGTTAAAGCACTGAAGAACCCCTGAAAATGAATTCGACTGAAGGAAATAAAAAGGTTCCGAGGTGGGCGCAACTGCGGTATATTGCATAAGATACGGAACATAGTAAAAGGCATCCACAGTCGGCTGGCACACATTTTCGGTGCCCGGAGGGGCGGCTGCCATAGTGCCCAGCAATCCCGCGTCTGGATACGGATACGCCCCGTAGGCTATCCCGCACAAAGGAGCACCGCAGGCCGACGGTGCTGCGTTTGAAAAAGACTGACTCCCCACGTATAGCGTCGTAGGGGGAGGCGTATTGGGTATATTTGTGAAGTTCCCCCCGAACGAGACGACCCCTCCGGCAGCGACCGCGACAGCACCAACCCCTAGGCTGGAGTCACCGACAAAGGACGAGATAAGGCTTCCCTCCGTGAGTAAGTTGTCATATGACCCAGAAGGGTTTCCATCCGGAACTTTGCTCAAAAATAAGTAAAAAAGGTTGGTCACGTCCGTGATTCTGAACCAATACTGGCCGCTGGAAGACTGAACTAGCGACGGGAACCCAATATTTTTGTAGTAAACGGCACTGCTGTAATTTACGTCGTAGGCCCAAGAAAATAAAACTGGGCCACTATACCCCGTAGGGAAGGACCAAACACAATCGTATGCCTGCAGGGAGTGATGCGTAAATGTGGCTGAACCGTCGGCCCCAGTGGCCGTAGCTGTACTCAGCACCGACATGCCGCCTTGGTCAAGAGAAATGATGTCCCCTAGGGGCGTACATATTGTGCCGCACGGATTCAGCAGCACCGCGCCCGTGGTTGGATCACGCAACAGCTTGCCAGAGGTCGGATCAAGTAATCGCTCGCCGCACATATCAGCACGCCGCCCCGCCGGTCAGGCACAAAGCCGGCTCGGTTTCGCCAGCATCCCACAGCAGCACCGGATTGGCCCCGCTCGAAGGTGCCACGCCATAGAACGCCGTGCCGTAGCTGTAAGACGTATTGGCCACGCTCGACGCCTGCCGTGCGCGAGACCCAAGACCCCTCGGCTTGGTGGGCTGAATATTGGAGGCCAGCGGTGTAGTCAGCCCCGGATCGCTCACGGCGTAGACCGTATACGCCCACGACGCCGCCGCGGTTGCCGTCCCGTCTGCGCCCGGGCTGGATCCATAGGTCAGCAGGACGGGGAAGGTGCCTTCTTTTACAAATATCTGCTGCCGCCCAAACGGGTCAACGCGGGATATGCAGCCGTGGTAGGATGCGGCGTGATAGCTGTCCAAGCAGTACCAAGCGGGCCGTTCGCCGGGTATCGGGCAACCACGGTAATAAATGATGGTCTGCAAGCAACCAATCTGCTGCCGCCATACGATTTTGTCCAACGCGCCAACCAACTTGGCGGGCATGAACCATTGATTGTAAACGTCGCGGCGTAATCCGACTTTCCATCGGGTTGAGAATGCGGTAGCGAGCGTCGATGGCGTTCCGGGCGTTGTATATGATCCGCCACTCGTGCTTGGAGGATACGCCATACTGGTGCCCTGCATTATCATCTGGCCGTAACCCGATGATGATGTTGGGCTTGACGTGCCGGTATAAGCGTAAGCCCCCGTGCCGCCTTGACTGACTTGCTTGCTTCCCGTGCCGCCGCCCCATATCGGATAGTTGATTGATACTTGCGGAGGCTGCATGGATGGCAACGTGACTGTGGCGATAGTCTGTACCGACGCGGGCGTACCGGTATTGTATTGATAACCGCCAGAACTACTGCTGCTGCTCACGCCTTCCTTCGAATATGTTCCAGAGCCGGTCTTTATTAACCCGTTAAGCGTACTGCCGCCGTTGCCGATGATGTCGGTTGTGAACGCATTGGTTGTCGGGTCAAACAGTACGGCGGTCGAATAGGTGAACAAAAGCGAGTCCACGGCACGCGCGGCCGGGGCATTCTGAAGATATAACGCTTCTGGTTTATCTGACGCTACCGACGTTGGAAGCGTAAGCGTGCTTGGCACAGGGAAGTTGGCTGACACCGGAAGGCCCGGAGTCGCCGCCATATCGCCGAGAATCTTATTGACCGCCTCTTGGAGCGTGTAGGCCGTGGTCGTATTGGTACTGGTATTGGCAATATATGTCGGTTGCGTTGCGCCCTGTACCGGGGCATTAAGCAGCCGGTTTGATATGGCGTAATTCAGGAAGAACCGCCCATCCACCAGTTGAACACACCACAATGATGCGTTGGGGTCGATGGGATAGGCTTCCTTCATATATATGGTCTTGAACACAACCGAGTCCGCACCGGGCTGGGCGAACGTAAGATTGTGCGGAATGAGGGAGTCAATATCGAAGAACGCTTGGTTGAAAGTTGCCGCGTCCATGATGAACCAGCCAGAGCTATAGAATCCAAGTCCAACTGGGCATTCCAAACTGTTGCAATCATCGGGATTTATAGACCACCGGCGAAGATATGCTTCCAATTCAACGGTCATCACCGACAGGTTATAGCTGCCCCATGTCATTGATACCGTGGTTGAACTGGATGGCGTTGTCATTCATTCCTCAATTAACTGCTGGCGTACTGCCACCGCTTGACGGTATAGCTCCCGCGGAAAGCGTCGGGATGCTTCCATCTGGAGCCGCCAACGATATTGGCACTGGCAACGATGCACTTTGCGCCGCCGTCAACTGGCCCAAATTATACAGCGATGTAAACAGCGGCGGCAACAAAAGCGTGTAGACATACTTCACTGGAAACAAGTGCGTATCGTTGATGCGGGACAATATGGGGGTACATGGAATGGCTCTGGTTCGCGTTATCGTCGCATCCCATTTTTTGCCATCCCATCCTTTTGCCGACGCACCACCCGTCGATGAGTTCCAATAAGAAGCGTCAAAACCGGATACGACATTGAAGTAGTTTGCGGGCAATGGAACTGTTGGAGCTGCGCCTATACCTACCATATAGCCCGCCCAATGAACTTTTGCCGCTTCCGTACCGACAACGCTGGCAATGGTGCCCGAACCATTGGTGAACGGGGCGAGAATAACCGCGTTCTCCAGTATAAACTTTTCGTTCTGAAACAATATTTGTGGCTGTGACGTTGTGCCGGTTGACGATGAAAGTCCCCCACCGCCGGGGTTCGATATTCCTTGCGACTGTCCCGGATCATAAAGCTGTGCCAGCGTATTACTCTGCTGGGCGTTGTAGGCCGTTCCATAAAGGCCTGCCGTTCCCCATGGCATTGCATAGTTGTATGTCGGATTGGTATTAGGCGGCGCTACCCATGGGCCACTGTTCACCAACGCACTTTGCGAATACAAATACGAGCCATTATAGATGCCAACGATATTCATAACGTAGATATTTTCTTCCACGTCCTGAACGCCAAAATCAAGGCTTTCAACATAGGTTGATACCGATTGGTTGCTGTAAAGATAATTGATAATTAACTTCTGGGCGATGGTAATAAAGCCGCCGAAATTGTTATTCTGCGCCATGCTCGCATTGGTTGCGCCCACCAGAGCACCACCCGATGCCGCAGTCTGGTACGGTATCTTGAACGCACAGGATATGAACTTGAGCATATTGCCGGGCTGATGGTATCCACCATCATGCAGCATGATCGAGCATTTCCACGATGACGCGGGCGACGGTGGCACGAATTGAACTTGGCGGTCTGTGATCGACCATACGAGCGTTATGCCATCTTCCATGGGCGTAAAGCTGTAGCTGCGTTTGCAATACGGCGGTGGACGCAAGATGGAGTTTTGCAGGAACGGGTTGGCGTTGAGTACCGCGAGTCTATAAATATCGGGACTGTTGTATGATTGCGTCCACTTTCCGAACCTCCCGCCAATCCTAAGCTCGCCCGATATGGTTCGGGTAACGGAACCGGCTTCATCAATGTCATAAGTAGCGCGTGCAAAGTTATCGACAATATCCGTACCAAGCTGCCCGCTTCCATGGTTCGAAATGTCAACGCCGCCGTTCAATCCTATTTGATTGGATGTAACGGCGTTCGGAAGTCCAAGTTGCGCCGCTGAGACCGCCAACTGATTTTGCGGCGACGTAACGCACGATATTGTAAATACCACTTCCGCACCGAGCGGCATATTACGCACCAGTTGAACGGACGGTATCGGCCCGTACAGCATGTCGGTATAGGTTGGAAACGCAATAGGTGCACCCGCCGCAGATTGTGGCTGGAACACGCATATTGAAACGCCATTTTCCTGAAGGTTAAACAGGCCGCCGCGACTGGTAAGGGCCGCTTGGATGTTGAGCCACTGCTGTGTCTTATCGGCATTGCTTTCCCAGAGAATCCATGCACGAATACGATAGGTGTAAACCATGTACATACGTGTTCTGCCGGACGGCGACGGAACTTCACGCATCCCGAAGTCCACCGTTTTGGCGTAAACCATATTGACGCCATTGTAGATCGCGGTCATTTCAGAAACAGAAGGTGCAACTGGTCTACTTGGCATAATCACCGACTCGCTTTCGTTTCCCAATGTGGCGATTTCATGACTTCTTCTTTGATGCTAAGGTGCGACATCTCCTGTTCATTGAGCCACTTTTCCAGATCATCATGCAACTTGTAAACGCGGCTTTGCTTGTTGCTCATTCGGTCATGCAATATTTTTAAGTTATCCTTCACCGTCTTTTTCAAATCAATATCGTTTATAATATCCTGATTGTTGCCCTGAACGTGCGTGTGGCCGGGTGCGTAAACTGGATGCTTTTTCTTATCATAATCGCCAAAATCTTTGTATGGATGATGCCATTTTGCGGTGGAGTTGAGAATGGCGTCAACCGTGCCGCCAGCATGTGCAATATTTTTCTCGGCAATATCCAAGTTAAAATGCTTGTAGAAATCTTTCGATTGCCCACGAAATTCATGGCCTGTCATAACAGCCAATGCGGTGTTAGGATTTTTTAACGTGTTAAAATAAGAATCATAACTTCCGGCAACAGAGTTCGTGGATGAAGATGTCTCAAAGCCTCCCGTGGTGAATGACGGATCGCTTAAAAGTTTATGGAAGTTTTGGGCCATGGTCGGGTGAAGAACTTTTTTGTTTACAGAATTTTCATAATTGAAATACTCTCCCAATGGGCCCAAGAATAGCAAATCAGCCGCTGTAGCACCGGCCCCCTTGACTCCAAAAAACTTATTTATACCATGGACGGCACCAGACATCATGTTGTAAAATCCGCCATGCTTGGACGCCTCTATGTCGGCGGCAATGCCTGTACCATATTTTGCTCTGGTAACATTCTCCTGCATCAATTGATAATAAGCCGATTGAGCTTGCGATATACCAATAGTGCCCATGGCCGAAATTTGAGTGCCGGTTCGGATTGAACTATAAGTGGCGCTAATCGCGGGCCATTCTGCCCACACGCCTGCCGCTGCCATCGCCGCCACTGGTACTGCGAAGCCTCCGAGAGCACTCATTACTCCAGACAAAACTCCCCCGCCCACCGCTTCGTCCGCTGCCGCACCGGCCACAACATCGCCAACGGTTCCTGCGACGCTACTTCCCCCCGACGCACCACCACTTACCGTATAACGTCCACCGCCAAGAGCGCCCGATAGTTTTTTAAGATGATTCGATACCGCCCCCGCCGCGACATTGCTGGCCTGCTGATTCAGTACCGTAACTATAGATTGATCTTCCCCGCCTCCTGCCGCACCGTCCACCACGGAGCCACTGCCTCCCCCACCACTTCCGTATCCGCCCGGACCCGGATGGGCTTCCATTCCGCCGAGCTTGGAAGCTAAAGATTCTCGATGCTGGCCCAATATTCCGATTGCCCGTTCGCGGCCCGCACGATTGGACAAATTGGACATCATGGATGCCGCTGAAAAGGCCGCACCCAACGGATTGCCCGAAAGCACATCCATGAGTGTATTCTTGAACGGAAGGCCCATGCCCGCGTTGGCTTCAAGATTCGCTTGCGACATTGTGCTTTCATGCAACTGTCGCTCGCGTTGACGCATAGTGCTGGAGAAGTTGGATTCCTGCGACTTCTGAAGATTGACGCGACTGGATTCCAGAATATCAGGGTGATAATTGTACGATTCAGTTTGGCCCTTGAACGCCACCGCATGAAAGTTCATGGATGGTTGTTGCCATTGTGACTCTCCGCCGAACGGAGTTGCCTGCGGCCCCCATGTCCAATTCGGCGGCCCACCTCCTGCACCACCCGCACCAGAGCCAACGCCTCCTCCGGGACTTGCCCATGGGCCACTGCTGGGCCATCGAGTCGTTGCCGCTGCATCAAAAGGGCCACCGGGCATACCGGCACGTCCGCCGCCCATGGAATGCGAGCCAATGCCAGACGTGTTCTTACCGATGTGGAATGAATCATTGACAACATCCGCGCCTTGATTCATCGCCGGGCCAACCGCACTGGTGCCCCTTGCATCCTCTGCCTTGACGCCCGGAAGCGTTGTGTTGAGGCTTCCGGTAACGCCGTGTCCGCCAGATGGAGTACCCGGCTGATCTGACGCACCCTTTCTTAGCCGATCTATTGACTCGTTGATTTTTTTCTCAAAATCACCCATGTCAACCACGATCTTAAATATCGGATCGCTAGGCATACTGCACGCTCCCGTCCGGTTGAACCGATGCGCCAACTATCGCCATATTCATGTTCGGGAATGTTTCAAACGTCTGCATTGAGAACTCGCATCGAATCTGAAATTCGACAGCGTATTCATCGGCGTTACCAAACACTGGCTCAACGGGCGAAACAAGCGTGTTGATAAGTGGAACCTGTGAATATTGAGAAATCCACATATTCAACATCAAGCGTACCTGTGCCGCCATGGTACGCAAACAAAAAGTAGCTTGAATGTATTCAGCCGGAGCGTCCGATGCTATGGTGTTGCGGATCGCAACCCCCATTGTCCATTCCTGCATCTGGTGATCGCCTTCTTCGCCGAATCGCGTCTGGCCAGTGGCATCGTATATCATCACATACGGGCCGCCGCTTAACTGCGTGATGCGGCGCGGAGAATCAATGATAACCACGTTTTGCGGAGCCACCGCCTTGCCGTCAAGCGGGTTAATCATTTGGATAAGCAAGCCCGTTGGAGATACCGGACTTAACGGAGAATTGTATGATCCATCTGCAAATTTTTGATACGGCCCGATACCGAGCAGCATGTTCCGAACGTCGGTAAGCTGCAGGTATACCTGATCTAAGACTGCGTAAAAGCCACCAGATGACATTACCGTTCTCCTTATGTCGCCAGAGAATCAGCAATGGTGGGCGAAGTAGATGATGGCAGGTACCCATTGTAGTTGGTTCCCAGATACGTCTGGAAAATACCCGCGTTGTTGTTGGTCGTGGTAACGGTAAATATGTCGCCAACCCGGAAGTCTGTGGTGCCGCGTGCAACTGAAACATTCCAGTTCCCAAAATTGGTGGCCGCGATAACCGACATGGCATCCACATAGATTATCGCGGTAGAACCTTGCGTTGAACTCTGTGCCCACCGTATCCGCAGCACGGGAGGCGGGAATATGTTTTCAAGGTACGCCAAGGCGTCATGGATCGTAAAGTCCGCAGTAATGGTTGACGGGTCGGCGTTCCATATCGACATAGCGGTTGACGCGGTAACATCCTCAATATCAATCGTGAGCGTTGATCCGGTAGTGAGATTCTGGGCACTTAGATACCCCATCAATGCCCACATGTTTGTTCGGTTCATATTCAACAAGCTTTGACTTATCACCACGTCTCCGCCACTGTTGGGCGTCAAGGCCAGTGATCCGCCGCCGGTCGCAACGGCATAATAATTCAAACTCTGCGTAACGCTGCTGCCGGGCGTGTAAGCCGCAACGGTTGGTGCGGACGCGGGCGGGGCCAATCCAGTATCATTGGTCGCGGGTGGCGCGACCCCCGGAGAGGCACTTCCAGTATCTGTGAAAGTCAAGGATGTTGTGGTTCCGATAAGACCGAGCGAACCAGCCACACGTCCATAGATGTTGTAGCCCGTGGCACCCGGCACCGCAGTCCAAGTCGCCGTGACGGTATTGGTCGCGGTCGTGCTGCCCGTGGTAATTGATGTGGACGTTGAAGGCGTCGTCTCATTACTACCCGAAAGTGCTGTGATCTCATAGGTATAAGTTGTAGAAGCCGCAAGCGATCCTCCGGTGGTGGCCGTAGACAATGTTGGCGCGGAAGGCGGCGGAATGTATCCGGTCTGCGTAGAGGTCGGCGCATAGCGCCCCGCACTATATTGCGTTGTCGATATATAGCTCGCGGTAATGCCGGTCTTTTGAAGTGATCCGGCAACTGTTGAGCTTTCCGAAAGGTAAAAGTTCATCGATACCGCACCGGTCGGCAGGCTTCCAAGTTGCCATGTTGCGGCCTGCCCGGCGATCAATGTCACGTTGCCAACTGGCGAAGGCGTGGTTTCTTGTCCAGAAGAATTAACGTATGTGAAACTGCCATACCAAGTCCCAGCCCCCAGTGATTCGATTGTCCAGCCCGTAAATCCACTGCTGGAATAGCTGTCGAATGATCCGTTGGACAAGATGTTGCCCGCTGACTGATCGGCGGTATTCAGTCCATTAGTAAGCGAACCGGAACCGGGCGTCTGGGTCGAGAACTGCTGTGCGGTCGGAAAGCCGGTAATCGACCATGCCTCCCCCCCTGAAACGCCACCTGAAATACCGTCCGCTGTGCATTGAATCTGGACAGTCTCATTGAGCAGCCGTTCGTCACTTATGCCCGTCTGGTTATTCAACGCGCTTACCAGAAGCGTTCCGTTGCCCTTGTTGGATGCGCCGGTCGTGAACGCTATGGTGCTGGTGTTGCGATTGATCGTCTGGCTGTTGGCCACCATATTGAGATACAGGTACGGGATAATGGCGTTGGCCTGTTGCGACGGTGAGTTCACGTCCCCTTGGATCGAAGCCCACAGATTTGCCCCGAACACCTGAAGCAACTGTGATTCCCAGCCCGATACCTGCTGTGCCCATCCGACAACCGACGGGCTAAGGCCGCTGACCAATGTTGGATTGGATGAAAAACCAGCCTGAATATCGGAGGCCGCACCGGACGATCCGAGAAGGCTTGATGATTGGTAGGTGGCAAACAGATTGTTCCATTTGACCAGTTTACCGAGCGACGTAAAGAAATTTATGTAGTTCATGTGTTCAGCGCTCCAAGCCCTTCAAGAACCGCAGCCTGACGAATTGGATCGTTGGCAAAAACACTTTCAGCCAACGCTGTCATCGCCCCTGTATCGCCCGCTCCGGCCTTAATTGCCGCAGCCTTGAACCATGCCTTCATGGATTCAATTTCCGGGATACAGTCTAAGAACGCGGATCGCTGGACGTCACTCATCGCCTGTGCTTCCACAAGCGGAATGTGAAAAAACGCCATTAAGAAGGCTGTATCCCGGATTCTTTTTTTTCCAGAATATTTTCATCATAGGCCTTATTGACCTCCTTCCAGATGCGATAGGCGTCTTGGATCGTAACCAACTGATCGCCAACCGTTTCCCGCATCAGGTCGCGAAACGCAATGTCGTTTTTACTTGCCTCCGGGTGCGCCTGCCACTTGAGCATAACGTCAGTACGGAACTCCGCCACGTCCTTGATAATTATCGGCGGACGCTTATCGGGGAACCGAAACTCCAACTCGGTGCGGGAAACTTGTATTTCGACAATCACTTAGGAACTCCTTGAAAAGCCAAGGGCATCATAACGCGATTATGTATCCAAGTAAACCGAACCAGTGGCATCGGGGAAGCAATGGAATCGGATTGGCCCTTTACGCAAACGGCTGGCCAGCGCGACATTGAATGATCCGCGAATAATGGCATTGTGATACGTTCGAGTAAGAGGCTTTGTGTTGGGAAGCGAGGCCGTGTTAAGAAGCGTAAGGACCAGCGGCCCACCCAAGAACGTCAATGGGACACCGACGTTCGCATTACCCTTGAACGCATACGGGATTGCAGGCGGCGCACCCGGCGTCCCTTGCGCAGTACCCGGTGTTGCCATCTGGGCGTAGAGCGCTCCGATGATCTTGGCGTACTCAATATATGTCAGCACCACCTCAACCTCTTGTCCAAGCTGGATTCCGTCAACTGGGGCATCGCCGTTCGGGTCACTGCGAATGAGTTCATCGTGAAACATTTCAATGTGGTCGTATCCGGCCCACGTCGATCCAATGTCAACTGCGTTCCATGTGGCGCTGTAGGCACCTGCAATTGGTGTAATGTATGTACCGGCCATAAAGATTATCCTTTCTCAAATGCGTTTAACAATCGGTTCCAATTACGGCCCGGTATACCGAACCGGCGGGATGGATAATTGCGTTCTTCGGGGTTAATGAACCCATTGGATTCATTTTCTTCAACATTCCAAATACGAAACGGCTCATCCGAATGGACGGTTCCGCCTTCATGCAGGATTCTTGCGCCGGGGTGGCGCACTTCCAGTATCGCTTTTTTGCTTGTTGCTTTAGCTTTCATGGATGGGATTAAATGCGTTCCAGTTGGACACAAGATGTTATCCGTGCTTCCATCTTCGTATCGTGGCCATATCGCGGCAAAACGGACGCCGTTGCCGTCTACGCCATCGAGAATATTTTCTTCCGCACACTGACGCATCTGTTTTGCCACAGACAGAGAACGTCGTTCCATGGATTCCCGAAGTGCTTTGCGGTCCACTTTCAAAGTTAAGGTTATTGTTCCGGTCATCATGGCTCCAATACTACTGCCCTATTCCGCCATAACTGCCATCGCCCGAACCGGTGTACGTGCCGTTTCCAAGGTAATCAGAACCGGACGTGCCGGGTGGTCGCACAACGAACTCATTCCGCGTCATCCATGGCAGATATTCGGTGTCGGGAGCGCCGGTCATATTGTCGCTACTGACGAGTGCCGGGTGAGCCGTTGCCAATCGCGTCACATTGGGTATGCCAGCCTGATATTTGCCAACAGATTCAAGCCATTTTTCCGCACCGGCCACCATGTGAGCCAGTGCCGGGAACTCCGCCAAGCGGCGTCCTAGCAATGGAACCAGTGCGGTCAACGCTACATATCGCGTACATACCAATGGCGCGGCACCGGTCGTTGAATCAACGATTGGAAAGGCGTACCATCCCGCGAGATTAGATTCCATCCACGACGCCTGAAGGTCAAGGATTAACTGCTGACGGGTTTCAGACTGGTTTATACCATCCCCGTCGTTGGCCACCGGCGTCAAAACGCGACGATCAATGAACGCATTGAGTTGATCCAGCGTGCAGTAAGAGTTCGCCATGACGCCATCCTTGATTCCTTATGCGGTTCCGCCTGATGGAATTACGCGATAGATCAGAGGTGCCCATGGGAAGAACAAACTGGCCAACTGCGTGCCCGCGACCGTCACCTGCTTGGTCTTCATAACCTGTGCATCGGACTGTGTGGACAAGAACTGGAAGTTCGTCTGGACAAGGCTTAGTGCCATGGAGGTCGCAACCGCAGGCGACAAGCCCGCGTCCTTGACCAGTCGATCAATTTGCTCGACCGGATTGTAATTTCCGGGGAATGTCTGATTCTGGGAAAGCGGATTGAACAACTGCATGTAGGCCGCGCCGGTTGTCCAGCCCGTGACCATCACATAATACTCCAACTGCGGAGTCGTGGTGCCTGGGTAAACGGGTGCTGTCACGCGGGCACCGGGGTTAATCATCGTACCGTTCGGGCCTTGGTTAATCTGCGGGCAGGACGAAGCCAGTCCGTTGATGATTAGATTCTTGTGGTATTCAGGCCCAATGTTAGTCGTCAGATCGACGAAGCCTTCAGTGCGAAGTGCCAGGTTCATCGCAAATCCAATTTGGGAAGGCGCGATAACCACGAGGTTCTTGGCCGGATTCAAAGTCGGGAACAGCGGCGCACCGTTGGTGTTCATGGCCGTCTGGGCCGCAGCCGTAACGGCCTGCAAGTCAGCCCAGTAGCTTTGCGCGGTTGCGATGATTCCGTTGCTGTTCATGGTTGCTTGGGTGCCGGGGCCGGAACCCCGTATGATATTGCTAAACGTGGAGCTACTTCCAAACGTCGGATGGCTGTCCGAGAAGATCGGCAAGCCGTCGGCGGTGGTCGTGTACGTATTTCCGTCAAACGGAGACTTGATATTCTGGCTGCCTGCGTTGCGGCCATTGAGCAAGCTGTAGTACAGCAGGTATTCGGGATTCCATACGGTAGACAATCCGAACTGGGATGCAATCCCAGCGATGGTGCCCGCCGTTTGGTCAGCCCACAGGTCGAAGATCGAAATGTCGGTACTGTTGACCCACACCTGGTTAGGCACGGTCATCTTGAATGACTGCACGGCATTCGTTGGCACCGTTCCGGTGAACGCGGTCATGTAAGGGGCCGCACCAAGGAATGAATAAGGTTCATTCCCAGTGAAGGATGGCGCCATACGGCATACGGACGGCCACGTTAAATCACCGACAACCGGCATACAAGTATTGGCCAGCAGGGTATTAGTATGCGCCACCTGCGCCGGAGTAAAGCCTTGAAAATACATACAAAGTCCTTTCTATTTCAGAAGTTATTAGAACGCACCGACAAATCGAATCGTCACAGTCGATAATGTTGAGTTAATGCCAACAACGACGCCCGCATTGATCGAGTTGGTTGTGGTTCCAGATACAGTGGGGACATCGCCGTCCGCATTAGACCAGAACACAGTCTGGCCAAGCACGGGCGCTGTACCAGTTGTGGTAAAATCTCCAAACTGCGCACCACCCAAGCCGCCCTGTATCGGTTGATATTGCAGGTTGGAGGTAGTGCCGTTACCCGTAACGCTGTTGGGGCCGAGCGGAATGTTGACGGTAAATCCGATGAATTTAAGGCCAGCGGTATCCGAAACATTTTGAATAGTTCCGGCGGCGTTCGCGGCTATGGGAGAATTCCCATAAAACACTTCACCTGATAAGCCAACCACGGAAATCGGGCCAACCCACCCGACCGGCGCGGCCGCTTGACCCATTGTTTGAGTAGCCATAGAAAACTCCTTAGTTCAGTTAATTACCGACGCACAATGCAGCGGCCAATTTGCGTTCTTTATCGCCCGCGAGTCCGCCAGCATTGGCGGACGCGGCAGTGCGAACTTTGTTCCAATTTTTGTCCATGTATTCAGCCGCACCCTTGGACGCGGTTGCCCCAGTGATAGAAGGGGTCGCCGTGGCGATGGTGCGGCCATAGGCTGATCCAGCCATGTTGAATGAATCAGCTTCCTGCGTAATCTGTGCGGAAAATTCCTCAACGGTTTTTCGCAGGTTGTCCACAGCACTTTCGTTTTCGGCCACGGATTCATACAGGCTAAGCATGGTGCCGAACGAACGGTGCCCCATGCCGATTTTGTCGATCATGAAAGCCTTGAACGCCTCGGACTTCTTGCCAAGGTCTTCCTTGCGGCCCTTGTTTTCAATGAGCGAGAGCCGATCCGCCACGTTTGAAATCTTGTCGGCCAGCGGCTTGATTGCCGCCTGCATGGCCAGGCTGAAGCCTTCCATCGACGCGGGCGGATCATCGTGACGCTCGCCGGTAGCACTTCGCGGATCGCCATGTTTGGCGTTCACCGATGGAGTGCCCTTGCTTTCGATTATCGGATTGGCTTTAGTGGGGATGTCGTCGCCTGCAGCGAGTTCAGTTTTGCCTTCCGTCCCCATGGACGCCTTCACACAATGTTCACAATCCTTATGTTCATGTTCATGACCCTTGTGGTCACGTTCATGCTCTTCCAGCGAGAATGAGTGAACAAAAGGTTTCCCGTCGCCGGTTTTGCCGGACGCGGCGTGAATTGATGCCACAAGAGAAGCGATCTTTTCGTCCGCTCTCGCATCGCCATTTTTGGACGCATCGAGAGCCAGTCGCAAAGCATCTTTTAATTCATTGGTGATAGCCATAGTAGCTCCTTGGTTATGTGAAATCGAAAAACAGACATAATCGTTTTGTGCGGAAAAAATATGAGCGGCGGGCAGCGATCCGATAGCTTGGACTTCCGAGCCTAGCAACGCCACTTCGGCGATCCGGTCAAGAGAAGGGTCTTCAACGTCCGGTAAGATGGTTACGCTCAAGCCTTCAAATTCGCCGCGTGCCCAAGCGTTTTTTGTTTCGCGGTTCAATTCCAGAACATTCAGGCCAACCATGCCGTCTGGGTGAATGCGAAATGCGGCGGTTGATGCAGCCTTGGCGGTCTGGGGGGCGCCGACCTTGTGGCCAACGTTAAGGGGGGGGCGTTGGCCACCATTTTCGATGTGGCGATTGGTATTCTCGACCGCACGACGTACACGATTTTCATCGTATCGAGCCGTTTTTCCGTTCCGCGTCACTTCAACAGGGCAGAATGCAAGAAGATTTTCAATGGTAAAAGTTCCATCCGGCTGTTCAACGGCCCGGCGAATCTGGACGGTTTTCCGACGATCCGGCCCCATTTGCTTCCAGCCGCTATCAGATTTGTAGTACCCAGCGAGATTTAGGTGTCGGAACGCCATGGATTCCGCGTCCCCACCCGACAGGCCACGCGATTGCGCGTAAGACATCCCTTCGCGCAGTATCTTGTCTACTGCGTCTGGAAGGGGTTCTGCGTTCGCGACGTTCGCCATAGGTACCTCTATGAGATTCCTATGAAAGCCTTCAAATTGTTTTTGGTGTACCGTTATGGATGCGGAATGTGATTGTTTTTTCAAGCTATGTGATAATTATTTTAATTTATCGTGTACCGTTTGACACAAATTATCACTTTGCGATATATTGAATACATGGTAAGAACTTTTTCGCTAAGAAACGATCCGCAGGACAGGCAGCATAACAATGCTGAAATGCACTCGGATCGAATTCGCGGTATTACCCGGCGTGTTTTGACCTACGAAAAATCCAGACGCCAAAGGTGCTTGGAGGCCGTGGCGTTCCGCAAGTTCAACAAACTCACGCAGGAGGATCGGATTGATCTTTCTCAAGCCCATTAACCCCATAGCGATTAACGCGGCCTTGTTTGCGGGCTTTCATATTGCAAATAAACGTATGCAAATTTCCGTTCATATAGACTCACTTCGCGAGTTGACGTGGTGCGGATGGGTAATGGATGAGTTTTTCGGCGGATACCATACATCTAAGTTTGGAGATTCCTACATACAAATGCGATCCAAGTGGCGAGTACCGGCCTCAACCAGTATAGATGCACATATACAGAGAATTGCATGTATAGGTTTTGCCCACGCCCGCGCCCTTCTCCGCATACAGAAATCAAGCGATTTTATCGTGACATTCTCCGCCGACCCAGATTTTCAATTATGGTCATGGCCATACGAATTGCATTCCATGCGGAAACGCAACAATGGACGTGACACGATCACACGATGGGAAAGTGCGGCCCGGCAGGGATCACTGGACTTTGTATCGGAAGCGGGCCACATTGGATACAGTCACCCACGATTGAAAAGAGGCGACTATGTTCATGGATGAAAAAGAGATTGACTATGATGATTCAGCCATGGAACGTGGCGACGTGATTATAAGCTGTGCGGTATCGGGTTGCCGAAATGAGATTGTTTTCAAAGACCAGTTGATCCTTGGTGCTGCAAAAGACCGGCCCGACCTCATGGCCGCAGAACTGGCTCGCGGTTCTGGATGGTATGTGCGGCTACGGGGAGATCAAGACCCTCTGGTTATATGTAAAAGCTGTTACGATGCAGTACAGAGACGCCCCCCATACAAGCCGAGAACCCTGAAGTGCCCCGCGTGCGGGGGCGATAAGATTAAGTATCAAAATCACGACGCGATGGATGAAAGCGATGGGGAGTTAATCCACGATTGGATTACCGCGACCTGCCGTGGGTGCGGCTGGTCAAAACGCTATCGAACCGCACAACAATCACGATTGACTTCGCGACTATACGATCTGTTGTCTTTTCTGTTCACTTTTACACAAGGAGTATTCCATGGAGCCGGCAATGCAATTAAACGAGGGCGGCACCGAATCGCCAAGCAAGCCAGACGTTATCGGGACGCCTGCATCCGTTTACGAGATAAAATCCTACACAGACGGCGTGAACGTAATACAGGTTTTGATTGGCTCAACGGAAATGTTATTCAAGGGCC
>JAEHJW020009137.1_pt1 | contig 27894 bp, 37 predicted proteins | sample 9271431 | NCBI WGS metagenome assembly JAEHJW02 | reverse complement strand
CTAGTAGAGACCGCTAGCCCTATCAAATCCCCTCTTCGCGGCGCAGAGGATATGAAGGGGAATCTCCATAGGCTGGAGAGGGACTTACCGGAGGCCCTGAAGGAGTTTCTCGATGCCTCTCGGGCGGCGTTCGATGAATTCCCGCCGAAGTACAGAAGGGTTCCTGACGAAGTAGAGGAGGATGTATGAAGAAGAGAGTCACACAAGGCTGGCTTGACAGCGCATGGAGTCACCCTGCGTGGATAAAAGTTAAGACGACATTCGTGGACTTCACGTTTGTCGGGGATGAACCTGGTCCCGTCAAGATGTACCTCAACGAAGGGGAGGACCCGAAGGCGAAAATCGCGGAGATTGATCGTCTTTGGAAGATACATCTGGAGGCGCTGAAGGAAGCGTTTGAGGCATTTCCTCCGGAATATGAGGATGATGTTCCAGATGAGGAGGACGGGGAATGAAAAGGCTGAGTTCGGAGTGGCAGAAAAAGGCGTGGAAGAATCCACGCTGGAAGGAGGTTGAGGATCTATACTTCAAGCTAGCTTGGTCCTCTTCTTTCAGAGGATTTACGACAGAGGAAAAAGGTCCCGAGGGTATCCTACGTGATATCGACGAGGCTTGGGCTAAGTTCCGGGAGGCTTACGAAACAGTTCTCAAGGAGAATCCTCCGGAGTACGAGGAAGTTCCCGACGAAGACAAGTAGCAGTAATTAGCCTAGCGCGGTCGACACTCGCGTTAGGTTTTTAATTAGGAGGATCAAAGTTGAAATACAGGAAGTTAAACCATTTCGAAAGATGCTACGGAGAGGTGCTAGATAATATTCTAAGAACGAAGGAGATTCCACCAGGCTTCGAATTTTACTGCTCCACCCAGTCACTAGATGAGGCTCTAGTAGAGTGGCTGTATTTCGCCCTAACAAGTAGTAACACTTCTGGACGGGGATAGCTTGTATGAAGAGTATCATATACCAGTTTAGAAAAGGGATGTCTCTGGGAGGATATCTCGATATCTCGGTAGAACTTATAAAATTACACAATAGGTCCCCTTTCTCTTGTGACAGCAACGAGTTGGTGGTCCTTTACAGAAGGAGGGCCCAGTCGATGTTAAAAGAACGACTTACCCAGAAAGCACTCAACCCTCTGATGTGCCAGTTTGGCTTCAACTCTCTTCTCAGACCTAACAAAGTAGACCAGCTGGCCTACTCGGTAAACCTGAAATTCTGGGCTAAGGACCCTGAGTTCTATACTCTAGACTCACGGCTTGAGTGGGCACTGATTAGAGGGGAGATCGAATATTGAGGCTCATCAACATGTACAGAGCGTTTGAAAAGCGCTGCCGTCGGCAGATCCACTACCCGTCCGGGGCCATATTCTGGCTTAACGTTTCCGTCACTCCGGAGCAAATAGATGAGGATACCCTCTTCTTTCTTACATCAGAAGAAAGAGTAGACCTGTCTCCCCGGAGACTCGAAGATTCCCTTAGGTACCTAAACAGGAGCTAGCTTTGGAGGAACTTAGACCCATTGAGCCATATATGCTAAATACTAGGGAGGGCATCGAGCATCGGTGCGCGCCTATACTTATGCTACTCCACTCTGAGAGATTTGGCTTCAACTGCCAAAGTTTCCCTCTTGAGTCCGTCCTAAATGAACAGCAGTAGGAACGTCCTCTACGAGTACCTCCGCAAGCAAGAGGACATTCTGTTCCAACCCAATCTCTCTGTGCTATGTGAAAGGCTAGAGTTCTTCTGTGGCGCATTTGACCTGGTTGTAGCTTTAATGGAGAGCGAGGAGACCGAGACGTCATGGAAAAGCTAGACATACATACAGGACTTAGCGCCTTGAGGAACCTGGTCTACACGGACAACCACGTGTACTGGGTCGATACTCTACTCAGAATAGGATGGACTGAGGAAAGAAGTTCAGGACCAGAGGACCTGGAGCGAAGCCTTTTGGGAGAATTTGAGTGAAACGGATACCCACAGTTATCGAACTGAGGAAACGGAGAGAGACCGAAATGTCATGGAAAAGCTAAACGCAGATGTACAGTTAGGACTTCAGGTTTTGAAGAACCAGATTTACCTGGATAACCGCACCTATTGGTTCAGCACGCTGCGCAGAATAGGCTGGTTCAGAGGGAGAGGCTCAGAACCCGAGGCTCTAGAGAGTGGTCTTCTGATCAGCTTTACAGAAGTGGTTCCGTAGTCCTACGAAATCCGAAGCTTAGGATGGTATAAGAATAGTAACATGGAGGTAACTTAAACTACCATCGATAGACAGAATGGAGAACTGTCTACCCGATCTTTAGGATGGGTAACAATGAAGAGGTTTATAACGCTGTTCGTGCTGCTGTTTACGCTTCCCGCGTATGCAGCGCACGTTGAGTTAGGGGTGGGATATGCACGCGGTAAGGTTGTCGCTAATGGAACATGGCGGCAGCAAGGAAACCCTTACACAATGAAGACGAATAACACGACGTGGTTCGTCGGAGTCACAGGGAAGCCCTACCGGTATCTGTCATGGCATGCGGACTTCGTCCACATAGGTACCTATAGCGAGAACTCGTGGGATACGAGCGATCAGAGCTACGGGTCTGGGTGCCGAGGTCCGCACTGCGCCGGAGGTTGGTACCACTTCATAGGCTCTGGGATGAGCCAAGGTGTTCGTGTTACAGTGGGGCCGAGCGTGTCTATGGGACACTGGCATCTCTCCATACAAGGGGGTCCCTTCTTCTACGAGAGTAGCTGGAGCGTGACTATCTACAACATGGACGGGGAGAAGATTGTAACGGCTACGCATATGCCGCGAGTTCAGGTGGGTGACACTGTAGGAGCAAATCTGAGATACCGTAGTCTAGAGTTTGGGGTGGACTACTACCTCATGCGCGCCCCACAGGACCGTAACCCGCCTTTGATCTACGGGGCTTATGTGGCCACGTTGGGGTACAGGTTCTAAGGAGGGAGTATGAAACAGAAGCCTTTAACCAAGGAAGAGCTCGATGAGATGAACAAGGAGATAACGAAGTGGGGATGGCAGCATCCATTCCAGGTAGTGGGTATTATACTAGGTATGATTGCCCTCCCGTTCGTTCTCATATTTGCATTCCCCGAGCTACTCACTATCTTGGCGTTCTACATCGGGATGAAGATCCTGGTAAAGATGATCGGAGACTAACGGAGTCGGAACCACGTTCAGAGTAGTCTGAGCGCGGTTCCTTTAGGAGGGAAGTATGCTTTACAACGTTGAAGAGCTGACAAAGAGGGTCGAAGAGGTGAGGGAGCAGCTTGAGGCTATGTCTAGGGAGGATAGGTTCTTAGCCTATACCACGGCCGTAGAGAGCCTGGCGACGGACCTGGATGACTTCTTAAGAGTCTTATCTGAGCAGGATCTCGATTTGAGGGCCAAGACTGAAGATATAGCTGAACACTTGGCTGAGTCCAGAGACGATATCCGGACTGCTGTTCAGCATCTCCTCGCTCTTGACAGTGTGATTTTTGGAAGGGAGGAGACATGAAGGTAACAATGGATGGATACCCAGTCGAAATAGGGGATCTCGTTTGGTCAAGGGCCCGCGTACATTGGGCTGGTCAAGGGTGGGGAAGGGTCGTTAAGATATCGTCGTTCGAGGAGTTCATGTTAGAAAATCCTAGTCTCCGTCAAGGGACGGTGATCCATGACGGAGAGGTAGCTGTGAAGGTTCAATTCTCGGGAGATACTAAGTTTCATAACTGGTTTATGTTTCCGGGTGGGACTCTCGCTGAGTACGGACTCTCCAGGGATCTCTTCTGGGACGAGATAGCGCCACCGATCCCCCCTCCTAAGCCTTGGAAGAAAGCGTTACCGGACCTACCACCTGCGACCGGTCCTGTAATAAAAAAATGGAGGTGGCTGGTTGGATCAGCCCGCCAGGGCATCCAGCCGTATGATTGGGTTCTGACTTTAGGCTGGTACTCTTCGAAAGAAGAGCTCATGCGCTGTACTAACGGTATCGTCGGAGAGCCTGTGCTAGAGACGGAGAGGGCGTTCCGAGTACACATTGATTGAACTAATACTTAGGAGGGTTGCGTCATAGTACCTGATTTGCTATAATATTATCCGAAGTTGTATTAATACCTACTGCGAGAACCAAGCAGTAGGTATTACCAGCCTTGAAATCTAAGGCAAATATGGAAGTAGAATCCACAAGGATGCGGTAAGCGCTCATAGAATTTCCTATGAGCTTTGGGAGATAGCCCCTCCATTAGGGATTTTCTTAATGGTGCATAGGCTATAAATTAGATAGATTCTTATATCTATTTGTAGCTTAAATCTATCGGCGGAGAAGTCTTAAACGTAAACCACGTTCAGAGTAGTCTGAGCGTGGTTCTTTTCGAGGAGACTAACGTCCCTCCTCCATATAGTCCGATATTTGCTAACAAAATTCGGACATATACCAAAGTAAAACCGCGTTCAGAGAAGTCTGAACGCGGTTCTTTTTAGCTAACCGACTACACAATTACTTAATCTTCTCTTCTTTGAAGAACTTCCGCTCTTCATGCTCACTCTTCTTTCCTACGTTAAACGAAGACACTGGGCGATGATAGCCCATGACACGGGTCCAGACTTCGCAGGGCTGGCGTTCGGAAGGGAGGAGTTCAGTGGTGTCAGCGACTTTCAAAGTGACTCCTGTGCTCCCGTCTCTCTTTTAACGCCTTACCTAGTCTTTTCCCGGCTAAGTAGGCCAATAGTGGTGCAGCCGCATTTACGGTATACCCAAACTTGAGGGGTGCATGCTTCTTTACGTAAGACAGAGTAGAGCCATGACCAATCGTTTTTAACGCTTTTATGGCATGTCTGTCGGCGGCAAGCTCGGCCTGCAGCATGTTAAGTCCAGGCGCAGAGGCCGCTGTTATCGCGGCTGCTGTACCAGCTTTCTTCTTAGCGTTATCAGGCTCTTTAGAGGAGCCCCTAGCAGCCCCCAGTATGCCGGTTCCTATAGAACCCAGAGCACCCAGCACGGGGGCGTGGCCGTAGAGAGATAAGCGGGCATTCCTTAAAAATTGGTTGCTACTAAAGTCCTTTAGATGGCCAAGTTCGTGGGCCATGACCTCCGGATGAGGTGTTGTGCGGGCTATTCCCGCGTAAGTTCTTTTGTCCAGCGGGATATGCTCGGCAACCCCTTTCTGAGAATAAGGAAGGGCGTGAGCCCCGATAATACTCTCAACAGTATCTAAGTCGGCTCCGGAGATATTCATAGCCTTACGGATCTTGTGGAAGGTCTCTACGGATTTCTTGCGCTCCGCACTTCCTAGTTCACTCCATCTAGGAGATGACTGGGAGAACTTGTGATCTGCGTAGAGGTTTCCTAGGGTCGCAGCGACAGAGGTGCCACCGGCAACAGCCGCCCCTCCGGCGTACCCTACAGCCCCTGTTTGAAGCCGTTCGAGGTACTTATTTCTCTTATCGTCGTGGCTAGCCACTAGACTTTACTTTCTCGCGTAACCTCTCAAGCTGCCGTCTCGCTTTCCATTCAGCTTCGCCTTTTGATTTACCCATGACTGAGTGTAACAGTCCAAAAGGTCCGAAGAGACCACCTAAAACAGCTCCGGTAACGGGGCTGGCCCTATCGTTATGCTTGGACAAGGCATATGATCCGCCTGCGAAGGCCGGTATGGAGGCGAGGCGTATAGCTAATGCCGCTTCTGGACTCAACGCAGTTTTCTCAAGCTCAACTTTCTTCTTACCCAGAACAGCATGGGTCCATCCTAGTGGTCCCAGTAAGGCCCCCGTTGCCGCCCCTACGACGGGATGCTTCCTCCCAGTAGCCTTCGATAGCGCATAGCCCACCCCACCCCCAATACCGACGCCACCCGCTATCATCGCCCCGAGAGCAGGGTCCAACGCAATCTTCTCAAGATACTTATTCGCCATTTGACTAATTCTCTCTATTAGATTAAAAAAGCCGGAACAAGATTTTACCCTGTTCCGGCTCGGAGGTCAACCTAACCCGTTCTAGGATTAGAAGTTGATGACAGCAACGCCGTTCGTGTTACCGATACCGACACCGACTGACTCGTAAGACAGGAAGTGCAGCATGTCACCATTCTCGACCTTGATGAACACCGTCGCGTCCTGGAGAACGTAGAACTGACCGAGGTAGTTCGGGGAGGCAAAGTACAGAGCCTGGTTGTCAGGAACGATATCGTTCTTGATGGTCGTGATGATCGGATAACCGTAGAAGTTATTGAAATCAGTACGACCAATCGTCAGGTCAGAGGCCAATGGCGAACCGATCTGAGTCGAAGGCTGAGTCAGGAGCTGCGTGTACAGACCCTGAGTCATCAGGATACAACCCAGAGGGAGCTGGTTACCGACGATGGTACGGACACCTTCCATGAAGTTGTCGATGGTCACCCCACCGGTCACGTTCGTCACGTTCCCAGCCTTGGTAGCCATAGCCAGAGCCGCGCTGTAGAACGTCTCGTCTTCGACCTTCTGCATATCCCGGACCGAGTTGTCCTGGAGGATAGTGCGGATGTCGGTACGATAGGTCGCCAGCTCAAACTTCGACTTGGTGAACTCTCGGCTCGCAATCTTGCTAAAAGTAACGGGGTAGCGAGCAGCCTGGAAGTACCGCATACGTGGACGGCCTGTGAACGAGAAGCTAGCCGCTTCTGAATTCGGTTCCTTTTCCACGATGACCGTCGGCTCGTCGGTGATCTGACGGTCCAACTCAACAGCGGTAATGCCGACAGGCGGTAAAATCTTACGAGTGAAACCAAGCTCACGAAGCTTCTGTCGGACGAAAGCCGTCGAAGCGGCCTCAGCTTCTTTAGTCATACCAGCATCAATCTTGTCCAGGAAGGACTTATTGAGGAACTGGATGCTAACGGTTTCGGTATTGTACAGTGGCATATTTAATGGTCCCCGTTATTTCATGATAATGACCAGCGACGCGGGCATCGTACCGCTAGCTGGGTAAACCGACTTCACGTACCCGAAAATGGGCTGGGTGCCTGTCGCAACGTCGATGAGACCATTGATACCAGTAACCGCAGTACCAGGGGCGAAGGAAGAAGCCGTGTTGTAGACTGTGGTACGGAACGCACAGTTACCCCAAATGACAACCGCCTGGTCACCATAAACTCCCGGAAGCTCACCGACAACAGCTGAGGTCACGCTCGACCCGTTGTCGTTGTTACCACGGACGCACAGTCCCATGGGTGCCTGCGGGGTGAAGCACAGCTGAACCGTGCCGTTCGCAGCGACCGTAACGATATTACCAGCAGCTAAACCGCTAGCGCCAGTAGCCGCGCTGGAGATGGTCTCCGACAGGTCCATTGCGCCGTCATTGGGCCAGCCACGAAGGATTTCGATTGGGTAGTCCAGAATCGGACCGTCATAGATTGCCATATTACTTATATCTCCAGGTTTGTAAGTTAAATTACGAAATCATGAACTGGTACAGCGGATCAAGCTCAGTAGTTGGCTGACCCTCCCCTCGACCCAGCTCCTTCAAGGGGGAACCTGAGGTTAACGAAGCGATCTTCTCGATCATTCCGGCATCCAGGCCCTTCAGCGTCTCAATCTCGGCAGCGTCCAATCCAGACTCAGCTAACTTGGTGAAAATCTGTTCCCTTTCAGGAGTCTGTAATAGTTTAGCTTCGAGGTCTTCGATATATTCAGCCGTCTTATTCAAAAGTTCGAAATAAGCCAGCGGCTGCTTCATGTAACTCTCGTTAGGCTTATCCATCAAGGACTGCCAAAGCTCCATATAACTCGGCTTAGCTGCGTCGACAACTCCTGACGCTACATCCTCGTTCATACCGGCTTTAACGAGTTCCTTCACTGCAGCTTCTTTCACCAGGACCTCAGCATCTGCTAAGGACTTGAAGGATTCTGCATGTTTACGTAGAAGGTTCGGAATACTTGACATGTTTAATTATCTCTGTCTTTGTTCAAGATCTTCTTGAACTTGATCTTCTCAGCTGAGGTCTTAACTAGATTCAATGCTGAATCTAGGTCAAAACCGATATCGACAAGAGATGCGACCTTTGTCAAAACATCGCTGTCGGCGTTCTTGACCAACTCGACAGAGGTATCAAAGTCCAGCCCAGCTTGGACGAGACTCACAACCTCTGCCGATTTTTCAAGATCAGAGAGCATTCTTAGCCAGCAGCGTTAATCAGGTTAACTGCGTCTTCGAAGCTGACCCCACCATCGATGAGAGCGTCCAAAGCCGCCTTCTTCTCGCGGTGCTTGCCTAACAAAGCATGTGCGCCTGCACCAGCCGCTGCGCTACCCAATGCAAGAGCAGCTGTCTCAGTCGGGAAGGCTCTGGCGATACCGCTGACGTCCTTCGCTACCGACTTAACCGCACGTCCGCCTTTGAGAACCTGCTTCTGCACCTTGCCGACCATGCTACCAGGAGTGTTAGAGAACATACCCGCAGCCTTTACTAGGTTTGCAGCATCCTCAAAGGAATACCCAGCGCCGACCAGCTCGTTAAGAGCCTCAGCTTTCTTGTGATGAAGATGAGCCGCTGCGCCACCGGCGACAGCAAGAGCACCGGCCCCAACGCCATACTTACCCTTATGGGCAGCGACGTGCTTACCGACGGCCTTGACGTTACGTATCGAGACGTCCTTAGCTTTACTTAGGAGGCCCTTAATCTTGCTAACCTCCTTGTCCCTGTCCTCAGCTACTTCCTTCCAATGAGGAACATCGACCTCTGCGGCCTTAATCAGAGCAGCTGCGTCCTCGAACGAATAACCCTCCGACATCAGATGCTCCAGGGCCGCCTTCTTCTCAAGGGACACATTAGGCTGGGTGGTCTCCATGTTCCCCTCGGAGGCGCTCTTCACCAGCTCAGCGGCCTGCTCAAACGACAGCCCGTTGCTGACCAGCTCGTTCAGTGCAGCCGCCTTAACGATGCTGCCCTCTTCCTCTTCGATGGCTTCGGCAGCCGACTTAACCAGGTCAACCGCGCTGTCGTAATCGATACCGGCGTCAACCAGAGCATTAAGAGCCGCTGTCTTCTCCTCTTCGTCAGCTACGACGAGAGTCTTACCTGCAGCGGGCTGACCTGTTTCGTCACCACCGCCGAGCAGAGCTAAGCGAAGTGCCTCTGAGACACGACCATCGGCATTACCCTCAGCGGCCTGCCCCAGCAGGGCTTCCATATCAGGGTTCTGGTCCTGAGCACCCGAGTCCTTGGCACGAGCCACAAGTGCGCGAAGAATGTTATCAACCGAACCATCCGGAGTCGGAAGAACCTGAGCACTCTGGGTACCAGTGTCACGAATGTTTTCGTTGATAATCTCGTTAGCGCTTTTCAGGAGCTCTTGACCGAGACTCACGCCAACGTTGTAAAGTGCTTCTTTGTCCATTCCAGTAGTGTCTCCGGTAGAAAGTAAATTGGTAAGTTGGTCCTTCGCAGAAGGAGCAGGAGCAGCAGCAGCAGTCTTCTCTGTGTCCTCATTGCCTTCTACAAGTCTCAGAAACTCGTCAATGGTCGTGCTCATAGATTTAGTCTTCCTGTATTCGGTTTTAACCAACTCTTACAATATTTTAGTGCGAGTTGTATATGATTTAATTCGACTTCACGAGAGTTTTTAATACTCCTGCTATAGTCCCCCCTCCCAGCAGGGAACTAATGTACGGATGCTTCTGTATAATCTTAGGCATCTGTTGCCAGACTTCTGGCATTGTATGCTTAGTCTTGTCCGCGTGATATGCAAGACCAACGGCGGAGGCTACACCAAGAGGAGTAGCTATATGGGAAATACCATTCTTAGCTGTCTGCGCTATGTTCCCGGAGAGGTTCGCCGTCTTCTCGAACTCTGCCTTCTTCTCCGCCAGGGCGTGACTATATGATTTTAGTAACGCTGAGCTGGCGAGAAGGGCCATCAGCCACTTAAAAAATGTAAAATTCTCAGGAGCAGTACGTGGCAGCGTATTCGGAATACGGAGTTTATCCGGAGCGTAGGCGATATCCACCATCGGAGCAGCTGGGTTTACTTGCACGTACCCGATGGTGGAATGCGTAGGACCATCAAAATATGCTCTCTTCTCAATAAACTCTGGTAAGAACGATGAATAGGCTGCTTCTTTAGCTAAATATATTTTAGCGTCAGGAGGGGCCGGTTCCATACGAATGCGTAGGACGGCGACTTCCGGTTTAGCCACGAAAGGCAGAAGAGAAGCTGCGAACGAGGCTAGGTCAGGGGGTAGCTGCGGGCACAAAATGCGAGCGATATAGTCTAGACTTGGGTAAATACCTGTTTCTGCAAAAGTATTCGCTAAAGCTGACGCTGACAGAGACGACAGATCCGGTATCATATAGTCCGGAGGGTTGGCTACATTGGCCAACGGGCACGGAGTGTCGCTTCCCTGAACGATAGTTGGGAATATGCGTGTAGCCAGCTCCATCAGAGAAGGATCATTGCTCTCTGCGGTTTTCTGGTGGTTAGCCCCTGCGACTTTCTCAAGGACGCCCGAGGTCGGGTCGGCGGGGCGAATAACGATGGAGATATCAAAAAAGCGAAGAGGGCCGTTATTAATGGCGTAAACCTTCCGACCGTCAGGGAGAATCTCATTCATCCTTTTCGTGAGATGGTCGCAATATTCCTGGCGAGAGTGGGCCTGGTGTCCACAGATGCTACACGTATCATATGGGGTCCGACAAGCCATTGAAGTCCAGGGGAAATTTCCCGTGGTAACTCGCTCAGCGATATCTGACCCTAGGGATTTGTCAACCTCTGCAATAAGTTCCACTCGATGCATGCGCTCATTGTAAAAGGCAGCAAGAACGCGCCCAAGAGCGATTGTCGGATCTTTATTAATATGATGACGGAAGACATGCCCGGACTCAAACGTCTTGAAGTAGCGTAGGAGGTTGTCCTCCGGGAAGTAATCCCCGTTCCGATTAGACCCGTAGTACTCCCCTGCCCCCATCGCATTGATATGAAGGTAAATCTTATTAGGGTCTCTTTGCGGCAGGATAACCTGTCTCACAAAGGAGGAGATGCGATCATCCGCTGCCTTTTTTATAAGGAAGGACGAAGCATCAGCGTCCGTCACATCAACGGGGACGTCGTTCTCAGGAGCAAAAGGTGAATCTATGTACTTTTCCATTATACTAGGTAATAAACTCTTTTATGCCTACCTGATTAGGCACCGCTCTTCCTACTTTCCAGTTTCTTAGAGAGAAATCCACCGCGACGCGGATCAAAGTTCGGGCGCAGCTGCCCCAGTTGGAGCGGGCTTGCCTTATCCGCTACATCAAAGTAACTCTTCTCCATCTCCATGAGCGTCCGGATAGTCATCGGATCAATTGAATCGCCGTGTAGAGCATTGCTGAGGACAGAAGACAGCAAATTAGGATCAGAAGCCACAGTAGGCGCGTAGTTAAATATCGTCGTAGCAAAACTCAGTACCTTCTCTGGGTCTTTTTGATACTCATTCTTGAGGAGGGTACTTCTTTCGATAGCCCTACCCAGGACATTTACAACATCCGTCTTCTGAACAGTCCGTCGGAAAGCCTTGGTAGCTTTATTGGCACCGGCCATTCCGAGCGCTGTCAGAGCCCCTACAGCCAACGTCCCCAATGCTTGCTCACCCACGTTTCCGAGGAATGACATTGCTGAAGAATCTTTCTCCATAAGTTTACTCGCTAGTCTCTGTGTCTGTTGGGCGTGCATGACGTCTACATAGGGCTTCAGTACATTAGGAACATAAGGCAGGACTGAAGAACCGACCAATCCGGGAGCCGTTGCCGTCCCTATGGAGACACCGTTCCTGGATAATACCCTCCATGCTGTATCAGCTAACAGAGCGTCATTAGCAGCCGGAAGGGCTTTCACGATGTGCTGAACATAGCCGAAAACCAACTCTGGGTCGTCCTTTAACACCTCTGGATGAGCCTTAGCGACTCTCTCAAGTATCCTCTTAATTTTAGGTGTCATAAGGGCCTTATCTATGCCAGACAACACGAGTCTGGAAACAAGGTCGGTGGCTGCGACCAGACCTACTAACTTAGCCGTTCCACGGGCAATCTCACCGTAACTCATCTACTAGAAATCCTCTGCCATCTCAGATATGTCATGAAAACCCTTCATCATCTCCCTTCCCCTCTGGAAGGTCTCTGTGAACGGCTGCTTACTTCCATTTCCGTATAGTTGTTCATTAATAGTAGGCCCTTTTGGTTTCATAGAACCCATAGAAGTGAGGGCCACTCCAGTATCCATTAACCCTGCCTTAGCAGCTAAGGACCCTACAGCTTTTCCAGCCCCAAAGGCGGCCGTGACGGGGGAGAATATCCCCTTGCCCAGAACCTTATCAACGGTCCCGAGCCGGGTCCGCGTCCCCATGAGCTTCGAATGCAGACCTCTAAGATTATCGTAGAGAGACGCAAGTTTCTCCACTTCCTCCATCTCCTTCTTGGAGAATAGGTGGTCTTCGGACGCCTTCTTCTCAAGCCCTAAAAACCGAGAGAGCTCTCTTGCATACTTCGTGCAGGCGACCTTCTCCATAGCAAGAGGGTCTGTGGCCACGACTCTGCGTTGATCTTCAAGAGCCGAGATCTGTATTTGGCACTCATCTTCGAGACGGGAGCATGCCTCCTTGAGCATCTGGGAATAAACCCTAAGCTCTGCCTCCTGGGGGACAGTGGGGGGAGGGACATACGCTTCAGCTGCTTTCTCCATGGAGGCGACGAACTCCAGAGGGCTGACCTTTCCGACTTTCGCTTCTGCCGCTTTCTCAATAGCAGGTTTAACGTAGAGCAGCTTCTTAACGCCCTCAAGAGAGGCGACCGAAAACTCAAAGGTCTTAGCCTCCACAAGAGAATGCAGCTTCAAATAGGTTATCTGGTTAACGGCCTCTACGAGTCTTTTGATCTGATTCTCAGTCAAGCTATGAGTCATAGCTACTTCCGCTATGCTCTTGTCGAGAGGAATAGAGTCGTTAAGGAACTTTTCAGTTACCTTAGCACCCCAAATCTTAATATCTTCCGGTGTCACTGCTCTAAGTCTCCAAGTGATTTTAGACTCGTAATATCCGCTTGTTCCAATGCCATCTCCAAGTCCTTCATAGCTGCTTCGGAGTCGAGAGTCCAAACCTTAAGTAGTCTAGCAATGTCTAGACTGAGTTTAACCCACTTCGTACTCTCTTTACTGGAGTCAGTACTGTTTCCGGAGAAGAGACACTCTTTGCTCTTTAGGACACAGTCCGTAAACAGCTCCTGTAGTCCCTGAACCGGGTCCAAAGGAGCCTCTTTTCCTAGTTTCCATTTTACAAACCGTAACCCTTGGGTAACAGCCCAGAGCTTATAGGTCCTATCGTCGCCGGAGGGTAGTCCGAGAACGTACTCCAATTTCTCTAGCTGAGTTCCCCTGCAGACAGGGAACTTCTCAATAAACAGTCCTAACTCGGTCTCCGGTATATCTAGCGTCCGAGAAACCTCAGAGAGATCTGTGGAGGCTAAGAGAGCACACTCCACAAGCATTTGTTTGTAAGAAGCCAAGCATCACGTCCCATCCGGCTCAGGGAGGGTTGCCATCAAGTAAACAAGGTCCAAATAAGACACCCCGAGTGCCCGGTATACTGTCCGCATTCTCTGAAGTAACTCCTCCACGTCCAGCGGATTCTTATCTTTAATCATCTCGGTCATTTTCAGACGAAACACAAACAGTAGTCGGCCAATCTTATCAATCGTCGTGGCCAGATCAGGGAGGTACTCTCTTAAGAGGTCTATCGGCACGGCAGTCATAAGGTTGCCCATAATCGTTGCCTCGACGATGTCCTTGTCTCCCGTTGACGCAGCTATTTGAACCGTACGCATCCATGTGGGGTCCATGAGGGAGAGCGGAGGTATTTCCCGTCCGCCCTCATCAAGTTTGACCTTCCCATAAGCCGTCTTCCTTGTATCCAAGCGGCTCTTGTCCTGTGGCGGCGGGTCGATACCGAAGCTTGGTATCACCCCCGCATGAAAGGACACATCCGCCTTCTTGGACATGGAAAGTCTAACTCGACCAGTCTCTTCCGCCCTCTTTGCAAAGTGTTCAGCGACGTCTGGAGCAAAGCCCTCATCTACGATGAGACGGCGCATGAGATCCGTCCGTCTGGGAATCGGAGTACCGTCTATCTGGTATTCGAATCCGTCGTAACCTACCAGCATCTTCTGCTCAAGAACCTCGTCGAACTGAAAGCGACGCAGAGCTTCCGCGTGGATCGCATTCGTGCAGATATGGTCTGTTATGTCTTGATTTAGAAGGACGGCCACCGCATTGACAGGGACGATAATTGTATTATCGCTCTTCAGCCAGCCGACTTGCTCGATGTTAGCGTTGGGGCGCATGACGAGTCTGCAGGTACCCAGACCGGCAAGCATACTGAGCACTCTCAGCTCAACGATAGACTGGCTCCCAGTTCTGTAGAGGAGGCTAAACACGTCGTAAAGCCTTCCCTCAACGTCGAAAAGGGCAAAAGTGGCTCCATTATTTCCAGGAGCTAGATCAACGAGAGGAACCTTCTCGACATTGGCCAGAATCTGATCGAAGACATCCCCTATGGCTTGAGGGGCGCCTTCGATTACGAACTTCTGCCCCGCCCGGCTCATCGCGTAGTTCCCGTTCTCAAAGATGAGAAAGGACTGGTGGACGTCTCTCGTGGGTTCTCTGTGGACGTTGGGCTTCTTGTCCTGAGGGGAGTAATTCTCCTCAAGCTCCGACATCTGCCGTCTATCCGGAGAGAACCCGATGATAGCCTGTCCGTCGTTCTTCACGACACGATAGGCTTTGTTCGTGTCTACAAACGACAGCTCGTTGTAGTAGTGATTCGTTGCCTCTTCGACAACTAGACGAACCTGGTCTGACGGTTCGGCCGCCCAGCCCTTAGTAATAACCTGGTTGACCAGGTGAGGCGGGATGTTCTCACTGTTGGGGTCAAAAAACCGAGTCACTTGAAGCGAGCCGGGGAGCAGCTCCTGACGAGTCAGGCGGCCGACTTGTGTAGGGGCGTCCAGGGATCGAACAACCTTCTTGAGATCCAGAACCTTGTGAAGGGCCTTGAGATTCTCGTCTTTGAGAAGAGTGGCTTTAAGGTCCTTCTTGATCTTTTCGTCAAGGGCGGCGAGGAACTCAGTGAACCTATCACCGGCGTACACGAACTTACCTGTGCGAGGAGGATTAACAAGGGCCTCGACGGACGGGTTACCCACTACTCCTGACGGAATCTTCTTAGGCTTCCCAAGAGGATGGGTGCTGTTAACAATCCACTGAACAATACGATCATTCAGCGGGAAGAACTGCTTCTTGTCACTGAAGAACACAGAGTCTAGAGGCATAACGGTATCCTGTCGGGCGAGGACAGGGATGAAGATGTTGGAAGATCCGGCCAATAGGATGAACACCCCAACCTTAGTAGGGTTCTCCTGACCAACTTCCTCGGATAGATCCTGGAAAGAAACAATCTTATCCGTGATCTGAGGACAGGTCTGGAGGAGCATGGCCAGTGCGTCGTCTGAGAATGACATAGTATTAAACAACTCCGAATTGGGGATCTGATATCACTATTTTAACATGCTTTAGCAGTTGTCGGCGGAGGGACGGAAGTCCCTGACGGGTCGATGCCGTTTGATAGGAAAACGAGGGGAATACCGGCCGCAGTAGACACGGAACTAAGATAGCTGTCGCTACCGCCTCCGTAGTCATAGACTGCTCTCTCAATGCCACCTGTTTCTTTAATCTTTAGGTCCAGAACCGACATACCAGCTAAGAGACCAAGCTTAACCGACGTCTCGTAAGGGACGGGCGGTAAAAGTGCGGCCTGGGGGTTAATCGTGACTGGGTTTATAAGGCCGTTCGATTTCAGGACTTGATAGTAGGGAGGGGGGATAGTGAGACCTGGGAGACCATCCATGAGGTTCCACCCCATAACCTGCATAATACCGATGGCAAGCCGCAGGTTTTGGATGTTGGGGGAGAACTGCGTAATTCCTGACGCCAGTCCTAGGGCCGTTGCTGCGCTAATAGCTTCCGTAGCATACTGATCGTTGACAGGAGGACCGATACTAAATGGGTTAAACCTGGACTCAACAAAGCAGATTCCCTTTACCCAGTTCATGTAACCAGGTATAGCTTTGAGATGAGGGAATTGAGGTGCTAGAGACTGGATAGTCTGAGCAACGAACTGCGCCTGAGACAGCCTAAGATTAGTACTTCCCATCAGGACCGTCCCCGAACTCTCTCCCGATTACATAGGGAGTTATTGGGTCAATGTCGTGCTTCTCCGCCTCAGCTCCAACAGCCGTGCTGTCGAGGAGAGACTGCTTGAGATTCATGAAGCTCAACTTAGAAACCCAGTTCTTGTCAAGTAGCTTAGCTTTGAAAAGTCCTGGGACGATGGGTTCTACGAGCACACCGGAGTGCGAGATAGGAACTGATGTAACATTCTTTTCTCTAAGAGCCCTGGCAACTCCCCTGGTCACGATTTCCCCTGCCGGATAGCCACCCACGTCCTTAGCAAGGGTCTTTCCCTCAGCCGCTGCGACGGAGACGTTCTCCACGTCGCCCTTCAGTAACTCCCTGAGCTTCTCGACCGGGACATAGTCTCCCTCTGGAAGACCGGTCTTCCCTGCATTCAGGATACGAACATACTTAATCATATTCTTAGCAATAAGATCAAAGTGACGAGCATCGAGAGACGATACCTTACGGCTATTTGCGACAGAGCCCGTATAGATTTCTCTCAGCTTATCAGAATAGAACTTCCTCGTGTCCGCAATCCCCTTGTGCTGAATCACCTCTCTCGGGTTAGGTGTACCCGTACTAAGAGCGTCTCCGCCTCTAACGTGGTCCCCCTTCTTCACAATTATGTCTTGTATGCGAGGTACGAAGTGTTCGACTCCGTTAACATACACGCGGTGATCTTTCAGCTCGGTAGGCTCAACGTGTGTAACCTCCCCTCCTATAGTAGCTAAGACGGCTTTGTCCTGAAAGTTATCCGGATTCTTAAGGAAGTTAGAAGCCTCTTCGTATGTGGACCGGCGCTTACCGGCCAGTCCGCCCGTATGCTTTGTAGATAACATAGCTTGGGTTAGCTTCTCCGATACAGAGAGGGCCGCGATAACCCCGACGTTAGCCCCTATCTCTGGGAGCTTCATATCGGCCATCAGACCGTAGCAGAGCTGGCAGACGCCTGCATGGGCTTGACAAGTGAGAGTACTCCTTACCACAACCTCTTTCTTCCCTTCGCTTTTAAGTTCATTATATAAACGGTCATCAATGAGTTTATTCGTAACCGCTTGGAATCTATGGAGAATAGCCTTTTTATCCTCAATGGGGTAGGGGACGCCGTTGTGCGTCCCACAGTCCTTCTCTGTCACGACTTCGTGAAATACATTAGGAGTCAGCTTTTTGAAAACGTCTCCGGGAAGGGCAGTCTTTTTCTGAGCCATAACGGTGTTATACCGAGACCCGAAAGAGAGAGCAGAGGCTTCTGCCAGAGTTAGACCCTGACCATAAGAGTGTTTGACAATAATCGGTACCGGCCTACCGGAAGTGTCTGCTCCGAGCAGCGGGGACGCAGCGGCCTGCATGAGCTGATCAGGGTTACCGCGAGCCCCTGTAATAGCCATCTTGGCCGAAGTCGCTCCTTCGGAAAGGAGATGATCTATGTTCTGCTTTGAAAGCTTCGTTTTGACTTTATCAACAACCTCGTTGATAGCATGAATCTTCCTTTCCTTGGAAAGACTCGACTTTAGGATCTGCTCCACCTCTTGCTCGAACTCTGACATGATACGGTTCTTCTCATGCGTAGAATTAGAGTAGTCGTTGAGGGATAGAGAGTAACCCTGGTCCGTCGCCTTATCAAAGAACAGCTTCGCCAGCGTAGCGAGCGTAGTATGCGCTTCTTCCGGGTTTTCACGGACGAGTAGAGTAATAAGAGAAGAGATCTCCTTATCGTTAAGGATAGTACCTTGATCGTACTTCGCCCGCGTCTTCTCCGGGAGAAGAGATTTGATAAGGTAAGACCCTGCAGCAAAAGCCATTACTTATCACCTTTGACGGAGTGGAGGATCTTGTCCAAATACTTGTTTACCCCGAGAGTGGTTCCCCCGGCAGCTACCATATCCAGAGGTACCCTATACTTGGACTTCCGCGTAAGGAAGTCTGCCCCAGATCCGGCAAGGGCACCACTGGTCACAGAGGTTAGAGCGCTGGTTCCTTTCCCCGCTTCCCGTATCTGTTCCTGCAAGGACTTGACCTTAGCTTTCTTATGCAGATAGGTAGCCTCATCCTTGATCTCGGAGCCAAGCTCCTTCAACCCCTTGATCTGCTTGTGCAAGACCTGGGCACCGACAATACCCCCAGCTGCTCCCACGGCTGTCCCCTTGACCTTATTTTTCCATCCGGGGCCTGCGTTAGCGTAACCAAACGAGCCACCCACAGCGCCCGCTATATGATATTTAGGGAGTGCCATTATCTTGTGAGCGACTTCTGGGGCACCTTCAACTACAGTGTCCCCTATTTTGCGGGCCGCTTCTATCAGCGCAGCATACTTTTCGTTCATTCCTTAAGTCCTAAGATGCGGTTAAGATTCCGTTGGCAAAGCCGGAGTTGATTACTGCCCCACAATTGGCTACCGATCCTTGGATGACTGCGGGTTTGCCGTTCACAACCAAGATAGTTGAACAGCCTGTCTCGACGGGATTAATACCGTGTATCGGACAGTCCAGGGTATCCCCTGAGATGCATACGATCCCACTAAGGGTGTTGAGCCCTGTTCCAGAAGCGGTATACATGCCGCCCCCATGGGATGAGCCGGAATTAAGGATTGCAATACCTAGACTCATTTCTTGGCTCTAACCTCAACAGGTTGATCGGCTTCAATCTTACCTGATTTTAAAGCATCAAGGACTTCCTGCTCACTACTGAAAATCATCGTCTTCTTTTCGGGATCTGGTTCCGTCATGTGGACCGCTCCCAGAACAGCTTCGTGAGATGGGGCGAACAGAACGTTCCCAGCCCCTGAACGGATGTCAGGGATGTTATACTGGGGAAGCATCTTCTCTTTAACCTCCTGAACCGCTTTAGGGGTTTGTGGGAGGAACAGAGAGATAGCATCCCCATCCACGTCAGCATTCATACCTTTAAAGGTAAGGGGGTTAAGTGACAGAGTATTAACCTGGGAGGGCTTGGCATACACCCCGATCAGATTCGTTCTCAAGAGAGAGGGGGCCCGGTTGACGATGAGCGGGACCTCAGAGGTTACTCTGTTAAGCACCTCTATTGCTCTCGGCGTTCTCTTTTCCCACTCATTCTCCGCCTCTGAGTAGGTGTAACCCATACGAATAAGGTTACGAACCCCATGGGCCTTATATAAAGTCCATCCTAGCTCCTCAGGAATCCGGGCCTCGTTCAGACCGAGATTTGCGTCACCAGTCAGGGTAAGACGCCCACTAAAGTCCTGCTTCTTGGACAGGATTTTCTTATGGAAGAACCCGTACTTAGGACCACCTACACCGTGAACCTGCTCCAAAAGGCCCTGTAGCTTACGCTTTGAGGAAGCTGGGGAAATAGGGTCTCCGAGACCAATAACCGCCTTAAGACCGTGGTAGAGGTCCCTTCGTTCCTGAGTTAAGTCCTCGTCGGGAAGGTCCTTCTTCAACTCCTTTAGGTTAGTGTTAACCAGCATATGATCTTTATACAGATGATTAACATCGGCGTATTCGATGTTTCCGTTCCCTTTAACCAGCAGAGGTCTGTTTATCGGAGGCAAAACTGGGACATGACGCAGTATGTAAGCGTCCTTCGGCTTTGTAAACCCGCTATTCTTGAGTCCGTGGAGAAAACGCAGCCTGTCCATGAGATGAAGTTTAGCGGACTTAGACTTGCTCGAATCGTAATTAGCCTTTACCTCTTTCGCCTCTTTGTCAACATCGAAGTCTAGAAGCTGCTCAAATGCTTCCCCACCGACGTAGGTCTTGGCTGCAGCTGATTCCTTTTCGAGCTCACCCTCCAAGTCTTCATAGGTCGTGAGAGGCTTGTTGCTGATAGCCTTTCCTTCTCTATCCACGATAGTGACAACCTTCCCTTGACGAAGAACCTTGTATTCACCAGACACGAGCTTCTCGAAGTCCGGCGAAGAAAGACCTAGAAGCTTTTTAGCCGCCTTTTCAAAAAGAGGATTGAGAACAGGTTCCGCGAGCGTGTAGTGGGTCCATTTTGTCCCGTGCAGACCGCCCGTCTTGGAGATATCAAATAGACCATCTGTTTCCGGCTCTAAGTTCTTGGCCCCGATCATGAGAGGCTTCTTAATCTCACCATTAGACTGCTTAAGTACCTCCTTGCTTGTCATCGGCTTAATCTTGAGCATCTTGCCATCATCTGATACGGCAGCCCCTGACGCCTTTAGCATATTAAAGAACTTAGAAGTAACGAAAGGCGTGTTAGGAACGGGAAGAGGCTCACCACGGACAAAGGATGCCCAGTAATCCTCGTTCTTCTCAGACTTAACAGTGGTCATCTCTTTTAGATTATGACGAGCGTTGTTGCCCAGCATAGCTAAAAACTCCATAAAGCCGATACCCTTGGAGCCCTCCATACCCCCCTTGACGGGCTGCATGTTGCTATCATAGGAACCGGTATTCCTCGCGGAGTAATTCTGGTCCGTAGTCTTATTGAGTTTTAGGATATACTGATGACCATTGAAAATCTTATTCGGATAGGGTTTTCCGGTGTCCGGGTCAATCATTTCATCAGCCTCAGACAATCCGTGAGCAGCCAGGTCCTTCTTCACTTTGAGAAGGTTATCCTTCTCACGGTAATTACCGATGAGATATGGTTTACCAGTCTTTTTGGCAATCTTACCAGCAGCGGTCTCCAAGAGCTGACCCAAGTTCACGCGGCTCGTCACGGATGCGGGATTGAGGATTACCTCGGCTTTCTCGCCATTGTGAGCAGTATACGGCATCTTCTCATCCGGCAGGATAAGAGCAATGACCCCCTTGTTTCCATGGAGCCCGGTGAGTTTATCCCCTACCTCGGCAGGCTTCTCAGCTCGTATAGAGACCTTGACGGTCTTCCCTTCATGAGAATCAACGACGAGTCCGGGGACGTCGTGCTCCCAGAGGACTTCCACTAACCTAAACGGCTTGATGAGGGCCTTATTGAGACGTCCTAACATCTTATCCTCAGGGGTGATGGGACGCTTCTCCAGCATAGCGATGATGGGGTCTCCTTTCTTCAAGGTTTTCCCAACTATAGCAACACCTTTAGGGTTCAGGTTCGCTAGCTGCTCTGGAGTAAACTTATTAGGGAAATATCTCTTTACGAGGGTTATACTGTCCACCGTCTCTCGGGATTTATCGTACTTCTCTAAGTAGAAGTGAGACGACAGAAGGCGCTCCGAGGCGGATTGAGATATAACGATACCGTCCTCAAAGTTGTACCCCTTATAGGGCATATAGGCGACCTTCATATTGACGCCGAGTGCGAGGTCTCCGTTCTTCGTGTAGTTGGTATCTGAGATGAGCTGTCCCTTCTTGACAACGTCCCCTTCTTTCACAATGGGGGCTTGCACATCCAGGAAACCCTTTTGGTTAAATGGGAGATTCTTGACCTGAGTGTAAAATGACTTCGTCCCATCCTCATTAGAGACGACAACATGACGCGCCGTCTTACCGGAAACCACCCCGTTCTTAGTGGCTATAACGGAGAGAACCTTCCCGAATTTCTGAACGAAGGTGCTACCATCACTCGTTGTGGACTGAACGAGAGGGGCTTCCCTAGTCTCAAGGGCTAAGCTTTGTGGGAGAGCCTTACCGGCCATAGTCAGCCGCCCGGGATGATCTGAGTTCATAAACGGGATCAGATTTGTAGTAACGCTGTAGAAGTCGGAGGGGTCCGAGTACCAGTAATCTACTTTGGATTTTTCTATCTCTCCAAGAACACCCTTAATGTTTGCTCGAACGACTTTTCCCTCTTCCCCGGGGAATCCGATAACAGACTGAAGAGCCTTCTGCGTGGAGATATGCTCCTCCTTACCCGTCTTAGCATTGATGACTGGCAGATATATAATACCGTGCTCGTCCCGCGCAGCTCGAAGAGCAAAGCGAAGATCGATACCGGCATGGGATGACTCTGGTGTGCGGTTAAGATCCAACACCCCAAAATGAGACGGATCAAGACCACGGGCACTAGCCGGAACCGCTTCATCAGAGGGGATAGCCCCTTCTCCCAGGAGGGTAACCTTACCTACGTTCTCCAAAGATTCGAGATAGTTAGTCTCAGTGGGGACGTAAGCCAGCTCGGAGGTCTGGATAAAGTCTGTTATGACCCTAGTGAAGGCAAACGGTGGTAGGAAATCCTTGATTGTAGGGTGGTCAATCTTCTTCTCCATCTTATAGTGAATCTTACGAACGATGTCCCTCGTCTCCGCTCCCTTCTCAAATCGGCTTCTAATAAAGTCTGGGAATGACTGGACCTTCTTAAATGCCAGTGAATCACGGTTGTCCTCTTCCTTTTCTCCCTTATACACTTGGACAAGATTGGAGAGAGCAGCTGAGAAAACCTCCGGATTGATGTGGTCGTACTCCTTTCCGAGAGTGATCTTCGTCGTCTCCTTATGAAGATCAAATGTACGTAACTGATTCTTGAGCTCATCAACGACCTGCTGGTCATCAATGTCTGGAATCTGCTTCTTCTTGGGGACAAGACGTGTGTAGATTGCCCTCAAGGTCTGAGACTCTTTTCCCTTCGAAGCTTCGATATTCTTCTGAAGGAGAGTATCCCCGAGAATCTTCTGTAAGTTCGGCACTCCGAGAACGTGGAGAAGGGGGAACAGGAGTATCTTGGAGGAGCTACTTTTCGGTATCAGGTAAAATAGGCCCGTCTCCGGTTCGACTATAATAGAAAAGCTATTACCACTACCGGTATTGAAATGAGCTTCTAAGACGCCATTATTCTTGGTGCGGGTGTAAACACCGGGGAGCATCTGTAGCTGGTTGGCAAACATGTAGTTGTTACCCTTATAGAGAACGGTTCCCTTCTGCGTAAAGGTAAACACTTTCCCTAGCGGGTACTTTCTACTGATATCTACTATCTTCCCAGTCTCGTTATCCACCAGAGAGACATCTCCGTAGACATTGTTCGTCAAAGATGAGCTACCTAGGATAGCGTTCTTCTCATCTTCACGGCCAAAAGACTTGGCGTCCTTTGTTATGGAGGACAGCTTAAGTGTGTAGTACCGGCCCTGGATGGGAAACAGCTTAGTAACTCCCTCCATGAAAGCCTTATCAGAGCCTTCGGAAATCTCCTGTGGCCCCTTATATATCATTGATACTTTAGCCATTAGTGACTTTTTCCATGTAACGCAGAGTGATATACATACAATCCTGGAAAGTAAACGGTTCCCGACTTAAGACAACAATTCGTTCACCACGAAGCCCCTCCGTCTCTATCTGCTCTACTCTAGCGCGAAACTCGTCGTCATCTAGATCGCCCTTGATATATCGGATTCTATAGCTCGCCAGTAGACGGTCGTACTCAGCGTCCTCGTCCATATCGACGCCAGGGAAGTTACCCCTCGGCTTGTTATCGAGGAAAGGGTTCTTAAAAACATTCTCGGACATTGTCTACACCTATTGTGCTGGTTGATTCGGCTGCGAATTGTCGCCAGGCTGACCTTGGCTGGAAGCCTGTTCAGCAGCCTCCTGCCCCTGCGAGGCAACCTCCTGCTGGTACTGAGGGTCGTTCCGGTATTCATCGATGAGCTTAGCTACCATCAGATATTGTGCCGGGTCTTCCGTCTTCAGACGCATCAGGGCGGACCGTCTTGGCCCCTCCGGCATGCCGATAAGTTCGTTCGCCGTTTCCTGCGCCTTCTGAAGAGCTGACTTATACCCCGAAACCGTATTAGAGTCTGCGTTCGGGCCATTCTTTAACGCCATCCAGGCCGCAATCTCCTTATCGACCGTAAGGATGGCTTGGTCCTTAGCCAGCATGATCTGTTCCTTGTTAATCTTCTCCTGCTCTTTCTGGAAGTCAAGCCCCATCGAGGAGAGAAGTGTCTGCATGGAGACCTGGTTGGACTGGGCTAAGGCCATCATGGCATTCTTTAGATCATTATTATCAGCCAACTTGAATGGCTCTAACGTGACATCCAACGTCGGTATATTGAAGTACGCCGTAAGGCCGCTGACGATCCAGGTAATCAGTTTCTGGATCTGATCGGTATACTTCCACATCGTATTCTCAAGGAGACGTAGGCCGACATCGGAGCTTGTCCAGTTTAGTTGTCCGCTCAGAAGCTCCCTGGAGACACCTAGCGAAAGCAGAATCGTATCATCTATTTGCTCGATCTCCTGGGTAACTAAAAGTGTTTTCCCTTCACCGGATAGAGCCTGGTATCCAATAGGGACCGGAGAAAAGGCGATTAGGTTAGGATCTGACTTATGCAAAGCGAAGTACTTCCGCATGTTCTTCGCAAAGCCCTTTAGAGACATGTTTACGGCGGCGTCTGTTTTCCCGTTCACCTCTGGGAAGATGACCCGAAGAGGGGAGATCATCTCAGCCGCTATGGCTGAGTTAGCTCGACGCAGCATGGCTTGGTCGAACACAAGGTTGTAGAGCCCCACAAGCGGGGGTACGCCGTACCCAGGAATAGAATGAGCTACGGTCATCCCCTTGAGGTGGAAAATACCGTCCTTGTTAAACTTAAAGTCTAGGTTCTTTTGGACTGCCTCGACGAACTCCCAAGGGACTGTAGATAAAACGAAGAGGTCCCCTGTTACGATTTTATTCTTGAGATAGGCCGGGATTTTATACCAGTACTCAGACTTATCAACAATAGGATTATAGTTTATCGAGATGTCAGTAGGGTCCCAGTTAATAATGGAAGCCTCTCTGACATCCATAGACTTCTCATCCCGTCTCTTAAGAATACCCGTATTACCGCACTTGGGACAAAGCCCCCTGAACTGGAACTGTGTAAAGCTGAGTTTACCGGGGAAGTTTTCTACCGTGTAAGCAGCCCCACAGCCGCGTGTCTGACAGTAGAGGATTCGCTTAATAGGGTAGTATATCGAGACAAAGCTGTTACCGAGAATCTGGTAATCAAAGCCGATGTTAATAAGCTTTGTTTTGAAATCAATAGCTTTGAACAGATCTGTGTACTTCTTTTTAACAGAAGCATCTTCCGTCGGGAGAACGAAGTTGGTAATCGGGTAGCTCGCCATCTTCCGGGTAACCTCGGTGATGGTCGGGCTGTTAACGATGAGGAACCGCGTCCACTTAACGACATCGTTGAAGTTCCGAGGTGTAAACTGGCCTGCCAGGGTAAAGAATGGGCTAGGTGTTTCCCCCATACCAAAGAAGGCATAGGGAGCCCCTGACAGACCGTTAATATTCGGGTACGGATTATATTGATACAAGCTAACACCCCTCTGATGATACTATTTTAACTGATTTCAGTACCTAAGACAAGCCTATTGGGGATTTTAACTAGAAAACCAAGGTTTATATTGGTATAAGAAATGTAAGGAAGAAATGTATCTTCTTGGCCTTTCAAACCAATCCCCGTAGGAGGGAGCTATGAATGACGAAGCGCGTAAGATTGAGGTGACCGAGGAAATGCTCGAAATGGCGGCCGCGAATGCCGCCAAGCGAGCTGCGGCCCTGGAAGGGGTCACCGTGACGGAGGCCCGCATCGAGAAGGAACTTCGGGATGACCCGACGTTCCGGAGCCTGAGCTTGAGTGAGCAGTTCGACGTCTTCAAAGACGTCAAGAAGCGGATCAAGAACCAACGTCGAAAGGAAGAGGGTCTGATGTCCTGGACCCAGATCTTCCAGATAATTGGGGTGGCCATGCTCGTCATGGCCGGTGTCGTGATCGCGGCAAAGATCACGTCCTCGGTCTTCAGCCTTGGCCGTGACATGAACAACCTGCCTGCCCCCTCGGCGCTGTAAGCTGAGTCGGGTAGACGAGAGGGGGGATTCGTCCCCCTCTTTCTTTAGTGGAGGAACAGCATGCAAGGACTGAGAGGCAAACTGTCACGCTATCTATATGAGCGTGACACAGAGCATCTGACCCGCTTCAAAGACGCGGATTATTTATTCTTCTCACTTGACGAAGTTACGACCCCCTTAAAAGCCCCTCAGCTCTGGTTTAGGCTTCAGGATGGCACGTGGGGTGACTTATGGGAAATATCCTGAGGAATGTCAAACCACGATTCGTAGTGGCTTTTCTAAACCTAGCCGAGGAGAAGTTCTACACCTCTAACCTTCGAGGGGCCTTCGGAGATTCCGCCCTACTCGTCGATGCCCTAAAGGAGGCATATGGAACCGAGCATCAGTCAGAAGTTGCAAGAGTTAACTCTACCGGAGCTAGTTGAGCTCCACTATCTCGGGGCCAGTCATCTCGCACAGGTGTTTAGCGAGGTCAAGTTGGCCTATGACCAGGCCGGGGGATTACCTAAGGACTCCCCGGAGGCGGGCAAAAGTATACTAGAATATGCTAAGATTATGAACGACGCTATTATCCTGGCCAAGGTGCAAGTCGAGCTTTGGCTCTTCGTGGACAAGATCATATCCTCACGACTTGTCTCAAGCGATCCGCCAGAAAACCTGCACTAGTAATTAGTCTTCGGTTAGTGGTAGAATATTCTGCCACTAATCTTTGTTGCCCGGGTGATGGAATAGGTAGACATAGGAGACTTAAAATCTCCCGCCTTATGGCGTGCCGGTTCGAGTCCGGCTTCGGGCACCAACCCCTACTTCAAGGAGAGAGACGTGAGGCATCATGTACTGCTACTACTGCACTTCCTGAACCCCTTCCATTTCCATCACTGGAAAGAGCGAGCCCCAGCCCCCCCGCCTCGACATGTCGTTTGGGCATCTATCCCCTTCGCTAAGCAGATATACCAAGCAGCTAAATCTAATGGCCTAAATCCATTTTTAGTCGCGGCTATAGTAAGGGTAGAGAGTGACTTCGATAAGGACGCTGTCTCCTACACAGGCTGCTGCTCTGGTCTTATGCAGACCAGCTACCATGTAATACAGAAATATGGACCGTCGAGTCTTAAAGCCGGTGCAGCCTATCTTTCCGTATTACTGGGTAGATTCGGAGATCTAAGGGGTGCCCTTATAGCTTATAACGAGGGACCGACGGTATACTCCCAGGGTATCGTTTACCCTATGGCATATCAATACAGTCAGGATGTCCTTGAAAGAGAGGACACTTATCGCAGCGAGTTTGTTCATTTCCGGGAGGTCATTCCTTGAGAATTATTTCCAACTTTAAAGATTATTATGATAGCATCTCCCGTTATGACGGCGAGAGAGACCATGTCTGGATAAGAAAAAGGGAAGTTCTGAAGGAACCACTGATTCCTATACCAGAAGAGTATGTCAGAACAATGTCGTTCAGCCTCCAGGGGTCCAGTTCCGGCTTTCTTGAGATCCGTCCTGTCGCAGTGCTTCTGTGTGGTATCTTGTATCGCGGGGCTACTACAGAAATAGGCATCAAAAGGGAGACCTTTTGGGACCTTGACTCCCTTAAGAAGTATGTCGGGAAGTTGAAGTTTAGCGGGGGCAAGCCGAAGCTACCTATGGAAAAGACTCGATGGTATTTTCGCAAACCATGGATAATCGACGACGATTGGTTCCGCAGCGACGAGTCCTTTAGGGGCATCTCTATCGAGAAGAAAATACCTCTCGTAGTAATTGAGCAGGACACTAGGACGCTACGCGGGAGGAAAATACTCTTCGTGAAGGACGACGAACTTAAACATCTTGACTTCTACAGGCGCATGGATGCTGCGAGTATCTACCAAGAGTTAGCCATGTTTATAGATGGAATCATAGGGTCGAGTCCACCTAGAATGGAAAAGGTCTCCGACTTAACGCTCCGGGATAAGCACG
>JAEHJW020001051.1_pt1 | contig 27903 bp, 39 predicted proteins | sample 9271431 | NCBI WGS metagenome assembly JAEHJW02 | reverse complement strand
TGTTAGGCATTACTGGTTTCAGGTGGATAGAACCCTAGACACCGCCGTATATAGATGCCTAGAACAAAAGAAGGACTTTAACGACAGCATGGAGGATGCCGATGATTAGAAAGCTGTGCATAACTACTTGACACTATATGTTTGTAGTGATAAGCTAACAAGGTAAACTAATTAAGGAAAGGACAATAATATAATGACAAGACAAATCCTAGTAGAAACAGATAAAGCTTTGGTTCCGCTAGGTAAGAGTGAAAGCGCTTACGCTGTTATTAGTTTACAAGATATAAAAGCAGTCAGTAAGCACTCTTGGCACGTTGGTTCAGATGGCTATCCTAGAGCATTGGTAAACGGCAAGAATACTCATCTTCACAGGTTTTTAATTAACAATCCTGATAAGAATAAAGAGATTGACCATATCAATAGAAATAGGTTAGACAATCGTAGAGAAAACTTGCGTGTTGGTTCATTAAGGCAAAATGCTTTTAATAAAAGACTTTATAAGAATAACAAAAGTGGCTACAGAGGGGTACACTTTTGCAACACTAGTAAGAAATGGGTAGCTCAAATGAGCGATGTAAATCAGGGAGTTAGGAAAGTCGTTTATCTAGGAGCTTTCATAAATATTAACGATGCAATTAACGCTCGAAAACGAGCAGAAGAGAGGATAAAATTTTGACAACGAAACAGAGCGATCTATTGGCTACCAAGCCGGAGACCAAAAAGGCGCTTGAGGTGTTGCGCAAGTTCGCAGCCGAAGAGCGAGCTTTCAAAGAGCTAGAGCTTAAGAAAAAAGAAGCTGAGGCAACGCTGTTGCAAGCTATGATTGACAACGATATTGTAAAGCTTGACGGCGACTGGGGCTATATCACTAGAGCGGTACGCAAAAGCTTTAAGGGTACAAACCCCGAGTTTATGAAAAGCGTGCTAGACACCACCAAAGTGGGTGCTTACGTTACGCTTACTAGTCAACTGCCCGAGGGTGTCACGCAGACTGACACGCAATACCTAACTAAGAAATTTAAGGGGGATATCTAAGATGTCGATAGAAGAATACTACATGCCCGTTGCGCATAAGCACGCTAACTGCCCGATATGTCACAACCTGACACTGATCCATGACGTTACGCCAGTGCGTAGTCCACTAGACAAGTTAATAGCAAGCATTAGAAATATAGACGCCGATGTGCGTATAATGAAAGGCAAAAGGATCACAATATGGCACGAATAGTTGTAGTGATAGGGTATAGCGGTACCGGCAAGACTTTTAGTCTCAAGGGTTTAGGCAAAGAGGATGTCAACCTAATCTCGCCGACCGGCAAAGAGATGCCGTTTAAGAGTGATATCAAGGTAGTCAAAACTGACCTTGAAAGTTTACCGGCCGTTGCACTTGCCGCACCGGCACCAATGGTAGTAATTGACGACACTAACCAGTTCTTTACGTTGTATCAGGGCAAGCACGCATTAGATAAAGACCAGTTCTTTGTGTTTAAGTCTATCGCTAATACGTTCAACACCTTGGTCGAAAAGATTGTTAGCAAACCGACCGACCAAAACTATTACATTTTTGCCCACGTTGATACCGAGGATACCGGCAGACGCAAGTTTAAGACTACCGGTAAATTTATTGGAGACAATTTACAACCAGAGAGTTTAACAAACGTAGTGCTAGAGACGGTATACGACGACACCGAGGGCGAAGTGAAAGACCGCTATAAGTTCGCCGTGCATAAGCTAGAGGGATCTAGCCCAGTTAAGACACCAGAGGATATGTTTAAGGAAGATATGATTCCAAACAATCTAAAGGTGGTAGACGATACTATTAGGGCATATTTCAAACCAATTAAGGAGTCAAAATGAGACAGTTATTGCAAGTATTAAGTTGGATAGGTGTAGTTATTGGTGCTTTGGCTATATTAGGTGCATTTGGAGAAGTCGCAACCAACCCAAGTGGGGCGTCGTATTCTCTTATCGGTGGACTATTGTTCGCATCGCAAGGTGGTGTAGCATTAGCGTATATCAACAAAGTTAACAAGGGAGAGAAATAATGGCAGGATTTTTAGACGAGACTTTAGAGAACGTGGGTAAAACACCGAGTGGATCTGTTGGGTTTACTCCTGGTGCTCACAGCGTGACAATCGGTATGGCTGAGGGCGCCAAGGATAGTAAAGACCGAGAGATTATTAAAGTTACGGTTATTGGCCAGAACCAAGAAGAGGGCGAAGCTACGCTTTGGCTACACACTGAGGGTGGTGCTAAGATGGCCGTCACTAAGGTGCTTGGCATCCTCGTGCACAACGTGGCCGACGACAAGAAGGCCACCATTTCAGATTTTGGCAAGCGAGTGTTCGCCAACGTCAAAGAACCAGCCGACACCAAAGACCATTTGCTTAAAATACTAAACGAAAAGCTGATTGGCAAAGAGGCGTTTATATTCGCTGAGCCAAGAGACAACTATGCCACCACTAAGTATGTTGACATTTGGCACTATGACCAGAGCAAGCGCAAGCCTGCGGACGATGCAACAGAACAAGTGATCGCTACAGTTGGAGGCGAGAAAACAGATGAGCCAGTCCCAGACAACCTCTTTGACTAAGAACATAACATTTAGTAAGGCCGGCATTACGCTAGTTTGCCATTGTGGCGAGACAGACACCTATAAGATAGGCCAACTGGACACTGATAAGTGGGCCAATGAGGGTGTTCGAACTCGCCACAAGTATTGGTGTAAGGATTGCCGTGCCAAAGATATCTATACTTATCTTGGTGCGCATCTTAAGCGTGAGCAGGCAGAAATCGACAGACTAATGGAGATGATATGAACATCTACGAAAAAGCACACGAAATAGCCGAAGCACTACCTATTTCAGATGAGCAACGGATAGAGCTAACAAGGACTATTGCGGACTTAGTAATTATAGAGTGTATGAAACAGGGTGAGCGTGATAACCAACTTAAACAAGGAGAAGTATTGTGAAAACATTAAAATTAACTGAAAAGGATTTTAAGAAGTCAGATGGTTATTGGTCAGACTATATGGGCAAGACCGATGTATCTGATTATGACGGACACGTTGAGATTGAAGGTAATTTAGGGTGGGTGCGTTTCGACGACATTATGGTATCGGGTCATTTATGGGCTGGAGCTGGCACGGGTATCAAGGCTGGCACGGGTATCAAGACTGGCTGGGGTATCAAGGCTGGCGAGGGTATCGAGGCTGGCGAGGGTATCGAGGCTGGCGAGGGTATCGAGGCTGGCACGGGTATCGAGGCTGGCTGGGATATCGAGGCTGGCACGGGTATCGAGGCTGGCTGGGATATCGAGGCTGGCTGGGGTATCAAGGCTGGCTGGGGTATCGAGGCTGGCTGGGATATCGAGGCTGGCTGGGGTATCGAGGCTGGCTGGGGTATCGAGGCTGGCTGGGGTATCAAGGCTGGCTGGGATATCGAGGCTGGCTGGGGTATCGAGGCTGGCTGGGGTATCGAGGCTGGCTGGGGTATCAAGGCTGGCTGGGGTATCGAGGCTGGGCTATCAATTTCCTGCAAGACGACCCTAAAGTTTAATTACAGAATCTTTGCTGGAATATGTTATTGGCGAGAAGAATTAGACGGTACAGAGAAGAAAATAACCTGTGGCAAGTTTGAGGGTGGCGAAGTTGCTTACGGAGAGCTGGTGGAAACTGGACTCTCAAGCGAACCCAAAGACGACTGCACAGAGCTAACTATTAACGGCAAAAAATATAGGTTAGTTGAAACAGGAGAGCCGAAATGCCAGTAATGAAACCAGTCTTTGATGAGCCTAAGCCATATAAACCGCTTAAATCTATTATGCGCTGTAGCGTAACTGGACATGTTAGAAGTAGGCTTGGGGATTATTGCATCATTGACGGGTGGGAATTACCACCATTAAATAAGATAAGGGGGAAGTGATGAGTGACAATATACGAGAGCAACTATTATCTAAAATGCCTATTCATTTAATGAGGTTTTTGGATAGTTTAACTGGTAATGAATTAAACGAACTGAATAAGATTGATAAAAGGTTAATTGCTAAAATCTATCAAGCTGGGGCGCAATTTAGTATAGACGCAACCCTAGAGATTAAAGATGAGGAGCAATCAAATGACCAAAACTAAGTCTAGCAAAGGCTCTGCATCCGTAGATATGGAATTACCTAGAGGTGAGATATTTTTTGGCGCCTATATATCTGGGAGTGAGGACGGAGTTATTATTGTGCCCTTAGACCAGAGCTTGCCACCCCCGCAGATAATGATAGTAGACAAAATCCACCAAGAAGATGACGAAAATCTAGTAGTGACTATTCGGATATATAAACCGAAGAAGGTAGCCAAATGACCAAAACTAACGATAAATTAGATGAGATTTTAGGCGCAATCTTTTTTAAGAGCAATTTAGCCAAAGATGAAGCCAAGCAAGCCATAGAAGCCTATATAAAAGAGAGGGAAAAAGAGGCGAGGATAGACGAGCTTACTAAACTCAAAGACAACTTTGCGTGGGGTAATGGCATAGACCCATATCAGGATAGATTAGCCAAACTTAACCGAGGTAATAAAGATGAGTAACGAAGCAAGTCTATCTCTATCAAAAGAATTGTTTGAGCTTACGGGGTGGGAAGATACGGATTTGTATTGGATTGGCCAAATGGCGTGGGGAACAAAAAAGATAGAATACGACCTGTTTAGGGGCCAACCAGACGATATAGGGGACAGTTGGTTTGACTATAACGAGAAAAACTTGTGCTATGTTGGGGGTGTTGAAGCCGAAACCATATTAGATGATGTTGATGACTTTTGTCCTGCCTATGACTTGGGTTTTCTCATAAGGAAACTGCCAGCCTACATTAGAAAACATCAATATAAATACGTTTTCTCATTAGATGTGAGTGCAGTTGATAACCCTACAACTATAGATGATATGGGGTGGAGTTGTAGTTATACTCGTGGCGCATACCTATATCTGTCTGAAAAGGCCACCACTCCAGAGGACTGTTGCTGTTTACTTTTAATAAAGCTAATCAAAGAAAAGGTTATAAAGATATGACCTGCATACATCAGTTTATAGAAACCTATACTAATGGTGTAAGAGTATGTGAACAGTGTGGAGTGAGCGTATGAAGATGAGTAATGTGTATGTGTGTGGTGGCTCAGATTTTCACCCCTATGAATGTAGTCATGATAAGTATTGTGAACATTGCACCCAAGCTAAAACTGACTGGCACGACCCGAAGAAATGTGCATTTTGCATAGACGATGGCGAAGTGTGGGTTAAAGAGCCTTTTGCTACTAGAATAATGGTTACTGACCTAAGTTTTAGGGGGCAGAAAATTAAAGTGAGTAATGTTACCCAAGAAAGGCTATTGTAACCGAGATGATAACTAAGGAGTGCTTAAGATGAAAGGAGGTATAGATTGACAAACATCAACCACCCAACCGCTAGATATTTGATTGCTGGTGCTTGTCCTGATTTGACAAGGTAAATGCGTATAGCATCTTAAAGACAGCCAGTAGCTGGTGCCTAGTGTTAAATGACTCCAAAGCCCGACCATAGACGAGAATAATGCGAAGTGTCGGGTTATCGCTAACAAAACTCGGAGGGAGTAACAGCCAGTAGCTGGTGCTTATCGGTGCATAGGACACACCGTACGGATAAGCTAAGTGGGGTCAGCCAGCCAGCAATACAATTTATCGGGGTATTTTCTAGTGATTGAATGCTCTAGACACTGCCCCACCAAGAGTAATAAATTAAGGTAAAGGAGAATTGAGATGATTAGATTTTATAAGTTCGAGCAACGATCCGATAAGTGGTATGCCTATCGCAAGGGTCGGTGGACTGGCTCAACCGCCATACACTTGCTAAGTGGCAAGAACGCACCCCCAGAGGGTGATAAGGATTATGATAATAAGTATATGCAACGTGGGCGCATCCTTGAGCCCCTAGCGATAGAGGCATACGAGATTAAGCACGGTGTCAAGGTGGCTCAGTATGGGTTTGTCACTAATACTAAATGGCTACACGCCGGCTATTCGCCCGACGGGGTAGACCCTAGTGGACCTATTCTTTTAGAGGTGAAGTGCCTAGGGCTAGAGAAGCATGACGCTATTGTTGACGGCACGCTACCCATCCCAACTGAATATATTGCCCAGATACAATTCGGGTTGCTAATCACCGAGCTATCAAAAGCTAGGCTGATACTCTATAACCCCGACAGCGACACGCCTATGCACGTCATGGACCTAAAGCCAGATAGGGATATACACGGCTTTATGGTGGCGCAACTCGAGCGCACCAAGCCAGCGACCAGACCGAGTTTAACTAGGGCGCAACGCAAGTATGTTCAACAGAACCCCATTAAGATGAGGGAAAAACGACATGAACGCTATATGCGAAGCAAGGCAGGTGTATAATAGAGGCTAGTAAACAAGGACAAAAACGAGCTACGGCTCCTTATTTTGAAATCTGTTGTGGACTTTGACTTGTACTTTGAGCTTATGCCCCTAAAGCTTATGGGTAAGATTATCCGTAAGTATTAGCTCGTTATCATATAGTCGATCACTAAGGCTTCGGCAACTAGCATTGCTACAATTACGATTATTACTAGTGTTAGTTTGAAATCAGGTGACATTTTCGTTATAAATCCTCATTATTAGTCTAGCCGTGTTCTCGACCGCAAACTCGGCTTGCTCGGTGTATCTTTTCGCAACGTGACGTTCTATCGGTGCTAGGAGTACGTGCGTCATCTCATGCACTACGGCACGTTCTAGCTCAACGTCAGTAAGGGTTGCTACCTTACCCATAAACCACGAGATGGATGCGCTGCGGTATTCCCAGTTACAAAGTGTTTCAGCAATGGTGTCGCTACCCTCATCGCAAAGGGCTTCGGGAACGTAGTAATGGGTTATGGAGTCGGGTAGGTTAAAAATGGTTTCCCACTTACTTACCAATCCCTGAATTGGGTGCGTCGCACTCATCTAGTTAAACCACCCAATCTTGCTTTCACCCTCATAGCCCTTTTCCCAGACAAACCAAGCATAACTAACCGCACTTTCCTTCATGTTGCCAAAGTCGCCGTTAATGGCGCACTTCAATCTACTAGAGCTAACCCAAATCTTCTTTGGTGGATACATCTCAAACAGCACCTTTCGGGCTTTACCCTCGGTATATCTTATCGGCAAGAATAGAGCCAGCTTTGAGCCGTCAGCCAGTAGTTGCATGGACTTTTCGATAAACTTATTGGCGTGGATATATGGTGGGTTGGTTATTATGTCGCCAGACCACGGTTCGTTACTTGCCAAAAAGTCCTCAACCTCGCCATAGCCCCTATCTACGAGATCGGTCGCTTTGCCTAGTATGCCATGCTTTTTAAGCACTTCTGCCATATGCCCTTCCCCACAAGCGCACTCCCAGACATTCTTAAAGCTGTCTAGGGTGAGCAATAACTCGGTCGCCTTTGGTTCGGTGGCGTAGTAGTCGTCGGTTGCTCGCTCGTGTTTATTATTATTAGCAAAGCCGTTAGTAACCACATACGCCACCTGATTGCCCTTCCAGTCGCTCATTGTTCCCACTCCTTCGGTACTTCATTAAAGGTTCTGAGTTCTTTAATCTGAGTTTTGCCCCAAGTTTCCCTGACAATGTCCTCAACCTCAAATTGGTTAATCAGAGCCATGAACTTATGCTCGATGATGAACTTGATTATCTTGTCGTAGCCCTCGTTGCCTTTGAATATATACAGGGCGTTGGCATCGGGGTCGTTTATGTCGGTGTCAACGTAGATGTGATTAAAGCAAGATAACTCACCAAGATAGGTGTTCGCCATCGTGTTATAGCGGTCGCAACGGACTTTCTCTCCGTCATTTTTAATCGTGAAAAACGGTTCTTGTTCCATAGTTTTCACGCAGGCTTTTCTTTCCCCTCTAGCTGTTGCTTTAGAGTAATGAGATAGATAACTTGGTCGATTGCTTCATCGATAGCCATGTCAATTAGCCCTGTCTTTTCCCAGAGCTGACCGCCATGCTCGGTCTGTCCGTGAACATACTTATCGGTAGATAGCTCAATAAACGTGCGCTGTAGGTCGCCTAGATGCTTCCAGTGTTCTTCTTTCATGCCGTGTACTCCTTACCGTTATAAAATGCCTTACCGTCGTTAATAGTAATGTGATTGAAAACATACTTACCTTCATGGTCTTCTATTACCAGAACGCCGGTTTGCCAGTTCTCTTGTCGCCTGACTACATTACCTCGGTCATCAACCGCCGAACCGTATGACGGAACTTCGCCTGTGGTTTTGCAGGCTGCGCCGACTACGATTGAGGCTAGGTACTGCCCTGCCCTGTTAGTCCGATAGGCTGTTTCTATGCGGTGCGAGTGTCCTCTGACTATATTTACATCTCCGTTTAGGTGTGCCTCTTTGGTCGCCGTGCTGACGTTGGAATTCGGGCTACCGACTACTTCGCCGTGCTTAAAGATGATTGGTGGGGTGTCGTACTCCTTACCATAGATAAGTTCGGCTGCGCCATACCCAGATACCCACTCAACATTAACCGCCTTTAGATTGGCTAGGAATGGATAGGTAAAGACGGGGTAGTCGGACTCCTCTGACCTAGCTTGTTTAACACCGTAAAAAGACGGTGCAAAGCGTAGCATAAACTTCTTAATCCTAGTGTTATGGTTGGAGTCTACCTCTACCATACGAGCGTTCGGGTTATCTGAGCGTAGTTGTGCGTAGTAGTCGTGCGCCCTTTGAAATGACGGACCGAGTGTGCGGTGGAAGTGGTCGGAGTCGGGCTGGAAGCGTGAGAGTGAACTCATATCTACCGTATCTCCGAGGTTTACGATTAGGTCTGGTCTGATGTCCCTACAGATTAACCGCCCTACCTCTAACGCTCTGTCGTCGTGTAAGGGCAGGAGTGAGCCGTCTTCTAGCCGTCTGTAGTCGATTTGAGCGTCTGAAAAGACATAAATGGACTTATACTCACGTTCTACTGGTTTTCGCCTAGAAGGGGTTATTCTGGCTGGTACGGCTGGTGTGAAGTCGTCTAGGTTAGGTCTGCCGGACTTTGCGTGAGGTAGGGGGATTGTATATTCAATCTCTCCGTCAGAATTCTTAATGAAGCCAACGTGGAAACCTTGAACGCTTAATTCCTTTGCGAGTTCGGGACTAAGGTTGTGCATTTTTAGGATTTCGCCGAAGTTCTGGCTTGGTTCTTGTTCGGGTTTTGGTGGCATCTCGGTTTCTCCTAGTTTAATTTTTTGCTTCCAGTAGGCTTTTTTGCCTTTTAGGGTTCCTTCGTTGTATTGGGGGTACATTCTTCTAAGTTCGGCTATGGATAACGTGATTAACCAATAAAGGTCATCACCCACCCACCTCGTTTGGCGAGGCATATGGGTTCCCTTCGTTTATGTAATTTAATTGTTGGGTTAAATGGTCGGCGATAATAAGAGCATTAACTGACGGCTCTCCGTCAATCTTAGCTAGGATATTGAGCGTACTGATGGCTCGGTAGATGCCCTCTGTGCGTTCTTGGGGCTTGAATAAGGCGATGTCGCCTAGAATGGCGTACATCTGGTAGGGGGTGGGTTTAGGTGGTGGTCCGATGTCCTCGTGCAGTTCTACATGCACTTCTTTAATCATAGGAAGTACGAAAGCAGAGTGTTCTCTAAACTTTTCCTCTAAGGGATTGAGATAATTATAACTACGCTTAGTCCACCACAGATGATGGTGATTGAGTCCTTTACCCAAGTGAGGGCGTTCCATGGCTCATTTGCCCTCACTCCGTGTTATTTGTTTTTCCATTTTTACAGCCTGTTTTTCTTTCGTGCCACTGTCGGCATATTTTACAAAAGGTTTTAGCCACCCCTACTTTTTAGCCTTAAATGCTTTTTCTACCTTCGATACGCCAGCTCGTAGGGCAGTTAAACCACCCGCTGCGATAAATGCTGCGACATTTTGGAAGTCTAGGTGTCCAACCTTAATGGCGTTCACTAGGCCTAGGACTGCTGTTACTAATCCAACTAAATAACTTTTATAGCCCGCTAGTTTACTTTGTAGGTTCTTGAACATATCTTTTCTCCTTTAATTATTAACCGTTTTTATGAACAATTAGGAAGTGGGCTATTAGATAGCCGATAAATGCACCAATGATACTCAGCCCAACGTGGGTTACTAGCCAGTGGGTAAAGGATAATTGGTCGCCAAGGTGGTCGTGGTGTCCCTTAATGACAGCGAATATATCAGGTACGCTAACAGCTAACAGCATAACTACGAATAGGATTGTCCAGTAGGTTTGCCAGTCTTTAATAAGGTTTTTCACGATATTAAGTCCTTCACATACTTTTCAGCCTCAAAGTCGCTTGCAGAGGCTGTGTGTACGCCACCGTGCCCTCTGTGATGGAATTGGCATAGCCATTCAAAGTTCTGGTCGCTTTCTACCCAAGCACCTACCTGAGTAGGGTCTGAGATACCAGGGAAATCTTTTTCTAATACTGCGAAATCAACCCCGTTCTGTAAGCTAAACTCTATAACCTTGTGGTGCAGTTCGAGAGGCTTGTCGGTTGTACACTGGTCGCCATCTGCGCCATCAGCGTAAGCACATACAGCCGTAGCTGAGTGCAGTTTGTGATAATGCTCAAAGTCGATGTAGTGTGGATCGCCTGTGCGTGGTGGGTGCGCTGGATAATGGACTATGTAATTATGTGTGGTCTTTTGGTCGTGTGCCGGAATATCGCTCATAACCAACTCCAAAGCCAATGCCAGACCTTAGACCACCAGTTGCGAGATTGAGAGACTTTGTATGAGGTGGAGTTTTGGAGGGTAGTTAAAGAGCTAGCGGTTTGACCTCCGCTTGGGGTTGTTGGTGCAGTTGGTGGCGAGATTGAGGTGGTATATGTTATCACAGGTTCGGTCAAGGAGGTAACCGAGGAAGTAATAACCGTAGGGGTGGGGGTAGTAGTAATAACTGGAGGGGTGGGTAAGGGCGCAACCACTACTGGGGTTGGTCGTGTTGGTGTATTCGGGTCTGGGGCTTGTGTAGGCACAGGTGCAGGCGGTGTAGGCACAACTGTAGGCACGGGTGTAGTTACGGCAGGTGCGTGCCAGCCATAAGCGTTAAACTCCTCTAGCGTTCCCAGCCATTCATCGTGGTCATAGACTGGTCCGTCAGAGTACTGTTGCATAACATAGATAGGTACGTTCGGGATAGTGCCAGCAGGGTCGTTATTCCAGTCAGCTAGCCATAGACCACAGTCTTTAAGTAAAGCACTCCAGTCGTAAGCTCTGAGGGTTGAGAGGTTCATATAGAGAAGTGGGAATACGCCAATCTTAGAGTTGATAATACTGACCATTTCGGTAACGTAAGCTACTGGATCGGCTGTTTTTATAGCCTCTATGTCTAGTGCATATACGTCATTTTCAGCTAGTGGACTCATAGCTTGGAGGAAATATGTCGCCTCGGCAGATGCGCCAAGTGTCCAGCCAATAAAGTGATAACCACCCACGCCCTTACCGTGAGCCTTCGCTTGGGTGTAGTTAGATGATGCCATAGAGTCCATATAGAGTCCGTCATCGCCACCAGACATCTTAATCATATCTATCGCTTCGCCTCGGTCTTTCCAAGCCCCTTGATATTTGCTGATGTCAATTGCTGGTATCATATTCCGCTTATCCTTTAATCCCAATATGGGCTAATTAGGGCGCATTGTCAATTATTTATGCACAGCAGTCCACCAAAGTGCGCCAAGAATCGTGCCAATGGCCACAACAACAGATATGAGTGTGGTGGTGTCAAAGCGTCGCTTGTCTACCTCTAGGGCTTTATAGCTAGCTACGGCCTCACGCCCTATCTCTTTACGCTCTAGGTCTTTAACTCTGCCGTTAGTGAGCTTAACTTGAATCTCAACAGCTTCTAGCCTAGAAGTGACTTCTTGGTGATTGGCTGAAATGAGTCTAGCAATGTCGTTGTTTGTGGGCATTTTGGTCATTTTTGTTTTTTAGAACCCAATGGCTATCCAGTTGAATACGATGGTATCAGAGGCTACGTTACTTGACGCCTGTAAGCCAAAGGCGGTTGTGCTCACCTGTGCCCCTATGACATCGGCATAACAGACCACTGCGTTGTTGCCTATCCCCAATAAGACAGTTAAGACACCGTTCGGGAAGGCATCTGGGAATGAAATTATCCCACCAGCACTTGCATTTAGCGCTACTGCCGTTTGTCCTGCTTGGATATAGAACTGCCCCGAAAGTCTTGCTGGCGGTGTGCCGAATGCCGGACTACCAACTCCAAACATATTGACACCAACAAGGTTATTCGCTGTTACTGTATTAGAACCGATATTTGCACCACTTATTGTTCCAGATGCTATATCTGCACCTGTGATAGTACCAGCAAGTATATTAGAGGATGTTACGGTGCTACCTGCGATTTCTGTACCCGTTACTGAGCCAGCAGGTAGCAATACTGAGCCAGTTCCTTTGCCCTTTAGGGTGAGGTTGATATTGGCGTCTGTGCCGATTGGGGCTATTGTTGGCGAGCTACCAGCTATCGCATTAGTGACTTGCACCAAATTGGCTGCGGAAGCAACTGCATTGGGCTGGATAACATTAGTAAATGCGTCAGATATAGTGTTAGCCCACTCTGTAGTTGGCTTAATAACAACAACATCATTTATGGCGTTGCCTAGATCCGAGTAGCCTGATGCGAAAGATAATATGGTTATGGTTGTGCCCGATGCTGTGCCATAGAACACTTGGACAGTTGATGGGCTAAGCGTGCCGTTGGCTAGCAGAGTGCCTGTGGTTGCGATAAAGGTGCCAGTTGGCCAGTTCGTGAGGGCGTTTACGGATATGGAAGTTGAACCAATTATGCGAGCCGCCAAGACTGTTGCTCGGACTGGTTCGCCTGCGCCATCACTGGCGGACAATGCTGTGAAATTTGGAAAGCTCATAGTATTATATTACCTCTTATGTTTGTTTAAGTCTATTACGGGCTATCTTTTTCCTTTATTTTTTTAGAGCAATTCTTCGGCTATCATAATGATACCGTTGGTAATTACTGTTGTATTGTAATAGCCAGTTCCACCAGAAACTTGCGCCCTTAACTTGTAAGTATAGGTCGTATTGGCGACTCCACCTGATACTAAATACATTAATGAAATGGGGGCTCCGACCAATGAACTTGACCCCTGCAAGATTCCCGATGTCAGAACATTGTTAGAACTGTCCGTTAGGGCTAGATAAGTTAAGACATTAGCTGATGAGTTTTGCACCCACCCACACATGGCGGTAATTTTAAGGAGTCCGCTCGTATTAGCCGAGGTGGTTATGGATACACTTGCACTGGTTATATCTACATACGTCGTTGAGGTGGTGCTAAATTGCGTATTGTTGACCCCGATTTGTGAAACATTGGATGCTCGGTATATATTTGTCGTGCTTGATAAGTCTTTATTAGTAAGTGTATCTGTAGTTGCTCTACCTACTAAGGTATCTGTTGAGGTTGGTAGGGTAAGAGTGCCTGTGTTAGATATTGAGGATATTATAGGAGTTGTTAGAGTTTTGCTGGTTAGGGTCTGGGTGTCGGTCGTACCTACGATTGCACCTGCTGGGAGTGTCTTGCCACTGTCTGCAAGGAGTGTGCCAGTGGTGTTATTCCACGTAGGGATATCTCCACTGACTGTGGTGGCTGGACCATTGACTGTGCCCGTGCCTGCTGGACCCTTGATGTTGGCGATGGGTGAACCCCACGCCCCAGCGACCTGCTCATACACGTCGCCCGTAGAGCCGTTGAGATAGAAGTCGCCGTTATTGTGGGTGGTGGTCGGTGTGCCCGTTCCCTCGTACCAGACTGCACCAGGTGTGCCTGTCGCCCCTGTCGCACCAGTCGCCCCTGTCGCACCAGTCGCCCCTGTCGCACCAGTGGGCCCAGTGATGTTGGCGATGGGTGAACCCCACGCCCCAGCGACCTTATTATAAATAGCACCATTAGTGGTAAGAAAATAATAATCACCATTAACTCCAATGCCAGAGGTGGGGGCTGTTGAGCCCTCATACCAAGTTGATCCGTTGGCACCCGTTGCGCCAATGGGTCCAGTAGGTCCAGTAGCACCGGTCGGTCCTTGTGGACCTGTAGCACCCTGACCACCAGAGAATATGGTGGCACTAGCGGTGGTCGAGGGCGTGACTGTAGAATCGAGCGTCGTGCTAGCAGACGCAACAGTGGTAGTTACTGCGTTACCAGAGCTAACGGTAACATTAAACGTAACGCCATCATTCATGGCTACGTCTCTCTGTTAGTCGGCCATGCGGTCAGCGTGAAAATACCCTGAGCTATTTGATAAATTGCACCACTAGCATCTAGCACCTTGATATCATAAAAGTATTGTCCAGGAGCAACCGTGTCGGCAATGTCAGATGGGTTAATGGTCAGTGTGCCAGTGTTGGCAGTAAGGGTAACGTCTTTTTGTAAGATAGCGCTCGTATCGGTGGTGTTTGAGTCATATTGGGTCGGCTTGATAGTGAACATGGCTTTTGTGCCAGCCACTCCATTAGAGTTGGAGTAGTTGATGGTCATGCTGTAGGTGGTGTTCCGACTATAGGTAAGGTTTTGGGTTTGTGCCATGATTACATAATACTATAAGCGTAAGCAAAAAACAGCCCCCGAAAGGGCTGTTAATTGGATTATCCAACAACTAACTAAGAGTTGGTTGCGTAGATAAGGCTAAGGTGGTTAACCCGTTGCAACATTGGAATAGTTGCGCCACGATCACGAATCTGAACTTCGATACCGTCAAAGCCTGGAACTTGAGTAAGAATACGGAAGTCTTCAGGTGCGACCTTTGGAGTCACGTTAATGACAGCACGCTTGTCAGCAATAATCACATAGGTGCCAGCTAGGAAGTAGGCGTCAGGAGTTTCAATGGTTGTAACACCATTGTATTTACCCAACATACCGCCCTGAGCGTTAGCGAAGCCCAAGTTGGAGCCAGTATAGTTGGTTTGGGCTCGTAGGCTAGCTACGAAGTCGTAAGATGCCCAAGCAACCATTGTATTCATGTTTGGGTTACCAGCTACACGAGCAGCATTAACGGCTTGCTGGAATAGTAGGTTGAGACCACTTGTGGGTAGGTCGGCCCTAACACCGGCAGTTGTTAATGTGACTGCAATCTTGTTTGCGTAAGGAACCGCAGCCTCAATCTTGCTTAACGAGTATTCGTCGTGAGCAGGAATAAAGACTTCACTTAGCTGTTGAGCTGCCCATTGAGCGCCCAAGCTGTCGATAGGAACGTCTTGCTGTTGATTGCGACCAATGCGAGTGACCATACCTTCATCGTAGTCGATGGTGTAGTCATTGTTACTGGTGTTTGAAAGACCTGGGGTGCCCCAAGTTGCAGTAGCGCTAGTGTTATCAGTTGTCACTAGTGTGCCATTGCTAAAGTATAGAGAACGGACTGTTAGTACGCCTGTCCAGCTATATCCATTGTCGCCAAGGTGTTGAGTAACTACGCTAAGTCTTTTTAGCGGTTTTTCCAACAGGTTGGCTGTCCTAATGCCATAAGTAGCCATGAAATTTTACCTCAATTTTTAATTTTAACGTAAGCATTGTGCTCACGCCTATACTATATCAGGTATGATTTCGGTAATGCAAATTAAAAGTCCCACGAGGGTGACTTATCCCAATTCTCCTCAAATATGAACTCAGGCTCTTTAGTTTTAGTGGGAACAGCCCTGTAGGGCGTGCCGTCTGGTCGGAACCCTTGCTCTATGGCTGCATTGACATATCGCCATGCGTCTGCGTAGTGCGACTCGCTCTTATGCTCTGGACCCTCATAGTCGCCCGTGAACCTGTTAAATTGACGCTTATAGAGGGCTAGTTTGCGTAAGAACTCTGTGGTGGTGGGGGCGTGGATCGTCGTGGTCGGGTCGGATAGTCGTGTGATTGCACGCCTGATGCCGTCTTCTCTGGACTCCTTGCGTAGCAAGCTAGCGTTGACCACACCGGCATTGCGCCATTTCTGAATACGGGCTATAGCGTCAGCGTCATCACGCTTGGCGCCGTCGTGGGGTAAGAAGTGCCAGCCATAGTTATAGGGCTTGGACTGGATATACTTAATCAGGGCCGCATCACCGATATCGTGCGTTTCGTATGCGTCAATAACATTGAGTTTTTTGTTCTCATATTGCCAGAATAAGCAGGCTGTGCTATCTGCTAACCCTAAGTCATAGTTAACATACACTGGCAACGCTGGATTATGAGGGTAATTGCCAATTCTTTTGCTTTTCCTAGCCTCTGTGATGACGTTACCATAATAGCTCGTGGCTAGAGCTTGTCCCTCGTCAAGCAGGAACTCCTGTCTGTATAAAAAGTCATTGCCATACTCGGTAATATAGTCCTGTCTGACCCGTTCTAGCTGTTCGGGCGACATATAGGCACGAGCGTCTATGCGTTGAGCGTACTGAGTGGGGTCTTTCTCGGCTGCCTCTAATAGCTTGATAAACGTGCCACCACTGATGCCGTCTTGCTTAGGGGTGGACTGGATGAGAATTTGCCCCTCGTTGGCCGCCACAACTGGTCGTATGATACCCAGCACGCCCACGGGCTGGTCCACGAACTCAGGCAATATAAACAGTTTAGTGTTCTGTCCACGCAATGACTCGGGGTTGTTAGAGGAACCTACTAGCGTCAGCGTAGAGCCGTTCTTTAGCACCATACTCATATTGTCAGAGGTGGAATAGAGGTTTTGGATAAACTCCTTGGGTACGTGCTCAATAGTCCTGAACCCATCATTTTCCACGTTATTCCAAAAAGAGTTATACCCCTGCGTTTTGGTGGGGTAAACAATCATAACGCCCATAGGTTCTTGCACCATACGGGTTATGGCATAAACAAAACCAGTTAAGTCCTTGCCCGAGCGTCTAGCCCACTCTAGCACCAAAATGCGGTAATGAGGCGCGTTCTTTAAGAACTCAGCCTGATAGGGTCGGGGAGTAAAATGAGCAGGGACTTGCACATCTATTTCGCTTTAGGCGTGTAGTTACTGCCGGTACCGGCTGCGGGCGCTTTCTTGGCTGTGCGTGCGTTAGCTACAGCTTGCTCATACTCGTTAGTGGCATTTGCCTTGTCTAGTGAGTTGCTAGATGCCCTAGTGGCTAGCTGGCGGTTGCGTGCAATCTCGTACATCAGAACGTGGAAAGCGTTAATCATATCGAGTGGTTTGCCGGTCTCTTTAGCAATCTGCTCAAGCTTAAAGGGGTCTTCTAGGATATCTCTAATCTGAGCGGTAATCTCTGGGTCTAGTCTCCAGCCGTGATCGTTGACGGCTGCATTTTTGGGCTGTAGGTCGCCACTGTCAATATAGGCTCTAATCTTTTGGGGTTGCGTAATAGGGATATTGGCTACCTCATACTCACCCTTATCTGTTTTGCGGAATATGTTTACGAATTTTACACTTTGCAGGTCCATTGTTTTCTCCTTTAATTGTCTTCTAAGTATTTGTCTAACGCACTGGCTAGCGGATTGGGTTTGCCCTCGGCTGAACCAGCCGTTGCACCCAAGTCGCCCCTGTCTTCTTGCTCTTCTTTAAGTGCAACCTCTTTGGCTGCCTTTTCCTCAGCTAGCCTTTTCTCGGCACGCTGTTGGGTAATCTGGTCAGTAGCGTTCCTGTACGGGCGCAATGCTGGACCGTAAAACTCTAGTGGAGAGATAGGCACATTAGTAACATAGGTGCCATCCTCGTTAGTCTGGAATGTCTTTTTGTAGGCATCCATTAGATCCTTAGCTACGTCTGGGAACGCCTCTAATATGTCGCCATATAGGGCGTCTACCCTGTCCGCCTCTTCTTTGAAAGTCAGGTTCAAGTCTGTTAGCTCGTCTACACGGCGGTCGTAGTCGGCTAGGTTGTCACGGACTATCTGTTGAGCCTCTAGCAGTAGCTGTGCAGCTTCCTCACGGGTGTATGGCTCTTGCGTCTCGGGGTTGATAACCTGAGTGAGCTGGCTAACGCTGTTGATTGGCGTGCCGTCATCTAGGGATACGGTGGTAAAGGTGCTATCAAGCTTGAGTGCTTCCTTGAGCTCTGCTCGGATTTGCCCTGCTGTAGATTGGCGCTGGGTGCTAGCTTGCGCTAACGCCTGTTGCTCTTCTCGCATAGCGGCACGGATATCCTCACGGGTTAACGGTCGGTTATCCTCTTCGGCAGGTTTACTTTCTTCGTTACTAGCGGTGTCGTCGGCTGGCTTTTCTTCGGCTGGCTTGGTGTCGTCGGTCTTTTCTTCCTCTTTAGTCTCCTCAGCAGGTTTATCATCTTTCTTTTCTTCCTCCTTACCCAGCAAAGAATTAGTTAAATCGTCTAAGTTGTATTCTTCTTCCTCTTCTTGTGGCTTAGTGTCCATTGCGTGCTTCCTTTATGCCCTCTATGGCGTTAATTACTATCACTTTCAACCCCGATAGGAGTTGAACATACTCACTACAGAGAGCCTCACGCTCTTCTGCAGTAAATTTCTCCGCATCAAATCGCTTCATACCACTTATGGTGTGATATAGCTCAATCTGACTATCCACCACACTTAAAAGTCTCTTAATTGCTTTTTCGTCAGGTGCGTCAACAGAAGGTCTGCGTTCCTCAGCCTGAAATGAATCAACCGATGATACATAACTTAGTTCGTCACTATCGTTCATAGGAATATGTCCTTAATAGGAATCATATCACAACCATAAGCACTGTCAAATTATTGTTGAGGTGGACCTATGGGTGGTTGCACTGGACCTGGTTGTTGTTGAGCAAAGCTTGGTGGGCTCGCCATGTTGCTAACCTCGGGGGCAGTCTTTTGGATAAGGACTTGCTCTAGCTTGTTAGCGTTGTCTTGGGCTATCGGATCGTTAGGGTTAGAAGTCTGGCGTAGGACAGTCAGCTCGTCTTGCAACTGAGCGACTTCGTCTTTGTTAGCTTGCTTCTTGCCCATAGATAGGTCGATGTCTACAGTCCACGTCTGAATAGCCTCGTAGAAGTCATCCCAGTTGAGGGCGTATTCGTTGTCTGGACCGACGGCATTAGGCTGGATATTGTTGATAATGTCCTTAGCTTGGTCGTCAAGTATGATAGTACCTTCACCCTGTTGCTCGCTGATATATAGGTCTAGGGCGGTCAATACATACTGTCTGAGGTAGTTTTCTAGGGCGTTGGTAAACTGAGTGGTCTGGCTATCCTGAACAGCTTGTTGTGACTGAGCCTGAGTGCTGTTGATGTAAGTAGAGCCAGATGCGGTGTTCGGGGAAATGCCCATAACACTGTCCACTTGACCCTCGGTATACTCTAGCACGGTCTGGAACTGTTCTAGGGTGGAGTTGGATAGCTCTTTAACGGTTACGCTTGCGGCAGGGTCTAGGGTCTCCCACTTGGCACCACGTTGCAATCGCACTGGGGCTAGGTATTGTCCACGCACCTCAATAGGGGCATCTGCGTTAAGCAATAGCATTTTAGCCACGCTCTGTAGGTAGATGTTGTTAAAGTTCGCAGCAGGGCTAGCCAGACGCACGCGGCTAAGTCCAAACGGTGAGATGGGGTTTGGATCGAGCACTAGCGCCGTAACTCGGTTATAACCGAACTTACTGCGAGAGGTGGTGTGGCGCAAGATTTGGTCGGAATTGGGGCTAAAAACATCTATATCGTAGTACGGACCAGTGCTGTATTTGGTTATAAAGTTATACATATTGTTAGAGCTGTTCACTAGCTCGTTGAACTGTGGCACCGAACTATCTCTAATTGTGTAGGCATAAGCCTCTGGACCTTCATCATACATTTCTTGTAGTGCCTTGACGTTCCAAGAAGTGGACTTTTTCTTTTTCGCACTAGCGATAAGTGCCTTGAGTTTACCCTTAGAGATGCGTGTTCGCACATAGAAATAACCGCTCTTAGCGAAATCAAGCACGCCACGCTCAATAGCTACGTCTGAATAGTGGATAAATGCCATATCGGTGGTCAGGCGACCCTGCGTACTCAGTTGGGTCATACTGGCTTGCCAGCCATATGTCAGCGCAGACTCAGCTATGAGCTGTGCTGTGGCTAGAATACCTACACCAGACTGGTCTTGGTTCAAAATCTCACGTCGCACAATATATTCACATACGGCGCTCTTAATACTCTGGCGAGTGCCGTTAACTGGCACACCAAAGGTCGGGATTTGCTGTATAGAGGCTCGGGGGAGTTGCTTGACGTCGTTGCCTAGACGGGTGTCGCCCACTCTAGGGGCGTTTTTGACGTTATTCATAGCGACGCCACCCACAAGGTTGGCTAGGGTGAGGTAGTCAATCGTGAAGTTATAGCGCCATTGGGCGTCTAATAGCCATTCGTTAATCAGCTCTTCGGCGTCTGTCTTATCTTTAGTGGTTGTAGATTTTTTTGCCATAAGCGTATTATAACACCCTTACTGGATGTCCGCCTTAACACCAATTTCAACACCTTCGTAGGATATGCTACGCAAAGCACCAGCGCAAGGAGTGGTAGGGTCAGAGGAAATACTCCACTGCGCCTCGTTGACAACTTGGTTGATTGGGATAATTGGTCGGTAGTTTAGGGGTTGTTGCTGAACGTCAGTGGTATCAAATATCGGGTTTTCGCCCCAGCCCACTAGCTCATTCTCAGCAGGTAGGAATTGGTAGTAGTAATCGGTCCAGTTGCCGTCATCGCTGGCTATATAGGGTGGTCCAGTAATGGTTTTAGAGCGAGTGCTATAGTTGACGACTCCACTGGGGGCTGCGACCCCAAAGGTAATGTCAACCGTGAGATTGCCCACGACACCCACCACATAAGGCACTGCCTGCACCAGAGCTAGATAGGCGCTGTGCTCTTGGTTGGTGCCCATTAGTGGACCAGTGGCGCTAAACACAAATGGCGTTGGAATACCCAAGGAGTTCTCATCTTGTGCAGTAGAACCCTGCTCTAGCTTGAATATGTGGTTATCTTGGCTAACATACATAAACACCTGATTGTTTGGTGGGGATATAAGCCCTATCCACTGGTTGTTGATGTTCCAAGGGTACCAACGAGGATTATTGGCGTCAGTTACGTCATAAACGAGGATAATGTTATTGTTCGTAAAGCCATTAACTGCACAAGAGAAGTACATACGGTCATTTATGCCACACGCCACTATGTTGGTTAGCTGATCGGCAAGAATGGTCTGCCACAGGTTGTCAATCGGGATAGATACGTTATTCACTGACAGAATGTTAAGCGTGGTAGGTCGGGTGGTAAGTTCCATTACCGAACTGTTTGTTGGGAAGTATAGGGAGTTGTTATAAGCAAAAGCGCCATATGGGCTAGAGCCGGCAGGCACGTTGCGTCCTTGGTCGATTGCGCCCCAAACCACAAACGAATAGCTACCATAGTTAACGGTAGACTGCTCAATTACAGCCTGCTTAGAGGTGCCTCTGGTGTTGGAATAAAGCATCGTGATGCTTGGAATACCCTGAGAGTTACGGAATGATATAAGGTTTGTTGGGAAGTGGTTGGTACCCTCATTCATAACTAGCCTGTAGCCACCATTGTTGGGCGTAAAGTCAAAAGCGCTACCTGGGTCGCCGCCAATTCTTAAAGCATACTCGTCGCCAGCAATGCCCCAAAGATAGACTCTGCCGTCTATCTCGGTGCCGTAGGTGGCCGCAAAGCCGTCTGTGGAGTTGTCGTTGGGAGCTGTGCCGTGACTGAGCTGTGGTTGCAGGGTGCCGTCGTCGTTAAATGAGGTGCTGTTGATATCAAGTCCACCAGCTAGAAGTAACATGTCGTCGTTAGTGATGGTGCCAGTGCCAGATGCGGTGGCCACATATAGGTTCCAGCTAGTAGCACCTGCTGGCGTAGCGTTGTTGCGTGCTATGGTAAGCCCGTAAGTCTGGCTTCCTACCCAGCTAAGTCGGTCCACAGATGTCCAGCCGGTAAGAATAGGGCTGTTAATAGTCTCACCAATAGGTCCATTAAAGGTAATGGAATAATAAATTGGGTAAGGGGTTGTGCCAGATGACGTGGTTGCGTAAGTTAGACCAGTGCCGAATGCGACAGCCGTAGGCGCGCTTGCTGGGTTGGCTACCGAGGTAAAGGTCACCACATTCATAGTAGTGAGGTCAACATACATACTAAGGTCAGTGCCATTAGCCATATACAGCTTATCCTCAGCATGGATAAACTGGTATCTGAGGTTGCGAGTTACGTTATTCGTGCCACCGCAAGTGGTCCATGAGGTCGCCCCATCTTGGCAATACTTAATTTTGCCGGCATCACAGATAAAGTAATAAAGCTGGTTGTAGTTATAGACGGCTGGATAGACCTGATAGACATTATCTATGGTGTCTGGTAGCCACGCCTTAAGACCGGGGCGATAGGTCAATAGCCCTTGAGTTGTGACACTAACATTCATTGCCTCACTAAAAGTATTGGGTGCAGCGTTCTCTGGTAAGCGTGTATCTAGCCCACCATTGAAACTAGTGACTGGGCTTGGCGATATTACATTGCCATACATACTACCTTTAGCCATTGAGATAGACTCCACCCGTTCCACTTAAGTCGTCAGGCATAGACTCATCATCCATAGAGGTTCCACCGTTATCCTTAATAGCGTCGGCTAGCAAGTTGTTGTAGCGAGTCTCTATGAGAGTAGCTAGACCACCACGAACCAAGTCGGGTGGCAAACTATCCTTAGCTACCCCTAAGATTAGAATTTTGGGAGGAATTACTATTTGTAACAGCGTGCTGTCGTTGAGAGTGAGTTGAGGAATCCACGCAATAGTGTCGGCTACAATCGTACCGCCCACTTCATAGTCATAAGGTACTCGGGATAGAGTTAACGTGCCATTATCGAACATAGCATACTGGGGGTTGTAGGGATAATGCGCATCATTAATCTGGTCGGGGTCTACCAGTGTCCACGTAGACACAATCACGCCAGCTTGCTGAATAGTAAGCATCCGTTGGGGGTGGTAGATAGGTTTGCGGATAGAGGGGTCCAGTATATAGGTCTGTGAGGATGTTACGGTGCCGATGGGGTTGTTGTTGGTGCGTAAGTACTTCCAGTCTGCCTTAAGCTCTAGCTCGGATGCGAACATATTGGTCCAGCTAATGGTGTTATTCAGGAAATCAGACAAATCAGTACCAGTGACATCGTTAGTGATGCCGTGTGTTTGCAAATAGACAGCCTGAGCGAAGCTCGTTACGTCATTGACAGCGTTGCCGGTATAAATGCCCATAATACTATCTTACCCCTTTAGTTGCGGTTATGCTACGAGCAAAAGGATTACCGTGTTTGGCTGTTGATACGCTGGCTGTTTTCAGAGTAGGTGCCTTATATGCAACGGTGCTAGACGTTAGACCTGTGGTCGCTTTGGGCATTAGCAGGGCGTTGCCACTACTCGGGAGTCCGAGGTCGTGGAATAGCTTGCTTGATGAGGTGGTTGCGGTTGACGAGGTGGTCGTGCCTGTGGCTATGCCGAACTTGTCAATGACCCCACCAGCGTTGAGTTGCTGAGCATATTGCGTAAGGGCGTCTTTTTGGGCGCCAGTCATTTTGTCATAGGCTGACTTGGTGGTGTCTTTGTAAAGCTCAATCGTGCTTTGAGATACGTTATTTTTTTGGTCAACTTGAGCCGCCAACGTCTTAACGTATAGGGAGTTGCCTGAGCCACTCCACGCTATGTTGGTATTCTGGTCCGCTGTAGTGAGGGCACCCTGAGCCTGCTTTTGGTTAATAACGGCATTGTAGTAGTTAACTGCATTGTCGTTATTCTGTAACCAAACATTCTTTTGACCAGCCGAGCTGAGTGTTGAGTATGTCTCAAGGGCGTTTTTATCTTGCTGTGATAGGTTTTGAGGAATAGTTTTGTTGAGGGATGCCGCTAGAGCGGTGTTGCCATTTGCGACTAGTTGTTTTTCTACGTCTGTCGTCTTAGTGGATGAGCCGGCAGTATTCAGTTGTTTAACGGCGTTAACATAGCTCTGTTGGTCTGACGGAGATAGCTGAGAGACGTCACGCACCTGTCCGACGTTTGTGACACCAACCGCCTTAAGTGATACGCCAGCCTTTTGGATAGCCTGTTGCTCTGTTTGGGGTACGGCATTAAACTGGGCATTACCCTGACTTGTGTAGTGAGAGCCGGTAGTGTTTAGGTAGTTGTTATATGCTTTGTTGCTCTGTTCGCCAGTAAAGTCTTTGGGGAATGCTACGGTTGAGCCGTTTTGGGCACCATTCACGTTTAGAATTGGGGCTAGTGGGCTAGTGGGGCTAGCGGCCATGTCGCCTTTGATGTGGCTGGTATAGAGCCCGAAAGTGTTAGCCGCCTTTTCTCCTATTGAGTGACCGTTGTTGTTGAATAGATTGGTGACGGGATCTGCACCGAGAAGGTTGTTGGCACGAGTGTTAGTGGTGGTATTGAATTTATCACCATAATTATTAACCCCAAGCACCTGTTCAGCCCCAGTTGTTGCCAGTGGGTTAATGCGATTAGTGACGGGAGAAAACGCCTGCACTACATTGCCTTTAGCTAAATTCTCAATAGCGCCAGCATAGTTTTTCACTAGACCGACAGCACCAGGCATATGGATGCTGGCATCGGGGTTGCCCGTAAATTCCTGCCAAGCTTTTTGTAGTCCATAGCTAGCGGCGAGTGCCATAGCACCGTTGAGGAGTGCCCCTGGGTGACCCTTGAATGTCTGACCAATAGCGCTAGCGGCACTCTTATTCATAGTCTCAAAATAGTGCCAAAACATCATCATATGTGGAGAGGCGTTATCAAAGGTATGGCTATCACCCATAAACTTATTGACCATTTGGGCAGCTTCTTTGGGGTCCATACCGCCATTCGTCAATGAATTGAACGCCTTGACACGGAAGTTACCATCTATGGCGCTCATAGCCTTTTCGTTAAGCTTAGAAACGCCAAAAGTAAGTTTAGATAATGGTCCCTCCAAATTCTTGCCATAGGAGGGCACATATCCACCATTTTCTTGGAAATGAAGCAGGTCCTCTGGGTCAATTCTCATACCCTGCTTAAGAAATGACAGACCACCTATACCGTTACCCCGAAGACCAGACGCCATTAGGGCTTGGACTAACTGGTTACTACTGTGGACCACTGGGTTGGCGACAATGGTTTGCACCAAACCGCTTGTGGCTTTATTCCATAACTGAGCTATCGGGTGCGCACCAGCGCCACCATTAGCGACACCAGACTCTCGTAGTGATTGAGCAGTCTTTTCGTCGGTATAAAAGGTGTGGTTAGTGCCTGTAGCATCCTTGAAGTCTACGGGAACGCTATTGGGTGTTTCGGCTTTGCTTAGTCCATACTTTTCGGGGTTGCTCAATAGTTCACTCCTAGCGTTAGTAGCCTCTCTTAGTCGTAGAGTGTCAGACACATAGTTGCCATAGCCCGAGCTGGCGTCTTGTAGCTTTACGCCCGCACCCTTTAGGTCTTGGCTCGTAGCACGTGAGTAGTTGTATACCTTGCCGTTTTTGTCTACAAAGGTGCCGTCTTTTTTGGCCACTAGTCCTAAGTCTGGGGCGTCGCCAGTGATGGTATTCCCAGCTTTGTCTGTGAAATTGCCCATAGTGCTGGACTGAGAAAAGCGTGATTTGGGCTGGCTGAGTAGGTCGCTGAAGTTAGTAATCTTAGTGCGTAGGTTGCCCCCTGCATTTTTTGCTGACTGGACTGCAGTCTTAAGCCCACCGCCTTTTCGTACCTGTGGGGTGTGGTTATCGGCGCTTGAATACTCTGAGTCTTGTGAGCTACGGAATACGTCAGAGGGGTTCTCTATGTGTTGTTGGAGTAATTTGGCCACAGCCTGCTCGTCGGCAGGTAACTTGTCAACCGTATTGGTTTGTAGGGCATGCACAATGGCGTCTTGTTGTTCTGGTGTCAGAGCATTCTCCATGCGATTGCGGATGATATCGCCCATAGTGTTGGCCGCTTGGTTGCGCCCAGTGAGGGTGTCTACTAGGTCTTGTGCGTTCTTGCTGTTACTGTAACCAGACTCGTTGGCTATACGAGCATGTGCGCCCTCAAGGGCATTTTGCAGGTCTTGGGTGACGTTGCCAGTTTCTTTCTGGATCGGCGCTACTGCGTTATCGGCACCAGCTTGTGCTGCTACCGCCTGCTCAGGAACGGCTGCTTGGCTGGCTTGCTCGGCTGGAGTGACTAGAGGTGCAGATGTGCTGGGGGCTGGAGCGGTTGGGGGTGTTTCGGCTGCCTTATTCACTACTTGCTGGGCTGCATCTTGAGCTGTCTGGACTGGTGCTGGGGCTGGTGTGCCCTCAATAGGTGCGGTCGGGGTGGTGGGTGTTATGGGAGTAATCTCGGTGGGTTTTGGTGCGATTGTGGGTGGTGTAACGGTGGGTGTTGGAGTTGGTGTTACTGGCTTGACACCACTCTCAGGTGCGTTAGGTGCGGTCGTTGGGGCTGCCGTCTCGCTGGTAGGTGCGTTAGATGGTTTTTCCTCTATTGGTTTGGTGCCAGACTCGGGCGCAGTGGGAGACTCGTCGGCATTTAGCCCAGCGGTTTCGCCAGCACTAGATGCCTCAGCGCCACTACTAAATAGTCTCCCGACAGCAGGGAGTTTACTTAATCCATTGGCTATAGAATCGCCCACGACAGGCAGTTTAGTAGCTGCTGTTGCTAGCCCAGGCACCATCAGGGCCGTGCTACCAATAACAGACCCTATCTTGTAGGGAGTGCTTATGCCCTCTTGTTGAGCGGATTGGTCAACTTGTTTACGTGAGACGCCAATATCGTTACCAATACGACTCGGCATGTTTATTTTGTCTATTGCGTTGGCGGCGTTGGGGTCATTAAATACATCTCGACTGACTAAACTGGCTAGCGATAAGGGAGAGCCTATTAGTTTGGCGGTGCCCTGGAGTAGTCCGCTACCCACATTAGCCGCAATATCGCCACCCAAGTCCATAGCCTTGAAGTAACCAGGTTGGTTTTGTTGCGTATAGGGAGTGCCGTTGCTGATGTGCCCTGGAGTTAGATTGCCTATGTTGGTAATGTTATCGGAATTAACGATAGGGGTCGGTGTTGAGGCTATATGTGGTGCGACTGGGGTCGGTGCTAGTGCGTGCACTGGCGCAGCCGTCAGATTGCCTGAGTTATCCACAGGTGCGATATTGACGGGAGGTGCAGGGGTGTGCGTAGCCTGTAGGTTGCTCAGAGGTTGCGGTAATCTAACCTGTAATGACGGACTACTGGGTGTGGTTGGGGTAACGACCTTCTTTTTTTGATTATTGTTATTAGAGGCGGCACTGTTGCCGCCGCCAAATATGTCGTTAAAGCCGTTCCCGACTGCGGAGATGATATCGCTAAAGAGACCCATGAGACTCCTTAACTTTGTTTCTTAACGTATAGCGCCGAGTTAACTGGGGTTGTAGATGAGTTGCCGGAAGACGGCGCTGCTGTAACAGTCAAGCCACTTGGGGGTGCGAATGAGCTGACGGAGGCTGGGTTATATACAGTCTGAGTGGCGGATAGAGGGGTGGTGGGGGTTAGTGCTTGAGCTAATTGAGGCAGGTATTGGTTGTAGGTTGATGTGTCGCCAATGTTCTGGGCGGCGGTTAATATCTTTTGAATGCCTGCGGATTTGGTGTTGCGGTTGTCATTTAGGAGTGCGGTTGCAAGGTCGGCATCACGCTTAGAGGTAGAGTTCTTGTAGGTGTTTTGAGCGGCGGCAATGGAATTAGCGTTGGTTTGATAGGTCTTGTCTGCGCCACCAATATCAGTATTGGCGGAATCTGCTACAGCCCTACCAGCTAGCTCTGAGCCAGTGCCATCGAGAGCACCTAGTGAAGCGAGCACTGAACGCAAACCCTGACTGCCAGATGCGGCAGCCTGCTCTGCGTTTTGTACGGCGCTAGCACGATT
>JAEHJW020001820.1_pt1 | contig 27923 bp, 49 predicted proteins | sample 9271431 | NCBI WGS metagenome assembly JAEHJW02 | reverse complement strand
CGTGAAAGTTCAAGGATCGCGCACTGCCGGTATAAATTTTCAGGTAAAATGAGAAAAGGTTTTTAAGAGGAGTAAGAGAGATAAGTCTCTAATATTTCAAAGATATTTATATATCTGCCGCTACAAAACCAGTTTGAGAAAAATTGCAGGAATTGCCGGATTTTTACCAGACGGTCTGAGAAATTTAATAGCTGCCGCCGAGCCTTTAAAAAGCTCTTAAATCTTTATTTAATAAGCTCTTATACGGGTTTTTACATCTGCCGCCGCTGTTCCTTACCTCCGGCCACTAAGGAACAAGGTTTGTTCCTTACCTCCCTTTTTTGTTCCTTACCCCCTGCCAGTAAGGAACAAAAGTTTATTCACTATTTATTATGCCCGTTTCTGTTGTTTTAGTTTCGACAGTTGGCGCAGCAGCGACCTCGGATTGTTCATGCTCAACAGCCTTTTTTGCTTTTCGCTCCTGTCTCTTTAAGCAGGATTTTGCTATGTCATACAGTTCCGCACTAAAAAACTTGCTGATACTTCTCTCTATCGCCTCCTCTTTAATATTGTGACCAGTAATATTCTTAAGTTCGAGCCTTATAGCAGAAAGAGACCTTTTAGAAAGCATTGCTTGTAAGAGGTTTTTATCTCCGAGAGATGTTACCTCTGCAATATATTTCTCAATAATACCTTTCTTAAAACTCTCTTTAGATAGCAGGTAAAGCTTTTCAGACACTTCTTTTATATCATCTGTAAGAATATTAAATGAGACTATGAGGGCATTCTCAACTTTTGCCTTATCCCAAGTAAGGTAATACAATCTATAATCTATTCCGTTTGTAAGAAGACAAAGATTCACGCCTCCTGTAGCTGCATAATTTGTTGCCTGATAGACATGAGTATCCCGCAAGGTCGTATCTACAGACTTCGCTTCGATAAAAAAGATGATGTCACCTTTATTTTTTACAGTGAGATCAACATAATGGCCTTGCACCATGTGTTCCTGCGTTATATCATCAAGAAGATCGTAGCCGAGGACTTCTGAGAGCAATAATCGTACACGCATACGTGTGTCAGCTTCATTAAGACTCTTTCCCTTTGCCTCTTTTAATTTTGGGAGAAATTTTTTTAAAGCTGCTCTAAACTCTTTCATGTTAAGTTCCTCCTTATTGCCTAATTCTTTTATAGTTGCTGTGGCGTCATTGTCCATACCTTTATATTATATTTTTCAGACAAGGGTTGGAGTCTATTAAAGGAACCTCCGGTCAGACTCTTTCTCCAAAATCAAAACAATGCCCGGCTTCTTCCCTATCTTTAGCGCATAATATAAAGATTGCCCTACTGCCTCAGCCCACTTCGATGCGAAGTCAAACTCTACGGCATAGTCAGGCAGCAGGCAATCCACGCGGGCCTGATCATCTAAGACATATTCAATAATTCCACCTTCTCTTTCACACCAAGCCTTCTGATAATCCCTTTCTTTATATAAATGCCCTGCTGAGGAGAGAGATGCTGTAAATAATAGCAACACCGAGATGAATATTAACCGATTCATTTTCCTGCCACTTTCGCACATTCCTTAATCAGGTTATGATAATCGCGCAAATAATCTTCCGCAATACGCAACTCTCTGGCATCTATTTTAGAACTATTTAATGCCATCCACTGTTGCACCCGTCCTGTATTTAGAGAATAAGCAGCTTTTCGGCATGCTTGAGCAGGATGTTTACTTACCGGAGAGTCCACGATACTATCAAGACGAGCAATTAATAATTCGGATTTTTTCTTTGCTTTTGCATGTAATTGCAGGTCATGTCTATCAACAGCATTTTGAAAAGACTTATCAATATTTATAAGCTCATTGTAAATAGATTTTAAGTTGTTATCCGCAGTAAAGGCTATACTCGTCATTAATATTAAACTAACCAACACAATACAAATAATCACTTCGGTTTGAATGTATCTTTTCATATCATCTCTCCTTTTCCTTTTTGATATTCTTTTCCTCGACATTGCCCTTCTCTTTTTTACATTCAGGAGCGCCTGGATAGCAAGCGCAATATTTAGAGTAGTTATGGATATAGTATCCTCCGCGCTTGCGGTCATTGTGCCCGCCGCAGGCATCCGTTCTTCCGCCGTGCGCTAAAACATTCAAAATTACGAGGAACAATAAAAGGTTTGTAATTTTATTCATCCTTCCCTCCTATCTCTCTATCTCCCTCCCGAACCAGATCACCTTGCCGTTGATGATTACCTGTTCCGGCTCGGCTTCGAGAGGCTCGTATTTTGCGTTATCGCTTATGATACGCAGCTTTTTAGTCGGATAAAGCTGCAACCTCTTTATCATTATAATATCATCCATCGCAATTGCATAGATACCGCCCTGCGGATCAATGTAATTACGATTGTGATCCACGAGCACAATATCCCCACTATATAATGTAGGTTCCATACTGTCGCCGCTCACGCGGATCAATGACATATTGCGAGGGTCGCCATGCCGCTGAATCCAGTCTCTTTTAAATGCGAGCTTTAATTCAACCGTGGTTTCCGGGATTAGCCCGCCGCCTGCGCTGATCTTGCCTGAGACCATGGGGACATGAACGAAATCTCCATAAACGCCGGTCTCCTCGCACACCATCAAGGGCTTTTCTTTTTCCTCCATTGGTTCCTCTCCAGTCAGAAGCCAGTTAATATTTACATCTTTTTCTCTACATAGTGTAATTAAAAGTTCAAAAGGGATAAAGTTGCGCGCCCTCCATACACCAAGTTTTCCCGGCATGATACCCAGCATCTTAGCCAATTCCACATCCTTTTCTATGAGGAGCTTAGACTTGAGCCTGTCGAAAATAATATTTACATTCTGAAATTTTTCTCTTGACATTTATCTACACCATGTATATAATCTCCTCATGATGATTAAGGCGGCACAAAAAAATATACCTCTACCCAGAAAGATAAGGGCGCTCGGCGCTCTTAGGGGCGTCAACTGGGCTGAGGTCGCGCGTAATGTTGGCGTTGACCGTACTGCCATATATAAGACCATAGACGGCAAAATTACAGCCCATAGGCTACGTTGTGCCGTAGCCTCAGCAGTCGGAAAGATGGTCGAGGAGTTTTGGCCTAAGAATAATAAAAAAGCGGCGTAGGGGTTACCTGCGGACGCATTAGATATATATAAGGAGGCAGTCATGACTTTTTTAATTCCTTTTCTAAAGATTCAAGTTTCTGCTGAACGGCAGAAATCATCTCAAAAAGAAGTGCGAGCATCGGAGCATCCTTTAGCGAATGTTCCTTCGGAAGACATCTTTCAGCATATCCGGTCTGTATTAGCGAATCCTGAGCGGCTACGAAAACATGCCACAGGGCGCACCGGCTTTTACTGCCGTCTGGGGAGAGCTGTTGGATGTTCAGACCGGTGTAATCAGTTAGCAGAGTGCGCGTATGGCCTTCGCTAAGGAAAAACATGCATTCATCCTTCCTGCAGGGGCCGAAGCTGTTAAACGGGCATCCTTTCATGGTTTTAAGTATAAATTTTTTTGCGGGTTTATTCAATGACAAAGGCTAAAAAAGAATCGTCAACAGGGCAGACCAATATTTTTGACTGGCTTAAAAAAGCCGAGGAGCTTACCCGGCAGACAGAGCGCATCGTCAAAGGCGGGCTTGATATAGACGCCGAATTCAGAGAAGCAATTTCTGAGGACATCAAGCATGCTGTCATCCCTTGCTCAGGCCGTGAGCTAAGCCGCTACGAGGTTGCAGCCCGCATGTCTGACCTCATAGGTCAGGAGATTACAAAATCAATGATTGATAACTGGTCTGCCGAATCTCACGAAAAGCACCGCTTCCCCTGTCAGTTCCTTCCGGCGTTCATCCTTGCCACAGGCGGACAGCGCAGGGCTTTTGAAGTGCTGAGCAGGCACAGCGGGTTGTTTGCGCTTCCGGGGCCGGAGGCGCTGAGGGCTGAGATTCAAAGGCTTGATGAGGAGGAGCGCAGGATAAAGGCAGAGAAGATAAAGAGGAAAATCTTTTTGAAAGAAATTGAAAACGGAGTAAGGACTAATGGCTAAGAAGACTACTAAAGCGCCGGAAGACCCGGAAAGAAACGAACTGGTAGCAAAGATCGAGGGCGACCTGCCCTATAACAGGACGGTGTATGTAAATGAAGTGCGGTTCTTCATGCAGAGGACGGCGGAATCCATCATCGAAGCAGGAAAGCGGCTACTGGTGATTAAGGAGAGAGAGGGGCGCGGGGAGTTCATGAATATCGTAGAGAATGAACTCGGCATTCCTTATACCACAGCACAGCGTTTTATGAATGCTGCTTTAAAGTCAGGGAGGTTTCCAAAGATAGCGGCCGAATTACCCAAATTGGGTAATTTGAGCAATATCTACACCCTCCTTGAAGCCCCAGAGGAGGATTTAAAGGAGCTTGAGGAAAAGGGAATTATGGCAGGGAAGGACATTGATGAGATTAAAACGATGTCAGTGAAAGAAATGCGGGAGTTGATAAAGCATCTCAAAACTCAGACCTCGGAAATAGTCTCAGGCCATGTAAAAAAACTTTCCAATGATAACAAGATGCTCAGGGATGAGCTTAAAGAGCTTCGCTCCCGCGTGCCGCAGGGGCCGGACACTTCATGGGCCGAGAAATATCTGAGCGACATAGAGGAAGGCTTTGTCAGGCTTGATAACCTTATCAGCGCCTTTGCCTTTGATCCTCACATGGTCGGAGCCGACAACCTAAAGGCTGTCATAGAGGGCTTTCACGGCCGCACGAAAAAGCGGTTCATTCTATTTATAGACAAATGGGAAGACTACACCGGTCATAAGGTTCGGAAATGAAGGAATGGCTTAAAGTCAAAGAATTCGCCGAGCTTGAGGACATTTCCGAGCGGGCTGTCAGGCTCAGAAAAGAGCGCGGGCAGATAAAGGCATTTCGCTATATTGAAAGCGCTCAGGGCGGCAGAGGCGGCAAGGAGCTTGAAATACATAGCTCTGAGCTTTCCCGGAAGTCCGTGGACAGTCCCGAATCGGAGCCTGCCCCGTCAAATACGGGGGCCCTTGCCGTGATTCCGAATACAGAAACATCCAGCAACCTCCCTGTCACCTCCGCAGGGAGTTTACCCCCAGAGCAGGGGCATGGCATAGTCCCTGCTCTTCCCCAAACATCTATCAGCGATGAAGATAGAAAGACAGCCCTCGCCCGTCTTGATCTCATCAGGGCGTGGGAGGGCTACAGATCATCTCATCCGGGCCTGACAGCAGACATAGACAGAGAGTTTCAGCAGGGCTATAACTCAGGCGTTATCTACCAGAGCCTTCATACTATACTCGGCAATGTCTCGGTTAAGACACTCTATCGCTGGAAGTCGCAGCTTGACGGCTCCACAGACTGGAAGCGTCTCGTTCCGCAATACGGCAAGGCAGCGCAGGCACAAAGGCTTAACGAAATAGAGGAAAAAGTTTTTCAGGCATTCATTCTCAGTCCTAATAAGATCAAGATCGGCACTGCTATCAGGCTTACCCGCTTTGCTCTTGAGCGCAGGGGCTATAGATCAGACAAATGCGACATGACATTCCGCCGCTATGCCGAGGACTTCAAGGCGAAATATTATGACAAGTGGATACTCCTTCGCGAAGGGCAGAAAGCCCTGCGCGATAAAGTAGAGCCTTATATCAAGCGCGACCCTTCTGTGCTTAATGTCGGAGACGCCCTCGTTGCAGACGGCCACAAGCTCAACTTTCAGGTCATCAATCCTTTCACCGGCAGGCCGTGCAGGGCAACCATGATCGCTTATATTGACTGGAAGAGCTACGACCTTGCCGGATACGAGATCATGATCAATGAAAACACCCAGTGCATAGCATCCGCGATGAGGAATTCTATCGTTCGGTTAGGCAGGATGCCGTTGGTATCGTATCAGGATAACGGCAAGGCATTCAGGGCGCAGTTTTTCACGGGGATAGATAACCTTGAGGAGTCCGGCTTATACGGCCTTTTCGGCAGGCTCAATATCGTGCCTGTCTTTGCAAAGCCATATAATGCCCGCGCAAAGATAGTTGAAAGGTGGTTTAAAGAGTTTTCAGACACCTTTGAAAGGCTCTTCCCTTCATTCATAGGCTCCTCCATTGCAGATAAACCGGCCTATATGCTCAGGAACGAAAAGCTGCATAAGGCCCTTCACAACGAATATGTCCCGACAATAGAGGAGGCTGTCATGCTCCTTGAATGCTGGCTTGAATTCCATCGCTCACAGGAATGTCCCCATGTAAAAGGAAAGACTATCGGCGAGGTATTTAACGAAGGCCGTGGCGATGGAGTGGACATTGCAGAGCTTGATGATTTGATGATGGATTTTAAGATAACGAGGCTCGACCGAAATGGAGTGAGGTTTTTAGGACAGCACTATTATGACGAAAACCTTACCGGCCTACGGGAGCATGTGATCATCCGCTACAGCCTCTTTGATCTGTCGCATATCAAAGTCTATGCGATGAGCGGAGAGCATATCTGCACTGCAAATAGAGTCATGCCGGTGCATCCTCTCGCAGCGCACCTCGGCACGCCCAAAGATGTAGAAGAACTCAAGCGCAACCTCTCGATGCAAAAGCGGGCTGAGAAAAAGACCATACAGGGCTCTAAAGAGCTCATGAAGCTCGGAAAGACAGCAGAGCTTGACTGGCAAAAGGTCATAGAGATATCGCCGAGGATTGCGGACAGGCTTGAAGCGGAGAACATACAGACACCGGCGATTGAGGAGCATATACCGGAGGAAGCGGTTCAAACCGTAAGCATTGCCGGGGACAGTCCCGAATCTACGGCTTTGCCCGTAATTCAGGGACAGTCCCCTACGAGGCTTGAGCCCTCATCGAGGCCGTTCTTTGAGAGCAATATCGACAGGTATGAGTGGCATCTGCAATACGGAGTCTGGACAGATGGGGATGAGGCGTGGTGTTTGTGGTTTAGGACGACCGATGAATTCAGGATGCTTTATTCGGCGTTTCAAAAAGAGGCAGGGCAATAAAAAAAAGGCCGTCATTGACGGCCCACATCTTAAAGGTTAAGGAGATGATAGCACAATGAAAAAGGTTTTTGCAAAGACTTCCAATGTGAATGCTTTTGTTTCAGCCATGACACGGCTTCTAAAAAGAGAGGACGGCATACCGGGAATGTCTCTGCTTTTTGGAGAACCGGGTCTCGGAAAGACGAGGACGACGCTCTGGTGGTGCGCCCAGAATGACGGCGTATTTATCAGGACTAAGAAATTGATGACAGGCAGATGGCTCTTAGAGGAGATTGTCGCCGAGCTCGGCGAGGCTCCCATGAGGAGGACATCCGATCTATTCCGACAGGCCGTTGATCAGCTCTTTGAAAGACCGAGGACGCTCTTTATCGATGAGGCCGATTATCTTGCTCATGATGCGCGAGTAATCGAGACGCTCAGAGATCTGCACGACACCACCGGAACGCCTCTTGTATTGATTGGGATGGATCAGGCAGATAAAAAGCTCATGCGCTTTAAGCATCTGTATGACAGATTCTCCGAGATAGTCAGATTCCATCCTCTTACAGATGCGGATGTTAAATCAGTAGCCGAGCAGATGGCTGAGGTCAAGCTCTCCGAGGATGCAGTCTCATACATCCATAATCAGGCTAACCGCTTCCGCCGCGTTGTGGTCTGGTTGTATAAGGCTGAGGCGATCGCAAAGGCAAACAGTCTGAAAGAGGTAACCATGCAGCATCTGCAAGGGGTGAAGAAATGACAGTCATACTCGCACATCCAGATACTGTTAGAGAGAAGCTGTGGAAGGCTATCAGAGGGCTGACAGAGTTTACCACAGATGAAATAGCAATCCTTACAGAAGCTCCGCACCAAGCGGCATCGAGATATGTGTTTCTGCTTTATCAGTCGGGCTACATTCGTCAGGCCGGAACCCGAAAAGAAGCTGACGGGAGGAAGCGGCGTGTTTGGAGGTTAAGGAAAAACACGGGGCCGAAAGCTCCAACGCCTTGCAGATGTCTCTATGACCCGAATATTGACGATCTCGCGGAGGTCAAAGATGTGGCTTGACATACTGAGAAAAGAGGTTGCTGCAAAGGGTCCCAAGCAGGTCGCTAAGGAACTCGGCATCAGCCGCTCTACGGTAGACATGGTCTGTCAGGACAAGTATCAGGCGTCCACGGCGAAAGTTGAGGAGCGAGTCAAGGCGATCTACGGACATAACGGCGGCATCGAGTGCCCGGTGCTCGGTGAGATCACGCCGAATGACTGCGCAGAGAAGTGGAAGCTCGCAAAGAAGATCGGAATGCGGGCAGGAAATCCGGAGACGCTAAGGCTCTATAAGTCATGCATGAACTGCTCAATAAGGAAAGTATGATGCAGACAGCAGAGAGACATAGCAACATAACACCCCAGCAGATTAAAAAAATCCATGCTCTCAAAAACCGGCTCGGCTGGAGCGATGAGCAATACCGTGAATATCTCATGACCGAGGGAGACGGCTTTGCAATGTCATGCAAAGACTTATCAGAGACGGAAGCCGAGAGGCTGATTAAAAAGATGGAGCTTGCAGCCGCGGCAAAGGGAGTGTGGAAACAATACGGATGGAGCGGGGACAGTCCCGATTCTACGGCTTCGCCCGTAAATCCGGGACCGCCCGTAAATTCGGGACAGTCCCCTAAAAAATACGATGAGCTTGGAGAGCGTCTCGGCATGGCAACGCCGAAGCAGCTAAGAATGATTGAGGCAATGTGGAAGGAAGTCTCTTATTATCGCAACGCAGAGGCAAGGGAAAGGGCGCTCAGGTATTTCTTACATCACATCATAGGTGTTGATGACCTGCGGTTCATAGAGTCTTGGCAGGTAAGGAAGATCGTAAAGGCTATAGAAAAAATGAAAGAGAGGAATAGCAATAAAAGGCAGAAATAACAGGAAGAAGACGGGGAAATTTAAAGTGCGACAGAGCGGCAATGGATCAATTGTCTGCAAGCGGGGCAATGAGGCGATAGACAAATCTGTATGCATAGTCTATCAGGTAAGGAATCCACACGATTGTTTTGGATGCTTACATTTTAAAGGATAAGGAGGGCTTATGAAACTTAGAGATGCGAGGCTGTGTATTAATTGCGACGAGGTATATGAGGCGATAGGCGCATACGGCAGATGCCCGGCATGCGCATCAGAGGCATTCAGGCTCATCTGCGAATGGATACCAACTGTGGCAGAGTTTGAGATGTGGGTTAGCGAAAGACAGGGCGGGGATGTAGCAGCATCCACCGCCCTCACCCCTATGGGAAAGGAGTGTTACAAGCATGAATAGTATATCAAAAAAGATCAGGCTATGGGATGAGATTATCCCTGGCATACTGGGCGCACTGGCAGCATGGGGCTACATCATGCTCATGTATGCAGCATTTGTGGCATTTAGAGGTGAGTGATGACGGCGCCATGTAGCAAGTGTGGGAAGCCGACAAATGCGCCATCCGGCATATGCGCAATATGCCAGGTAATGGGCAGAGTTGATGAAAAAATTGGAGGTAAAGAAGAAATGAATAGAGACAAACAATGCAGCGTTGAGGGCTGCACTAATCCGCATAAGTCCAGAGGGTTTTGCAATAAGCATTACCTGCAGGCATTAAACAGTGGCGAGATCAAGACAAAAGGGAAGGCATGGAACAGCAAAAAGGATAAGATTGCCACGCCTCCGGCTCGCAATGACAAAAAAGCAAAGGACAATCCTGTCATTGCGAGGGAATCGAAGCAATCTAATGACAACGGCAAAGACCTATACATCATCTTCATTGACTTCTCACACTATCCGAAACTGCACGAGAGATTGCTGAGCCTTGCAGAGCAAGAATTCAGAACTCCTGAATTTCAGCTTATGCACATGCTGAATCAGGAATTTCAGCAGATGGAGGAAAAGGCATGTCAATAGTATTAGCGGCAGAGATAAGTTCGCTCATTGAGCAATATGGAGAGGAAGCAGTTAAAGAGGCGCTGTTTGCAGCGCTTGAAAAAGACATGAATCCGGCGTGTCCGGAAGAATAACGCCCCCTCTGTCCCCCTCTTAAATTAAGAGGGGGATGGGGGAGTTAGAAGGGAGAAAAAACAATGACTATTTTAGAAGTCGAAGCAAAAACTAAAAGCTATGCCGATGCGCGGGATGCCGTGTCTGCTATAGTGTCGGCAATAGAGGAAGAAATAGCAGCAGTTAAAAAGCGGCACATGGCAAGGCTAAAAAAGGCCGTGGGTATAATGGCCGAGAGGCAGTCCGAGCTTAAGGTCACGATTGAGGACAATGCCGGGCTTTTTGAAAAGCGGCGCACACAGGTGTTTTACGGCATCAAGGTCGGGCTGCAGAAACAGAAAGGCGAGATTACATGGGTTGACGAAGCGCAGGTAATCAAGCTCATCCATAAGCACTTCCCAGATATGGCGGAGTCGTTGATAAAGATTACCGAGAAACCGTTGAAATCCGCCCTTGCACAGCTTGCTGTTATCGATTTAAAAAAGCTCGGAGTAACGGTAACTGACGACAGCGACGCGGTTGTAATCCGCGCAACAGACAGCGAGATAGATAAGCTTGTCGAAGCACTGTTGAAAGATGAAGAAATCAAAGAAGCGAAGGAGGCGGCGTGAGAAAAGAAACGGGAATTTTAAGGATTGAGTGTCAATACTGTAAGCATTTGGAGCTTATGACCCTTTCTCGCGGCAATGTGATGAAGGCCGCTTTTAAGTGCGCTCAATATAAGAGGTTTCGCATGAGCCTCAGTTCGTATGTATTCAAGTTCCAATGTTTTAGGTTCGAGGCTAAAGATGTCGCAGTAGAGGAAATAAAAAATATGGATAAACCTGAAAGTTGCGGGACACAAGTGTCCCCGCATATTTAAGGAGGCGGCGTGAAATACATAGTGGAGTTTGAAAGAAAACAGTGGCAGCGCGTAGAAGTCGAGGCGAGTAGTATGACTGAAGCGGTGCGCTTAAGCTTGGCGGCATTAAAAGAAGACAAATGGGACTCATATGGCAATGATCCATATGCTGTGGAAGCAAAGGAGGCAGCGTGAGCAATATCGCTGTGAAATGTCAATGTAAAAAATGCGGGACAGTAGTGGAGATAGAACAAAAAAATCTCGCGAGGGATGGTTTTGAGTGCCCGAAATGCGGACATGAGGAATACAAAATATTACTGTAAGGCCGAAACGGAGGGCGCGTGGCGGGAGCGAAAACGGTGACAGAGTTAGGGCGTAGTAATAGTGCGGGGCTTTACGCAATGAACTACGCGATGGGTGTCGTTCCCTCCGTCTGGCGGTGATGCCGCCACTGATGAGGCTATAGAAAAATGAGGGAACTATCATTATTTACGGGAGCAGGCGGAGGAATACTTGGATCAAAACTTCTCGGATGGACGACTATCGGATATGTCGAGAACAATGATTATCGGCAGCGGATCATTGCACGACGCATCGCAGATGGAATTCTCGATGCCGAGCCTATATTCGGCGATATCCGTGCATTCATCCGTGAAGGGTACGCCGCAAGCTATCAGGGCATGGTTGATGTCATCACGGCAGGCTTCCCCTGTCAGCCATTCAGCGTTGCCGGCAAACGCCTCGCCGAAAACGATCCCAGTAATATGTGGCCTGAAACTATCGAAACCATTCGCATCGTTCGACCGCGATATGTCTTTCTGGAGAATGTCCCCGGACTGCTCTCTAAAAGTTACATCAGACGAATTCTCGGAGACTTGGCCGAAATCTTTCCTTATATCCGAGGGGGCTGCCTATCGGCTTGCACCGTTGGAGCGCCTCACCAGAGGACGCGCCTCTGGATTGCTGCCGACTCCGAACAGCGGAGATGTACCTGCAACAGCCGTGAAGAAGCTACTTCCGACACCAATGGCCAACGATGCGAAGAACAATGCGGGTCCGAGCCGATTCAATCGGAAGACGCTATCTTTGGACGCTGTGGCTGGTGGGCGGTTGAACCCCTATTGGGTCGAGTGGCTCATGGGGTGGCCAATCGGGTGGACAGACTTGAGGCCACTGGACTTGGACAGGTTCCGGCAGTGGTGGCAACAGCATGGAAGATACTAAATGCAACAGGCGACATTTAATTTTGACATGACGAATGAGGAAGCGGCTGTGCTGGATGTCATCCATGGGCACAGAGGCAAAAGGAGCGCTATTTTGGGAAAGACTATAGAAAGCATTACCGGCATTGAATACGACCGCTTGCGGGCTGTGATATCGCATCTGGTCAATGATCACGGCTATCTCATAGCATCGAACTCTAAGGGCTATTATGTGCCGGTTACTGCTGAGGAGATCAGCGAGGCCACAAGGAGCCTCCGGCATAGGGGAATATCAATCCTTGTCAGGGCGGCGCGCCTGCAAAAGACGAGCGTGGAAGAGATATTTAATCAGAGCAGGATGGAGTTTCAGGAGGCGGGGAGATGATTGCTACAACAATTAAAGGCATATATCTCGATCATATCGAGCGCGGCATAAAGACTGTTGAATATCGGGCTTGCAGCGAATTCTGGAAAAAGCGCATCGAGGGTAAACATCACGGCGCGATACTCTTTATCAGCGGTCGCCGCTGTAAGGCTTTTAAAATCGCACAGATAGAGATCATCGAAACGCCGTCGGCACTACGAGAGTTGATCCCAACAGAGAAATGCTTCGCCATCCATTTGGGGGGGCTTATACATGGCCGAGAGAATTGAGGTTATTTGAGGTTATTTAATGTATTGGATTAATGAAATAGAGTTTGAAGATTTGCTTGAGAATGACGCTGCGCTTATCTTTGAGCACTGCGGGCCGGAGGTGCTTTTTGCCCTCTGGCAGAACCTTCCGGGCATCACCCTTTACCTCAGCGAGAAAAACCTCTTTGAAATTAAAAAGCGATATATCCGGAAACACTACTGCAAAGACAACCCTGCCTGCAATGCCAAGGGCTTGGCTGTGAAGCTCAAAGTCTCCGAAAGATTTGTCTATGAAGCTCTGGCCGCTACTGATGTAAAAGACGACAGGCAAGTAAAGCTGATTTAACGCGGCTTTAAATGCTCTTTAACAGCCTCTTTAATATCCTCTAAATCACCATCTGTAAGTTTCAGAAACGGCCTTGCAGGAATTGTTACTTTGCGACCTCTCCCTGCCTTGCCGCCGAATTGATGTATTGCCGCCTGTTTTTTATTAGTGCCTACCGCTGCCGAATCATTAGCGTAATCTTCCGATATAGATGCCGCCATCTGGCCCGTGTCTTGAAGTGTTTTGCCTCCCTGTTTCAGCGCACGCTTTGAGGGCTTCCACTTTGGACGGCCTTCCTGCTCGAAGTTTTCCTCTACAGCGTCTTTCATAATGCCTGCAATCTTCCGCATCAGAGGCCGTCTGTCCTGCACGCGGCTAACAAGCCGGGTCAGTTCTTTTTTTACTTCTCTGTCGTCAATGTCGATCTTAATCATTGCGCTTGTAGAGCTTTGCTATGTCTTTGTCATAGCCTTTCAGATCAGGCTTCCATGCCGCCTTGCCGGGGTTGTAATTAAATCCGACATCCGGAGCTATCTTTTCGCCTGTGAGCGGATCACGATAGACCGTTACTTCCTGAAGTTCGCCTGTTCTCTTTGATACAAGCCTGTCTTCATTGGAAAGCCTGCCCTTTGAGCTTTCGACGGCAAATCCCCTGTCTTTGAGGTTTTTATCGCTCAATGCCCTTACCCTGCACCTGCAGCGGAAACCGAGCGGTGGATAATGCGTGTCCCAAAAAGAATCATCAGCACGGAATACCTTGCCATTCAGAGCAGCGTGCGCCGGTCTTGTGCGTTTATCCATCACTGCGACATATTGCAGATACGGACGGTTGTCAACATTGTTTATCTGCTCTTTCCATCTTCCGGCATTGTAGGCGGTCTGGAGGTTCGTCTGATAGATCGTTTTAAGTCTGTGAGGAGACCCGAGCTGCACTTGCCGTGCACCGGTCTCATCGCCGATTATCTTTTTACCCCACCAGCCCTTAGCTTTCAGCTTTGGCTCCAGCTCCTTTTTGAATTGCTGAAAGGTTATGCCTTCATCGAGGGCCTTCTGCACCATGTCCCTGATGTCCTGAAGGATGTCCATTCTCATTGCCTTAGCGACTGTAAAAGCCTTTGCATGGGCTTCCTGCCATGTATCGTACCAGTCCCATGAGAAGGCGTAGCCTTTGGACTTGAAATACTCTATCACCTTTTCAGTCGGCAGTCCGATTGCATAAGAGAGATCAATCTCATTCTTTGGCATTGAGCCTTCCCCATAGTTCGCTTACGAATATTGCCCTTGCAAGCATATCTTCAACGGCTTTCGCATCCATGTCGGGATATGCCTCTATGAGCTTTTCCATCACAGCGTTGTAATCGCCGCTTTCGTTTATGAGATCGATTACCGGCTTTAATACGCCTTCCATCTGCTCTTGCAATTGTTCGGGCGTGATGGAGTCAATAGCATCATCCAATGCTTTTTGATCAGGGAAGATCGTCTCCGTCTTTTCCGCGAACTCCGCCTTTTGACTCTTGACTCCCGACTCTTGACTCTCGACTGTCTCTATATCCTCATCCTCAAGCCCGTAATTCTTCTGATAATACTTCCGCGACAATCTCAGCCCGGACTTTTCCATCGAGGCCGTGAGCTTGTCGTCCCTCTCTGCAAGGTCTTTGTCTACATCTTCCTCTTCCCACATGCTGAAAACCGGAAGTTCTGAAGCGCCGAAGTTCAATTCCGCAATCCACTTTATAAGTTCATTTAAAGCCTTTTCAACGAGCTTTTTATCCGAGTCTATGATGTCCTTTCTGACCTGCATGTGTGATTGAGACGCGGCATAAGAGCCGCCTTGAACCTGTGTGGTAAGGTTTTGTCCGAGGATTGCGATTGATATTTGCGTGTCGCAGTATTCAATGAGCTTGTTGTAAATATCTGCTGATGCCTTGCCGTCTGACTTTAGTATGTCAACGGACGAATCATCCGGGATAACAGCTATAGCATCCTGCACCATAGCCTCAAGCTGATCCGCGAATTTGTCTGTCTCCTGCTGCCCTGTTCCTCTCGGTTGTCTGCCGATCAGAAAAGGCATTCCGTATTTCTCCGTGAACATCACCCAGAACTTCAGCCCGCCCTTTTTGAATGTCACAGGCCAGAAGCACCTGCTCAGGGACGGGAAGCCGTAAGGGTTTTCATATTCGGCCTCGTGCTGCACGAGAAGAAACTTTCTTTCAGGCACGGGCTCGCCATTATAGTTGCCCTTTGTCCTGAGCCTGAGATCGTTGTCCTCTCCAAAGACAAACCACTTTTGAGGCTTGCCGATGACTGATGCAGGCAAGATGTAACTCCCTGCATTTTTCCATATCACCTCAAGCGCCTGATAGCCGTAAAGCGCAGCGTTGAGGATTTCCGAGATAATGCTGTCCATGTCGAGGCTTTTAAATACATCCTCGATAAGCTTTGCCTGCCTGCTCTTTGCCTTGCCCCTGTCTATAGACCACTCCAGCGATTTCACTCCCGCTTTTCTGGATGTGATGCATCCGCCCACATGGGAGTCTGTGAGCAGTTCTTTATAGACGGCGATGTCCTTGCCCTGTTTTTTTAGCACAGGATCAGGATTCGGCAGATACATGCCGAGGGAATAGAAGTCTATGGCCCCCTTCCGGGTAGCGATCTCCTCTGTAAGGGAGGTTTTTTTGTCCGAAAAACTCACGAAAGTTTTATCATTTATCCAGATGCCCTTTTTACCCATCTACGACCTCCTCAAAATTTCGCTCCTGACCCTTCCAAAATCGTCCAAAAACGCCTCAAATTAAAAACAGCTACCTATGTAGCCGTTTAGCGCCTCAAGGTCTTTAAAGGCCTTTTGTTAAATCCGCCGACTCCCGCCTTTTTCTCGATGCGATATATACCGGGCCGGTTGACTTATCCCCTGCCGCATGGTTTGCCAGAGCGCATGCCCAGAATCTGTCTGCGTGGCCTCTTGCCTCGGAAGCCGCCACATCAAAGCGGATATTGCCCGATGAAGTCGTGATCTTCCTGATTGAATGAAAGTCTTCCCTTATCTCAAAATCAGACGGAATATAAAGGAGCTTATCCTCTATCGAGTTTTTCAGGCCGTAGCCCATGTCTTCTTTGACTGTGTTTGTGAAAGTTACAGCCTCCACTTTGTATTTGCCGAATGCGTCCTGCGCCTCTTCGCTAAGCTGCATGCCGATGCCTGTGGCGTCAATGCAGAATCTCCTCATGCGCGGATGCTTCAATATTTCAAAGAGGGTTTCGCGCTGCGTGCTGAAAGGCACTTTTTCCATAACCTTCACAAGCCGGGTGTATTTGACATGCCCGAGCTTCTCAATAATCCAGATGACCGAGAGGTCTTTCTTTCTGCCTATGTCCATACCGCCATAGAGGTCGCCTGTAACAAGCTCAAGCGGCAGTATGAGATCATCTCTCTCAACGGATGAAAGCATCTCGTAGGTGATAAACGCCGATGCCTCGTCAACAGGGATGCAGCAATACTCTTGCAGCCATGTGTTTTCATCAAAGCAGCTTTCGCGCTGCTCACGAAGCCATGCCTCTTTTTCCTCATCGGTCGCCTTGCGCCGGAGAATCTTATCAACAAGTCCTTCCTTAACGGCAAGATTAATGTCTGTGATATGATGAGACCAATTGAGTTTGCCCTTTTTGATCCCTTCTATAAATTTGTAATAACGGCAGTTCGTGCCGTTGTGGGTTGACAGTATGCGGAGCGGGAAGCCCCATGTGATACACGGCCTTGCAGCAGCCCAAAGTGTCTCGGCGTCTTCATGCCATGCTAACTCATCGAGAATAACCTTGCCGCCTTTAGACCTGAAAGCCTTGGGATTAGAGCTGAGCGCGTTTATCCGCCTGCCGTTTGCGAATGTTACGACATAAGCCTTAATGTCTTTCTCCGAATCCAAAACAACGGAGCCGAGATATTGAGCGGCCTTGTCAAAGAGCTTCGCCCACTTCGCGCAGTAAAGTATGTATTCACGAGCCGCAGATTCATCTGCTGAGGAAAACCATGTATCCCATTTGTCTTGAGCGCCCTCGCGCACATCCTCATATGCCTGCACATAGGTTGCGCCGATACGCCGGGATTTCTCCCATATCTTTATCAGGGATTGGTCTATAAGCCAGCGGATTTGGTAAGGAAGGAAATATCTGCTTTCATTCATAGCAGTCCCAGTTCGGCCTCTATCTCTTTAACGGCGTCTTCGGTAAGCCCCTTGCGCTCTTTGGGCGTGGTCTCATCTTCAAGCACCTTCACTCCCTGATACTGCTTCAATGCGGCAATCGCCTTTGACATTGCGCAGATATTGTGAGAAGTCGGATTTGCCTTAGCTTCCTTGATTGTAAGCCGGGCGATCTCTATTATCTCCTCATACATATCCTTTGTCTGCTCAAGATACTCTTTCCGCTTCGTATCCCACTCTCCTGCAATCTTCCAGTTGTAGAGAGTCTTGCGAGAGACCTTATTTGCAAGTATGCCGACGATCGCATCCAGAGATAATCCTTCCTGCACATAGAGCCGCTTGGCTTCATCGTTATAAATAGCGAGCTTAGCCATTGAGGTCTTTCTCCATCCGCGCAATCTGCGCTTTAATTTCTCTGCCCTCGGCGCAGAGACGGTTAAAATCCTTTGCGATCACTTCTCCGCGCTCGGCGTCAATAGTTGTGAAATCCTCGGTGTAGGGATCGAAGATATCGCGCAGCACGATGATATAAGAGTCCGCTTTTAGCTGCATTTCTTCTAATGCCTTCTTTTTATCCGCGAGCCGGGCTTTAAGCAGCAGTCTTTCATTCATGATCGTCACCTCTTTTTATTGGGCAGGTCACAGGCTTGGAGAGTTTTTCTTCAAGGCGCATGAGGATACCGGCCAGCATTGTTTTGTAATCCTGTTCATCTTTCAATAGTTGAATCAGGTTTTCGGAGAGTTTTGCATGTTTGTCGAACGCCTCTTTTGATGTCTCATTAGATTTTTTAAACGTGTAATACCATATTACGAAAATCACAAGCGCCAGTCCGCCCTGGCTGATTATTTGCAGTATTGGAAGTACCTCCCTCAGTTCTGCCATGCCGCCCTCCATTAATAATTTTTCCTTCCAATCTTACCTTTTAAAATTGTTTCACTCTCCTGAACCGTTCAGGAGAACCGTTTTAAACCTTCCGGTAAGATGAGAAGCATGAAACTGAGAAAGGAGGGTTTATGCTGATAGAAATTTTTAAAACAGGCACTCATACGGATTCGGCAGGAAACACCCGCGCATGGACGGAGAAAGACCTCGATGCCATCGCGAATAAATACAATCCTGCCCATCATGAGGCTCCGGTTGTTATCGGACATCCAAAAGACAATGCGCCTGCATTCGGCTGGGTAGAGGGATTGGAGCGCAAGGGCAGCGTCCTTTACGCGAAGCTCAAAGACCTCGTTCCCGAATTCGTGGAAGTGGTCAAAAAGGGGCTTTATAAAAAGCGCTCAATCTCGCTCTACCCGGATATGACATTAAGGCATGTCGGATTTTTGGGAGCAATGCCTCCGGCAATCAAGGGGCTTGCGGATGTAGCGTTCTCCGAAGCTGAGGCGGTAACCATTGAGTTTGCGGATTATCAGGTCAATACCATTGGGAACATCTTTCAGAGATTGAGGGAGTGGCTTATAGAAAAATTCGGGGCTGACATAGCAGATAAGGTTGTAAGCAGTTGGGAGATTGATGACTTGAAGCGTCAATTAGAACCAGGGGCGGAAACAGCCTCTGCATTTAATGAAGGAGGTCAGGAGATGGACAAAATTCAGGAGCTTGAAACAAAGCTCAAAGAAGCAGAGCAGATCAGAAGCGCAGTAGAGCAGAAGTTTTCAGAAAAAGAAAAAGAAGCTCATGCGCTCAAACAGGAACTCGAAAAGGAAAGGGCAGAGCAGAGGCAGGCGGAATTCAATTCATTCTGCGAAGGTCTCATGAAAGAAGGCCGTCTCACACCGGCCATGAAGCCCGCTGTGCTGGACTTCATGGAGATAATGAGCGGCGCCGGCGAATATGAATTCTCAGAGGGCGAAGGCAGGGTCAAGGCTCAGCCTGTGGAGAAATTCAAAGCCTTTTTAAGCAGCCTTCCAAAGCAGGTTGAATTCGGCGAAGTGGCCACAAAGGGCAAAGCGGCAGAGGGCAAAGGCAAAGATAAAAGCCACGACTTCTCAGGCAAGGTTGATGCGGAGAGGCTTGAGCTGCACGACAAGGCGATGGAGTTCGTAGAAAAAGAAGGCATCTCATACAGAGACGCCCTTAATAAAGCTTTGAAGGAGGGCTAAGAAATGGGAAGACTCGAAGATTTAAGGGTTGTTGACCCGGTATTAACAACACTGTCAAGGGGATACAGCAATGCACAGCTTGTTGCCGATGCGCTTTTCCCATTTGTGAGTGTTGAAAAAGAAAGCGGCAAGATCCCGCAGTTCGGCAAAGAGGCATTTAAGATTTACAACACCGAAAGGGCGCTGAGGGCAAATTCCAACAGGATATCCCCTGAAGGAAGAACCACGATTGACTTTGTTCTCGAGGAGCATGACCTTGAATATCCCATCGACTACAGGGAATCAGAAGAAGACATATTCCCTCTTGAAGAACATGCAACCATGGTTGTCACCGAAGGCATAAGGCTCAGACATGAAAAGAAGTGCGCTGACCTTGCCCAGACACTCGGCAATTATCCTACAGGCAACAAGATCACACTGTCCGGAAACAGCCAGTTCACCGACAAGACCAACTCCGATCCCATCGGCGTTGTCGAAAACGGCAAGGACGCAATAAGAGGGAAGATAGGAAGGAATCCGAATACAATGGTTGTCGGCGCTGCAACATTCAAGGCCCTGAAACAGCATCCTCAGTTGATCGAGAAAATCAAATACTCAATAAAGGGCATCATCACCATTGATCTCATGAAGGAGATATTTGAGGTTGAAAACATTGTGATCGGTGCGTCTATATATGCCACAGACGCCGGAACATTCACAGACATTTGGCTGGACAATATCACCCTCGCATATGTGACAAGAACCGCAGCGGAAAAGAGGACTCCTTATGAGCCTTCATATGCTTATACGCTGAGGAAAAAGAACAAGCCCGAAATAGATAAATACGATGAGAAGGGCAAGCTCAGGATCATCAGGAACACGGACATATTCATGCCCAAGATCGTTGGTGCTGAAGCAGCTTACATCATCAACGATACCAATGCATAAGGAGGTAGATGATGCCAGAAAATAAATTTCGAGTTAAGGGAACTGACCTGATGCACGATGGAAAGCTCTATCCCGAAGGTTCTGAGATAGTGCTTTCAGATAAAGAGGCAAAGGGACTTGAAGCATATATCGAAAAGATCGAGGCCGAGAAGGCTGAGACCACTAAAGGAGGCAAGAGCAAATGAAGACAGAGGTAATACTCGGAACATCCTCAATACAGGCAGCCGCTGACCTTGTAAAGCATAGGTTCATCGGCTTTGACGGCAATCTCTGCGGCGCAAACGCAAAGGCTCGCGGAGTATCAGCCGCGGACACGAAGATCGGACAGATGTGTCCCATCAACATCGCAGGCGAGGTCCTTGTTGAATCCGGCGGCGCGATAACAGCAGGAGCCGCGCTTGCATCCGATGCAAGCGGTAAGGCTGTGGCAGCAACCGCATTCTCCGTAACTGTGCCTGCAGGCGCAACAGCGGTAACATCCGCCGCCGCGCAGCCTGATCTTACAGAGGCAGGCGGTTACCTGCCGCAGGCGCTTAATGGCTATGCGGTTGACGCCGCAACAGGCGCAGGAGAGTTCATAAGGGTAAGGCTGGTATAGTGGGTTACTGCACGCTTGATGACCTTAAAGACCAGATTCCGGAGACGAACATCATTCAACTGACGGATGATGAGGGTCTCGGAGTGGTAAATCAATCAAGGGTTGATAAGGCAATCACAACTGCAGACAGCGTCATTGACGGCTATCTGAGGGGAAGATATACCCTTCCCCTCTCAACCGTCCCGGAGCTTGTAAAGACGATTGCGATTGATATTACAGTCTACAAGCTCTATGAACGCAGGCTTGAGCTTGAAATGCCGGAGGCGATGTCAAACAGATATAAGAATGCTATCAAGCTGCTCGATCAAATTCAGAAAGGGCTTGTAAAGCTCGGCATCGAATCACCAGACACAGGGCCGGGACAGGGGCATTATAAAACGAATAAGACAACGGAAGACAGGACATTCTCTAAGAGTGTTCTGGATAAATTTTAAAGGGAGGCAGCATGACAGACATTAAAAAATACATCATGCGGTTCGGAGGGATAAGCTTTGTAACAATAATCCTTTTAACCATGCTGGCAGGGCTTTTAAGTGATAAAGTTCGCATGGTACTACTGGGAGTAGCTCTCAGCGAAGTCTTATGGATGGCTTTATTTAAACCAGTCTACGGGAAAACGGAGGATATGTCGGGTGAAAAGCTTCTTGCGGTATTGCTCTTTAGGGGCATTTATACTGCTGCTATCATTCTTGGCCTTACCCTCGGAATGTAGGGCATGGAGCGGGGACAGTCCCGATTCTACGACGCCTGCCGGCGTCCGTAAATCTGGGACAGTCCCCAGGTGCATGAAGTTCTACAGGCAGGTCTATAAAGAGTCGAGATACTTTATCGGCTCCAACGCCCCTGAGCATTACTTTATGGGGCAGATAGAGCAGGAGAGCCGCTGTAATGAAGGCATCACTGCCTTTGACGGCGGCATGGGGCTTGGACAGTTTATGCCTGAGACTGCCGAATGGATGCAGGCAAGGGAAGCTACGCTTAAAGAATTCGGCATTGACCCGCAGCCTTACAATCCTCGATGGGCGATAAGGGCGCTCATACTCTATGACCGCTATCTTTTCAAAGAAGCGGACTGCGAAGGCTGGTATTTCGCATTCCGGGCATACAACGGCGGACTTGGAAATCTAAAAAAAGAAATACGACTTGCTGAATCATGCGATGAGAAGGCTGTTGAAAGGCATTGTAAAAGGCGTTTAATCAGGGTTAAAAGCGGAATGCTTGATTTATGCAGGGTGAATATTGAGTATCCGTATTTGATTTTTCAGAAAGCTGAGAAATACAGGAGGCTTCATTGAGCATCACATGGGCAGAGTTCATTGAGTGCAGCAAGAAGCATTCATGCCCTAACTGCGAAATCGGAGAGCCAGAGAAGTGCAGGGATGAGTGCATGGAATGCTTTGCGGCTTATGTGGAGTGGACGGTAAGAAAGGGAGGCAATGAGTAATGTATACCTGGTGGTCAATAATCGGCTTTGGACTTAAATACTGGAAATACATTGTCTCATCTGTGGCTGCATTAGCAGTAGGCTTCGGAGTCGCCTGGTATATCCAGGGAATAAGGGTCGAATATGCAAAATCTGAAATCTCAGATCTGAAATCTCAGATAGAGAGATGTCAGGACGCTAATACAGCGAATCAGGAAACGATAGGGAATTTAAAGGCCGAGATCGAGAGCGCACAGAGACTTTGCAGCTCAAGGCTCGGCGTGAAAGACAGAGTAATTAAGCGTCTTCAGGAAATAGACAATTTGGAAGCGAAAACCCCGAAGGCCCGAGAGGTCGAAGATGAAAAAGGCATTGATGCTGCTGTTGATGATCCTATTCTGCGTGAGCTTAATCGGATGTTCAACAAAGCAGATAGTCAGGACTGAATACATTAAACAGCAGATTCCCGATCTGCCACAGGAGCCGGAATATTATCCTGTGCAGTGGCATATGTCCGGTATGTCCTACTGCCTCGATGAAGGCAATGCAAAAAACCTGCTTAAAAACAGGGGGCTTGACAAGGGCTATCAGGAAGAGTTGAGAAACATTTTAGAGGGCATGAAATGACCATAGCAGACATTGAACAGGCAATCATTGACAGGCTCAAGGCAAAGATCACAGGACTTGCCATAGAGGGATTCCCTGAGAAGCAGTCTGAATATAAGTTGATGCATCCAAAGGGCGCGTTGCTTGTGAGTTATGCGGGTTCTACATTTTCTGAGCCAAAGCCCACGGATATAGTGTTTCAGGAAAGAAAAGTGGAGTTCGATATAACAGTAGCGATGAGGCATCTGAGGGACCACGAAGGCGCATATGCACATCTTGATGCAGTGAGAATCACACTTACAGGATACAGGATTGCAGGATGCTCAAAGATGCATCCAACAAAGGAGGAGTTTTTAAACGAAGATGCGGGCATCTGGCAATACAGGATGACCTTTGCCATGACAATGCCGGCAATTGAAATAGATGAGGATGAGCAGCTTCCGCTGCTAACAAAAATAACAACCGTAGACGATTACGGTGAAACGGAGGTGTCTAAATGAAGTATGTATATTCAGGGCCGACTTCAGGGGCAACCCTTGAAGCCGGAGCAGATGGAATTTTAGAGGTGATGTTTTTCGATGGGAAAGAGGTCGATTTGCCGGAGACAAACGAATATGTAAAAACCCTTGTTGCTCTTGGACATTTAAAGGAAATAGGACATATAAGTCCTATAAGACCTATTGAGGAGGTAAACGATGCCAGCTAATTTTTTACACGGTGTTGAGACAATCGAGATTGAAAAAGGCTCAAGGCCTATCAGAGGCGTAAAAACCGCTGTTATAGGTCTTGTAGGGACTGCTCCCATATGGGAGGTTGATTCAGCAGATCAGAAGATAAACACCCCTGTTCTTATCTTGAGCGACAGGGATGCATCAAAGTATTTCGGCTCTCAGAAATCAGGATACACAATCCCGCAGGCTCTGGATGCGATATTTGATCAGGGCAAAGGTATTGCGATTGTGGTTAATGTCTTTAATCCTTCAACTCACAAGACAGCAGTAGTTGATGAGCAGAAGACCTTTGGCACAGATAACACCCTCACACTCGCACATGAAGGCGTGGCAAATGAGGTTGTCAAGAACACTGCCGGGACAGTCACATATGTCAAAGGCACGGATTATAACATTGACTATAAGACAGGCAAGATCACAAGGATTGCAGCAGGCACAATAACATCAGGGCAGACAGTCAGCGTCTCTTATAACTATGCCGATCCTTCAAAGGTTCTCGCCTCAGATATTATCGGCACAACAGATGCATCAGGCAATCGCACAGGGATGCAGGCATGGAAGGACTGCTATAACCTGATGGGATTCTTCCCGAAGATAATGATTGCGCCTTCATACTGCACACAGAACAGCGTTGCATCTGAGCTTAATGTTCTGGCATCAGCATTAAGGGCAATTGCAATGGTTGATGCCCCAATAGGGACTACCTATGCTCAGGCAATAGCAGGCAGGGGGCCGTCAGGAACCATTAACTTTAACTACTCATCTGAGCGAATGGTTCTTTGTTATCCGCACCTTAAAAGGTATGACCCTGCAACAGACACAGAAGTCCTTGAATCGTTCAGCCAGAGGCTTGCAGGGGTTCTTGCTGCAAAGGATGTGGAAAAGGGTTACTGGTGGTCTCCTTCAAACACAGAGATAAAGGGCATTACAGGAGTTGAGAGGAGTCTCTCAGCAATGATCAATGACCCGAACTCAGAGGTAAACATTCTCAATGAAAACGGTATCACCACGATATTCAACTCCTTCGGCACAGGGATAAGGACATGGGGTAACCGTTCTGCGGCATGGCCATCGGTGACGCATCCAAAGAACTTCATCAATGTAAGGAGAACTGCGGATGTGCTGCATGAAAGCATCGAATATTCAATGCTTCAGTTTATAGACTTCCCTATAAACAATGCCCTGATAGATGCGATCACAGAGAGCGTGAATGCATTTATCCGCACTCTGATAGGCAGAGGGGCATTGATAGACGGCAAGTGCTGGTATGACACGGCAAAGAATCCTGCAACTGAGATTGCGCTTGGACACCTGACCTTTGACATTGAGTTTATGCCGCCAACGCCTGCTGAGAGGATAAGCTTTGAGAGCTTTATAAACATAGAGCTTCTGAAAAAGTTAGGAGGTAAATAATGAGCAAGATTCAGATTAACAGGGTAACAAATGCCAATGTCTATATGGACGGCAATAGCCTTCTTGGCAGGGCCGAGGAGATACAGCTTCCCCAGATAAAGCATGTCATGAACGAACATAAGGCTCTCGGCATGGCAGGAAAAGGAGAGTTCTTCTCGGGCATTGACAAGATGGAATGCAAGATCAAATGGGCAAGCCTTTATCCGGATGTGATGAAGAAGGCAGCTAACCCTTTCAAGACCGTCCAGCTTCAGGCGAGGGCATCTCTTGAGACATACACAGGGCAGGGAAGAACCGCAGAGGTCCCTGTTGTTGTATATCTTACCGGAGCATTCAAGGAATTCCCGCTCGGCAATTTCAAACAGCATGACAATGCGGAGTTTGAGACAAACCTTTCTGTGTATTATGCCAAGCTTGTTGTTGATGGAACGGAAATCTTTGAGATAGATGTCCTCGAAAACATCTATAAGGTTGATGGGGTGGATGTGCTGGAAACATACAGAACCAATATCGGAGGGTGATAGATGAAAGAAATGATACTTCCGTCAGGCAAAAAGGCAACCATTAAAGATGGCAAGGGCAGGGACTTACTGAATGCACAGAGAAAGGCTAAATCAGCAGAAGAGATAGCCTATGCGCTTCTTGCAGAGCTTACTGAAATTGAGGGGCAGAAGCTTATTTATGAGGACATTCTGGAAATGGATATAAAAGATGTGCTCGCTCTGCAGATGGAGATAATGGGAAATTTTCAGTTCCCTCAGCCCAGCATATTATCCACCTCTCAAAAACAACAGGCTGGGGACTCGGAGAAATCAAAGAAATGAGGATTGAAGAGTTAAGTTTCTGGGTGGAAGAGGCTGTAGGGTATCAGAACTCTAAAGCCAATACGCTGGAGGAGGAGATTTCCTCCTGAGAGGATGGATGCGGTTCTTGAGGTATTTAATGATAGAAGGTAACACAGTGGCTGCAAAGCCGATAATGCCGATGAGGACAAGAACGGGTATGCTCAGAAATACCCCTATCATCACGGGGATTGGAGCGACAAATATGATTAACATCCATTTAAAGAAGCTCATGACTACAGCATAGCACAATGAATAGCATGATGCAAATAGGGATTACCCTTGTTGCCTTTGACAAGATGTCAAGGGTTATAGGGGATGCTTGCGGCAAGGCAACACAACAGTTCGGCCAGCTTCAGGAAAAAATCAAACAGACCTCTGAGAAGCTTGCTGAGATCGGCACTATCTCTTATGTAGGCGGTCAGCAGATGTTAAATGCCATGCAGAAGCCTATTGCCGCATTTATGGAACTTGAGGATGCATCTACGCAGCTAAAGTCAACATTGATGCAGGATGGAGGAGAGATACCAAAGGTCTTTCAGGCGATCGACAAAGAGGCGATGGAACTTGGCAACAAACTACCCGGAACTACTGCCGACTTCTATAAAATGGCATCTTCGCTAAAGGCTCTCGGTGTCTCAGGAGAGGCAATAGCCGGGGGCGTTCTGAAATCAGCGGCATATCTCGGAGTCGTTTTAAAGCCGCTTGGTGTTACCTATGAGCAGGCAGCCGAATATGCAGCAAAGTTTAAAGAGGCAATGGGCGTGGCTGAAAAAGACATGGTTTCCTTCATGGATGTAATACAGCGCACAGCGCATACCGGCGTGAAGATCGAGGAGATGAAATATGCGTTCTCAAAAGTATCAGGCACATTAAAGCCTCTTGGCATTCAGGGGCTGGAAGCCTCAAAGGAAATAGCTCCGCTTGTCGGCATGCTCATCAAGATGGGGCGCAGCGGTGAGGAAGTCGGCTCAGGCATAGGGCAGGTTATCAATGCTGTTTTGGATGTGGAGAAGGTCTCAAAGGTAAACAGCATGGTATCTCAATTCGGCGTTAGCCTTGATTTTGTTGATCAAAAGACAGGTAAGTTTAAAGGCGTTGCGAACATGATAGCCCAATTTGACAAATTAAAAGGCTTATCAGATGTCCAGAAAACAGCAGCATTCAAGGAACTCTTGGGCAGTGGCGGCGATGCTGCCCTCGCAAAGATTATATCCTCTGAGGGAGTTGAGGGTTATAACAAGCAAATTGATGCAATGTTGAAACAGGCTGACCTAAACAGGCGCGTAGAACTTTCCCTCTCAACACTAAAAAATATGTGGGAGGCATTTATAGGGACGCTTCAGAATACTTTTGCAGTAATCGGAGAGTCTGCTGCGCCGACTCTTAAAAGATTTACTGATCTGCTCAATACATTATCAGGCAAGCTCGGAGACTTTGCCAAGAATCATGCAACCCTCACAAAGATAATCACCCTCGGCGGACTTATTGTCGGAGGCTCTCTTGTTGCCTTCGGCGCATTAGGAATTGCTCTTTCAATGATATTAAGGGTCAGCTCTCTTGCTGCGGGAGGCATAATGAAGTTCACAGGCTTTGTCAAAACGGCCATTCCTTGGGTAAGACTGAAAACACTGGAGATATGGCGCCTTATCGGGATGCAGAAACTTATGAATTACATCTCATATCATGGCGGATTCTGGAAGGCAATGCAGTATTGGCTTATGACGACACGATATAAAATCCTTGAGGCCGGTGGAGCTATGAAGTTTTTGACGGGAGGATTAAGATCAGTAATATTAAGCGTGAGGGCGCTTTCTATTGCATTTTTAACCTCTCCTATAGGCTGGATAAGCCTTGCGATTGCAGGCGTAGCATTGCTGATATACAAGTTCTGGGGGCCTGTTTCAGGGTTCTTTAGAGGACTCTTTAAAGGGATTGCTGAGGCATTGAAGCCGCTTGAACCTGCATGGAATATTTTTAAAAGTATAGCCCCGATTTTCTTTCCTATACTTATACCGTTAAAGCTTATTTACAACCTTATTAAATGGCTTATAAAACCT
>JAEHJW020004945.1_pt1 | contig 27947 bp, 42 predicted proteins | sample 9271431 | NCBI WGS metagenome assembly JAEHJW02 | reverse complement strand
AGGGTCTTATTGGTAAGCGTCTGCGTGGCAGTTTCTCCTACCACCGTATCCGAAGCCGAGGGGAAGGTCATAGTCGTCCCGTCCGTTCCCGAAAATGTCAAAGAGTTCGTGATGACAAAGGTCTTGCTCGTCGTACCCCCCGCGATCTCGAAGCCAGTCGCATTAGAGGTGAGGGTCAGTCCGTTCACGCTCGTTGCCGTAGCCACGCCGATATTCGGCGTGGTCAGTGAGGGAGAAGTTGCAAGCACAATACTCCCCGTTCCCGTCGTCGTATTGCCGAGAAGCGTTACATTTGAAGGAAGGTCGCCCGTCGTAATTGCTCCCCATACCGGCGCGGCGGAAGCAGTCCCTGTGCCCGTCTGGGTAAGGAATTGTTTGGTGGTCGTCGTATTTCCCGCAAGGCGCGTCCCCGCACCCGATGTGCCTCCGTAGATAATATCTCCGAGGGTCGTCATGGGAGAGAGCACATTAAATGCACCCGCAGCGGTCGTCTGTCCCGTGCCACCGAGAGAAATGGGAAGCGTTCCCGTCCAGCCCACGGTGAAGGTATGCGTGGAACCCGACGAGGCGATATTCAGGGTAACATTCGTCCCACTTACTGCGGAGAACGTCTGTACGCTCGCGGTCAATCCGTTCAGTTCGGTGATACCAGACCCACCAGGAAGATTGACTATCAATGCGCCTGTTACGGGGTCAACAGCTACGGGAACAGGAGTAACATAATCTGCGCTTGAAACGCCGAGAAGGGTAGGGATAAAGTTTTCGTCGCGTGGTGCTTGTGCCATAGATGTTATGATTTAATAAGGACTTCGTGGCTCGCATTGACATATACCTGCGTAACGGTGGAAAGGTCGCTTGAAGATACCCCGATAAGAGAAGTGGCTTTGTTGCTCTCGTTGTCATCATGGACTGCCGTATGGCCCGGAACCGCAGTCCCTATCGGGGACGTTACCTGAATGACACAAAGACCATGAGTAACGGGATCAACGCAGATAGGCATGGGGGTTACGCCATCGGTGCCCAAAATACCGAATATGGTCGGCACATTGTTCTCGTCTCGTGGTGCACTGAAAGCCATGGTTTTATAATAAAAGATATGATATAATAAGTTCAATAAAGGTCGTGGATATTCGTAAAGAATAAAGACACCAAAAAACCTATGGAAATAATCAAGGATATAACGGCGGGATTGATAGCGGCTGGTCTCTTGTGGCTGTGCATACTCACGGGATTGGCGGATATTATCGCCCCTTTGTTTTTGATTTGGATTGCGTTTGTGGTGTTTTAGGGTTCACCAATCCACGCCGCTTGACGGTCTTTTCGGCTTTTTTAAGAGTCTCCTCTTTTTTTATAGGCGGAGGGACAATACCTCGCTTTTTAAGTGAGGCGGTCATCATATCTGTATAATACGCCACGTTCTTTTCACGAGCCTTCTTTGTTTCATCCTCCGACACTTCGGGAACCTTTACGCCGCGCTCCTTCATTTGTTGCATGAGGAACTTGTAGCCTGACGGTTCGGTCTCTTTTAAGACCTTGAGGGCCTTTTTCATACCCTTCGTCTCGAACATATTGGCTCCATAATGGGCAGTAATGCGGCGGTTCAAATGCTCTCCGGCCATCCCCGCGAGTACTGCACCGACAGGGCCTCCGATTTTATCACCAATATAGAGTTCAGCGGCCTGTGCGCCCGCACGAAGAATACGCTCCTTTATTCCCTTCGTTTTGGTCAATTTCTTGCCCTCGATATATTTTTTAAGTCCCTTAACCTGCGTCAGGTCTTTGGACATCTCGGATAGTTTGTCATAAAGGGGTAGGTCTTCCTTGGAGATTCTAGATCGTATTGCCTTTCCATACGCGTCTGATATTGCTTTATGCGCCAACATCTCCGCGCTAGGACGGGGATTTTTGAAACTCGGCTGGGCCGCGCGATTATGTTCCTTCTGGGCTTGGCGCATCTCGGAGAGTGTCATCTCTCCCGTCCCATGACTGTCCGCTTGAAGTTCTTTGGAAGCAATATCCACGGCCTTTTGGCGGTCTGCTTGAGTGTTCAATCGGTCGCTCATAATATACGAAGCCATATCAGGTGCCATCGTAGCGACAGAAACAGGTGCACTACCCGTTTCAGAAATAAGCGCGTCTTTGGCGTTCTCAACCTGGCCCTCCATTTTAGCGAGTTTGGGAGAATTGAATGTCGCAGTTCCTTGCGGAGTGTTATTGACAAGTCCGAATGTCGCCGCCGTTTCTAGCATGTTCTGACCGGCTTGTGTGTTCAAAAGGTTCCTTCCCCCTTGTACCTTTTCAAGGATGGGAGAGATGGCGTCTTTCAACATCTGAGAAGCATCTGCGGCTCTTGTTGTTTCTTCCGTATTCGATGAAGGAGGTGGTGTAGCGGGAGGAGTGGTAGTATCCGTCGTGCCAGCGGTTCCCGAAGTCCCCGTAGTTCCTGTGGTATCAGTAGAAGATGAGGACTTTTTTGCGCCTCCTGTAAGGTCGCTTATGATACCTTCTCCAATACCCGCAGCACCTCCTGCGATCGCGCCTGGAATACCACCCCCCGCGGGGTCGATTGTTTCGCCTGTAATAGCACCCGTAACGGCACTCTTGGCGGCGTCGCTAAGAGGTGCTTTGAAATAAGTCCAGAGTTTGCTCAAGATACCCGCGCCTCCTGCAACGGCGGCCGCACCTACATCAAGGGGAGATATTTGAGTATTCGTCGCAGAAACTTGCTGGGTACTTCCTGTATTCGTTGAAGATTGTGTAAGATTCGCATAATTCTTCATAACACCGTTCACATATGCAGGTACATTATACTTTACGCCATATGAGTTAGTGCCTTCAGAAGGTTGCCCGTTCGAGAACGTTCCTGTATAGGCGTTCGGTTCTCCCGTCCCTGCGTTCCACATGGAAGCGATTTGGGCGGGGCCGTATCCTTCACTTTTCAGTTTTTCAATACGGGAATAGGCAACCTGATTCTGTTCTGCAGGGGTGGCTTGTTCAAGGGGAACGTTTTTGCCCAAAATCTGCGGGGCGACGCTATCCCACGTTCCGTTGGTAAACTGATATGCGCCATACTCGCCAGACTTTCCCTTTGCGGTATAGTTGCCTCCTGTTTCCGCTTGCCCTATTGCTTTGGTAAGCGCAAGAGCCTGGGCGTCGGAAGGGCCGCTAGCCGTTGATGGAGAAGTTCCAGCTGTTGATATCGCTGGAGCCTGTGCTTGAAGGTTGGGTTCCATTGGTTTGTGTTCCTGCGTTTTGTATTCCCGTCGCAGTAGGATTGGTAAATGTCTGATAGGTGGCATTCATCTTTCCATTTGCGATATTCATCATGTTCTGTATCTGTTGCTGAAGGCTCGGAGTGGAAGAAGTGGGATTTACCATGCTTTGTACCAACTGTTGCTTATAATTGCTGACGCCCTGTGCACCTACGATAGGAGTAAGAGTGGTAAGCAGTTCTGTAAGGTACTGACCAAGTTCCTGATATTTTGGACTACTGAACTGATTGTTTGTCCATTGATTGACAAAGTTTGCCGCGTTCAATGTGCTAGGATTGATGTCGGGATTGGCTTTCAAGAATCCATTGAGACCCTGTGTTCCAGTGGTCGGGTCGCCATTCAAAATACTCTGCGCCTGATTATATGCAGGAACCATACCAGAATAATAATTCTGAGCAAGACTATAATTTCCTTCCATCTGTGCCCCCGCCCCGATACCACTTCCTGCCGTCCCCCCTGCGGAAGTATAAGGCTGTACCTCACCCGTCAAGGGCGCATACTGACCGAGTACGGAAGCCGCGTAGGGCTGTCCAAGTTGTGCGGCGGCCGCAAGTCCTGACTGCTGGGCTTGCTGTTGTCCTGTTGCGGCTTGTGCGGCGGCCTGTGCTGCAGCGGCTTGCTGTGCGGCGGCCTGTTCCTGGCCTGCGTAATACTGACCCGTGATTCCCGAAAGGCCCTCCGAAACAGAGAGAGGATTCGCTTCCGACGCGATGTCCTTCTGTGCGGTGGCTTGTGCGGCTTGAAGTCCTCTCAATTGTGCGATGGCCTGATTATAAGTGTTCTGCGCTTCGGTGTATTGAGGCGTAGTGACCGCGGCGGTCTTTTCTAGCGCACCGACATAGCCAGGAAATGCGCCGAGAGAAGATGGAGCAGAAGGCGGGGTGCCCGTACCGGCGGAAGTTCCCATCTTTGATACAGTGGTTTGATTCGGATTTTGTCCCTGAACGCGCTGATACCAATTCGATATAGATTCTCCTGGCTGTAATTGATTCCAATTCGCAGAAGATGGGGTAAGACCATATGTATTTACACTCCCGCTAGATTGTGGAGAAGAAGTACCCGTTTGCGGTATCTTTACTATTGGCAAAAGGTTGGATTTTTGAGCCGAAGGGTTGGTTTTAGTGGCGGTCTGGGGATCCGTTTGTGGTCCAGACAAACCGAGCGCAGCAAAACCCTGACCAATTTGTGATAGTGGCTGTGAGAGGGCAGAGTTTCCTGAAAAAAGTGGCGAAGAAATAAATCCCTTACCTATATTGTACAGTCCCTTTCCAAAGTTTTCAATTCCTTGTAACTGTCCCCCCAATCCACCGTTCGGATTACGGACAAGTCCTCCCTGATTCCCTAGGTTGCTTGTAGTTGCTCTCGGCATGATAGTTTATTGATTAGTTGGCGGCGGTACGAACGGATAAAGGTTCGGGTTTGCAAGGATAGGATTGGCGGAAAGGTCTACGTTCACTTGCTTGTTGGCAAGGTAGAACTCCATCTGTTGCAGTTTTTCCTGATAGATTTGGTCGAACGCCTGATATCTTACGGGGTCTTTTGCGATGGAAAGGAAATAGATACGCAAGGCCCAATAGATGAGAATATCGTGAAAATCGGGGAAAAGAAGTGGATACTGACCGATAGTATAACTTGCGCCCGAAACATTCGGCGCATAGACGAGCGGCTTGATGAGCGTCAAGGCGGTATCGCTTTGGAATGACTGTATCTGATACGGAATACCATCGCCCCCAGGGGGAGTGATGATGAGATAGAGGTTCATGAACGTAAGGTCAGTGTTCAAAGGATACCCTCCCGTCGTATGCCATGAGGTGTTCGTGCCCGTAATCTGGTTAGAACCTACGCTGCCCGTGTTGATCGTGCCCGTCGTATAGTCGGAAAATGTCATATCGGGCACGACAATCTGACAATTTATCGTGATAATATCTCCCGTGTTGGAAGGAATAGGCCAGAAGTTCAGTTCTCCTGCGTAGACAAAGAAGTATGCGGGGATTTCTGCGTTATATGGAAGTGCATTTAACTTCGTCCAATCCTCGATTGACTGTACGGGGGCAGGAGTATAGACTAATTGTCCTACGGTGATTGTCGCGTTGCGGATTTTAGAAACATTCGCGGGCAATTTGTACGATTGCACGCCCATAGTATTGATGGTCGTGGTAAATGGGCTTGAAAATGTCGCCGTTCCCGTGGAAGTTATCGTAACTACGTTCGTGAGGCCGCTGTCCGTATAGATTTTGAAGGTCGTTGAGGTGATATTTCCCGCATAGTAGGTCGTTCCCGCGGTAATTCCTCCAGGAAGCGAGGAACCATAGAATGCTAACGCCACTCCGTTCACAAATGCGCTACTATTCGCGTTACTCGGATCTACATAGGGATTCAGCGTATAAGTAAGTTCGTTCGTCGAAGTGGATGCGGCGGAAATAGACCCGAAAAACGCCCCCAATAGGGAACTTATCCACGTTATAGTGGAACTATTTTGCGTAAAATAGCAGGTTCGCTGTTCCCCATCGGAGAAAACCACCAATTGACTTGTTGAGGGCCATGTCCAATTCGAGGAAAGGGTTGCCGACGTATCACCGTACGCAGGAGCGGTCGCCAAGGTCAAGGTCTGCGGCGCGATTGTCGTGAGGGTCGTCGTTCGTTCATTATCAAAGTACCGCTGGAGAAGATAGCGGTGCTGTTGGTTGATCTGCGTCTTTCCGAGCGTCTGATTTGCGCTCGAATTATTGAGCGAAAGCGTGGTAAATTGCGAGAGAATTGAGCCGAAGGAAAGCATAGTTTAATAATAAATGGTTATAATGGTAAATCAACGCAAGCCGTGGATTTTATCCTTCCGCTTCCCATGTGAAGTACAACGTGCCTGTTGCACCTCCTGAAACCTGCGACCACGCAAGGTAGATGTTTGTGGAATCGACCGTTATTGTCGCAGACTGTCCGGATCCCCCTCCCGCGAGATAGATAATATCTCCCGTCGTCCCTCCTGAAACGGATGTACCGACGTACATTTCTAGATAATTCGCCGATACATTACCGTTGTAATAGATACCATAGGAAACTGCGGCGATTGCCGTCCCTCCTGCGGCCGTACCGTTTATTCGCACTACCGTAGGTTTGGTTCCCAATCCATGAGCAATAGTCTGTGTTCCCGCAGTAGCGTTCAATGCTCTCGATGAGTTTCCTATACTTCGTACAGTAGAAAGTCCCAAGATATTCGCCGCAGGTATTTTGGGAGCGTCTACCCCGTTATGCACATGATACACTGCGTTTTCCGTACTGTATCGTGCGTTCTTCCTCTCCTCTTTGGGAGTGATTTTAGGGATATTGGTCGCCGGAAAAGGATTAAAGGTGTTCATTATTCCTGTGCGCGGAATGCCGTGATGTCTTGGGTTGCACCTTTCAGTCGAAGTTCACGAAGGCGAAGCCACGAAGTGGTAGACGGATTGGCGGTAGAAAATAAATCTACACGCAACACTATCCATTGAAACTCCTGAAAAGGAATGGAAAAAATATCGGAGATAGGATTATTGGTCGAAGTCCCTACGGTAGTACCGATTTCTTCCCATGTCGTATATTCGGAAGGATGAATAGGAAGATATGGAGCGGCATACACAATAATCTGTTCACCCGCCTGTAGCGGTTGAACGAGTTTATATTCTATCTGTCCCGGAGTAATAGGCTGAATAGCCGTACCGATAGGAATGACATCTGTGATGACCCTGCATATATTCTGCGAGGATGACGATAGATTATAGGGAAGGTCTGATGAACCGTCTATGCGGCTATCGCTTGTTCCCACAAGAATACCCAATCCCGTAGGAGGAGAGGACAGGAATGTTTGAGGATACGCATACAATGCGGTTCCATAGATAGAGTAGGTTCCTGTATCCGTGGAAATCATCTGTGCGAGCCACATCCTCTGCTGCTCGACGTTTATTGCCCATACGCCTCCGTACCCATCGATAGTTCCACCGCTATTGTACACTCCGTAGCAGGTGAAATAGAGACGGCCCTTCTGATAGGTTGCGTCCGTGAAAAGAATATAAGGTTCGACGGTTCCTGAAATATGATCTGGCACTTTCGCCCATAGATTGGCCTGTGAACCGTTCGTGATATAAATGTTGCCACGGTTCCCGCAGAATACATAGGCATTGGTGTTTACGACTACAATCTGTTGCATATACGATTCTGGGAAAAGAATAGGCGTTGATTTCGTGTCTACCAAGTCCCAGAGATAGCACATATTGAGCACCCCTCCTATCATTACTGATGCGGAAAAGGTCGCAAGGGAGATTATATTATCATTTCCTGGCACAAGGGAGGGATAAGAAACATAGGCATAACTTCCCGATGAGGTCGGGCTGAACGCGGTTGTAAGAGGGTCTGTTTGAAAGAACTTTCCCAGAAAATTGAGGTCCCCGTAGACGATGACGTTACCTGCCGCGACGATGGCGGGGTGAGGGAATACCTCATTTGCTCCTTGAAGATAGCCGGAGTTGCCCGTAGTTGCAGTCGCGGGATTCCATCCATAGTTCCATGATCCTATGTTGTTATATGCAACACCTCCTGACACTCCTACGGCGTTACAATAATCAATCTGTCCGTCCCTAAATACAAACACCCAGCCATCCCAGTTTCCCGGAGCATTTGGATTGGGAGTTTTCCAGCATACCAGTCCGTTACCATGCGACGTTGAGTCTGTAGTATTGCCTGTATATCTCCAATACCCCGAAGTAGTGGCAGAAGAATTGCTCCATACGAGTCCGTTTGCATCTACTGCGAAGTCCGTGGAACCAGGATTTAGAGTATCGAACTTCTTTATCAGACCCATGTTGTAGGTCTGCATTGTCGCCGTTACTCCAGCGGTAGAAATGGTGAATGAAGAAGAAAGTTTGTAATCGGTATAGAATGAAAAACTCGTCCCCGTCGTATCTGTGGCGACCCAATAAGGAGTATTGTTCGGCAGTACTCCCGTATTCGATGAATTAGTGAAATAAATCGCCTGTCCCCTTTGTAGGGTAATAGATGAGGATGAGGTAACCGTGCTGGACGCAGTTGAGGTAACGGAAGCACTTACCAGAGGAGCAGTTTTGTTGACGAGTGAAAACTCCACCGACACTTCGCCGGGGACGCTATCAGGATTCATGGACTTGATGTCCGTAATCCCTTCATAAGGGGATGGTGCGATGCCGTTCTCCCAGCCGTTTATCACAATATCCCCGTTCACATAGTCAACGGAGTATGCCATTAGAGTTCCTGGAATGAATAAGAAGGTGAAGTTCCTGCAACGCTTATCGCGCCCTGATACGTTATGCCCGAAGTGAAGCTCAAAATGCCTCCCGTACCGTCATTTGCGGCCGTAGAACCCTTCAAAATGACCGAATAATTGGAGGTAGTGGCTCCCGTGCCCAAAAGCACATAAAGGGGATTTGTACCCTGATTTTGAAGGATAAAGCCCGCGCGAGCCGTATTTGTGCTCGCTACGGACGTATTTGAGCCGATCACCGGTGATTGGGGAAACCCTTTTACCATTATCGCTGAAATATCTGCCATAGGAATAGTGTATTACTTTATAAATCCTCTCATCCGCGCAATCCTGTTCTTCTCGTCGTTCAATGCGTGCTCCTTTTCCATATTTTCCTTCTCTTTCTCTGCCGCTCGTTGCTCCCGTAACGCAATAATCTGTTCTCGTTCCTCTAGTGCAAGGAGTGTCTTCTTTGCATCGGACGAAATCTTGTCGAGGGACTTCTGTCGTTCAAGGGCCGATTGCTCAATCTGACGTTCTTTTATGCGTGCGTTCTGCGCCGCCTCTTTTGCTATCTGTTCCTGCGTCTTCTGTCGTATGACCGAATCGTTCAATTCTTGAAGTTTCTCGGAGATGAGACCGTTTATCTCATACTCGTCCATTTTCAATTTCTCATATTCGGCCTTGAGGTGCTGCAGTTCCTCCTCACGCTGGGCGATATTCTTCTCCCGTACTTCGAGTGCCGGAAGGATGGCGTTTGCCTTGTCCTGGGTGCTCTTGAGATACGATTCAATATCGCCCCGTTTCTTTTCCAGTTCCGCTATATCTTGAGTGATGGATGCAAGGGTAGCATCACGATATTCGTTCAGTTTGCGCTCTTCTTCCTTTGAAAGTGCCCTAAGTGCATCAACCCGACGGGCGAGGGTAACTCCCTGCTGTATTTCCGTATTCCTCTCCTGTGCGAGAACCTTGGGGATGGTTTGTTTGGGAAGAAGGTTCATATCAGTTCATCTTGCGGCGACGGTCCAATTCCTGAATATCGAGATTTTTGTCCACGGCAACGGTCGTGCGATAGCCTTCATCGTCCCGATGGATTTTGTTCTCAAGAGGTTCCTCATGAACGGTCTGCACCGAGATGCGCGATTCGGGGAGGGGCGTAAGACACTTCTGAATATACTCCGCGAGCTGGTCGATGGAATAGGTTGAAGCGTTCTTAAAGTTCCACATCACGGGGAAGCCTTGTGCATCCTTCTCACGGGCCGCCATGTGCTTTGCTTGGTCGCTCTTGCCGAACTCACGGATAGCGAGGTCGCGTGCGAACTTCTTTCTTATCTGCTGAATATCAAGGGGCGACTGGTCGGCTATAATGATTGCACAAGTCGAGTACGCAGGGAAGCGATATGCCTTCTTGCCCCACAGTCCCACGAAATCCTCATCTGTCCAGTTGGTAAACTTGAACGTTCCATCGAAGTCTTCAGGAAGGATGGGGTCGACCTTCATAAGGTCTTTCTCCGTCATCGGTTTCTTGATGTTCGATTCTACGGGAACGCCGGAAACAGTCGGAGTGGAAACGGGCTTTGTCTCTTGTTCAGAGACCATAGTGTTGATTTTTTCCATGCTAATTCTCTTATTCAGAGTTTTAATGGTTTATATGTATCTCACCCCCTCCGAAGAGGGGGATGAGACAACGAACCTTTTAGAGGTTCAGGTACACGGGATACGCATCGGCGGAGGTGGCTCCGTAGATAGCATAACCAATGATGGCCTTGTTGACCGTCGTCGTAGTCGACGTGGTCTGGGTAACCGTACCCGCCGTCGCCGCTGACGGAGAGATTGGGTCGCCCGCAGCCGCCACCGAAGCGTCGCTGATGGCCGAGGTGATGCCCTTTGCGAGGACAAAACCATAGCTGCCAGAAGCGATCGTGTAGAGGCCCACACCTACCAACGCGTTCGAGAGCGTGGTCGGAGAGGGGATAACGTTCGCACCATGGGCCGGAATGAGGCTGATAACCGAAGTGGTATCAAGCGTCGCTCCGTCCTCAAGAGTGATAACGATAGAACCCGAAGCCGCCGCCTCCGAGTTGGTCGAGATAAGGAGCGTGCTCCCAATACCCGTACCGCTCACGACGGAAACGAAACCGCCAGCGTACTGACCGACAGTAGCCGCAGTCGCACCGAGAGTCGCGGTAACCTGCGCCGGAGTATTTCCATTCGCGGAATACGCCTGATACGCGGTAACCGTCAACGACTGGTGGTTGGCAATAAGCGCGGCATCCTGATAGAGGTTGCCAGCGTCTACGCCCGATGCGCCCGCGCCCACGAAGACCAATTCACGGCTATCCGCGAGGGTCCACCGAGTGCCCACGAGCGTCTGCAGGTTCGCGTCCGATGAGGACTGGAACACACCATTCGCTACGATAGCGAGAGGTGAAGTTGCGCCCTGCTGTGTAATTCGAGACATTAGATTTTATGTGTGATTTTTAATGACCTTTTATGCGGCGGTCGTGAAGTACGTCCAGGTCGTTCCACCATCAGTATTGATGTAGAGACGGGTCGTGGTCGTCGTCGCGTCGAGCCGCGTATAGAGAGAACCTTTGGGGGCTTCAAACGTCGGCGCACCATCTCCCGTGTAGAATCCTACATTGAGAAGCTGGAAGGCCGGTTCAAAGTTAGCTAAGTTTTGTGCCATAGTTGTTGGTCAGGTTAGTGCGACCTTCGACTAGGCCGTGGTGGTGATACCCGTCAAGACACCGTTACGGAACGGAAGCTGAGAGATGAACTGACCACCGAGAATCATGAAGCTGTTCACCGTTCCCTGGTTGTAAGCCTCAATGAGGCCGGTATAGGTGAAGGCGTCCTTCGGGTCGTAAAGCGTATCCTCATACACGTTGCCGCGGACATCCTTTCCTTTCGGGCTGATCTTCTGACCCTTCCACCACTTGAGCGAATACCACTTGGTAAAGCGCATATTGAGCATGTAGAAGTTGCCAGAGGTAATCTTCTTATCGCGGCCGATTTCCATACCATCCCAACGCTGCGAAGAATAACCGCTCGTCGATGCCGTCTGATCGCGCATCGAGGACGAGAAATCTGCATTGTTGCGCTGATATGCGACCTGAAGGCTCTCGAAGAGTGCCCAGGTGTTGTAATCAGTTACGATAAAGTCCGGTTCGATCGGACCATCCGAAATGTTGTTCCAAAGAGTACGAACCTTGAAAAGAGAGATTGAACCGTTCGAGGGGGTTACAGTCGCGTTCAACGCATTGTACGCCGAGCGAGAAAGACCACCGTAGGTCGGAGCAACCGTACCGTCATCGACGGTGTTTGCAAGACCATTCGGGGCCTTGCCACCGTCCGCGGTACCGTCTCCCTGCAGGTAATTACCGACATCGTCGGCCGCGTCCTGCGCGCGCAGGTCCATGGTTACCTGCATGAGCTTCAGGGTCTGCATTTCCGTGTCGTTCACGGAAAGGTCCGAACCAGCGAGTGAGATGTTGGTTGCGATGAACGTGGGGTAAAAAGTCTCGTTCACTGCGGTCGGCTGCTGCGTAATGGGGAGCAAGTCATACCCATTAAACGCAATAGACGAGATGCCTTTCTGGTATTTCAAGGGGAAAAGCATCCACACACCATTCCACTTTTCCGTGCGCTGCATCAATTTTCCGAAGAAATAGTTATCCCTAAGGACACCATCCACGAAAAACGGCGCAAGGTACTGGTTCGTAGTCGTCTGTACGATTGAGCCAGGTGCTACTGCCATTTTGTGTGTTATTTATTTTTGAAGGAGCTTCTTATCGTTAAAGGATTCCCAGGTCTCTCAGTTGGCGTTCGAGACTTTCCTGTTCCGCCGTTTTCTGTGTCCCTTCACGGGGTGTTGCCGAGCTTTCCGTCATGGTGCGTGCGGCCACTTCTTTGTTACGGCTGGTACTTCCCTTCATGCGGCTCATGTACAATTCGTACGCCGCAAAAGGATCAGCATATTCTATCAAGTCTCCGTCGCGGTCTTTGGGACTTATCTTTTCAAGGAAGGTGAGGTATCCGTTGCGAATCTTCGTATTGCTGAAATCCGCGCCATATTCCTCTTCGAGCGTCTCCATGACCGAATCAATGTATTCAGAGGCTTCAGCGATTTGCTGTTCCTCTTCCTGTTGTTCGGCCCTAATGGTCTCCAACGCTTCGCGCACCGCTTCCTCTTTTGCCTTTCCGAAAACCCCCTTGAGGGCCTTCTGAAGTATCTCGGTTGCGTATGCCTTTTCCGGCGTATCGTTTCCGAAGAGGGGTTCGACGACCTTCAAGAAATCTTCAGCTTCGCTGGATGTTTCCTTTCGGGCTTCCGCAAGTGCTTGGAGACGAGCATTCAATTCGATGTTCGCTTCACGCTCTCGCTGGTATCGTTCCTCCAATCTCCGTTCACGGCGACGGCGAACCTTGAGAGGATCTTCCTCCTCATGGGAGGTTTCCTCCTTCGGCTCCTCTTCCTCCTGTAATCCTAGGTTTTTAAGAAGCTCTTGTTCGGTCGAGTTCGTCTCGTCCGAGTTTGTATTACCGAAAATATCTGCCATATTTTTTTACCTTTCTTCAAGGTACGATTTAGTTTTTATTCAAGCTTTTAAATGGAGCTTTACAACCACGACATTTTTAGTGATACTTGGGCATCAAAGGGTCTTTATAACGCTTCAATGCTTCACGCTTTGGGTCTTTCTTTTTGGTATCAAACTTCACTTTCAGCTTGATGGATTTGACGGGGGCTTTCTTTTCGCCACCCTTCATAATCTCTTTCACCGTATGTCCGATAAGTTTGTCCATATTATTTCTTCTTTGATCGCAAGGCTTTTATTTTAATGCCTGGATACTTTCGGTGGACTTTCTCACGGACTTCTTTCTTTTCCGAAGGACTGCCGTATTGGTCTACTCGGGCAAGCGCGTTCCTCGCGTGCGCTTCGTCCTCAATGGGATAACCTCTGTCCTTCTTGAACACAAAGTCCTTCTTGGGCAAATCCTTCCTTTCTTCGTAAGTGAGTTTGGCCATTATTTCTCTTTTTTCTTGTTTTCTATCGCCTTCGATTTCGCCTCCTTTTGGAACTTTATCTTGAGCTTGATAGACTTCACGGGCGCTTTCTTTTCTCCTTCGCCCATAACCTTCTTCTCCATACCCCTATCGCTCTTTCCTGCTTTCTTGGCGTTCTCAATTGCTATTTTTTTTGCGTTCATGTGTGTATTATGTGCTTTCTGCATATTACTTCAATCGACCTTGTGGATTATCCCGTAGGAGGCGCGGGGGGCATCGCCTGACCTGCGGCGTGCATTACTGGAGCGGTCTGTTCGGTCGGAGGGGGCGTGGCCTGTGCCTGTTGCGCTGCCTGTGCCTGTTGCTGGATTTGCTGTATTCTCTGCATGAGTTCGGGGAAGTTCAGCTGCATATAAAGCGCGGGGTCGGTCTTGTAGAGCAGTCCGTCCTCTGCCGATTCATCAGGGTTGGGGAAGTCCGCAATCTTCAAGAGCGTCTTCGGCCCGATTGCCCCAGCCTCAAAGAACGAAACGGCCTGGTTTATCTGTGTGATGTCATCCTTCGGCTTCATTGAGTTCGGGGCGACCGTGATGACAAGGGAACGGTCGATGTCCGAATTGGAAATCTCCGTGTACTCAAGAGCCTTCGTTGTCCCTATGATGGACGCAAAGTGCTTCTCATCGTAGAAGACCGTGTACAACTGGACAAGCCAGTTAAAGATAGAACGTGCTACCTGCTCAACAGAATCTCCGATACCTCCTCCGATACGAGAAGTGTCCTTTTGGGTTGAGAGAATCATACCGCGTGCCGTCGTGTCCTTTTTCTCTGGCCTAGAGATGATACCCTGGGTCCCCCATGAAGTGAGGAGGTTGTTTTCGCTCATCTCCAGCTCATCAAACACGCCCGCTGGTACGTTCGGGGCCGGAAGACGAAAGACCGCTTCACCAAGAGGCCCACCTTGAGGAACGAGCACCTGTCCTTTCTTCGGGTCAGTCAAGGCATTTGCCGCCTGTTTGGCCGTTTCTTGGTTGAAATTGGCCATCGAGAACAGCAATCCATTATTTGCTTGTGAGATTTGCGCGTCCAACTGTTCTACGCGGCGCGTTATCTTGTTCTGGTTCGGGATATTCTGCTCGATGTTTCCCGTGAGGTCGTGCGGCCGAGTACGCAAAGAGTAATAGGAAAGGAATACATACGGCTTCTTCGGCATCGCAAAATGGTTCTTTATCCTTCCCTTGCGCTTTTCGCCGAACTCCACAATCTCCGCTTCATCCTCCTCTTCGTCCTCATAGGTAAAGTAAGGGTTTTTGCTCTTTTCCAGCACCACACCCTTATACGTTGAGAACGTGAAGTCATCCGTCCACCATTGCGTATACACGACGGGCGTTCCCATCTTATGCTGAACGCTCATGGAGATATATTCTTTGTGTTCAGGGAAAATCTCTGTAAGGTGTTTGGCCGTTACCCCAATCCTTTCACCGAGCCATGAAGAAAAGTCCCCATAGGCGTCCACATAACCATTCGGGTCGAACACGAAGTCTTCAATCTTTCTGTTATCAAACTCAACGTCGCCGATTTTCTCATCCCATCCCATCTTGATGACGCCCAACTGATAGATACCCCATTGACGTACCATAAACTGCAGTTTCCTTCTCATAAGGAGTTCCTGCGCGTGATAGGCGAGCATTGTCTTTACCGCGTCTGCCAACTGGTTGCCTTCAGGCGTATTATCCGCCCATACGACAGGTTCGGGGTTCTCTGCAAATGCGGCCGCAAGGAAGGTCTCCATCGCCGTCCACTGATAGTTTGCAGTGATTACTTCGTTCGTAAATGGCCAGTTTCCGTCATTTATCCTTCCGAGATACGCGCGGAGGTTCCTCTTGAACACGGGCACGATAGCCCCTTCATATTCCGAGTACAATTTTTCATACTCATCACGGAGATCGAGAAGCTCCTCGTCCGTCATGGGGAGATACAAGAGGTCTCGCTCCGTTCCTGCGGTTCCTTCGGGAGAGCCAATACCGCCCGACGCAATCTTGTTGGTAGGGGATTCGATGAGGTCGGTAACGCCCTCGATATTCAGCGCAAAAGGATTTACGGAGTCCATTATTCGAGTATGTCAGTAGGGTTTGTATATCGCCACGAGCCAGGGGGAATGCCACGCTCGAATATCTTTCCTATCGCAATAGCGTGGTCTGACGGCATACCTTTGGCCTCCCATGCGGCCATCAATCTATCCCCTCTGTGATGCGTGATGATAGCGAACATTTCAGGATAGGTCTCCATGGCCCTTTCTGCGCCGTTCAAAAGGCGATGTTTGAACGAATTAAAACTCTCTCCTCCAGGCAGACTGTCGTCAGGATGTTCCTCTGCATAGAAACGAAGCACGGGACGCACCTGCTCTTCTTTCTCTCCCGTGAAGTCTCCGAGATGCCACGGACGGAACTCTCGCGTTATTTCCCAGATAGGCGCACCAGTTTCTTCCGAGATTATCTCCGCCGTCTCTCTCGCACGGTCAAGGTCGGAGCATACGATCCCCTTGATTATTCCTCGAAGTTCTTTGCCCGTCTGTCGAGCCTCCTTCCTTCCCTTATCGTCCAAGGGAACGTCAGACCATCCGCGCACGCGCTGTTCGCGGTTCAATGCGGTCTGTCCGTGTCGGCCGATTACGATACGATGTACATTTGGGGCCTCCTGCATGAGTTTGAGGGCTTCTTCAAAAGGGTTCAGTTTGAGTTTCATTGTCCCTATTATCATATCTGCGTTCAATTCTTTCAACTGAAAGCGTGGATAATCGGCAAGGATGGTCGATATGATAGGGAGTGTTATTGAACATCTCGCAATAGATGCACTTCTCCCCGTCTATGAGGGCCGCGAGCAGTTTTGATTCCTTGCGTATCATCTGCAATTCCACCCGTGCTTTCCTTGTGCGGGCGCGGTAGTTCCTCATCCACTCGCGGTTTATCTCCCTATGCCGTTCTTTCTTCTCCTTGGGGGTCATCATAGCCGTACTTGATAAATGTCCACTTCTTCGGGGGAAAGCCCAAATGTCTGTATGATTTCCTGTTCCTCTTTCGGCGACGGTTTTTGTACCATCATACCCTGCGGCACGCCCTCCAATATCCTCCCATGCCCTATCTGCGCCATGGACTGTGCATATTTATCAAGTCCGATCCGCGCATAGATGGTCGCGTGCACGAAGTGGTCAGGGCCTTTACGTTCCCATCGGAACTCCTTGCGGCCGTTCTCATCCTCTCCTGGTAAAGGAACCCAGCTCCGATAGATATTGTTCCAGTGGTCGAGATATTCCTCCCATTCCTTCACTCCCTTAGGAGCATTGAACACGACGCGCTTTTCCTTCATCTCATCAATAAAGAGCTGGATAAGCCTGTTCCTATCTGCGATGACCGTACCGAACTCCTTGTCCTTTCCCCACTTTATCATCTCCTGTCCGCGGGCATCCCTCCGATACCATGTGAGGAATACCCTTCCCATATAGCGTGCCTGTAAATCTCTTATCCCTACGAGGTCCCCTCCTTGGTCTGCGATGATGACCGAACGAGGCCAACGGTTCAAGAGTTTCTCCAGTTCGAGATAGGGATTCTTTTCCCTTGGGTCTGAAAGCGCACCATACCAGAATATACCGTTTTTGTTTGCCGCTACCACATGGATAGGAAGTCCCGTATCAACGCCCATAACGACGACAGGTTCTTCCTCGTTCGTCTTCTGCACCATGCAATTCGTTATCGTCTCGCGCGTTACTGTGTCCCCACTCCCTGAATAGGGAAGGCCCGCGACAAAGTTCGAGAAATACTCCTCGCTTTTTTCCCTTTTATCCTTGGCGATACGGGACGCGGGGATTGACGGGTTCAACCACAAGGGAATCCAATAGCCGGACCATTCCCCTCCTTCCTGTGTGGGTATCCATCGGCCGCCCTTTCGTTCTTCCGTTGTGATAATTCCTCGGCACTTCGGGCAGACATATTCCTCCCTTTGATAGTCTATACACGTCTCATCTAAGGGAAGCGTCTCGCCGCATGAATGCGTGATATGCCATACCTTCTTGTCGGACTTCTCATAGATAAGGTCTATGCCCTGTCCTCTAAGGGAAGGATTGGAGAAATACGCTCTTGTGGGATTTTTGGCGAACTGCAAGCGTGAATCATACTGCTCGATGATCGGTTTTTTGCAACGGTCATATTCGTCCACGATAAGTCTCTTCGCGGAGATCATAAGAGCCTGGTTCTTCGTCCACGAACCTCGATAGTAAATCGTGGATTTTCCGACACGCTTCTGCTCTACGCTGTCTTTATCTTTCGTCCACTCCTGAAAAACCTGATTATTGGCTATGATACGGTTCGTCTTACCGCCAGAGAACTGTTTTACATCATCATCCGTCGGAAGTACATAGATGGTATCGAGTGCCGTGCCGTTATCCCCTCTCCATGAATCGAACAAGGAACGTATAATCTCAAATGTGGTAAATCCTATCTGGGCCGCTTTCATGGAACACAACTGCGGCGATTCGTCCGAATAGATTGAAATAAGATAGGGATATTCTGCAAAACTTAAAGGCTGTCCTGTTTCCGTGAGGATGCCGTGCTTCTTGATAAACGCATGAAGGTTTATCTCTGCCAGCTCGTCGATAAGGGTATCATTTGGTCCCGTCATTCGTTTCTTCGAGGAACTTATTAAACCTGCCAGACATCTCTTTCAGCTCCTCCTCACGCTGTGGGTCCCTTACAATGGACTGTCCGTTCGTCGTTACGTCGAGGCTCTCCTTGGGCTTCCCGAACTGTCGGTTCATAATATCCCCGTAAAAGTGGTGGTTTCCCTTCTTTGCCTCCTCGAAGGCTTTACGGAGGAGGCTTGTCCATACCTCCTCCTCGTCTATGCTGGATTCTGCCGCTATCTTCTTTACCGCGCGGCGCATGAGCGTATTCCAATTCGGGACCCCTGGCGGATGACCAGGCCCCGGTTCTCCTCCCCTTACGAAGCGTCCATCAGCCCCGCGAGGTTCGTACTGTTTTTCCTCATTCGATGGTTCCATGATCCGTGATAATGGCGAGAAGGGCATCTTGGGGTCCTGCCGTCCGGGCCACACGCAGCGAATTATATTTATACTTGCTTATCGCCTTCCAATTGCCGTCCTTCTGTTTGATAAGCGAAATAACATTGGAGTTTTCGAGGGGCGAATAAGGAATGTTCTTTGAGGCTTCCTCTTGCAGGAAAAGGTTTTCGGTCTCAAGCCGTGATACCTGCTCCTCAAGTTCCACTATCCTCTGCCGCAGTTCTTCCATACTATTTAACGTGTTCTAGCTTCTTTAGTTTCTTTACGGCCTTTTGACATCGGCGGCACATCGCTTTCTTCGAGACCGCCCGCTGTCCTAGGATGGTGATGGTCGGATGCTTCATAAACATGACCCATGAGGGCTTATGGCATACTTCGCACGGCTGGATGAACTTATCTCGGAGCGACATTCTTTTCTTCTTCAACTTGTGGGAGGAGTACGACATCTCCCGTGGTAAGTACCGTGGAAACAACCCCCAGCGCGGACTTTACAGCGTTCCATACGACATCAAAGGCGTCGATGATATGGTGCTCCTTGAGATTATCCACACGGCGACTTTCGGTATTAAAGCCCTTTTCTTCGCCGATTTCCGCCCTTATCGCCTCAAAATCGGTTCCTGCATTTCTTACGATATGACGGATAGGAGCTTGTAGTGCAACCTTGAGTATCTTTGCCCCTGAACTATTGCCGAGCTTCTGCGATACGTTATAAAGGGCAAGTCCTCCGCCTGGAAGGATACCGCTCTTCAACGCAGCCCGTGCCGAACCGATAGCATCCTCTACCTTGAGCCTTCGATAGGCAATGCCGCTTTCGGAGTTTCCTCCCACAAAGTATCGCGCGGAATTGACGTTCAGTCTATTGGCTCGGTGGATAGCACGGTCGTTATCCTCTGCCTGTATCTTCATCACATGGGCCGTCAGGTCTTTCATGCCGTCGATTTGTACTTCATCCTTGTATACCTGAATATGCTCAAAACTTCCAAGGACTTCGCTATCGGTGTCCTTCAACCTCTTTCCCGCCGCCCCTTCGACGATTTTAGCTCCCGATGCGAGCGCGAGGTCCTCATACCATTCGTCATTGAACAGTACGGGCATCTTTACGACGATAGAACGGAATCCTCTGATACGGTGCGTTTGAATAAGGTCGGCGACTACCTGCATATCCATATCCTCGCAGAAGATGAGGATTTGGTTCATTCCCTTCTGGGACATATCCTGGAAGAGCGTCTCGAACTCCAGTGCCGTTTTAATGCCGTCCCGCACAATCAACACGGGAACGTTCCGCATGGTCGCTACTTCCTTGCCTGGATCATACATATAAGGGCTGATGATACCCGTCCCCTCCATGGTGATTCCCTTTCCAAGAACAAAATAGTCCTCCTCCGTATTCGATACTCCCCATGAAATAATGCCGTCTTTGCCGATTTCCTTATAGATTTCGGAAACCTTTTTGCCGATTTCCCTGCTTTCTGCCGAGATAGTGGCAACATCCTCAAGGGTTTTCGTGTCCCCTTCGGCGATTTCTTCCTTCTGCTCCTCTAGGAAATGCTTTATATTCGGCAGTTCCGCTTCGAGTTCACCCATCAACTGCATCGGGCTTGTTTCCGAATCCTTAAATCCCTCCTTGAGCATCTCCGAGGCCAATACCACGGTCGTACTAGAACCATCGCCGCTCTTCCTGTTTGCCCTGTCTACGGACTCAAGAATGATAGACCTTCCCATATCCTCGATTTTATCTTTGAAAAGGATACGGGAAAGTACCGTGATACCGTCGTTAGTTGGGAAGTATCCTGGCCGTTCAATAGATTCCATGAGTGCGTTCTTGCCGCGGGTTCCCATAGTGGCCCCGACGGTCTTGGCGAGTTTTTCTATCGCGCCGATGAGTTTAGGACGCGCTTCTTCTTGGGGGACGAGATTGTCTGCGATTACTCTCATTGGTTTGGATATTCTTTGTTAAATAGGGGATCGTTTTTTCTCATTACCGAACGGATATGATAGGAAAGATAATAGATATTTGATGAGTTTTGAGGGAAGAACTGTATCTGCCCACATCGCACGCACCGTTCTGCTACTCCATGATGTGCTCCTTTATAGAACTTGAAATTATGCAGGAATCCTTTACGTTTGCACGCGCTATTCCTGTACCGGCGTGGCATCATCGGTTTCTATTTTCACGATTTCCTCGAAGTTTACATACCACGAGTACCCTTTCCCGTCGGAATTGGGGTACTTTTTGGCCATGAACGAATCAAAATAGCACAACGCGCCGAGGGGGATCGCATCGGCCAACTTTTCATCCACGGCCACGACCTTTCCGATTTCCTCATAGGAATCCTCTACGCGAGCCAGATACCCCTTATATTCGAGGGGTTCTATCTGTATGTAGTTATTCAGGAGTTTTTTCATCGGGTATATTGACTATTTTTGCCATTCCTTTAGGATAAGAGTGAAGTATGGATTGAATAGGCAGATTTATAGGATTTGACGGCGAACCTACCTCATACGCGGATAACCGCCATAGATTTCTTATTCGTTTTAATAATTGGCCTATCCAGCACATAAGTATATAATACAAGACACCCCCCGTTATATGGAAGGGTGTCTGTGGAAAGACTGCTTATTTAGTATCCCATCGAAGTTTTGCTCTGCAGTTTCACAAGTCGGGTGAACTCCTCTACTCTGTTTTTTTCATCTCTTTTAGGTCTACTGGTTGAGATTGAACAACAAGCCTCCAGCCACCCTTTTCATCGGGAAGGAACTGGGGAATGGACATAATATCCACCTCATACTTTCTTACCAGTTCGCCGTATTCTTTGAGAAACTTTTCTATATTGGTCATTGATTATATTATACTATATTTTCAATCTTTTTGCATTGGGGATAACTCCCTGATTTGTCGCTCCACGATCGTTATCATCCTCCCTACCACCTCGGCTCCTCGAATGTCGCCCTTTTTTCGATAGTCCTCATATTCCCGCTCCATTTCCAGATTGATCTTTACGAGGGGTTCCATGGTTAATGTTCTTGGGGTGGGTTATAAGAGTTTAGGGGTTACGCTTTTTAATCTTTCGCGGGCGATTTGGCAGTATTTCTCGCTTATCTCAATGCCGATATAGTTTCTTCCTTCCATTTTTGCGGCGATGGCGGTGGTGCCGGAACCGAGGAAGGGGTCGAGGATAATTCCATTAGGACGAGCAAAGTTCTGAATAAAATATCTTGGCAATTCCATCGGAAAAGTAGCGTGATGTTCGGGGATAGATTCTGACTTATACCACGTCTGCCTATTGGGAACATAGTTATTTTCAGGGAAATTATTTTCTTTGAAATCTATCGTGCTATCTTCGCCGAAGATAAAAACATATTCCCATCCCTTAGCCATAACGCCTTTCGATATTTGCGAAACAGCGTGCTTATTCCAAATAAAAATATCTTTCAGATTATCTCGAAAATGATACTGAAGATTGATAATAGTATCCTTGTTGTTTGCGAGCGATTGCATATTCCAAAAAGTATATTTCGATACCCTAATACAATTTGTTATTATATCAATTAAAAATTGTTCATATTTCTCTATTGGAATATCATCTTCGTATTCATCGTAGAAATTATCTCCAGTAGAAGAATTGGGATGGTATCCAAGAGATTTATTACCCATGTTATATGGCGGCGAAGTAATAACCAAATCCACGCTCTTATCGGGAAAGGTTTTTAATACTTCCAAGCAATCGGCGTTTATAATTTGGTTTATTGGTAAGTTCATGTTTTTATTCTTCCCCGCTCTCCTGGGGATGGGGGAGGGATTTGATTGCTTTGCGAAGCGTTTTACCCCAATAGTGAGGGTTTGCGTCCGCGCTCGCTGGGTCATCGCTCGTTCCTTTTCTTCGTCCGGCTTGGGAGGAGGGCTGGCAGGGGAAGCCGCCGGTGAGGAGGTCAAACCTTCGGGATGGGATCGGATTACCGCAAGGACGGCCTCCTGCGACTTGCTTATCTTGGGACGCACCTTTACGAATGCATCATAGGAAGTGTCAGAAATCATGGATTTGCGAGCCATTCTTGTGGCAGTACGACATTCGCCGGTGGATTTACAAATAATGCCTTCATTTCTTCGTGCGAGTATCCCGCGATCCCTGTGCCGACGGGTGTCAGAAGGAACTCCTTGCTGGGATTTTCCCGCGCGGTCTCAAAGAATTTATAGACGCTGAACTGTAGGTCTATATCCTTGCGCTTCTCGAAATTGAATCCTAGCGTCGGGAATGCGTAACACTGACCAGTTAACCCTTCCCCGATTCCATCCGCTGCGCCGAAGTGTTCCTTTGCGTAAAGCGCCGCACCTCCCGCATGGCGTCCCGCGAGATTTGATCCGAACACGAAAAACTGATTGTCCTTGAGTGATGTGATCATTTTCCCGCGATGAGCCTCAATACGTAGTTATGGCACTTTTTGAGAATCTCCTCTTTGGCGGCGGCATAGGCGGCGGCACGGGCGGCATCGGCGGCGGCATAGGCGGCATCGGCGGCATAGGCGGCGGCACGGGCGGCGGCACGGGCGGCATAGGCGGCGGCATAGGCGGCATCGGCGGCATAGGCGGCATAGGCGGCATCGGCGGCGGCATCCGAAGGATTCTTGAGATACGCCTTCGCGGCTTCTATCGCCTTTCTTGGACGGTCATCGTTCGGGTATTTCTTTTCGTAGATGTCGATGACGAGTTCCGCAGCGTAGATCGCGAGATTGACTGAATCTTCCTTCGTCCACTCGTATGCCTCGACGATTCTCATCTCGGACCATACCTGCTTGTCATCCTGCCTGATGACTTCGCCGCGTACCTCTACCTTGGCGAGCACCTCGCAGGAAACATATCCCATCGCATGAATGACGTTCTCGGAGGCATGGAATCCGCGATTACAGATTGAGATATTGTCTTCTATGAACCATTTGCCCTTCTTCCATTTGATCGAGCCGTGGGATGACTTCATCCCTTTCTGCATGGACTTCCAAAGGTAAATAGGACTTTCTTTTTTCTTTATTGCTCTTTTCATAGGTTATGGTTTTGGTTCGCGGGGAGGGACGTCCATTGGAGCGTGTCCAACCGTGGTATTGCCCCGCGCCTATTTCCACGGATCCCTTGGTGTTAAAAGTTCAAGTCTGCGTTTCGTTTTGCTATCCTTACGAACTCCTCAATGACCTCGAGTTTTGCCTCTTGATCGCGCATAAACCTATACGCATCGGAACATTCGACCTCAAGAGTTGCGGCGGCGACGTTCTTCTTGTCTTGTGCCTTGAGTACGTCATATTTTGTCTGTGCTACGGCCTGACGCATCTTATTGAGGAGGGCCGCCTCGTCGATTTTGAGAAGGTTCAGACGAAAGGCAATATCGAGCCACACTTCGCGGGAGGGCATATTCTTGCTCTCGACCTGCTCCTGCGCCCACTTGAGTATTGTGTCTGCCGTGATCTTTTCGGCCATTAGAAGGGTACGTTTTCGGGTTTTATGTTTTCATCATCGAGCATTGGCCTTTCCAGTTTCTCTATCCTCGCTTCGAGTTCCTTTACTTTGGCTACCAAGCGCTCCGCCCATGCCTGCATCCCTGTGGGTTCTTTCGCGGGCTTTTTTTCGTCCACGATGTTGCGGTTGAGGTAGGGCTTGCCCGTGTTCGGGTTTATTTTATCGCTTGGTTTTTCCTCATACGCAAAGGTAATGGTCTTTCCAGCGGCCTTCATGTATTCCTCGTCGAAGGTCGAGTAACGCTTGCCGTCCTCCGCGATGACGTTGAGCAACGCCCACGGGTGGCCGTTCTTATCTACGCCCGTCTTTACGATGTTCACCGATTTTACGGTGGTCGTGATGGTGTTCATTGTTTTATAGTGTTATTTCGGCTTTTTCTTCGATCTCCTCGTTGTCATTCAGGAAGTCGAACGGCTTGTAGTCGTTCCTCATGATGACATCGGCGGCCAAAAACTCCTTCCAATGCCGTTCGGTTTCCTCCGCATCGTAGAAGGCAATCCGATACCCTCGTTCGGTATCCACGCCGATATGGTCGATGAATGTGAACTCCGGCTTTTTATCGCCCAAAATCTTTGTAAGGTCTGCATGGGCGTAACTTGCGGTCTGCGGGCCGTAGTCTGCATAGACACCTTTGCCCGATTTATGATCCCCCAGTCCGAGTTTCCCTATGAAGTTCTTGCACTTGCAGTACCTATTGCCGCACTCTTTTGTCATGATGGCGAACCAATCGGCTGTACCCGCGTAGCCTATTTCGAGATTTTTGACGGACTTCTCAAATGAGGTAGGCGTGGCGAGTTTCATGCCGTGGTCGTTGAACAACCGCCCAAGAGCCAAAACCGCCTTCCATTCTCCTCTCGTGAGGTTGCGAAGCGTCTTATTATCATCGGCCAGTATCTGGGTCGTAATATCTATCTTCCCCGTGGAAAACAATATGGTCGCCGCCTGGTGGACAGCATCTCCCTTATCGGCCCCTTTCTGCATTTTCCTTTCCCATTCCTCTGGAGTGGAATTTTTAAGGGCTTCGTAGTAGGCATAGCCCTTATTGAACCCGCGCGAAAGGATGAAATTAGTGGCACGAAGTGTGCGTTTCGATTCTTCATCGAAGTAGTGCGTCCAATCCCCGTTTTCATCGAGGATACGGGAGAGCTTGGGATCGTCGGTCGCGCCGAGGCTAAATGCTTTCATCGCCGTTCAGATACTTTGTATGCGCCTCGAGGAGTTCGACGGTATCCGACAAGGCATGAAGCATGGTGGTTGTTTCTTCGTTGAATGAACGGAGCGCTTCAAGGAGGACTTTTAATTCTGCATTGAGGTTCTTTTGCGCGGTTTCGATGTCTTGGTAGTCCATGGTTATTTAATGATTGCTTTATAAGTTTTTCCGGCGATCTTGACCTCGACCTCTTGGCCACTCAAATCCATTTCCTTTTCACCCTTCTCATATTTAGGGTTTGAGCAAAGCGTTTCGTAACTGTCATCATTCTTCATCACCTCAACCTTTTCTGATTTTTGTTTGGTGTGATAGAAATAACCGCCGATAAGTTTTTCATTCTTATACACCTGCGCGTTGCCCAACACCTGCGCGTCGCCAAACACCTGCGCGTTGCCAAACACCTGCGCGTCGCCAAACACCCGCGCGTTGCCAAACACCTGCGCGTCGCCAAACACCCGCGCGTTGCCAAACACCTGCGCGTTGCCCAACACCCGCGCGTTGCCAAACACCTGCGCGTCGCCAAACACCCGCGCGTCGCCAAACACCCACGCGTCGCCTTCCTGGCTTAGGTTTTCTTCCTTCTCGACAAATCCCCCCCTCTCGCCTTTACTTACCGAGCCGAAGTCAGATACTGCCTCAATGCGATAGAGTTTCACGCCCCATACTTCCTTTGATTCGCTTGTGAGTTTATACTTTTTGGTCATGGTTTTCTTTTTTAGTTTCCCCGCGCTGCCTCGAACTGTGCTTCGGCGCGATCTTCTTCCATGTCCTGCATCTTTGGGATGACGCAATTTATACAATATCGGTCATATTCGTCTCCGAAACTTCCCATCTCTACTACCCCTTCTCCCCCGCATACCTGACAATGGGGGTCGGCCGCTGATTTTGCGAACCGATAGTCTACATACATATTCATGGTTTTATTAGATTCGAGGGAGGGGGAAGGCTCGCGTCTTACCCCTGCCCCCTCGAATGCGAGTCTTACGTTTATTTTGTTAGTGCTACCCTTTGCGTTGCTGAGCCGTCCTTTTCCTCCCTCTGTTTCATACTTTCCTTTTGTATGTCCCATAATTGGAGGATGCCTTGGAACCTTATATTCACTTGCGCCGCCTCTGTGAACCGTCCGAGCTTTACGAAGTTTGCGATACGGCGGAGATAGTTCCTTGTGATTTTCCGCTGGTGATTCGAGAGGAACTCGTAGTCTGGGGTGGTCATTTGAGAAGATAGGTTATGGTTGCCGCGAGAAGCATGGAGAGAAGGCCGTAGAAGATGATTTTGTCATTCTGCCTTTGCATTCTTTTCGCGGCGAGTTGCTGGTTGAAATCCATGTGTTTCTTTTAGGTTTGTTCGGGGCCGACCTTGAAGCTGTCCCCATAGTTCTATACTACTCCTATCGTTTACCGCTGTCAATACTTTTTGGGGATAACCGATATGCCCTTTTAACCCCCCGTTTTCTTGCGTTTTTGAGGATAGAATAGACCCTTTGGCGCGTTATCCCGTACTTCCTGCCAATCTCCGCAAGGAAATAGCGGTTATGGTACATGGTAATTATGTCCTTTTCGCGGGCTTTATATTCTTCTTTTGATAATCTCTTTGAGGCGGTTTGGGGGTTAGACATGGTTAGAATTTCTTTTTATTTTGTACGACCTTTAATTCTTCTTCCGATAATGTATGGATAATTTTTATTATTTCTTCTTTCATATCCTTACCATAGCCTTTCTTGTGCGAGAGGTTCTTTAATCTCTTTTTGTTTTTTTGGGGCGGCGAACGCAGGGATAGAGTTTATCCTATCCACCACATCGTTCACGGTGCTCTTTGCCCGCACCACGCGGAACTTGCCGCGCTTTTCCGATTCCAATTTTCCTTGAGAGATTAAATCTCTTACGTCCCGATCTCCGCGAAAACCGATGAAGCCCCATTCTGTATTGATACCTCGGATAAGCCCTTCCATAACCCATTCGCCGCGCCGAGAGATGGAAAGATAGTTTAAGATTTTCGTTTTATTGTCCATAGTTCTCTATCTAGGATGACCTAACAATTAGTGAGTTTTATAATTAAGTGCTCGGCAAAATGTTTCTAGTAACTCTTTTTTGTTTTCTTTGGTGCCATTTTCGTCAAGGTCATATCGAAGAGCTATAATCACTATCTTCATTTCCTCTGCAGATAAATCCATCGCTATCTTTCTCTCTTTATCGGTAAAGTTTTCCATTTATATTCCTAACACTTTTGTTTTTTCGCATCCGGCGCACTGGCAATCACACAAATCCCCTTCCTTCCCGTAGCAAGTTTCCGCGCCACAATGTTCGTTATCGGGGTCTTTCGTCATCGTGGCGAAATCAACTATAGGAGCGTTCGGGTACTTTTCCTTGAAAATTGATCGCTAATTCATAATAGCTTCCCCGCCAACTTGAAAATGCCGTGGGGAAAGCATATTCAAAATCAAATCGTACCGTCGCTTCCGTATCTTTCCCTTTTTGTTTTTCGGCGATGGGTTCTAACTTAGCAATAAGTTCTCCGAGCGTCATTTGTTCCGATGTTTTCATTTCTTCTGCACGCTTTGCTTTTACTACATTATTTATAATTTCTTGAAAATCCATATAGTTATTAGTTTATTTTTGCCCCGAAAAAAGAATAAAAGAGA
>JAEHJW020003515.1_pt1 | contig 27971 bp, 34 predicted proteins | sample 9271431 | NCBI WGS metagenome assembly JAEHJW02 | reverse complement strand
GCCGCGGTTGGCGTGGACATCGGCTGCGGCATGAACGCAGTGCGCCTATCGCTCAAGGCGTCCGATCTCCCGGATAGCTTGGCTGCGATTCGGCATCAGCTCGAGCGCGATGTTCCGATGGGCACGGGAGGGCGCCATCAACGCGCCGAGGATGTCTTCTCGAATCATGAGCGCCTTCCGCCCGTTCTGGATGAGCAGTTCCGCTCCATCATCAATCCCGTGTTTGGCGGCGATCTACAAAAGTTTTCCGAGAAAGCCGCGCCTCAACTCGGTACGCTCGGAGGGGGCAATCACTTCATCGAACTGTGCGTGGACGAGAACGAGGATGTGTGGATCATGCTGCACTCCGGATCGCGTGGGATCGGCAACATGATCGGCAGCTACTTCATCGAGAAGGCGAAGCGTCGCATGGAGCAGTATTTCATCCACTTGCCCGATGGAGACCTAGCCTACATCCCGGAGGACACCGACGACTTCCGCGAATACATGGCTGCGGTGGAGTGGGCGCAAGCCTACGCGCTGGAGAACCGACGGGTGATGATGGAGGCGACCATCGCCGCACTCCATCGGCACATCGAAAAGGACTTCGCCGTCTCCCTCGAAGCGATCAACTGCCATCACAACTACGTGGCCCGCGAGAACCACTTCGGCAAAAACCTGTGGGTCACGCGCAAAGGCGCCATTCGTGCGCGCGAGGGCGACCTGGGCATCATCCCCGGATCAATGGGCCAGCAGTCCTATATCGTGCGCGGCAAGGGAAACCTGCAGTCGTACTGTTCCTGCTCCCATGGAGCGGGACGGGTGATGTCTCGGGCTCAGGCCAAGCGCATGTTTACCGTGGAAGATCTGCAACAGCAGACGGAGGGCGTCGAATGTCGCAAGGATGCAGCCGTGCTCGACGAAATCCCCGGGGCATACAAGCGCCTTGATGTCGTCATGGAGAATCAGCGCGATCTCGTGGAGGTCGTTCACATGCTGAAAGCCGTGCTGTGCGTGAAGGGCGCTTGACGCCTGCATAATTTCCATGCATCATGGAGCGTATGTGGCATGAGTGGGAATTCGCCCTCGCGCCAAGCAAGCCGCCTTCCGGGTCACGCCGAGGCGGCTTTTTCGTTCACACGCATGGCGATTGATGCCCGGGAACGTGCCGGCAAACCCCCTGAGACGGGGCAGTCGCCAGCCGTGTGAGCGCGCCACTCGTGGACGCGGTGGATTTGGCCCCCGAACGCCGCGCCGGTACGGCACTCAAGTAGAACGAAGCGGCCCAAAGCGCCGGGCGCTCACAACCCACACCGCCCCAGGTTCACGCCTCGGGCGGTTTTTTCGTGCCCGCTGACGAGAGCCCCAAGGTTCCCGCGAGCGCCCTGCACGATCTTTACCCCTGCGTATTTCATGCCAAGGACGCCCATCGGGCACAGCAGGGCGTTCCCCCTTCCGCCGCAACGGCAGCCCCAGCCGGACAGTGGGCGTCAACCCCGGCAGCCCGCTACGTGTCGCTCCGTGATGATCCTCCAGCGCGAGAAAACGGCGGGGGCGGGCAATCACATACGACTATGGCCAAGACCAAGCAGGCTGGTCCTGGCCAGCCAACCCTTTACAAGGCGATCTATGCAGAGCAGGCCGCGAAGCTTGCGACGCTCGGCTTGACAGATGTCGAGATTGCAGACTTTTTCAAAGTGAGTGTGCGCACCGTCCACCGTTGGAAGGGCGCGCATCCCGAATTCTGTCACGCCCTAAAGGCCGGCAAGGATGTTGCCGATGACAGGGTGGAGCGCAGTCTGTACGCCCGCGCCGTCGGTTATGAGCATGATGAGGTGGACATCCGGGTGGTCGACCATCAGATCGTCCAGACGGTCGTGCGCAAGTTCTACCCCCCCGAGACGACTGCTTGCATCTTTTGGCTCAAGAACCGGCGCAACCAGGAATGGCGAGCCGATAACCCGCCTGCAGGCGAGGGGGCCGACAAGCTGAAGTTGCAGGTCAACATCTACGGCGGGTTGCCCGATGAAGATCCAGCTCCGGCTTGATCCTCCACATCCTGGGCAGCTCGAAATCTGGAAGCGGCGAAGCGACCGGAACGTTGTCCGCTGCGGGAGGCGGTGGGGGAAAACAAAGCTCGCCGAATCCATCCTTACCCAATATTCAGCCAAGGGTGAATATTGGGGGTTGTTCGCCCCCGATTACAAGATCCTCTCCGAGACCTACCGGGACTTGGAGATGTTGCTTCGCCCCATCACGGAGGCCAGCAGCAAGACAGATGGACTCATCCGCTTGATTACGGGAGGGCGGGTCGATTTCTGGACGTTGAACAACCCGAAGGCCGGGCGGTCGCGGAGATACCACGGTGTCATTGTGGACGAAGCTGCCTTTGCCGGCGCCGACATGGCTGCCCTGTGGGACAAGGCGATTGCCCCCACCCTGCTGGACTATGAAGGCGTTGCTTGGGCCTTGAGCACGCCCAACGGCCTGGACCCTGAAAACTGGTTTTGCCAGATCTGTACGGACAAAAAGCTGGGCTGGAAGGAATTCCACGCCCCGACATCTTCGAACCCGCACCTGAGCGCGGCCGCAGTCGCGAAGCTCAAGGACCAGTATCCCCCCCTGGTCTATCAGCAGGAATACCTGGCCGAGTTCGTCGACTGGTCGGGCTCGGCATTCTTCAGCGAAACGAGCCTGCTGGTTGACGGCAAGCCGGTTGTTCCTCCCACCCGCTGCGACACCGTGTATGCGGTGATCGACACGGCGGTGAAGGACACGCTGGAGCATGACGGGACGGCAGTTGTGTACGTCGCCAAGGACAAGAGGGCGGAGCATGCGCTGACGATCCTGGACTGGGATGTGCTGCAGATCGAAGGCTACCTGCTTGAGACGTGGTTGCCGGGCGTGTACATGCGCTTGGACGAGTTGTCCAAAGAGTGCGGGACGCGCTACGGCTCGGCGGGTTCTTTCATCGAAGACAAGTCGACCGGCTCGGTGCTCATCCAGCACGCAAGGAACAAAGGTCTGCAGGTCGAGGCAATCCCCGCGGATCTGACGGCGCTGGGGAAAGACCCGCGGGCGATTTCTGCGAGCCCCTATGTGTACCGTGGCGATGTGAAGTTGAGCCAGTACGCCTACGACAAGGTGAAGAACTACCGAGGGCAGACCCGCAACCACCTGCTCAGCCAGGTGTGCGGTTACCGGCCCGGCACGAAGACCCCTCACGGAATGGATCTGCTCGACTGCTTCACCTACGGGGTGATGCTGGGAGTGGGCGACAGCAACGGATACTGACCCATGAGCATTGACAGCGGCATTGACCAAGGGGGCTACGCCTACCTCGGCTTGTCGGCCTATGGGTCGTCGGCGCTGATGCGAGTATTCAACGGGCTGGCGGATATCGTGCCTGGGGAGTCGCCGAGCTACGAAGCCTGCAAAACCATCTACGTCTATCACCCTCTGGGGTCGAGAATGGTGGACAAGCCTCTTGAGCTCGCCATGAGCCAGGAGCGCATCCTCAATGTCCCCGGGGCTCCTGAAGAAATTCTGATCGAGGCCTTCCGCAAGGAGTGGGACCGCCTCGGAGGGGTGGGAGGGGACGCGATCGCCTACCAAGCCGGGCAAGTCGCTCGGATCTACGGCATCGGGACGCTGGCGTGCAATGTCGTCACGGACGACAAGAAGGCGCCGACAAACGAGCCGCTGCCATTGGATGACCTGCACAAGCAGGACTTGGCGTTTTACGTCTTCGACCCGCTGAACACGGCGGGATCCCTGGTGCTGAACCAGGACACAGCGGCGGTGGATTTCATGCGCCCGCGGCAGGTCCGGGTGGGCTCGGATTCGTGGTCGAACACCAAGGCGGTCGTGCTGATGCACGAAAAGCCGATCTGGATCCAGTGGACGGATTCAGCCTTCGGCTTCGTCGGGCGTTCGGTCTACCAGCGGGCGTTCTACCCCCTGAAGACGTTTATCGCGTCGATGATCGCCGACAACCTGGTGCAGGAAAAGCTGGGGCTGCTGGTCTACAAGGGCAAGTCTCCCGGTTCCGTGGTGGATCGGGTAGCCCTTGCGTTCGCCAACCTCAAGCGGCGCGCCCTTCAAGGGGCGAAGACTTCCAATGTCGTGCAGATCGGCGTGGACGAGGATCTTGCGAGCCTGAACCTCGAGCACGTCCACACGGCCGGGGAATACAGCCGCAACAACATCCTGAAAAACATCGCAACCGGCTCCGGGATGCCGGCGATTCTGCTCAACGAAGAGACGCTGACGGAAGGATTCGGGGAAGGCTCGGAAGACGCCAAGCAGGTGGCGAAGTACATCGACCGGGTTCGGCTGGAGTTGAAGCCGGCGTACAGGTTCCTCGATGCGATCACCATGCGCAAGGCATGGAACGCGGATTTCTACCGCGAAGTGATCCAGGCGAATTTCCCGCAGCAATACGGTGGGGTGGCTTATGAGGCCGCCTATCAGCAGTGGAAGGACGCCTACACCGCGACCTGGCCCAACCTGTTGACGGAGCCCGACAGCGAAAAGGCCAAGGCTGCGGAAGCAAGGGTGAAGGCGGCCGGCGAAGTCGTTGACCGCATCCTTCCGGCTTGCGACCCGGAGAACAAGGCGACCGTGCTGGACTGGTTTGCCCAGGTGGCGAACAACGAGAAAGACCTGTTCCCAGAGCCGCTGATCCTGGACACGGATGCGCTGGCGGCTTATGAGCCTCCCATGATGGCGCCTGGCGATGACGCCGAGTGACATCCTTTCGGAGGCGATCCGGCACTTCGCGCAACACGGCTACGAAGGCGACTCGCTCGGGTACTGGATGCAGGCCATTCGTGCGGCCATTCTGGGGCAAGAGTCCAAAAGGAAACCGCCCACGCAGATGGCGCATGCAGCCCTGGACGCGGTGTTCAAGAAGGCTGTGCGTGGAGCTCCGAAGTATCACCCCGGGGTGGATCGCTTTGGCATTGAGCAAGTAGCTCCGAGGCTTCGCCCATTGCTGACGGCCCGCATCCTGGCCTCGGCGGATCTGATCAAGCTCAACCGCGAGCAGGCGGTGGAAGTCACGCTGCGCAGATTCGCGGGATGGGCGTCGAGCCAACCCCCGGGAGGTTCCCCGGTGGAGCTGCGCGAGGTCAAAAAGCACATCGGCAAGCGGCTGCAGTCGAGCACGTTCGAAGAGCGAAGGATGCTCATCGACCAGGGGCACAAGCTCATCTCGTCGGTGAACCAGACGATTGCCGAAGGGAATGGAGCGATTGCAGCGCAGTGGCATCACGTCCACCAAGCCAACTACGACGCCCGGCCCGAGCATGTGGCCAGGGATGACCGGATCTACCTGATTCGGGACTCGTGGGCGCACAAGGACGGGCTGGTGAAGGTCGGGGCCAACGGATACACGGACCAGATCACACAGCCGGCGCAAGAGCCCTTCTGCCGGTGTTACTTCACCTACCTGTACTCGCTGTCGCGGCTTCCCGCTGACCTGCTCACCGAGAAAGGCAAGAAGGTCATGGAACGAACCCGGTTGAAGGTGGCGTGATGCCGTTGGAGCACGGATCGTCCGAAGCCACGATTGGCCGCAACATCGCCGAACTGCGGCATGCCGGCCACCCGGAAAAGCAGGCCATTGCCATTGCCGAGAAAGAGGCGCGCAAGGATGCTGCCGACTTCGAAACGGAACTCGATGTCGCCAAGGCCATCCGCGACGGAAAACTCCCGAGCCCTCAGCGCATCGGCGCCCTGTGGCTGTTCGATCTTCGGATCACGGGAACGGGAGCAAGTTTCCGGCCGGCGCATGACGAGTACGTGTACCGCCCGCCCGAGCACTACCTGAACGACGAGTTCCTGGAGCGATGCCAGGGACTGCCGGTGATCTTCGAGCACCCTGGAAAGGGCATGCTCGACACCGAGGAATTCCGCAGCCGGTCGATCGGATCGATCGTGCTGCCCTACATCCCGAAGCGCGACGACGAGTTCCACAGCGTCCATGACGTGTGGGGCATCGCGCGCATCTATGACGGGGACGCGGCCGAGCTCATGCAGACCAGCCACGTTTCCACGTCTCCCGCCGTCAGTCTTGACGCCGCGGGTGATTCGAGATCCGTCCCGATGGAGGGCGGCTCGACGTTGCTCATCGAGGGCAAGCCTCCCTATCTCGACCACTTGGCGGTTTGCCCCGTCGGGGTGTGGGACAAGGGCGGCGGACCTCGTGGCGTTTCACTGACTCAGGAGTAAATCCTATGACCACCGAAGCTGAAAAGAAGTTGGAAGGCGCGGAATCGCGTGAGGACGCGGCCAAGAAGGACAGCGAGGAAATGCCCGTCTGGGCGGCCGACATGATGAAGAAGATGGACGGCCTCTGCGGGCGCATGGACGCCATGGAGAAGGCCGATTCCGAGCGCAAGGACGCCGCGCGCAAGGATGAAGAGGCCAAGGACGAAGCCAAAAAGGACGAGTCCGAGAAAGAGGAAGCCCACAAGGCCGCTGAAGAGCTCGAGGCTCGCAAGAAGGAAGAGGCCAAGGACTCGGCCGAGAAGGAAGAGAAGGAGCGCAAAGACGCCGAGGAACGCGCCCGCGCCGACTCGGCTGCGCTGCGCGAGAACCGCGAACTGAAGGGGCAACTGGCCGCCCTAGAAGCGCAGGTGAAGGGCCTGTACCGCGAACCCACGTTCGAGGACAGCAACGCTCTTGCCGAAGCCCGCTCGCGTGCGGACGCTGCCTATCAGGCGGTGACCGGTCGGCCGGCGAGCAATCCGCTGCCCGGGGAGTCTCCGATCGCCTACCGCAAGCGCATGGCCGATGGGCTGCGCAAGTTCTCCGCGAAGTTCAAGGAAGAGCGCGTGGACAGCCTGGCGGGCTCGGCCTTCGAGATCGTTGAAGCGCAGATCTACGCCGATGCGATGGTGGCGGCCAAGCAGCCCGAGAACCTGCCCCCGGGGCAACTGCGCAAGATCGTGCGCAACGACAGCGGCCACATGGTCACCGAGTACACCGGCGACCCGAAGGCGGCGTGGCGCAATTTCTCGACGGGCGCCACCCTGCCGATCCGCCTGCGTGATCCGGCCCGCGCCTGATCGTCTTCCACTCTTCCCAGCCGCCTTCGGGCGGCTTTTTCTTTTTGGGAGCCGCTAAATGGCCAACATCTCGTTCAACCCCGCGCTGACCACTCAGCCGCAGAACTCCTTCGACCTTCAGACCCAAGGCTATATCCAGGGCCTGACCCAAGACGATCCCACGTCGCGGATGTGGCTGTCCGCGGGCGAAGTCGCCTCGACCGTCACGCAGCCGATGTGGGGCGGCATGGGCGTCACCGTCTCGGTGGGCGGCCTGAACTCCAGCGGGCAAAGCCTGGCGAGCCTGGCGCTGGCGACCAACTCGCAGATCCAGGGATTCACGGTCTTCGACCAGGCCATCAACATGCAGATCGTCCCCGGCAACTCGGTTCCCACCGCGGTGGCTGGGCAGTCGATGGCGTACTACTCCTTCGGCTCCAACGCGCGCATTCCGGTGCCGGTGGCCTCGGGCGCTTTCGCGGGGCTTGAAACCGCCTACACGAACACGACCCTGTACTGGGACACCTCGGCGTTCAACCTGACCACGACTTCCGGGTCTTCGACGGTTCAGCTCCCCTCGACGGTGCAGGTGCTCGCCGTGGACAACAACTCCAAGGCGGTCGTCTACACCTCGGGCACCGGCGCGGTGAACTGGGATTACGGCCAGCAAGTGGCCCTCATCAAGATCTAAGGAGCCCAACATGGCCTATAGCTTCCCCGCTCAAGTCAAGGTCAGCCCGAATTTCTCGGAGCCCGACCTGATCGTCACGTACGCGCAGCCCTCGGGTTTCATGGAGGCTTTCGCAGGCGGCGCCCCGCGCGTGCGTCTGGGCTCCGATGACCTGTACGTGTACATCAACGCGCTGGACATCCGCACCCAGTCGTCGGCTGCGCAATTCGGCGCCAACTGGCTGCCCTCGGCCTCGCTGAACGCGACGTACCACAGCACGCAGACCTACCTGCTGCGCAACCGCAACGACTACGACCGCCACATGACGGCGGCTGCGGGTCGGTACAACGTGAGCCTTCCGCAGGCCACCGAACTGGGCCAACGTCAAGGCATCTTCCAGCAGCTTCGCTCGATGGCGCTGTACGGCTACAACGCCTCGAACAACGAAGGCCTGCTGAACACCCAAGGCGCCACCGCGGTGACCCTGCCGGCCGATCCTTCGGGCAACACCACGGTGCTGACCTACGACAACGGGGCGATGTACCAGTTCCTGCTGTCGCAGATCCTGGCGCTCAAGACCCGCATGTATCAGTCGGGCGGCGCGCAGACTGCGAAGATCACCATCGTCGGCCCGCAGCGCGAACTGCTGCTGTGGCAGTACAGCGTGGTGCAGGTCACCTCGTACCAGCGTCAAGGCGCGGGCACCGCGACCATCGCGTCTGCGGCGGACGAGGTGGGCAAGGCGGCCGGCGACACGATCGAATGGGCGTTCGACGACACGCTGATCGGACAAGGCGCTGGTGGAACCGACCTGATCATCATCACGGCGCCGGAGATCCAGACCCCGAACATCTCGGGCATCGATACCGGCGAGTTCAACGAGATGAAGCCCTCCACCGATGCGGTGAACGTGCAGTACACCGATGTGGCGGCTCCGATCAAGATCCAGACCCCCATCCCTGATGGCGGCATCACCCAGGTGCTGGAGATGCGCGCAACCTCGGGGTGGAACTGGAGGCCGCAGGGCATCACCCTGGTGTCGATGCAGTATCAGTAAGCCACGGCCCCTTCGGGGGCCTTTTCTTTTCCCACGGAGGTTGACATGACGATCTGGGTAGCCAACACGACCCGCCAAGAACTCGAACTGCACGTACGCCTGCCGGAACTGGCGAGCCCCTACGTGTACCGAATCTCCAGCGGGCGTCAAGGCGAGATCAAGGACCTTTCCCCGGCGCAGGAAGAGGCGTTCATCGCGCACCTTCTTCGTTACGGAGGCGTGGAGCGCTCGGACCTGCACGGCAAGATCCGTGGCTTCCAGGGGATTTCCTACGCCCTGGACAAGGCGTTCAAGATGGACGAGTTCCATTACGGCCTGGAAGAGGTCCTGGACCATGCCCAGAACCGCAGCGTCGAGCAGGCCGTGAACTCGGCACTCGCTGCCGACATGAAGATGCGCGACCCCTCCACGGGGGATCGTCTGTCGCTGTCGACCGAGGTCGAGATGGCCGAGGAAAAGCCGGAAGTGGGCAAGAAGGGCAAGCGGATGAAGATCACCGTGGACCCGAAGGCCTCAAGCAACACGGTCCCGCTGCAGTAAATGTTCACCGATCCGTCCTCGCCCAATCTGGCGGATTTCTACGCCTACTGCCTGGCGCAAGGGATTCCCGCTGCGGATTTCCCTGCGGGGACGCTCACGACCGTATCGATCGACACCTCGGGGGCGATCACCGCGGCGAGCACGACGGGGACGGTTTCGGCAGGCGAGGTGCTGAACGGCTTGGATATCCCATCCGGGACGTACATCACGGCGTGGAGCGGGACCAGCGGGACGGTGAGTCCTGTGCCGACCACTGCGGTTTCCACGGCCACCGCTTCGGCCTATTCGGTGTATGCGGCGTGGTCCTTGAACTACGCCCTGCAGGTGGCGATCACGGGGCCTGGGATCGGAAGTCTTCCCGGGTTCGCGGGGCAGTACGTCATGGCCGTCTACAACCTCGGGCTGCATCACCTGCTGGCCATCGGGCAGGATCAGGCGAATCAGACGTACTTTGCCTCGAAGCGTCAGGCCTACAACCTCAACAGCCTGGTTGCAGGGCCGGTGCTGGCTTCAGGCGATCAGGCGACGAGCGAAACCCTCGTGGTTCCGGAGTTCTTCAAGAACCTGACGCTTTCCGAACTCGACCTGATCAAGACGCCTTTCGGACGCGCCTATCTGGGGTATGCCCAGATGTACGGCCCCACGATCGTCGGAGTGTCCTGATGGCCACCCTGCATCTCGGCGTAACGGATCTGGCGTACTCCGATCCCGAAGCCAAAGGAGCCTCGACCACGGGCGAGGTCGCGGAGATCCTGGAGAAGAAGTACCACGTCATGCAGGTGTTCTACGAACTGCATGGGCAGAGAATCGCCAACGAACTCGGCTCGGCTGTGGCCGAACGCATGGAATCCCTGCTCCAGGGAAACCCTGTAGGCGGTTTGGACGACCTGGCCGTGGACGCCATCGACAACATGTTCCGCAAGTATCTGGACGCCGACGAGTGGCAGAAGATCACGGGTCAAAGGATTGATGCCGCCAAACGTGGAGTCAGCCACCGCAAGAAGGGCAAGAAACGCCCCGGGGCTCGGCCGGCGTTCATTGACACCGGGCTGTATCAGCAGTCCTTCCGGGCGTGGCTGAGCAAATGAGCGGGCTCCTGAATGAAACCTCGATGACCGGGCTGCAAAGCTCGCTCTATCAGGGCATCGAGCAGCTTGCTCAACTCACGCTGACGTTTCAGCAGTACGTCCGGCAGACGATTTCCCAAGATGGGTATGTCTTCTGGGTGCTCGCGGGGCAGACGCTGACGGCCACCGGAAGCCTGCACTACGCGACCAGCCAGGAGCAGGAAGAGGATCAGACTCTTGGGGTGAATGCGATCACCTTCACCTCGGAACAGCAGATCGCCGAATTCAACGCGATCGCGGACGGGGTGCTGTGGATTGCCGACTGGGTAACCCCGGGGGGCAACACGATCCAGATCGCGTTTTCCCGGCAAGGTCCGTACTTCCCCAAGGCGGATCTGTGGCATTACAACGGGTTCGCGGTCTACCCAGCATTGGCTTCGCAGTTGGTGGCATCCGTCTCGGATCTGCCTGCAGGCCCCATCGTCAACGACTCGCTGCCCATCTGGCTGTCGCTTCCTCAAAGCCTGAAAGCCACCCCGGGATCGCAAGCCTCCACGGCGCCGGTGTACCCGAGTTTTCTCGTCCCCTCGAACATCGTGCCGCCCTACATCGTGGCGCACATCGAGCCGGGGAGCACGAAGGCTCTTGGATCGTTCCCGATCCTGAGTTGGCCCGGAACTCCAAACCCGGACACCGCGTTGCAGTTGATGTCGGCGTCGCAGTTGATCCAGGACGCAGTTCGGCTGACGTTCTACGGCTTCAACAACCAGCAGGCGATCCAGTACCTGCAGGCCCTTGTCGACTACTCCCAGAACACGGACGCCTTCGGCTTCATGAGCTCGCCGGCGTTCCAGGATGAAAAGCGCACGCAGTCGGAAATCACCGCGCTTGCCATGAAAAAGACGCTCAGCTTTCGGGCGTCCTACTACCAATCGACCTCTGATGCTTTCGCGCGGAGATTGATCCTGTCGGCCTCCATCGGGTCCCTCACTGTCTAGGAGCGCATCCATGCCCCAAACCCCCTATTCCTATCCTGCCGGCGGCACGCAGAACAAGCTCAACGTCTCGGCCTCCACCGTCATCAAAGCCGCTCCGGGCCAAGTCTGCACGGTCGTGGTGACCACGGCGGGAAGCGCCGCGGGAAGCTTCCACGACTGCACGACCACGGGCGCCGCCGCCTCGACCAACGCGACGCTGGTGGTACCGAACACGGTCGGGAACTACCTGGTTCCTTTCCGTCACTCGGCGGGCATCGTGTACGTGCCCGGCTCGGGTCAGGTCATCTCGGTTTCCTACGAGTAAGCCATGGGATTCGGACCTCGGGCGGGCGGATCGAATTCCGTCCTGAACGTCACGACCACCACGGTCATCAAGGCCGCGCCAGGCCAGTTGGCCCGGGTCGTTGTCGTCACGCCTCCCACGGCTGCGGGGGGCATCTACGACTCGGCCACGACTACTGGGCTGGGGGCGTCGAACCTGATCGACTCCATCGGCACGGGGCTGGCGGCATCGTATGTCTTCGACCTCGACTGGCCTTGCAAGGTGGGGATCACGATCAACCCGGGAACGGGTGGCGTGATGTCGGTTTCCTTCACCTGATTTCCCCTCTCTCTCCTTGAAGCCCGCTTCGGCGGGCTTTTTCTTTTTCTGGGACGGCACATGGCAACGACCATCACTCCGCAGATCGTCAACCTGACGGCGACGGTCACCCGAGCGCCCACGCCTTCGCAATTGCAGCAAAGCGGGGCGTTCATCTCGGTGGGCGGCACCAATCAGGCCGCCAACTCGCTGACCTACGTCGGGGCCTTGTCGGCGGCCGAATCGTTGCTGAGCGCATCGGGGAATTCCACCGAACTGAGCAACATGGCGACGACTTTCTTCGCCCAAGGCTCTGCGGTCGGCGCCTACGTGCTCGAGCTCGGAAACGTCACCGGGGTGGAAAACCAGATCACGGCTTTGCAGACCTGGATCACCGACAACCCGGGGCAGGTCTACGCCTATCTGGTCCCAGCCGATTGGGACTACTCCAAGGACGAGGTGGGCTCGGTCTCCATCACGTCCGGGGGTTCGGGGTACACCACGTCTCCCACGGTCGCGTTTTCCGCGGCTCCGAGCGGTGGTGTCACGGCTTCGGGCACGGCCACCGTACAAAACGGCGCCGTGGTGGCGGTGACGATCACCAACCCGGGGCAGGGCTATACCGCGGCTCCCACGATCACGTTCAGCGGAGGCGGCGGGACTGGCGCTGCGGCAACGGCCAACCTGGCTTCCGGCCTGGACATCCTGGCATCCGACTACGCAAGCCCCACGGCGAAGACGTACTTCTTCACCACGACCAGCTCGGGGACGGTGGCGAACTACTCCACGCAGAAGTCGGTGGTGGCGACGGTCCCGGCGCCCACGGCTCCGTCGACCGAGTTCACCGCGGCGATGCCGTTCTATCAGTGGCTGGACAACAAGCCCAGCCAGGCCACTCCGCTGGCGCCGATGGCCTATCGGTACGCCTACGGGGTGACTCCGTGGCCGTCCACCGGGCAATCGACGGCGATCAACACCATCTTGAGCGCCTACGGAAACCTGATCTACACGGGCGCCGAAGGCGGTATCTCCACCGCGACCCTGTTCAAGGGCACGACGATGGATGGTGAACAGGCCGCGTGGTGGTATGGGGTCGATTGGTTCCAGATCCAGGTCAAGCAGGCTTTGGCTGCTGCCATCATCAACGGCTCGAACTCGAACCCGCCGCTGCTCTACAACCAGGCGGGGATCAACACCCTGCAGGCCATCGCGCAGAACATCGGCAACTCGGCGGTGAAGTTCGGCTGCGCGCTGTCGGTGGTGGTCACGGCGACCGACTTCTATACCTACACGACGCAGAACCCCAACGACTACAACGCCGGCATCTACAACGGGCTGACGGCAACCCTTGTCGGCCCCTCGGGGTTCCTGACCATCACCTTCGCGCTGGACGCGGTCCAGTTCGTTCAGTAAGGAGCCCTGAATGCCCACCCCCATCGTTCCCCAGGGCACGTTGAACCGTGTCCGCTGCTCGGTCATCGTCCCCAACACGCCGGCCCTGAACATCACGGCGCAGTACATGGGCAAAAGCTTCGCCTCGATCAGCTTCGAGGGCGATTTCACGAAGTTGATTCCCACCGGCACTGGTGGCGTTCCCTCTCCCGAACCCTATGTGATGGCGTCCATCTCGGTGGGCATCCTGCGCACCCAGCCGCTGGCCTCGAGTTGGCGCTCGCAGTGGGAATCGAACGGCGCCCTCGGGGGGCTGACGATCCATTCCGACACCGCGGCGTTCGATGCCTTCCCGCTGTCGGATTGCGTGATCCAGCACTTCGACCCCAATGCGTTTGACGGCGAGGACCCTGTGTCGCGCCTGACGCTCATGGGGATCTACTACATCAACAACGACATGTGGAACTTCCAATAAGGGGGTGGCGTGAAACTCAATGAGGCGTTGAACCTCGTCCTTCCGGTGGGCGACAAGCAGGCGTATCACACGCCGATTTCCCGGGAAGTGTTCGAGGCGAACTATCGCATCCTGGCGGCCACCAAGGCGGCGCTGTCCAGCAAAGGGGTGTTCTACCAAATGGACGCCGGCCCGCGTATTGCGGCGCTGACGCTTCGGGACGAAGCCCGCAAGGATGCCGAGGATCGAGGTGATGTGGACGACAAGGGAACGGCCGATGACGCCGTTGCCCAAGCCCTACTCGCCGAGATCAAGCGCCTCACGATGGTGCTGTGCCCATCTCCCAAGGGCTTCGATCCGCTGCCGGTGGACGCCGCGATTCAAGGCGGCCACATCGACGCGGACGATTGGCGGGAGGCGGAGTCGGCCATCGTTTTTTTTACCTGCCTTTTGTCGATGTCGGCCAAGGCGCACCGCAAGGCGATCGCCCAGGCGACGGCTGGACTGCTGAAGGCGTCGATCACGTCGCAGCAGCCTATGGAGGTATGCGCCTCCTTGCAGACCTCGACGCTTCAAGAGACTTCCAAGGTGGAGGCCTCTGCGGTTCCGTCCTGAGATACCTCGCAGGCCCCGGGTTTGCGGAGTGGGCTGAGCGGAACGACCTTCGCGTAGACCGGCAGGCCTTTACCAGCGCACTCCATTGGCGGCAACGCTACATCCTCCAGGCACTGAAAGAACTCAAGGGCTGACATGGCGAACAAATCCGTCCTTGATATCCAGGTCAACGACGAGCAGTTCAAAGCGTTCTACGAACTGTTCCAGGAGTACCAACAACACTTGGGGTCGGTGCCTGACGACTGGAAGCGGATCGACCAGGCCACCAAGCGCGCGGCGAAATCTTTCGAGGCCGTGACCGCTGGATCTGCGGCTTTGCTGGCCGACATTGCTTTGCACACCAAGGAGATGTCGGAGTCCCTGAAGAAGGCCACGAGCGCGCAGAAGAACTTCCACAAGGAAACCAAGGGCAGCGCCGACCAGATGAAGAAGATGGCGGGCTATGCCAAGTCGCTTGGGTCCCACATCTTCGGAATCGGGAAGTACCTCTTCAAGATCGGGGCTCTGGGTGGCGGTCTTTCCCTGCTGGGGGGCTTCGGACTTCGTGAGCTCGGAGAGGGCGCCGTTCGCCGGCAGATGCAAGCGCGAGCCCTGGGGCTGAACCAAGGGCAGACGCGAGCCTGGAACATCGATCTCAGTCGTTACCTGGGCATCGGCGCCGTGCATTCGGTGGCTGGGGCGCAGGTCGACTCCGGGCAGTGGGGAACCCTCATTCAGTCTTTGAGCGGAACCGGGATCGGGCTGAACCAGGCCCTAAGCATGGCGCCTGACCGATTGGCCCACGCCATTGCGGTATCCGCGGCGAATCGCTGGAACCGCGAAAGCTCCACGCAACGCGGGGTGGATCCCTTCTTGAAGGCTCAGGCGTCTCTGCTCGGCGGCACGGAAGCCCTCCGCAGCCTGGCAACAGCTCAACGAAAGGGCGAGTTTTCGCAAGGCTGGGCGCAGTACAAGCGGGACTCGCTGAAGTACGGGATTTCCGACAAGACGACGAGCGCCTGGTACACGTTCACGCGCGAGATTTCCGCGGCTGGAGCGACCATCGATACGGTGCTGGTCAAACGTCTTTCTGCCTTGGCTCCGTCGCTTGCGGACCTGCTCAAGTCGCTCACTTCAGATGGGGCCAAGCTCATCAACGGAGTGCTGTCGAAGGACAACGTCGATGCCATCAAGCGGGCGATGGACGAGTTTGCCAAGTTCGTCGCATCGGGCGAGTTCGAGAGCAAGGTGAAGTCCTTTGCGAAGGCCCTCGGGGAAGTGGCCGATGTGACGATCTCGGTCGCAGAGTGGATCCGCAAGCACTTCCCCACGAGCCTGTTCACGAATCCCCCGGGGAAGACGACAACCCACGTTTCCACGCCGAAAGGGCCGCAGGTTTCCAACTCTGCGATCAACCCGAACTGGGCCAAGTTGCACCCGAAAGAGGCGGCTGCTTTGGGGTATCACGCCCCTGGGAAGCATGCCCTTGTCTCGTCCCTGGAAAAGCAGTACGGCCTGCCCAAAGGCGTGCTGTGGAACGTCTACGGAACCGAATCGAGCTTTGGCGCCAACATGGGACCTTCTCGAGCCGGCGCCCTGGGGCCGTTTCAGTGGATGGCCGCGAGCGCCCCAGCTTACGGAGTGAAGGACCGCATGAGCTTTAGCCAGTCGGCATCTGGTGCTGCGCGGTACTTCCATCAGGCGCTGATCAAGTACAAGGGCGATCTGTCCAAGGCGGCGGCCTCCTACAACTGGGGGTATGGCAACCTTGACGCCGACATCAAGGCTCATGGTTCCAAGTGGTTGGCCTTCGCACCGCGGGAAACCCAGGGCTACGTCCGCAAGGTCACCTCGGGCGTGCAGCGCGTCATTATCGAAAACAAGGCCGGCTCCAACGTGGCCGTGTCCCTGAACGCGGCGTACTGACATGGGCTACGGAGCCGATGCCGCACGCGCGGCGTATGACCTGGCTTTCCAGGTTTCCCCGATCGTCCTCAACCGGGGGATCGTGGCGAACTCGCTGGGCGGGATGCTTCCCATCATCGGGTTGACCGGGCAACTCGCGGCCTTCGCTCAAGGGGCCGTGACGAACGGTTTTTCGCTCGGGGACTTCTACGCACGGTTCATCCCCATCCCGGGGTCGAGCGTCATCAGCAACGCGGTCGGGACCTACCCCTTCGCCAACCAGCAGGTAGCCGGCAACGCGATCATTGAGCAACCTCTGGCGATCAGTCTGGAGATGATCGCGCCGGTCAACACGACCGGGGGGTACCTGACGAAACTGGCGATCTTCACCGCGCTCAGGAACTCGCTTCAGTCCCACAACCAGGCCGGGGGCACGTATCACATCGCCACGCCTGCTTTCATTTACACCGACTGCGTGATGACGGGGATGGTGGACATCACCGATGGGGACACGCGCCAGCAACAGGTCCGCTGGCAACTCGATTTCGTCAAGCCCCTCATCTCCAAGAGCGAGGCCAACACCATCGCAGGCGCCTACAACGCCAAGATGCAGGCCCTGATGAATGGTTCGCAGGTGACCAACGCACTGAACTCCGGGCCGCAGGTTGGATCTGGTAGCCCGATCCAGGGCGCATTGCAATCGGTCGGGAACATGGCCGGCGTCGTCAACAAGTTCTTGTCTTCGGCACCATGACCTTGATTGCCTTCCAGCCGAGCCCGACCTCGGCGCCGCCGTTTCAATCGGTCGTGACTCTGGACGGGAACTCTTACGCCTTGTCCTGCACCTGGAACGTTGCGGCGCAGCGCTGGTATGCCACGCTCACCGATTCCGGGGGCAACGTGACTTGGTCAGGGGCTTTGGTGGGTTCTCCTGACGCCTATGACATCCTGCTGGCCCCGGGGATCTTCACGACTTCGACCATCCTTTATCGATCGGGCACAGGAAATTTCGAGGTGAACCCGTGAGGTACTACGACCTTCGGCTGTTCGATCCGAAGACGGGGGACCTGGTGCGCGAGTGGACGACCCACCCGGGCGGCGTGTTCGACCCGCATGCGTTGCTGCTGGAGTTCGATGTTCTCACGGCGTTGCAAAACGCTCCTCACGGACAGTCCACGCTCACCCTGCATGGGGTTCCCCTCCAAGACCTGTCGCAAAGTATCCGCTGGGGGTTCTACTCCGACAGCAAGGGCAAGACCCATCCGGGGTACAGCTTTTCCCTTAAAGCGGGCATGCAGGCCGGCCTTCCGCTGGCCAATCCCAAGCAGGCCGGGTTGATCCTGTCCGGGCAGGTCTTTCAATCCTGGGGCAACTGGGAAGGCACCGAGCAAACGCTGGACCTTCTCGTGACCTCGGGGGGTTGGAGTTCACTGTCGGACCCCGCCCCCATCGCGTTGAACTGGCCGGCCGGAACGGAACTCTCCCAAGCCCTTCAACCGTGCCTTCAGTTCGCCTACCCCGACAGCCCGGTGCAGATCCATTTGGGTACGGGGCTGACGCAAGCGCACGACGAATACGCGATCTTCTCGACGCTGGATCAGTTGGCGCAGTGGATCTATCAACTCACCCAGGCCCGATTCTCGAGTCCCGTGCGAATGGCCTTCAACGGCCTGACGATCCTGGTTTTCGACTCCAGCTATCAACCCGCGACGATTCGATTGGACTTCACAGACTTTGTCGGCCAGCCCACCTGGATTCAAAAGCAGACGATGCAGGTCAAGCTCGTGATGCGCGCGGATCTGACATTGGGCGGCTTGATCGAACTGCCCAAGGGCATGCAGGACAACCCCGGCATCGTCCTGGCGGCAGCCTCTGCTCTTCCGTCGAGCATTCGCTATCAGTCCACCTTCAAGGGGACCTTTCGCATCACAGGTCTTCGGCATGTGGGCAACTCCCGGTCCTCGGATGGCGCCTCCTGGGTGACCATCGTCAACTGCACGCCCAATGCCTAGCCAATTCTCCAAGCTCTGGATCCAAGACGCGCAGAACCGTACCGCCATCGAGCGGGCGGGCAGGGCGATCCAGGCTCTTGGACGGGCTCTGCCTTGTCAGGTGGTTGCCGTCTCGGGCTCCATCGTCACGGTGGCCTTTCAACTCAATTCCCCCTGGACCATTCCGCAGGTCAAGATTCCCAAGGCCGAAAGCCCGTGGATTCGCATGCCGACCCAGATCGGGGATCTGGGGGTCACGATGCCCGCGGATGCGTATTTGTCGGGGATCTCGGGGCTGGGGGGAGGGGTCGCGGATACGGTCCAACCCGGCAACCTGTCCGCGCTCGTCTTCGTGCCCGTGAGCAATGCAAGCAACGGCCCGATCGATCCGAACGCAGCGCAAGTCGAGGGGCCGAACGGCGCCATCATCCAGACGACCAGCGGGATCACCTCGAGCATCGTGGTGAATCAAAACGGCATCACCCTGACCTACGGAGGCAAAGTCGTGACGCTCAATGCTTCCGGCTTGACCATTGACGGCATCTTGTTCGACGCCCACGTCCACGGTGGCGTGAGTCCTGGCGGCTCCAACACGACGGGGCCGGCATGAGGACCTACGGCCGCCTGACCAACCCCGATGGGTCCAAGACCTGGGTGGAAGTCTCCACCGATGCGAACGGCTTCAACGACATGGTCTACCTGACGGCTCTCGCCCAGGTCTTGAAGCTCAACTTGGGGGAAAGCCCGTTCTTCGCCAACTACGGAATCCCTGCGCATCAAACCGTGGTAACGCAGGTCTTCCCCGACTACTACGCCATGCAGGCGCAAACCCAGTTCGCCCCATACTTCGCGTCCCTGAGCATCGTGCGCGTGAACGGGTCGTACCCGCCTGTCTACAACGTGACCGCTGTTACCCATAGCGGATCCATCCTTTCCGCCGAGATCCCGACATGAGCCTGACCGTACCTCTCGTGATGGGGGCCAGCGGCGCCGTTCCGACCTCTCCTGTGGCGCTTCGGCAGACGGTCGAACAAAACGTCGCGGCGACGAACCCCGATTACACGGCCAACCTTCCGGGGTCCCTGATCGAAGATGTGCTGTCCACGCAAGTAGGGGGGCTGACGCAGATCGACCAGGCGCGAGTGGACGCGATCAACTCGGTCACTCCTTACGGGGCCAACGCCTTCGTCCTGTCCCAACTCGGGCAACAGCTCGGGATCGTGCAGGGCGCCCCGACAAACACCTCGGTCTATGTCGTCATCTCGGGCACGGCAGGCTACGTGATTCCTCCCGGGTTCATCGTTTCGGACGGGACCTATCAGTACGTGATCCAGTCGGGGGGCGTTGTCGGAACCTCGGGCTCCACGTCCCAGCTTTACGCAGTGTCCACGCAGTCGGGATCATGGGCGGTCCCCGCGGGTTCGGTGACGCAGATCGTCACTTCGGTGGCCTCGGGCTACAGCCTGACCGTGACCAATCCCGAAGCCGGGACCCCTGCGACCTCTGCGGAAAGCGTGGAAAGCTATCGGTCCCGGGTTCTCCAAGGCCAACAAGTGACTTGCCAAGGGGTTGCGGGCTTCATCACATCGCTCATCAAGGAAATCCCCGGCGTAACACCGCGTCTGGTCACGGTCCTCCAAGTCCCTGGAGGCTGGGAAGTGATCTGCGGAGGGGGAGATACCTACGCCGTTGCGTATGCGATCTACCAGGGGGCGCTAGATCTGTCGACCATCCTCGGCTCCAACACCTCGGCCAGGAACGTGACCGCGACCATCATCGAAGGGCCGAACACGTACACATTGACTTACGTGAACCCTCCCCAGCAGGTAACAACGGTATCGGCGGTGTGGAACACGAACCTGCCGAACTTCACGGCCGGCGCCCAGGTCAACCAACTGGGTGCCCCCGCCATCCAGTCCTACATCAACAGCATCATCGTGGGCCAGCCGATCAACCTGCAGGCGATGACGGCAGATTTCCAATCGGCGATTTCCTCGGTGCTGAGCGTGGACAACTTGAGCGCTTTGACCTTTACGGTGAAGATCAACGGGACCACGACGAACCCGACTGCAGGGACGTACCTGATCCCCGGGGATTCAGAGTCCTATTTCTACGCCTCGGCTTCGGGCGTGACCGTCACGCAGGGCTGACATGCAGATCGAAGCCTTCCCGTCGCAGCCTTCGGCCCTAGGTCAATTCGTCCTGGGAAAGTCCGTCCTGGGCTTCGTGAACACCGGTCTTTTGGTCGATGTCATCGCGTCCTACCTCTACGACGAATATTCGGACGACGCGGACCTGCAGGCCTTCATCGCGACCTACAACGCTCTCGCCCAGGGCTATGTGAACTGGTTCAACGACACGCCTCTTGCCGTCTACACATCGTCGACCATCAGCGGGCTCTTGCTGGACTGGACTGCCCAAGGGATCTACGGGATTTCTCGTCCCGTCATCTCGAGCTTGAAAACCAGCACGAACGGGGCGCTGAACACATTCGCCACGAACACCCGGGCGGTGAACCTCTACAAGCAAATCCGAGGCGGGTCGGCACAGGTTGCGAGCGACGACATCTACAAGCGCACGCTGACATGGATTCTCTACAAGGGCGACGGAGTCCAAGCCTCGATTCAATGGCTGCGACGGCGCGTTGCAAGATTCCTCTTCGGAGCCAATGGTTCGGATATCTCGGTCGATGACACCTTGCAAGTCGGGATTTTTCGCCCGACGCTTCCTTCCATCGGCCCTGTGGGAACGCTTGGAATCAACACCCGGGCGTTGAACACCCGCGTCCAACGTACGCAACTTGCTGCGCGGACTTTGCAGATCGTCATCCCCAGTTCCACCATCGCGCAACAGTTTGCGGCCCTGCTGGATCAGGGGTATCTCCCGCTTCCTTTCCAGACAAGCTACCAGGTCAAACTGACCTGATTCTTTTCCACCCACTCCAAGGCGCCTTCGGGCGCCTTTTCTTTTGGGGCGCCCCATGTCCTTTGTGCTTGCGAACAACGTCAACACCACGCTTGCCGCGGCGGCTTCCAGTTCATCGACGACGCTGACGCTTGCGAGTGCGACGAACCTGCCGACTTTGACGTCTGGGCAGATCATGCCGCTGACCCTCAACGATGCGGCCACGGGTCTTGTCTATGAAATCGTCTACGTGACGGCCATCACCGGGGCAACGTTGACGGTGACTCGGGCCCAGGAAGGAACGGGGGCGCAGAACTGGTCCATCGGAGACTACGCCTTCGGGGCGGTCACGGCCGGCGTCTTGAACAACGCCGCATTCCCCAACTCCCCGACAGCACCGACCCCAGCCTTGGGAGACAACAGCACCAGAGTTGCGAACACCGCCTATGTCGAGGGGTCTTTCCTCGGGAGCGCTCAACAGACCTGGACGGATGAAACGTCCAGCCGGGTTTTGAGCACGACGTATACAAACTCCACGCTTCGTCCGATCGAAATCAAGGTGCAGGCCTTGTCAACTTCCGCGACGACGAACGTGCAGATCAATGTCGGGGCGTCTTCCGCGGTGAGCTACGTCGGCGCCAACGCGGTGGGCGCAGCCATGCAAGTATCCGCTGTCGTGCAGCCCGGGGAAACCTACGAGGCCACGACCGTGGGAGCCAACCTTTCCAAGTGGTGGGAGCTGCGGTAATGACCATGCGCTATTTCCAGAACGCCGGCAAGACCTACGGGTACGACGTGGCCGACCAGGTCGATCTGATCGACGCAGCACTTGCTTCGAAGTGGACCGAGGTCACGGGAAGTTGGCCGCCGGCTCCCACGGCGGCCGAGCAATTGCAGGCGTCCGCGGCTGCGTTGCTGGCGGCTCCGGTTTCCCTCACCAGCACATCGACGCCGGCCCTCAATGCGTCCTATGCCATCGCTGCTCAGGATCAGGCCCACATTGCCGCCGAGCTGCAAAGCCTCATGCTCAATGGCACCTTCGCAGACGGCTCGGGCACGGTGGCGTGGCCCGATGCATCGGGCTTGATCCACACCTTCAGCGCGGCGGAGTTCAAGGCTTTCGCAACGGCCATCGGGGCCTTCGTTGCGGCGGTCTACAAGGTGCTCAACGGCACTTCGACGACGCTGCCGAGTGCTTCCCTGACCATCGCCTGATCTTCCCCATCCCTGCAAGCGCCTTCGGGCGCTTTTTTTACGCCTGAAGGATTCGCATGGGACAAGTATTCAAGGACGGCCAAACCCTTACGGCCAACGATGTGAACCTGTTTACGCAGGCTTCTGACCTCGCTGCGTCTACGGGCGCGGCCCTTGTCGGGAGCACGGACGGAACCGTGCAGGGCGACATCAACGCGCGTCCCACCTCAGCATCCCTCGCAGCCTCTGGCGGCGCGAATCTTTCCGGATTCAGCGCCAGCAATTCGACCTCTGGCACCGTCGCCCGCGCCCTTGTGGATCGCGGCATCTGCGTGACGGATGCGCCGTTCAATGCCGACCCGACTGGCGTTGCGGATAGCACGGCGGCTTTCAATGCAGCCGCTGCCTCTGCGTGGCAAGTCATTGTCCCTGCTGGCACCTACAAGACGACCGCCGCAATCGTTCGCCCTGCTGGTGTGACGTTCATCGGTCAGGGACGGCAAAAGACCATCATCACCGCGACCGGAAATTATCCGGTATTTCAAACCATCGGCACCAGCACCGCGTCGCTTCTTGGCGGTGGCGTGCAGAACATGACGTTGTTCGGGACTTGGGCCTCAAACAACGCTAACACCAGTTCATACGGGGTTTCCGAATCGTGGACGAATCGCAGCATCCACCGCGACCTGGAAATCTACGGCTGCTATGCCGGGATGTACGGTGGCCAAGGGCTGTGGCAAGTCGTCTGGGACAACATCACCGTCGATGGGATAGGAGCGAACCAGAACTATATCGGCTTCATGCTCGACGCCCTCCCGACCACGCTGCCCGCTGGGACCGGCAACGCGGTCAAAGCGGTAAACTGTATTGCGCAGGGTGTAGCGAATACCGGGTTCCGCTTAGTCAACCCGAATGGGTCACAGTTTGTGAACTGCGAAGCCGAGAACGGCCTCTATGGCTGGTTTATCGGCAACACTTCGTCGGGCAATTACCCCATCGAGTTCCTGCACGTAGCCAACTGCTTGGCGGATACCTGCACCGATTACGGCTGGGTGATCCAGGAGGGAAGCAATGCTTCCGCCGTGACGGACATGCAGTTTGCCAACTGCTGGTCGGGCAACTGCGGGACCGGCGTATATCTCGATGGATGCTCGGGCATCAACCTCACCAATTTCCAGAGCAGCGGGCACCAAGGTGCGGGGCTGCTCCTCAACAGCAGCGTCCACTGCGTCATCACCAGCTTTCAGTTCAATGGCAACAATATCGCAGGAACTTCGGGAATTGGCGACATCACGATTAGCGGAGGTAATTACAACAAGATCGCCGATTGCATCAGCAACATGGCGAACTCAGCGGGCGTCTCGCTGCTGGAATCGAACGGCACAACCAACAACGACATTCACGGTTGCACGCTGTACCAAGGCGCAACGCTGCTCGGCAACAACGGGACCACGATTCGCTCGTGCCCTGGGTACGCGCCCGCAAACGCCGCGCTCACCGCTGGCGCGTCGCCATACACCTTCCCGACCTACCCCTACGACGCCAATTTCGTGGTGACCAGCGCCGGCGGGATGACCAACTTCTCGATCAAGGGGGTGGAAATGCCGATTACCACGAACACGACCGTCTTCGTCAAGGCCGGTACCGCGGTTGCTGCGACGTGGGCCACGACGGCGCCCACGTTCGAAATCGTCCCGATGGTGTAGCCATGTGGTGCCACTACTGCCCCGTAGACCGCTGCTGGTATCAGATCGGCGGGGGGGGAGATGTGCAATTGGTGTGGGGCCTTGGCTCCGAAATCTTGAAGGGCTTCCATGACTGACCACAAAGCCACCCTTGATGCGATCCGTCTGGAAATCGCGAACCTGCCGGCGGAGTACCAAGTTCTGGCCCGGTACATTGATGCGCTGCACTCCGAGCAGTCGGCGCAGATCCAGGACATGCGCCAGGCCTTCGAAACAGGGAAGGGGGCGCTCTTCATCGTCAAGTGGGCCGCAGGACTCGGCGCTGCGTGCGCGGTGATCTGGGGCGCGTTTCATGGGGGCCGACCGTGAGCGTCGAGCAAACCCACGAAGAGAAGGAAACGCTGGCCGTCGACGTGCTCTTGCCGGGGCATGATCCACGCACTGCAACCCCGCTGTTCGAGCGCACACGAAAAGCGCTGATCGCGCGTGACGGCGTGTGCTGGATCTGCGGATGCCCGGACTCGCACGACGCGCCGATGCAGGCCCATCATTTCCCGGTCGAGCGATCTTTGGCTACGGCTTGGGATTGGCCGCGGTTCATCCGCGATGCCAAGGCAGGAGCATGGGGACCGCATGCCCAGGCCTTCGACTGGGATCACTTTGACCCGAGCAATCCCTACACGTTCGTGGACGACATGACCGCCAACGGCATGTTGCTCTGCGCGAAGCATCACATCGGCAAGGACGAAGGCATCCATGCGATGCCGCATCCCTTGTGGGTATGGCAACGATATGCCCCGGAGGGCTACAAGCTCTCGGACGTTGAGATCGTCCACCACGCCACCTGACAGTTTCTCACTCATCACGACCGCCTTCGGGCGGTTTTTTCATGCCCGAAAGGACGACCATGACCACGATTCACCAGACCGACGCGGCCGCGGCCCAGGAGGCGCAAAGCGCCCGCATCGCAGTACCTCTCCCCATGGTCGAAGCGGCCAAGGCCGGCGGCAAGTACCGCATGCGCCAGTGGGAGGCGAAAGACCTCGGCGCCTACCTGACGATCAAGGCCGAGATCGAAGCCTTCACGCAGGCCGGCGAAGTCTTGAAGGCAGCGCAAGCGGCTGTCGCGCTCAAGCAGCAGATGGAACTGGTGCGCGATGAACCGTTCCACCTGAACCTCGTGGTCACGGTCGGCAAGGACGACGCGCTCGACAAGTATTTCGCAGGCAGCGCCTACACCGCGGCCTGGTATCTCGGCTTGGTCGATGGTGGGACGGCTCCGACCTACGCCGCGACCGACACGCTGGCATCGCATGCCGGCTGGACGGAAAACAGCGGATACACGACGCCCGCGGCGCGTGGGACGGCTTCCTGGGCTGCTGCCTCGGGTGGCTCCAAGGCTCTGGCCTCGGCCATCAGCTATTCGGGCTGGACCGCTGCGGCAACCATCGCCGGAGCCTTCATGTGCACCGCCTCGAGCGGCACCACCGGGATTCTCTACAGCGCCGGCTCGTTCACCGGCGGCAACGCTTCTGTCGGTTCGGGGACGACCTTGCAGGTGTCCTGGACCGGATCTCTGTAATCACCAAGGAACCATCATGGGACTGAAATTCAAGGCAGGCGAAACCGTCAAGCAGATCACCCCGACGATTCAGGGCTCCGTGTCCGAATCGCGGGTCATCGGCAACGAGATCATGGTTTTCGTCACCTACATCGGGGCCGACGGTCAGCAGCACGAACGGGCTTTCCGCGAGGACGAACTGGAAGCGGTTCCGGCTGGCGGGGTGTGACCGTGGACGCGGCCCAACTCGCAACGCTGAAAAGCGAAATCCAGACCGACCCGGCGAAGCTCGGCTATGCGACCAACATCGGCGTGTCCGACAACGCCATTGCGGCGATGCTCAACGCCACGACCGGATCCGGCGCCGCGTCGATCAACCTGACGACCGTCACCAAGGGCGCACTGCTTCTGGGGATGATCCCCTGGCTCGACCAGATTGCTGCCGGGCAGACGCTGGCCGGCGCGGCACTGCCGTCCGCCACGGCAACGAAGTGGCAACTGCGCTTTCAGGCCCTGCAAGCGGCCGATCCCGTGATCCAGGTCGCGCAGCTCGCGCCGATGATGAGCGAAGCCATCACGGACGGCATCGGCACCCAAGCGCAGATCGACGCCGTGACCAAGCGCACCGGCTCACGCGCCGAAGTGCTGTTCGGTGAAGGCACGACGATTCAAGCCAGCGACGTGCTTACGGCACTCGGGAGCTAAGCCATGATTTCTAGCGAATGGCGCATCGTCGCCGTCAACAACACCGGGGTTGCGCTCGGCGCGTCTGATTCCATCAGCGTTGCGGGCAATGTGGTTACCGCATCCACCAGCGGAACGCTGACCATCCCGAGCACGTACAGCACGCTGCTCAGCGGCGGCGCAAGCCTCGCCAACGGCGCGACGTTGCCCGGGAGTTCGCAAAACGGGACACCGGGAACGAACGTGGTGGTTTCCGGCGATCTGCACGCCTCGGCCACAGTAAGCACCGCGACCCCATCCGGGACGATCGATTTCTACGTGCAGTTCTACGACACGGTTGCCGCTGCGTGGCCGAGTGCCGGTGCGTCGGGTATCTGGATCGGCTCGCTGGCGTTCACCGCGACCGGCACGCAAGAGGCTGACTTCTCGCTGGGGCTGTAATGTCGCAGTTGATCCTGCCGGCGCGGTTCAACAAGCAGCCGCAAAGCTCGTTTGAAGTTGACTGGGGTAACCCTATCACGCGGGGTTTGGTATTTGCTTACAACGGTGCTGTGTCGTCACTTGGCGTAGTAGATGTCGTGCAACAGCGCAGGGCTATTGGGGTTGTTGGCTCGGCTTATCCCGTTGGCACCGGCAACGGCAACATGCGCTCTACAAAATGGGGGAACGGCGGTTCCATCGTTGTTGCTCGGGACACTTCGCTTGAGCCTCGCTCAGAGCTAACTCATGCAGTTCTGTTCGATTGGAACTTGTCTGTTTCTCCAGCTTACTACCAACAAATAATTACAAAAACATATAACAATGATTCGTCCCCATATGTAAGTTATGCAATAGGGATAAATCCCGGCAGCGGGGTAAATGTTCCGTTTTGGACAATCGCAAATTCAAGTGGCGTAAATTACAATACTTCCAACAAGGGCACCACTATTTCTAATTTTACCAATGTCGGCAAACCCACATTAGCCATAGGCACGTTCAACGGCGCAAAGGACGGCACTTCAGCAGGCTCTGCCAATTTGTACGAAGGCACGAAGATTATTGCCACGAACGGCACGACTTCGTGGGGAACGGCGCTCGGGTACGATACTTCGTCAACTGGCGATTTAATTATCGGTGGGAAAAGTTCCGCATCACTGGACTCCCCGTTTGCCGGGAATATTTATCTTGCGCTGATCTGGAATCGAGAGATTTCCACAGCAGAACGTGCTTCGCTTACCGCCAACCCCTGGCAGATTTTCCGCAAGAGCAGGCGGCTGGTTTTTGTGGGTGGGTCATCGATTGACCGAGCGATTGCGGAGGCGCTGAGCGCATCCGATTCCCCCACCGTCACGGTCATCCGGTTCGCCACGCAGACCGAGGCTGCTACAGCTACCGACAGCCCTAGCCAGACGAACAGCGTCGGCAGGGCGACGACGGAGACGGCTACGGCGACCGACAGCACGTCGCAGGGCCAAGTCCTGACGGCGGCCACAACCGAGACAGCGACCGCGACTGATTCGACCTCGGCGCTCCGGCAGATCCTGGCGGCGATTGACGAGGCGGCTTCGGCTGCGCAGACCCTGGTTCACGTCCGGCGCAGGCGAACGGCTGGGCATCGTGCTTTGGCCGCCGGCTATTCTGGATCGCGTCCTGCCGAACGGTTCGTCGGTTGCGCGAGACGGCGC
>JAEHJW020000454.1_pt1 | contig 27973 bp, 34 predicted proteins | sample 9271431 | NCBI WGS metagenome assembly JAEHJW02 | reverse complement strand
CAACGCGCAGGTCTACGGCAACGCGCAGGTCTACGGCAACGCGCGGGTCTACGGCAACGCGCGGGTCTCCGGCAAGGCGTGGGTCTACGGCAAGGCGCAGGTCTACGGCGAGGCGCGGGTCTACGGCGAGGCGTGGGTCTACGGCGAGGCGTGGGTCTACGGCAAGGCGTATCTTCACTTCGGGAACGGTGTCACCCCATCTATCGCAAGCGGTGATCTGTGGATGAACAGTGATGGCACCGAGACGGTGAGACTGGGGTGCTGGGCGGGGACGATCGGTGAACTGCGCGCCCTAGCGGATTCGGGCTCCTGGCCCTCAGGGGGTGATGCGGACTACCGCGACCGCTGGCGTCCGTCACTGCTGGCGCTGGCCGATCTGTGCGAGGCGCACCTGGCGACGTGGGACAACAAGGAGGGAAAATGAACTATCACCAGCCAAGACAGATTGAGCCGACCGCTGATCGACCTGACGCCGGAAAGTGGAGATACACCAACATGAATGATGGGCGCGTCTGGACCGAGGGCTACTGGTGCCATTCCGCGAACGGCGAAGAAAGATGCGGCAGGCCAGAAAAGGAAGGATGGAATCGACCATGACTGACCAGAGAATTGTCGTTGGAGTTCTCACTTGCGAGCAACGAGAACTTCTGATTCACGAGAGCAATCTAAAGCCCTGGTCAAGTCTCACCGACCCCGATGGCGTCTACGGGCGCAAGGAGATTTACACGCTCTGGGGGCCATCTGGCGACGGCGTGAGTCTGGGGCTAGGCGTTGAGGACAGGCTGACGTTCGACCCCAAGAAGTGCGAACACCACGTGGTGCTAATTGATTGGAGACCGGAGGATGACTGACCAGCGTGACGAGAACGGAAACGAGGGGTTCGCGATCTGCGGACGACCTCACGGCGCGCAGCCGCCCGACAACCAGGAGGACACCAATGGCTGAGAGTTTCAAGGAACGAGCGATTGCGGCGCTGAGGAAGGCGGGGCTGTGAACGCACGAATCCTCATCGGAGATGCGCGCATTCGTCTTGGCGAGTTGGCCGACAAGAGCGTCCAGACCTGCGTGACGAGCCCGCCCTACTTTGGGCTACGCGACTACGGACACGGCGATCAGATGGGACTCGAATCGACGCCGGACGAGTACGTCAAGGGCATCGTTGATCTGTTTCGCGAGGTCTGGCGGGTTCTGGCCGACGATGGGACGCTCTGGCTGAACCTCGGGGACTCGTATGCGAGCATGACAAAAGGTTCAGGAGGGAAGGGGAAGTCCACTCTCGGACGCCAGAGCGACGCAGCGCGGCTTCGCTCGCAGGAGCGCCAGTCGTCGGCTGTCCGATCAATGGAGTGCGGGGTGCCGGATAAGAATCTCCTCGGCATTCCGTGGCGCGTCGCCTTCGCGCTTCAGGCCGACGGCTGGTATCTGCGTCAGGACATCATCTGGGCCAAGCCCAACCCCATGCCCGAGAGCGTGCGGGATCGCTGTACCAAGTCCCACGAGTACCTGTTCTTGCTGAGCAAGAGCGCGAGGTACTTCTGCGACATGGCAGCGATTGCGGAGCCAGCCGCAACTGGCTGGAACGGTAGCGAGTTCGACATAGGCAAGACCGGCGATCACCAGCTCGGACGCGCGAGTCGCCAGCCGCGTTTCGGTGGCTCGAAGTACGGCGACTCTGACGACCCCGCACACGCCACCAAGTCGGGAAATGACTACCAGCCAACCGGACTACGTAACAAGCGCGACGTGTGGACCATCCCCACTAAGCCGTTCAAGGGCGATCACTTCGCCGTCATGCCCGAGGCGCTCGTAGAGCCGTGCGTTCTGGCTGCGAGTCGCGAAGGAGACACGGTTCTTGATCCGTTCGCCGGCAGTGGAACGGTCGGAGTAGTGGCGCTGCGTCACCAGCGCAACTTCGTTGGCTGTGAGTTGAACCCCGAGTACGCAGAGATGGCACGGGCCCGAATCGCGAACGACGCTCCACTGATGAATCATGTAGAGGTATCTCTGTGAACGCCGTGGCCGTGCCGGTGGTCGAGTGGGTCATCCGGCGCATCATTGAGAAGGGGGAGAAGTGACTGACCGGACCAACGAGACACTGAGGATGAGCGAGACGCTGAACGCGATGATGGAGGCGGTCGTAGCCGAACTCGCAATCACCCGCGCCCTGCTCGCTCAGCGTGACGGGGAGTTAGAGGCGCTGCGGTCTTTTTTCAGATGGGTTGAGGATTGGGTCGCTGACGAGATCGGGACGGACTCTCTCTATTCAATGGCGGCGAAGGATGTTCACAACGCCATGACGCGCACCCTTACCGCCCTCTCCGACAACCAGGAGAGCCTGGCTCTCACTGACAAGGAGGCGTGATGCCCGATGCGTACCAATGCCAAAATTGTGGGAGGCCAATTTCTCAATTAGGCGTGTGGGATCTCCACCGCTGGGTTCATAATCACTCGCAAAGCGAGCGATGCGACGCTCCATCCGTAGCGGTTCCTGAGCCCGTTGACCAGGAGGGGCGAGAGTGAGGATGAATGATCAACTTGTTCGCAGCGTTTTCCAGGAAAACAAGTATGGCATAAAGGGGCGACTCACGAGAGTGAGCGCGGCCACCAGTTTAACCATCGTCGGCAAGATAGGCTTCCCCTCGGGACAGCGGGACTGGTTCGTGCCCATTTTGCTGGGCTTGGCCGGGTTCGTGTTCCTAGACTGGGCGACGTGAGCCAACGCTGGTGAGGGTTCTGGTCTGTAACGCCGACGAGCAGGGCTGCGGGTTCTATCGCATGATGGAACCGGCCCGGGTGCTGGCCGACGCGGGCCACGATATCATCCTCGACCCCTACGCCTCTACGATTCGCTGTAAGACCGACCTTGCGGGACAAGTGCTGTGGGCGCAGGCCGACGCGGACGTGGTGGTGTTCCAGCGCCCGATGAGCCGAGATGGAGAGTCCTTGATCCGAGCGCTCCAGGCCAATGGCACGAGAGTCGTGGTCGAGCTTGACGACGACCTGTGGAACCTAGAGCGAACCCACGTCATGTACGCTCAGAATCGCCCTTCCTCGGACAAGCTGCACCACGTTGGCTACCTCTCGGACTGCCTGCGCGCCGCTGATCTGGTCACGGTCTCGACCCCGGCTCTCGCCCGGCTCATCCCGAACCCGAACGTGCGAATCTTGTACAACATGATCCCCGAGTGGTATCTCACGTGCGAGCCGGACTACGGCGAGGGATGGAGTGCCACAGACGGGCGTCAGACGGTCGTATGGGCCGGTCTGCCCGGTCTGCACGCTGGTGACCTCCGAGTGGTCAAAGACGGCGTGAGACGGACCGTGAGAGCCTCTGGGACGGTGTTCGTAGGGATGGGCGATCCCGACATCGGCCCGCAGTTGGGATTTGCCGATGGCGAGGCGCTGTGGAGCCCGTTCGTGCCGCTCGATGTCTACCCCAAAGCCCTGAAGTGCCACGACTTTGGCATCGTGCCGCTGAAGGACAACCTGTTCAGCCGCTCGAAGTCGTACCTCAAGGGTTTGGAGTACGCGGCCTTAGGTATCCCCTTCGTGGCCTCCCCGCTGCCCGAGTACCGTCGGCTCGCCAGTCACGGGGTCGGGCTGCTCGCCAAGGACCACGAGTGGGGGAGGGTGCTCGCCAAGCTCATCCGTGATCCCGAGGACCAACGCGAGGCCGGGCTAGCCTTCGCACGACAAAACACCTACGAGAGGAACGCGTGGAGATGGCTGGAAGCCTGGACATCCAACTGAACCTGGGGTGTGGGGATCACTACCAAGACGGCTGGGTCAATTACGACATCTCGCCTTCTGTGAAGTGCGACGTGCGCTACGACGTGCGTCTGGGCCTGCCCTACGAGGACCATTCGGTCCCGAGGATCTACGCCGGGCACTTCTTGGAGCATCTCAGCCTCGATGACGTGGCGATTGTGCTGGCAGAGGTCGCACGAGTGCTAGCGAAAGATGGGGAGTTCATGGTCGTGGGCCCGGATTACGACCGCGCTCTGTCCCGTGGCGAGCCCGAAGCGATCCTGGAGGGCATCCGGGGCGGGGCGGGGCGCTGGGAGAGCGACGCGCACCAATGGACCGCCACCGCGGAACTAACGCGACAAGCCCTGGAGCCATTCTTCTCCGTTACTGAGATGGAGATCATGGACACCCAGGGCTGGCCGGTCGTCAGTCGCATTGGCTGGCAGTGTGCGTTCCTATGCCTCTCTCGCTGATTCGTAGGCGCGTCGTGCATCACAGAGCACCGAGTAGGTCCGTGGATTCGACGCGCGCTGAAAGTTAGCGTAGGCCCGGTCGAGTTGTCTCTTCGCGGCCTTCATCTCCTCGGACTCCTCGCGTGGGACGTACACGGGATTAAAACTAGCCCGCACGCGGTAGACGTAGGAGCGATTGACGCGCAGCCGTTCGCATATCTCAAAGACGCGCCAGCCCTCTTCGAGTAGCGCGATTACCTCGTCGCAGGTCTCTCGCGTCATGTCGCCGATCATGAGACGAGCTCCACGATCCTGACGAAGTGGCCGCGTCCTGACTCGTGGGCTACACGCTCACGGCCCGCTGCGTCCCTCGCGTCAGTGTAGTCGCCGCGCCATGCACATTCGAGACATTCTGCCTGATAGATCACTTCTTCTTCCATTCGATACCCCATTTCTAGCCTGATCGAAGATTACCGAACGCTCTCGGCGGTGTCAACCATTCCGGACCAGCGTTCCATGTTGCGCGTGTGCTGGCCCGTGTCGGCGTGATCAAGCGTGTCATCGTCGGCGTCATTGGCGCAGAGTCGTGACGGCCCGCTCCATTGGCACGCGGCGCAGTGGGCCTGATAGGTGAGGTAGTAGGGGTCTGGGCTGTTCATGTTCATTTCCCTTTCGTGGCTGGTGTCTCCAGTCGCGCCCTAGTCGAGTCGTGAGCTCGCGCCGCCTATGCGGGCTAGGGCCGCCTACTACGAAATGCGCACCGGCATGATGAGGAACTGGCCGCGCACGCTGTAGGCGTGCTCGCCGCTGCCGCCGTGCTTGGTCGCCTCCCAGAGGCTCACGCGGTCGCGCGCCATTGACTTGCAAACCCAGGTGGTGTAGGGCTTGGCCTGAGGAAGGACGTTCGCCATCTTCGCCAGAAACTCAGCGTTGAATGCGCCCAACTCGCTGGCGCGATTCGACTCGGCCGGGATGAGGTGGCTGACGCTTGGATACGTCCCGGCGATTATGCGCGTTTCGGCCATTTTGTCGCCAGACTTAAGGCTGATGGTGTCGCCCTTCACACTCACGAGGACATCCACGCGCATTTGCTTGGCCCGTGGCTTGGTGGACTTGAGAAAGTCGCGCAGCCACTTGGCCGGGATCACCACGTCACCTTCCCAATTTCCGCCCACGGTCACGCGCGCAATCGCTAGCGTGAAACTGTCGGTGGCCTCAGCCACGATGTCCGCGCCGTCCCGGTACAGGTGCACGCCGGCGAGCAGCGGCCGGTAGCCGGTGGTGTCGATGCACGCGGCCACGCTGGTGAGATCGTTCAGCATCTCCCACCTAGGGGCCCAGACCAGTGAGGCCGCCGAGGTTGATTCCTCGTTGAGTGTTTCGGTCATTGTCATGTGTCCATTCACTTTCGTTCGTCTGAGCTCGTCAGGCCGGCAGTCCCTCCGGCGACGCCTCGCGGCGTTTCGCTCCCGTTACTGGCTAATCGCGATCCACGTCAGCAGGCCCACGAAGAACACCAGCGCGGCCCAGGGCGCCACGGCGAGCAGGTAGCCCAGCGTCACCGCGCAGAGCACAGCGAAGGCAAACCCGCGCCGCTTGGCACGCTTGGCCCGTGGCGTCGGGTCGAGTTCTCTGAGTGTCTGCCACGCGCGATAGGTGCGATCAGGCATTGGCGGCCTCGTCCAGGATCGACCACGCTTTTGGGAGTTCCCGCTTGAGCACGTCGCGGCGCGCCACGTAGAGCGCGATCCCGGCCTCGCGACACTCGCGAGACAGCGCGATCATGGGATCGGCCTCGGGCAGGTATCCCATCGCGCGGAGGATCTTGGCGCACTCGTAGAGGGCATGGTCGCCGTAGCCATACTTCATGCCCGTCGTGAATTGCCAAACGCCGTCAACGGTGACAATGGCGCTGCTCTGCGCGTACTCACGCGTTTGGCCGAGAATTAGCCACGGATTCTGCGAGGTGCGCGGGCACTCAGAGCACGTTACCACGAAGCCCTCACCCAATCCGGTGGCCCCACCCCACTTGTCTACCGTTGTCGTCATTGTCATTCTCCCCATTCTCTGACCTAGTACCTCCAGGCCATGAGACCAACCTAGAGCCACGGCTAGAGAATGTCAAACACCATGAGTAGTCCGTGACCAGGCACAACGCAAGAGTTGTTGAAATGTTGTGAATGGGCACAGCGGGCCCGGCAGTATCACGGTGCTCGATTGCGAGGCGCACAGGGCAACCTAGGGCCTAGGTCAGAGCTCGCCGGCGCGGTGAGTGTGGCAGTCGTTGGGGTGAGGGGTGGGGAGGCGCTCGGTGACGCTTGGAAATGGCTTAGACAATTCGTGCCAGTTCCCGCCAACCCCGTGACCAATCTCAACGAAAACGTTAGCGCGATGCATAAATACTCAGCATTTCTTCGCTGTCGTGCATCTTTCGTTCGCATCGCAACCGGGTATGTGTCGGGGCCGCCACTAATTTTTTGCGTGTTTATCCTCGCGACCGAGAACTGTCATCCCACCGCCAAACCCCAACCCCGCAACGGAAAATCGAAGTCGAGGCAAAATCGCGGCACCGTTACCCGAACATCCCGAGCCCCGTCACAACCACCATCCAGCCAGCAAGGGAGCGCAGCGACCGCGCTAGGGCAACGAGCGAAGCGAGGCGGCAGGCAGTTACAGCGTTGGACACAGTTGTCCCGGTGCCACCGACAAGAATCAACTTGTCGCTGCCACCACCACAGCCTCGCACGACGACTGCCTGTGACATGTGCTCATATAATTCTGTCTCGGCGTTTCTCCCTGAGCCCAATCGACCTCTCAAGGAGCGTGCGAACGAGAAGGCCTGCCACGGTCATTAACACCCCGACCCAGAGGGGACACTGACTCGTTCGAGGAGCGGATGATGTCGTAGCCGCTTCGTTCTTCGTGACCAGGCTTTCCCTGGCTGTACCACACGCTGCTCGGGGAGGGTTGTCGTTCACCCCGCTTGCGAAGGCTACCTGCGTGCCGTCTCCTGAATGTGCCGGCGTAGAAGCTCTGGTTCCATGAATGATATCGTCACCGGGCGCGGGACTGCGTGTTCCTTGAGCGCCTGTGCGTCGAGGTAGCGACCGTCGCGCTTGTTGATCTTCTTCGATCTCGCGTGGGTCTTCGCCGATCCCTTTGCCATACCACGAGCGTACACCCGACGATGTGTCACGAGCGCCTTGTGCAAAAGTTCACAAACAAGAACGCTTGTGCAACAGTTCACAAGTTCGTGCGCTGGGACATCGGGGTGGTTATACTGGAGTTGCCGACGCGCCATCGGCATGTACCCCAAGCCACAGAGATGCCCCCCGAGTTCCATTCCTCGGGGGTCATCTCTGTTTCACGTGAAACATCGTGAAACATCGTGAAACATCTCACCTGATGCAACATCGGTGTAACTACACTGATGTCATGGCGAAATCGGGCAGCAAATGACCGTCATCATCGAGTGCCGGGTGTGTCACCACGCCCTCAGCTCGCACCAGGTGGGGCGCAACGACAAGTTCAAGGCCACCTACACCAACTGCCAGGTGCCGATCAGGGTGCCGCTGCCCAACTCCCCCAACGAGGCCATGATGGTCCCCTGCGGGTGCAACGGCACGGGTATCGAAACCCCCGAGCCCGAGATCGCACCGTTGCCGAACCCCGCCAGGTGCTTCAACCCCGGCTGTCAAGAGTTCGCACGCCAAACGTCGTCGTTCTGTTCGGACGCGTGCGAGAATGAGATGGCAGCACTCATCAGCAGGATGAACCAGGAGATTCCCAATGGCTAGCAAAGACCCCATCCACATCAAGCCTCAGAACAAGGGCAAGTTCACCGCGAAGGCCAAGGCCGCCGGCATGTCCGTGCAAGCCTACGCCTCCAAGGTGATGAACGACCCCAAGGCGAGTCCCACACTGAAGAAGGAGGCGAACTTCGCACGGAACGCGAAGAAGTGGAAGAAGTGATCTAGTATCCCACTAGCGGTGACGCGCCCGATTGGGGCGAGAACGTCCAACCTAGTTTGTGGGCAGTAAGGCCCCCGCTGCGAGAGAGTCTACGGCGGCTCTCTCGCACCAACCAAGGAGAAACATGGCAGCACGAGGGAGTACCGTACCGAACACGGAGATTGACTTGAGCGAGTTTCGCAGGATGTCGGGCTGTTCGCTCCACAAGGCCGACCTTACCGATGAGCAACGGCTGAAAGTCAACGCCGCACTCGTGGAGCCCGACATCTCACACGCAGCCATCCGCGAGGTGCTGCTGACCTGGGGTGTGAACATCTCGAAGGACACCATCAGCGGACACCGTGCCGTTCCCCAGCGATGCGCGTGCAGGACGACGAAATGACCGACATCGGCGAGTTCAGGGCACAGGACAAGATCGAGTCCTTGCGCCAGGCCAACGCCAATCTCCAGGCCCAACTCATCGCGGCAAAGAACCGAGGGGCTGAGATTGTCAACGCGGTCTACCAAGCGGCCTACGACGCATCACTGCTGTCGGTCACCGAGCAGGCCAAGCCTCCCAAGGCCGACAAGCGCGCCAAGTCGCCCGAGGTCGCGCTCTGGCACATGACCGACTGGCAGGGCGCGAAGTTGACGACCACCTACAACACCGAGGTCATGCGCGAACGGGTCCAGCGGTTCGTGAAGAAGGCACTCTCCATCACGGAGGTCCAACGAGCCGACCACCCGGTCAAGGACGCGGTGTTGATGTTCGGCGGGGACATGGTGGAGGGGCTCTGGAACTTCCCCACCCAAGCCTTCGAGATCGACGCCACGCTGTTCAAGCAGTTCGTCACGGTTGCCAAATTGATCGAAGACGTGGTGCGCGAAGCGTTGGCGAACTACGAGCATGTCACGGTCGTCGCGGAGTGGGGCAACCACGGTCGCCTTGGCTCCAAGCGTGACGCCATCCCCAAGTCCGACAACCTCGACCGCATGACCTACGAGCTCGCCCGGCAGCGTCTCGAATCCGAGGAACGTCTGACTTGGGAGGACTGCCCCGAGGACATCCAGCGTGTCGAGATCGGCGCCTACCGAGCGTTGCTGATGCACGGCGACGAGGTGGGGCGCACGGGATTCGCCAGTCCAGCCGCGTGGCAGGCGGCGGGCAACCGATGGAAGGCTGGTGCCTACGATTGGGAGTTCCAGGACATCTTCCTCGGTCACTACCACAAGACGGCCCAGGAGAACCTGTCAGATGGGGTGGGTGCGATCTACTGGACCGGCTCAATCGAGTCCGACAACCGCTACGCCAGGGACTCGATGGCGGCGTCCGGTGTGCCGAGCCAGCGCCTCCACTTCGTCGATCCCGAGCGCGGGCGCACCACGGCGCAGTACATCGTCTGGGTGGACTGAGTGGACCAGGTCTACTGCTATCTGTGCGGAAAGCCCCGACTGCCATACGAGCCATGTCCCTACTGCGGAGATGAAGACTCCTAGATGGAGGCCACGACCGTCGCTGCGCGCATCGAGGACTTCTTGCGCTCCATCCAGCGTGACATGGCCGAGTGCGAGCGCGACGGGGAAAGTCCCGAGCCAGGTGGACGATTGGTTCTCGGGGACTGGGTGATGGTCCTGCACTTCATCGACCCCGAGGACAGCGCCGAGAACTGGTATCGCCTGTTCAGTTCGCCGGGTCTCTCGCCCCACGCATTATCGGGTCTGTTGTCCGAGGGTAACGAGCTGTGAGTGGCGTCTGTGCAAAAAATGCACAGAGGTCCCCGTGCATCGCCGGACGCCGTTTAGAATCTGACCATGAGCGTTGAATCACACCACCACGTCAAGAAGGCCGTCTCGCTGAAAGGGCTGCGCGAGGATGTGAAGAAGGTCGAGGGCTTCAATGCGAAGTTGGCCGTCACCCTCACCTCGGGCATCGGCACGATGGCCTGCGCATATCTGTTCACCCTCTTGGCCCTCGCCGGCCTTCCGGCTGCGCTGCGTCCGGGTGGGGCCGGGTTCGTCCAGTGGTTCGCCCAGACCTTCCTGCAACTGGTTCTGCTCTCGGTCATCATGGTGGGCCAGAACGTCCAGGCGGCAGCCGGTGACCACCGCGCGGTGCTGACCGAACAGAACACCGAGAAGTTAATAGATCTGCTAGACGTTCACACCGAAGGTGGACTGGCCGAAGTGCTGAAGAAGATCGACGAAATGAAACCCCGCACCAGGAAGGTGACCCCATGACCGTACCTCTGACCGGCGACGTTCGCCACGGCATCCGACGCTGGGGCAGCCTCGGCAACTTCATCGACGGGGACTGCGTGATCGCGGCCTTCGAGCACGCGCGGATGTGCAAGGGCACCGCGAAGGCAAGTTCGTGGCAGAAGTTGATCTGGAAACTGGGCTTCCGACCGCCCCACACGCCCTACTCGCTATCGGTCTACGCGAAGTACCTGGCGACAATCGGCCAGAAGCCCGGTCCCGAAGTGGGTGTTGCCCCGGATGCCTTCTTCACCTGGGCGAAGGAACAGGGCCTTATCATCGACTGGGGCCATCTGACCTCCTTGACCCGTGACTCGCTGCACCAGGCGATGCTCGACTACAACGGCGTCGTCCTGGCGATTCAGTTGACCCAGGACGCCTACCACAACGTCTGGGACAACCAGGCGTGGAGCATCGGGACCGACCCCGGCAGCCAGCCCGACCCGACCCTCGGCCACGCCACGCTGCTGGTGCAGTACAACGCCGACGAGGATGCCGTCGTGACCTGGGGGCGCACCAAGAACCAGACGGCCCAGTTCACCACGGTCACCACGTGGGGCGCTTATGTGTTCCTCGACGAACAGGACCGCAACCGCCCCAACTTCAACCAACTGCTCGCGGGGATAGCGAACCTGTGATCAAGCCCCAACCCGGCGACATCGGCTTTGCCCGCACCGGAGGGGTGATGGGAAAGCTCATCCGTATCGGGGAGTTCCTGCGCGGCAAGCGTGGCAGCCAGTGGAATCACCAGTTCGCCATCAGCGACAAGGTGGACAGCGACGGGATGCCGTTCATCATCCAGGCGACCCTCCGAGGCGTGACCGACACGGCGCGGCTGGACTCACTGAAGAAGGGCGGCGGACGGTACCTCACCCAACCTCCCCCTGACGCGGTTGACCGCCATGAGTTCTTGGCGTTCCTCAAGTCCCAGGTCGGCACGGAGTACGGGTTCTTCACCATCCTCGCCATCGCCATCGACATCGTGACCTGGGACTGGTTCCCGTCGTTCCGAGGCGCGCGCAAGTCCTCCTGGATTTGCTCGGCGTTGATCAACGAGGGCATGCGCTTCGCCGGTTGGCTGCACCAGTGGCCCGACATCTACACCGTCACGCCCCAGGACGGCTGGAACGCACTCGCACCGTGGGACGGTTGGCGTGCGCCGTAAAACTACACAGGTGTCATTTTCATCGCTACAGTAAGGGTAAGCCGATTCTCACGACGAAAGGATTTCCGTGCCCACCTCAACTTCCACTCACGTCAGTTCCCTGATCGCCCTGGCCGTGAGCGTCATCGCCCTGTTCCACCCGGGCTTCACGATCAGCCCTGACCTCCAGAGCAAGTTGGTCATCCTTGCGACTTCGGGCGCGCTGCTGCTCCAAGCGCTCAACCTGCGCGTCAAGGCGTTCGCCCTGAGGCTGCTTCACGAGTTCCAGATGCAGCAGCAACGGCTGTTGGCCGAGACGAACAAGGTCATCAACGAGGTAGACCCGACCGTTGTCCCAGCGTCCGTGACTGCTGATCTCGCAGCGCCCGTCTCGGTTACGGTCAGCCAGGTCCCCTCTCAGATCGCCCACGAGGGTTCCAACAACGTTCCCAACCAGGCGTAGCCCTTGGCCGGCCAGCGGGTAACCCCCGGTCAGAAGAAGAAGTATTTCACCTTCCGCGCCGAGGGCAGTTCCATCGCTGTCTCCGCGCAGCGAGCGGGGTTCAGCGAGTCCACGGCTTTGCGGTTCGAGCGCCAGACGCGTATCAACCCCGAGTGGACACCGAACAAGGAAGCAGCCGAGATGCTGCGGGCCAACCGCCTGCGCCGAGAGGCAGTCGCCGAGTCGAAGTTGCCCGGTCCAGTCCCCCTGGACAGGCTGAATCCCGAGGCCAAACGTGCGCTGGAGGACTTCGACTACTTCCGTAGGCGCTACTTCGGGCGCATCTCGATGCCCTGGCAGATTCTCGCAGCCAACGACTTGGTCCAACTGCTGCACACTGACGAGCGCGAGTTCGTGGACCTCAACGAGCCGCCGGGGTCTGGGAAGTCGACACTCCTCACTGACTTCAAGGCGTGGCTCATCTGCCGGGATAGGACGGTACGTGTCCTAACTGGCTCCGCCACCCAGTCCCTCGCCCGCAGACAGTTGATGCGCCTGCGCCGGTCGTTGGAACGCATGGTCCCCTTGACTGCCGACCCCAAGGACATCGCTCGGGGAGTCGCAATCGACGCGGAATCGACTCTCCCCAAGGACTTCGGCAGGTTTAAGCCCACCGACAAGGAACTCTGGAATCAGGACGCCTTCATCGTTATGCAGCACGAGGGCATGGGTGCCATCGAGGACAAGGAGGCAACGTGCACGGCTTACGGGATTGACACGGAGTTCACCGGAGGACGGTTCGACTACGTGGAATGGGACGACCTCGTATCCCCCAAGTCCGTGGGTTCAGCCCAATACCGCGAGGATCTGGAGTCCATCTACGTCAAGACCTGCGAGGCCCGCGTCGAGCCGTCTGGCCTGATGGTCCTGTCCGGACAGCGCTTGGCCGCCGATGACCTCCACAGATTCGTGCTTGACATGGTGCGACCCCCCGAGGACGAGGACGACGAGCTCGACGAGGACGAGGTACGAGAGGCCATCGAGCAGGGCGACCGCTCCAACATGAAGTATCGTCACATTGTCTTCAAGGCCCACTACGAGGACCGCTGTAAGAACGAGCACACCAAAGCCTCTAAGCCTTTCCCTGATGGGTGTCTGCTGGACCCACGGAGACTTCCGTGGAGAGACTTGGCCTCAGCCCAGGCCAACAACCCCAGCGAGTATTCCCTGGTCTACCAGCAGGAGGACGCCGATCCCGCCCAAGCGTTGGTGAAGCGTGAGTGGGTCTACGGCGACGAGAACCACCTGGGTTGCGTGGACTACGACCGCGACCAGTGGGAACTACCCGAAGGGGTGAGTTTTCACGACTGCGTGGTCTTTGCCACCGCCGACCCGAGCCCCACGATGTACTGGTCGGTCCAGGCGTGGTGCTACCACGAGCCGAGCAAGTCCATGATCCTATTGGCCCACGTCCGCAAGAAGATGCGGATGCCCGAGATGCTGGACCGCGACATCCACGGGAACTACACGGGGATCATGGAGGAGTGGCGCAAGATCAGCGATAGAATCGGCTTTCCGATTGGCACCTGGATCGTGGAACACAACGCTGCCCAGCGTTTCATGCTCCAGCAGAGCCTCCTGCGGGACTGGCGATTGGTCCACGGGGTCGAGGTTCGGCCCCACTCTACGACCATGAACAAGGCCGACCCCCATTACGGGGTGTGGACAATGGCGAACTTGTGGCGTCTGGGCAGAGTACGATTACCAATGAGAGACGGAGACGCAAGGATGTCCTCGATGAAGTTGATCGAGGAAGTGCTCGTCTACGATCACGGGAGAACGGATGACTGCGTAATGGCTATGTGGATGGGCCACTGGAACCTTCCCGACCTGGCGCTCCCGGAAGACACGAGTACCGACATCGAGCGACCCTCCTGGGTCTTGGAGGCCGCATTCTGATGCTCTCGCGCAACAATCTCAAGGCAGCTCAGGAGGTCAACGACCTCTACGTCCAACTCAAGTCCATGCGCAACCCCACAATCCTACGCTGGCAGGAGATGCGGGCGCAGTACGACGGCGACATTGCCCTGCCGTTGCCCGAACTGGACAAGACGGAACGACCAGCGGTAGCGAATCTAATCGCCCTCGGCATCGACCAGAACGCCATGTCCATCGCCAGCGTGCGCCCGAACGTCATCTTCGAGGCCCTGTCCACCACGGATGTGGCCAAGAAGCGCGCTGCTGACCGCCGGCGCGCCCTGCTCGGCTGGTGGGATATGAACGACTGGGATTTGCTCACCCGCCGTCGTGCACGGCACCTGGTCGCCTACGGCCAGACGGTTGTCACTATCTCGCCAGTCGCGAGTGACAAGCGCGACAAGCGCGACATCCCCCACTGGAAGGTGCGCAACCCGCTCTCAACCTACTGCGCCCCGACCTCGAACCCCGACGATATGGAGCGCGACTTCGCCATCTTCACCAACTCCCACCCGATGTCATGGTTCCAGCGCAACTACCCCAGCATGACTTCGACTCTGTTCTCGGGCCGTCCCAACCCTACGGACAAGTACGAAGTCTTGGAGTACGTGGATGACGTGGAGACGGTGCTGGTGGGCATCGGCACCGAATCGGAAGCCTCAGATGCCTACGGGCGCTCGATGGGAAACGGCACCCCGGCGATTGCCCTGTTGGACCGCATCCCCAACCGAACGGGCATCTGCCCGGTGGTCGTGGCTGAACGCATCACCCTTGACCGAGTGGCGGGCCAGTACGACCAAGTGCTCGGGGTGGAGCGCCGTCGTGCCACGCTGGACGCCCTGAACACCATCGCGATCTTCAAGAACGTGTTCGCCGACGAGTGGGCAGTCTCGTCCTCGAACTCATCGTCCTCGGCCCGTATCATCCGTCGCGCGGACGGAAAGAAGGGCGTCATCGGAATCGTGGACAAGGGTCAGCTCCAAATCGTGCGCCCACCGCTGAACCAGGAGATCGGCCTGGCGCTTGACCGCTACGAAGCCGCGACGCGCCAGAGCGGAGTCCCGGCCCAGTTCGGCGGGGAGTCACCGAGCAACATCCGCACGGGTCGCCAGTTCGACGCATCGCTCTCGGCGGCGGTGGACATGGGACTCCAGGAATCCCAGGCGTTGATTGCCCGTTCCTCAGAGTTGGAAGCCTACATCGCCATCAACGAGATGAAGACCTACTACGGCAACAAGGCAACCTCGTTCTACTTCGGCAAGGACGGCAAGATCCCCAAGAAGGACTACGTGCCCAATGAGACGTTCGACACCGACGTTGTCCGGATCCGCTACCCCCTTCCGGGACGCGACGCGAACGGCATGGCCGTGGCGATGGGCCAGAAGCACGGCATCGGGGAGATGAGTCTCCAGACGATGCGCGAGAACGACCCCGATATCATGGACGCCGAGATGGAGGCCGAGCGCGTGCAGAGCGAGGACCTGACGCGTTCATTCATGACGGGCCTGGAACAGGCGGCAGCGCAGGGCACGATGGACCCGGTGAAGTTCGCCAAGATTCTCGACAAGGTGAACTCGGGCATGGACCCCGTGAAGGCCACGATCGCCGTGGACGACGAGATGAAAAAGCAGCAGGCCGACCTCGCCAACCAGCAGCCCACGCCCCAGGCCACGCCCGAGCAGCAGCCCGGACTCATGGGTCAGCCCAACCAACCCGTCCCGGCCCAGGCCGCCCAGAAGCCCAGCCTCGAAGACTTGCTCGGCCAACTCAACTCCCAGCAGAACGCCGTCTCCCAGGCTCCGGCCCCGGCCCCGGTGGGGGTCTAAGTGGTGCGCGCGCGCAAGCCCAACCGCACGGACCTCGCGGGCGACACCGCTCCCACGCTTCCGGCGACCGCGGTGCCCGGACAGCCCTACGGCGAAGCGGGCGAGCAACTAGCAGCGCAAGAGGCCGTCCCGATGGGAACGCCACCGACCCCACGGGTCAGTCCTCGTCCTAGCCCCGCACCGGGTTCGCTACCCTACCTCGATGCTACGCAGCGCCCGCATGAACCCGTGACGGCTGGCATCAACTACGGCCCTGGTCCTGGCCCGGAGGCTCTTGGTACGCCGCCGCCAACCGTGGCTGACCGACTTACCCAAGCCGCCCGCCAAGCACCCTCGGAGGAACTCAGCAGTCTCGCTCTCGCCGCGCACGCCCTGGGGCTCTAATGTCGAACCTTCAGCCCGAGCCCGGAACGCCCACTGGCGTCGAGTCCTACGCGGACAAGGCCATCAACATCGTCCGCGCTAATCCCGCCCTCAAGTCCCAGCCCGCAGCGGTGGACGCCCTGGCCCAGGCCGACGGTCCCACGGGGAATCAGCTCGGTGCGGCCTCACACCTGGCACAAGCCTACGGTGAGGTGAAGCCGGTCCTCCAGGACCACGCCAACACTGTCCCCCACGCCGGAGGGTTCTGGAGCGACGTGACCCATTTTGGTGAGGCCATTGGACGCAATCTCGTCACGTACGGCAAAGGGGCCGTTGACGGGGTAGGCCAATTGGCGAAGGGCCTGTATGATACTGCCAACCGGACCGCCGCTACGATAACGGAGATCGGCACGGGTGGGGCTGTCGGGGACAAGGGGTTGTTCCATTTCGCGGCCAACCTGCACGACGCCTCTCAGACGCTCACCAATACGGCCAGTTACGCCAACCCCTTCACCGACTGGAAGACCCTCCAGCAGGTGAACGCCTACTGGGACTCGCTTGCTGCTCGCAAGGGGAACTCGTATGCCGCTGGGGAGATGTTGCCGGTGTTCCTTAGTGCGGTATTCGGCGGCGAGGTGCTATCGGGCGGCTCAGTGACCAGCGAAGCCGCCGACCTGTCAAATCTCCAGAGGCTCACGGCTTTGGCTCGTAGCGGAAGCGCCACTCCTGACGATCTGGTGCAACTCGCCGCCACCAACGCGAGGCTCGACCGGCTCAACCACCTTGACACCCTGACCGCCGACGCGAAGGCGGCAGAGGCGGCACGGGTAGCCGAATTGCCGCTAGCCTTCCGTGTGGCGAAGGGGACGACCGAAGGTGTCTCGCGCTGGCTGCCAGGAGTCCCGGCGAAGGCTCTCGGCGCTCTCGGCAAGCAACTCGGCGGGTTGCGGACCAACCTGTTCTACGCAGCCACCGCCGCACACGCACATGCCTCACCCGAGAACGAGGCTATCTGGAACGCCGTCCAGGACGGTCATCCGCTTGACGCGCACGGACGGCCGATGGGGACATTCGGCCAGACTCTCGCGCAGTCCTTCGGGCTTAACCCCAACGACGGGGCGATCTACAAGGCTCTCTCCGGCGTAGCGGACGTGGGCAAGTTCTTCGCCACCGAGCCGTTCGGCATGGCGACCTCGGTGCTCCACGCGGGCAACACCGCCTCGGGCATCGGGGGTGTGATGTCAAAGTGGTGGCCCGGGTTAGGAGTGGAGACGGGCGCGGACGTTCTGCGCACGCAGGCCCAGACTGGCGCAGCACGACGGGCGTACTCCTTCATGGCGAAGCACGGCGCGACCGAGATTCAGCGAGCCTTCCCGAACATGTACACCCCAGAGTTATACAAGATGTTGGGAAACGCCCACAGCGTTGAGGACGTGGTGAATCTCCACGCCGACATTGCGGACGGTCTGGGTCTGACCCGCCACGTCACCCCGACCATCGGCATCACGCGCTTCGCCATGCGGACCCTCAAATCCGGCATGAGCGTGGGCGAAGTTCTTTCAGAGGACTACACCAACGTCGTGCGGGCGGCGAACGAGATTCTCGACAAGTACGGCGTGGACGTGAAGCCCAACTCTTTGGCCGGAGTCGTCTCGGACAACCCCAGTGGCCGCCTGCGCGCAGCGTGGTCGCGCTGGAGCGGGGCGCAGTTCACCAAGTCCGTCGCCTACGTTGCTGAGGCACAGACTAAGGGCGAGGTGCCGCGCGTCGAGACGGGGATGTTCGCCACGAACGACAAGAACGCCATCCGCGCCATCGGTGACATGTTCCGCGCCACCAAACTCTTTCCGCAGCCCGCGATTCAGGTAGTGGAGGACACGCTCGCCCACACGCCGGATGGTCAGGACTTCACGTATGCTCTGCTCAACCTGACCTCGGAGATGGTCAAGTCGGCGGTAGGACGCGTGGTGAACAAGGAGTCCTACGGCCTGGTCTACAACGAGCTAAGCCAACAAGTGGACCACGAGATCGCCAATCTCTATGGTCTCGGGGGTGGTGGGAACGTCGGGCTCTACGTGAACGGCGAGCACGGTCAGGTGCTCTCGCAACTTCGCAATCCTCTCGACGCCACCCAGACGGGCTACTTCGGCATCGGGGACTCGCACGTGGCCCGCATGAACTTCATGGACCCCCGTGAGGTGAACCGGATGGTCGAGTACCTCGCGCGCTCGCTGAACGGCCTCTCGGGTGGCGCGTTGGAAGACGCCGCGCACCTGGGCAACATGACGGCTCCGGAACTGATCGGCGTGGCGCAGTACGCAAAGGCTGACGTGGCTCACATCTCCGAGGGGTACGCGAAGAATGTCACGAAGCAACTCTCGCGCATGGGTGACAAGCCCGAGGCGATGCGCTCGGGTTACACCACGGCATCCTCCTGGGTACGCAATGTGATGGACGCCTCCCTGCGCTCGAACCGCACGTCGGACTTCGAGGCGTTCGCCACCAGCGCCCAATCGATCACCGAGGCCGCACAGCAGTCGATGAACGACCTCAATACCGCGAAGAAGGCCGCTGAGGACTTCGCCATTCGCAACCGCGTCCATCTTGCTCAGGCCCCCGAGTCCTCCGTCCAGTCCGCGAGCGCTTTCTCCACCAGTGTGCGAATGTCGGAGAACCTGAACTTCCTGGAAGGTCGCGCGATGGCTCTGCGCGATGCGGAGCGCCAGTTGTGGTACGCCGTTCGCCAGCCCAACACGACGATGGCCGACATGCGCGAGTGGGTTCACAACATCTCCATGAACCTCCCCGAGCGCCAACGGGCGCGCCAGGGTATTCTCAAGGAGATCGAGGCCGGACTCGCCAAAGGCCGTGATCGCTCGGGCCGATACCTCGGTGCGGGCAATCATCTGGTCAATGGCTTGAACTCATTGCTCTCGCACCTGTTCATCCCACAGGCCCTCTCGACGGGTGGCTACATCATCCGCATCGCATCGTCAGAGGTCTTGCTGAACCTTCCGCGCATCGGGACGCCTGAGTTCATCCAGTCGGCCCTCGCTCGTGCAGTCGCCAAGCACGAGGCACGGGGCTTCGAGTTGGCATCGGGCGTCCTCGACGGCAAGGTTATCAACGAGTCGAAAGTTCTGACCAACTTCGTGAAGGACCACCTGGGTACGATTGTCCGTCCGCTGCCCGTCAGTCTGCGCGAGGCGTGGCACGGGACGCTCGCCGGCGTCGAAGCCGGGGTGGGCCGCGGGATTGACCAGGCGCGCTTCTATCGCCTGCTTGACGATGCTGTGAGTGCCGCCAGCCAGTTCAAGTCCCACCTGCCTGATGTGGGCCACACCACAGCCCAACTCTATGGCGAGACATCGTTCCAGCAGGGCGCTCGCCAGAACGTCTACGGGGTGAACGATAAGGGTGAGACGGTCCTCGCCAGGATGTACCGGGGCAACAAGTACATCAGCGCGACGGGCAAGACCATCGTGACTGCGCTGCGCGAGAACATGGCGCTCATCGCCAACGACCCCAAACTGCTCGGGGCGATGAAGGACATCAAATCAATCGTGGATGCCGAGGGCCCGCGCAGCTTCGGCGCAGAGCGTCAGTATCAGAGCCTCATCCAGCGTGTCGCGGACTCGACGTATCAGCGTATCTTGCAGTTGCCCAAGAATGAGTTGGAGATGCTGCGTTCGACCACCTGGCCCCTATCAAGCGGGCAGTTCTCCACGGGCGACCCGCTAAAGGACTACGCCTACCGCATCGCCTACAACGATGTCTCGGTCGTCTCGGGAAAGACCTCGGACGGTAACTGGATACTGCACCGCAAGATCATCGACCCCATCGTGGCGAACGAAGTCGGGGCCACCTCGGACGTGGCGCACCTCTACGCAGGGCTCAAGGAGAGCGCACCGAGGAACCTCATCGCGCCGTCCTTTGACAAGTACCCGTGGTCCAGCGAGGGTGCGGGCAAGTGGAACACCCTGTGGAACTTCCCGCGCCAACTCAACGCCTGGACCGTGGACCGTTTCTTTGGCCGCATCCTCTCGGGCATGAGTCGTGAGCCCCTGTTCACCTGGGAGTACCACGTCGCGATGGAGGATCTGCGCCCGAAGGTCGCCCAGGGCATCATCAGCCTGGACCGCGCGGAGGTGGAGGCGAGCAATCACGCCTTCACGGCCCTCACCAAGTTCGTCCACAACCCCGCCGACCGATTCATGTTCGAGCGCAGCACCCGCTGGTACTCGCCGTTCTGGTTCGCAAAGAACCAGTCCTTCCGACGCGCCTTCCGTCTATTGGAGTCCAACCCCGAGGCGGCGTACATCTACTTCAAGAGCATGATGCTCACGACGCACTCCCTGGCGGTCCACGAGAAGAACGGCCAGACGACCATCTCGGTACCGTGGACCGAGAGCATCATGAACTTCGCCGCAAACATGGCCCACTACCTCGCACCGTCGATGGGGTATAACTGGTTCAGTTCGCTCGGCTTCGCGCTCGGGGGCAACACCAGTTCACTCCAGACGGTCTTTCCCACCGGCAACACCGAAGGTTGGCAGGGCTTGGAGAACATACTGCGCCCGGACCCATCGCCCATCGTGGACATACCGCTGAAACTGGCCCAGGACTTCGGGCTCGGGCATTCCCAGCAGTATCACGACTTCATGCAGACCCTTCTCGGGCCCATCGGTTCCAAGACGGGTATCCTGAGTGACGTTTTCGCCTCGTCCTTCTGGCGTGGCGTCGGGACGGCGGCGCTACAGTCGCTCGGTAGCCTGGTCGGTCTCGGGCCGAACGAGGGTGCCATCGTCCAGACCCAGGTGAAGGCCATGCACGCGGCCCTCGACCAGATGACACAGGATCTCATCGACCAGTTCTACCGGATGGAGCCGCGCTCGAAGTTCTCCTCGGACGCCCAGCGAATCCAGGCGGCGAACAACTACGCCGCTTTCGAGACGAGCGTCTATTTCCACGAAGGCGACAACCTTCAGAAGTTCATCGACGAGTCGCGTTCCTCGGCCTACGGGCTCTACCTCGCGCGGCTGATGGTGTATTTCACGTCGCCGGTCGCGGTCTATCTCCAGGAGAAGTTCTCTAAGTCCTCCGAGTTCGACAAGATCATGGCTCAGAAGATGCCCGACGGCTCGGCCAAGTCCTTCGCGGATGGCCTCGCGGAGTTCTCGCTGAAGTATCCCGGACACGTCCTCGACATGGTATCCACTTCCCAGACTCCCTACGGGTCGTTCGCGGAGAACAACGCCTTCCTCCAGTGGTGGCAGAAGGCCCCCGATGTAGTCAATCAATACAAGAACCTCAGCGCCTACCTCGTTCCCCAGGGTGGCAAGTGGTCAAGTGTCGCCTACGACACGCAAATCTCGGCGCAACTGCGCCAGCACGACACCCCCCAAGACTACGCCAACGCCGTCCTGACCAACCGAGGTGATTCGTACTACTACGACTACCTCATGCCGAAGTTCTACTCGGAGTACGGGACGTGGGCTGGTCCGAATAGCCCGAACAACAACATCTCCTACAAGGGCTCTCAACTTCTCGACGCCGCCGCAAAGTCCTACGGGGTGATGACCAACCCGACCTGGGCCAAGTACGGCTCTCCACTGGGGCTGCAAACCAAGTCAGTCGAGGCGACAGCCGTCGAGCAACTGGGTCAGTTCGTCAGTGACACCAAATCTCAGGATGAACTCGTGAGGGCCGGGCTCTTGACCCCCTTCGATCTGAAAACGATTCAGGACGGCTATGCCTTCTACAATGAGGAGATAGCCAAGATTCACAATTCGAGCGGGTCTGCGAAGTGGGCGGTTGAGCAGAACCTCTATAACACGATGAACTCTGTCGCGTCCGAACCTCAGAATAAGAACGTCGCCGGACTGCTCCAGATGCTCGCCAAAGCCCCGACGAAGTAGGTGAGATGACCGACAAGCCCACCGAGAAGCTCGAGGAAAAGACCCCGACGGCCGCCGATCTCGCGAAGGTGGCCGAGCTCTACCACGTCCCCATCTCCGACCAGACCATCCAAGACGTTTCCAAAGACCTGACCCCGGAGAAGGCCCAGGCGTTCGAGGAGTACATCAAGACCGCCGCACAGGGGCTCTACCCAACGTTGGCTCCCCAGATCAAGGCGGGAATCCCCACGTCCTATCTGCTCGACCCCTACCGCCAGATTGCCAAGCAGAAGTTGGGCGACGACTACGAGCCGAACTTCCAAAGCGACCCCAAAGCGACCGCCGCTCTCACCGGGGGGACGGACCCACAGACCGGACGGCCCGCACCGATGAGCCTTGATCAGTGGAAGCAGCATCTCATGTCCGACCCCGGTTTTGGCTACGACAAGACCCCCGAGGCGATCGCGAAGGCCCAGCAGGTCGTCGCAGCGCTCCACGAGGGATTCGGAGGCAACCAGTGAGCATGATCCCCGGCACCGGGAGTGCCAACCAGTTCGTCACCCCGACCCCGACCGCTGGGTCAGCATCAGGGGTTGGTATCCCCATCCCTGCCGACATCGCCAAACGATACGATATCAAGCCCGGTACGACGCTCTGGTGGAACTCGGGAAACACGAACGTGGCGAGCCATCCTCCGGTCACTGGCAAGGAACTCTACGAGGCTATCGGGCAGGCCAAGATACCGAACGCCGCGAAGGAAGCCCTGATCGCGCAGTCATTCGGGGCCGGGTTCAGCCCCACCGAGAAGGACGCCAGCAAGGTCTTCACGGCGGTCACGGAGAACCTGGGCTACACGAACTACAACCTCGCCATGCTCCACCCGCCCACGGTGAGCCAACTCTCTTCGTCGGTCGTGGTGAACCCTGGCTTGTCGCCCCAGAACGGCACGCGGACTGCGACACTGGGTGTCTCCAACCCCTCGGCGCTCTCGCAGGAGTCGGCCTACGGGGTCGTATCGAACTACCTGGAGACCTGGGGTCTTCAACAGGACGCCCCCTACGTCTATCAGATGATCACGAGGGCTGGCGACCACGTTGTCAACACCGACGCCGTGCTCAACGCCGTGCGTGGCAACACGCCGAGTGGTCTCGGGCCGAAGGTCGATGAGTTCCTAAAGACCCAGTACGACAACGCCTTCCCTGGTCTCGAACAGTACAACAACCAAAAGGGCGCGATTCACATGACCGAGGGGGCGTATCAGACCTATAGCCAGACGGTGATGAACTCGGCCACCCAGTTCGGTGCCCCAATGCCCAGCCAGCGCGAGATAGGGACTCTTCTGAACGGCCACACCTCCGCAGCGGAGTATCAGCAGCGCGTCCAGGATATCTACGCGGCGGTGAAGAACGCTGACGCGGGGACTAAGCAGATTCTCCAGCACGAGTTCGGCATCAACCAGAAAGACCTCTTCGCGTACTACGCCAACCCCAAGAACGCACTTCCCGAGATGCAGCGCAAGATCGCTAGCGCCGAGATTCAGGACTACGCCAATCGCGTGGGGCTTCCTGGGGTGGGGGAGCGGTCGGGCAACCAACTGGGCGACATGGCGAAACTCTCAGCTACGCAGGGCAACACCAACCTGGGCTACGGAGTTAGTCAGATTGAGAACAGCCTGCTCACGGCCTCGAAAGGGCAGCCGCTCACGGCCTCGAATCCTGGTGCGGCCAATCCCACAGTGAATACCAACACCCTCATCGGAGCGCAGTTGGCGGGGTTCGGGGGCCAGAACCAGCGCGCTGACCAGGTGGCCGTGGAACGTGCGGCCCAGGCGAAGGTCGCGCCGTTCGAGCGCGGCGGCGGCCCTGTTTCAGATGCTCGCGGCGTCATCGGCTCGGGCTCGGCATCCACCTGATTTGCGCAAACGGTAGCGCAGGGGGCGGTGAAACGGTAGCGCAGGGTATCCGCTTGATTGTCTGTACTGCTGGTATAGTACAGAGTGATCGGCCCCGAGGCATCGGGTGTGCCGTTCACACTTCGGTCAGGTCCGCACGTCCTGGCTGCGTAAGAGAGTGCCGAGTTCCGCAATGTTCCTCCAACCTTGCGCGTACCTACAAAGGAGCGACTGATGACAGATGACAACGAGGAAGTGACCCTCGACAACGAAGGCAACGCAGTTCTGAATCCCCGGATTCGCGAGCAACTGAGAAATCAGGAGAAGCAGCTCGCCGAGGCTCAGAAGCAACTGCGCAACTCCGAACTGAGGGCCATCTACGCAGAGTTGGGCATCGCGAACACTGGAACGTCCAAGTTGTTCCGCGACACCTACTCGGGCGAACCGACCCTCGAAGCGGTGCGTAGCGCTGCCTCCGAGTACGACGTTCTACCCAAATCCTCGATTGACGCTGGTCAGGAGGGAGAACTCGAAGCCTTGCGCCGTGTGAACGGAGCGACGGACTCGACCAACTCGACGGACGCCCAAACCACCTTGAACGACATCCTCGCCAAGTTGAAGAAGGCCAAGAACACCGACGAGTTCGACGAGATCATGGGTTCGCCCGAAGTCCAAGCCCTTCGGTCTCAGCCGATCTCTTTCATGTAGGCACGCCTACACAGAAAGGCATAAACAGCAATGGCCCTAACCCTTCAGGCCACCACCGACTTCAACCAGACCGCCTACGACCTACGGGCGTGGTATGCGCTGCGTCCGGAGTTGTACTTCGACGACTTCGCGGACGTTGAGTCCACGGATGAGTCCATCCGAGGCAAGAGCGTCACCTTCACCATCGTCAACGACCTGCCCGTTCAGAGCACGGCCCTGACCGACGGCACGGACGTGACCCCGATCGCCATGAGCGACAGCCAGATCAACGTGGTCCTCGCCGAGTACGGCGCGTCCCTCGTGACGAGTGCCAAGATGCGCGGAACCTCATTCATCGACATCGACCCGGTTACGTCGAACCTCATTGGGTTCAACGCGGGCATCTCGGTGAACGACGTAGCTCGCGCCGCTCTCAGCGCAGGCACCAACGTCATGTACGCCTCGGGCTCTGGTGCGACCACGCTCAACACGTCAGTCACCGCTCGCACCGGCTTGACGGCTTCCAACACGCTGGGCTCCATCGACATCCGGGCCGCTCGTGCTCGCCTGTCGAGCATGAACGCCCAGCGTTTCGGCAACCTGTACGTCGGCTTCATCCACCCCGACCTCGTGGCAGACCTGATGGGTGAGACCATCAGCGGCTCACAGGTCCAGGGCTGGACGGCGGCCAACGTCTACTCGACGCCGGACGCCATCAAGAACGGCGAGATCGGCTCGTACCTGGGCGTTCGCTGGATCGAGACTCCCACCGCTCCGGTGTACCAGGGCGGCGGTTCGGGATCGACCAACGTCTACGGCACGTTCATCGCCGGTCGTCAGGCCCTCGCCAAGGCGTACAGCAAGGCTCCGGGCTTCGGTCCTCAGCCCCACGTGTTCCCTGGCCCGGTGACTGACTACCTGCGCCGCTTGCAGCCCACGTCCTGGTACTGGCTCGGCCAGTACAGCCAGTTCCGTGCGGCGGCTCTCATCCGTATCGAGTCTGAGTCCACGCTCGGTGGCGACATCTCCACCACGCCTGGAACCGGCACGACATACGACCCGGCCATCAACCTGTAGTAACCAACCGAAAGGGGAACGGCAGTGTCCAATCCTGTGTATCACGGCCATGTTGTCTGTGCTCACTGTGGGAGCCTCGAAACCCAAGCCGGGTTCGACGAAGTCACCTGCCTGCGCTGCGGACACCAGACGAAGCTCGCAGACGGCTCTGCCGTTCCCCTCGACGTTCAGTACGCTCCGAAAGGACTCTAAATGGCTGAACTCCAGGGGTCCGACGACACCAAGACGTTTGCGGATCTGGGCACGACCTTTGACGCAACACCCTCGACGGTGCTCGACGAGGCCAACAACGGGGGCGGGTTCACTCGGCTGAATCAGCCCACGTCACGTCCGGGCAATGAGGTCCCGCGCCGGGAGGACAACCCCGGCCTGCGCGGGTACTTCAACGACCACGACGCCGACGACCGCTACATGGGCTAAGCATGCCCACCTTCACCTGTCCCTCGGTGCGCGACCGGCTGGCTTTCGGGCCGGACGCCACCGAGGAACAGAAGGCTCTGTTCAAGTTCCAAAAGACCCTGAACCCGAGGTACGTCTCGGTGTTCTATCTCTCCGACGGTTCGTTCGTCCAAGACACGGGGACCGCCGAGAACTCCAACACCAACGTCCCCTATCCGTGGGACCCCAACAACCCCTCTGCGCCCTACGTCACCTCTGTCTACTATGACGTGTCCCAGACCCCGGCCCCGCTCGTCATCGACCAGACCAGCCATCCCGTGTGGATCGTGGCTGTCATGAACGGCGTGGTCACGGTATCCTCAGCAATGGCAACCCTGCTGACCAACTACACGGCCTACGGGACCGGATATGGAGCGTTGATCACATGACCGTCAGTTACGCCAAGCCCCACGTCAAGACTGAGGACTGCGCGCCGGACTGTTTCGGCTGTCGGCTGTCCACCATCAACTTCTCGGGGACGTGCACCCCGAACCGCAAGCCCGAGGTCGTCCAGCAGAACTCCTTTGTCAAGGAGATGTCTAGAGACCTCGATGCCTACCGGAGACTCCGCGCCGAGGGCTATCAGCCCAAAGGCGTGAAGGGCGCCGGCGACGTGGAGCAGTTCGCCACTTCCAAGTTCGAGGTGGAATCAGGCCACCGCCTATCAAGCCCCGTGGTCGGCAGGAAGTTCGACGAGACCCAGAAGTTCTTGACCAGCCCTGAGGGGCTACAGCCCATCAATTCCGCTACCCCCGTGGTACGCTCATCGTAAGGAGATAACGTGTCAGGTTCATTCAGCGAGTACGCCGCCGAGGCGATTCTGGCTCACGCGATAGGAAAGACGGCATGGACGATGCCGACCACCTACATAGCACTTTGTACGGTCGTTCCGACCTCTGCGTCCACGGGAGCCACACTCACTGAGGCGACCTACACGGGCTACGCACGACTGGCGACCTCAGGCGACTGGGGCGCGGCGGTCGCCGGGACCCCCTCTACCATCTCCAACTCGACGGCACTGACCTTCGCAGCCTGTACCGGTGGAACATCCACCATCGTCGGCTTCGCCATCGTGGACTCCGCCACCGGGGGCGCGGGCAACGTCATCGCCTGGGGGAGTTGCGCCTCGACGGTCATCTCAACCACCCAGACCCCTCCGACGTTCGCCATCGGTGCGCTCGAACTGACTCTGACGGCGAGCTAAGCCGTGGACGCTCTCACAAATCTCGCCACCTCGACGGTCGCCACTGCCCCGTCTCCGGCCACTTCGGGCACCTCTCTCGTCGTCGCGGCAGGAACGGGGGTGCGCTACCCCGCTGTCCCCTTTGACGTGACCCTCTGCGCTCCCGGGACTAAGCCTGACCCGACGAACGCCGAGATCGCCCGGTGCACCGCAGTTAGCACGGATACCCTGACATTGACTCGTGCGCAGTACGGCACGACGGCTCAGAGCGTATCTGTCGGGTGGTACGTGGACAACGACGTGACGGCGAACCTACTCTCACAACTCGTCCCCCTCTCTACCGTCACCACAGCAGGCGACCTCATTGTCGGTACGGGAGCAGGAACAGTAGGCAGGCTCGGGATTGGGGCGAATGGTGACGTGCTAACCGTCTCCGCTGGTGCTCTCGGCTACGCGGCTCCGGCGACAGGCGTGGACCTCCTTCAGTTCTTCCAATCGACCCTGCCCTCTAGTCAGAGCTGGACCTCCGTCACCTACGGCAACGGGGCTTTCGTCGCGGTGGCGTACAGCTCCACCGCTGCCGCCTACTCCACCAACGGCGGCCAAACCTGGACGGCCTCGACCCTGGACCCGAATACCGTC